>Ga0214921_10001734_pt1 | contig 36677 bp, 35 predicted proteins | sample LL1505_MetaG_FD_177992 | JGI IMG/M metagenome (GOLD analysis project Ga0214921, IMG submission 177992) | Freshwater microbial communities from Lake Lanier, Atlanta, Georgia, United States - LL-1505 | ecosystem: Environmental > Aquatic > Freshwater > Lake | place: USA: Georgia | collected... | reverse complement strand
GATGTTTTAATTCCGATCTTCAAGTCATCATCCCGGTCGACCATGGCGTATTCGGTGTCGTAGGCCAGCACCCAGAACATATTGCCCAACAGCAGCGCCCAGGCCAACGCCGGCACCTGGCCTTGCACCGCGGCAAAAGCCATCGGAATACCAAAGCTGAAAGCCACGCCCAGCACCGCCTGCGGCATGGCGACATAACGTTTGGCGTAGGGGTAAATGATGGCTACGGCCAGCGCGGCAAACGACCACAGCACTGCTGCTCGATGGGTGGTCAGTACCAAAGCAAAGGCCGCTAGCGCCAGCGCCGCGCCCAGCAACAGTGCCTCTTTGACCGAGACCGCACCGCGCGTCACCGGCCGGCCGGCCGTGCGTTTGACATGGCGGTCAAAGTCACGGTCGGCCACGTCATTGACACAGCAGCCGGCGCTACGCATGAGGATGGTGCCCAGCGTGAACACCGCCAACAAATGCCAGCCCGGAAAGCCGTCGGCAGCAATCCACAGGGCCGACAGTGTGGGCCACAAGAGCAGCAACCAGCCGGCCGGCCGGTCCCAGCGTATCAACTGCAAGTACAGGGCGAGCTTGCCGGGTGGCGGTTCAACAGGCAGCGATGTAGACATTCGGTGGTGAGGGGCTAAAACCTGCGGGCCGGGCTCAGGAAATACGCGTTACGCCCGGCAATTCGCAGGCATAAATCGCATTGCGCAGCGCCGCAATGGCTTCGTAACGCGTGAAACTACGGCGCCAGGCCAGCACCACGCGGCGCGTGGGCACATGGCCTTCAAAAGGCAGGTAGCGGATGAACGAGGGTTCCCCTGATGGCGCGCCCTTGGTGGTCACCGCCTTGGCCCCCATGCGCGCTTTTGCCGGACTGCCCAAAGCCGCCAGTTCGCCCTTGGGCACACTCAGGCGTGGCACCAGCGTCACGCCCATCCCGGCGGCCACCATGTGTTTGATGGTCTCCAGCGATGAGCCCTCAAAGCTTTTGCTGATGCCTTCGGTGCTGCTAGAAAAACGCGCGAATTCGGGGCAGACCTCTAGCACATGGTCGCGAAAGCAATGGCCATTGCCCAGCAAGAGCATGGTTTGCTGCTTGAGTTCTTCGGCCGTGATGCTGCTGCGCGCGGCCAGCGGGTGATCACTGGGTACGGCGGCGACAAATGGCTCGTCATACAGCTGCGCGATCGCCAGGTTGGTGTCGGGAAAAGGCTCGGCCAGAATCGCACAGTCGATCTCGCCGGTGCGCAGCTCTTCAAGCAACTTGAAGGTGAAATTTTCTTGCAGCATCAAGAGCATTTGCGGGCTTAGCGTGATGTTCTGGCGCACCAGGTCGGGTAGCAAATAGGGGCCGATGGTGTAGATGATGCCCAGGCGCAAGGCGCCGGCCAGTGGGTCTTTGCCGCGCTTGGCGATCTCGCGGATGCTGTCGGCCTGCTCCAGCACGCTTTGGGCCTGACGCACGATCTCCAGCCCCAGCGGCGTGACGGTGATCTCGTTGGCGTTGCGCTCGAACAGCTTGACCTGCAGTTCTTCCTCAAGCTTCTTGATCGCCACGCTCAGGGTCGGCTGCGACACATGGCAGGCTTCGGCGCCGCGGCCGAAGTGCTTCTCGCGCGCCACGGCCACGATGTATTTGAGTTCGGTGAGGGTCATGCGCTGATTGTCCTGCTTTGTCGCTCAGGCCTTGAGGTAGTCGGCTTTGCCACCCAGCCAGCGCAAAATATGGCGCTGCGCCAGCGCGTTGTACCGGTCCAGCATCAGTGGCGCGCTCTCACGCGCCCAGGCCAGCAGCTCGACGTCGGTCGCCAGGTCGGCAAAGCGCAGCAAGGGCGCGCCCGACTGCCGCGCGCCTAAAAATTCGCCGGGTCCGCGAATCTCCAGATCGCGCCGTGCAATCTCAAAGCCGTCCTGCGTATCGGCCATGGCCTTGAGGCGGGCGCGTGCGGTCTCACCCAGGCGCGGGCCGTCGCCTGTGGAATAAAGCAGCACGCAGGCAGAAGCCGCCGCGCCGCGGCCCACCCGGCCGCGCAGCTGGTGCAACTGGCTCAGCCCGAAGCGTTCGGCATGCTCGATCACCATCAACGAGGCATTGGGCACGTCCACACCCACCTCAATCACCGTGGTGCTGACCAGCACGCCCAACGCGCCCGCGTTGAATTGCGCCATGACGGCTTTTTTGTCGGCCGGCGGCATGCGCGAATGCAGCAAGCCGACCGCCGTACCCGGCAGCGCTGCCGTCAGCGCTTCATGTGTTTCGGTGGCATTCGTCAGGTCCACTGCTTCGCTTTCTTCAATCAGCGGGCAGACCCAGTAGACCTGCCGGCCTTCGGCCAGCTGGCTGCGGATGCGCTCAATCACCTCGTCCCGCCGGCTCTCGCTGATCACCTTGGTGACCACTGGCGTGCGCCCGGGCGGCAATTCGTCGATGGTCGACACATCCAGGTCGGCGTAGTAACTCATGGCCAGCGTGCGAGGAATCGGCGTAGCCGTCATCATCAAGAGATGCGGCTCTTGCCCGCCGGCCGTCATCTTGCTTCGCAGGGCCAGACGCTGCGCCACGCCAAAGCGGTGTTGTTCGTCAATGATGGCCAGCGCCAAGTTGTTGAAGCGCACCTTGGCCTGGATCACCGCGTGCGTACCGACGATCAGGGCGGCCGCGCCGCTTTCGATCATGGCCAACGCCTCGCGCCGCTCCTTGGCTTTCTGGCTGCCGGTCAGCCAGGCGGTCTGTATGCCCAGAGGTTCGAGCCAGCCGATGAGTTTGCGAAAGTGCTGCTCAGCCAGAATTTCGGTGGGTGCCATCAGCGCGCATTGCCAGCCGGCGTCCATGCAGTGCGCCGCCGCCAGCGCAGCCACCACCGTTTTGCCCGAACCCACGTCGCCTTGCAACAATCGGTGCATGGGCAGGCTTTTTTGCAAGTCGGCATCAATCTCGTGGCCCACGCGCTCTTGCGCGGCTGTCAGCGCAAAGGGCAAGGCTAGCAGCAACCGCGCATGCAAGCTGTCGCCATCCGGGCCCTGGGCCTTGAGCGCCGGCGCGCGCATGGCCGCACGTATGCGCCGCGCCTCCAGCTGCGACAACTGCTGCGCCAGCAACTCCTCGGCTTTGAGCCGCTGCCAGGCCGGGTGGCTGCGGTCTTCCAGCGCTGCAAGCGCCACGCCGGGCGTGGGATAGTGCAAAAAATCCAAGGCTTCTCGTAATCCCATCAGCGCCTGCGGCCCCGACGGCAAACTGGTCAGCGCCGCCGGCGCCAGCGTTTCTGTCAGGTCGGCGCGCGTCAGGCTGCTTTGCACTGCGCGGCGCAAATAGGCTTGCGGCAAGCCCGCCACCGTCGGGTAAACAGGCGTCAGCGCCACCGGCAAGTCGCCACCGGCCAGCTTGAAACTGGGATGCACCATTTCGCGCGCCAAAAAGCCGCCACGCAACTCGCCGCGCACGCGCACTCTTGCACCCACGGCGAGAGTTTTCTGGTGCGCCGGGTAAAAGTTGAGAAAACGCAGCACGCAGCTGTCGCTGCCGTCGTCCACCTTGACGCGCAGTTGCCGGCGCGGCTTGAACGTGACCTCGCAGTGCGTGACCTCAGCTTCGATCTGCACCAAATCGCCATCACGCGCATCGGCCAATCTGGTGATGCGGGTTTCGTCCTCGTAGCGCAGCGGCAGGTGCAGCGCCATGTCGATCGGGCGCGACAGCCCCAGCTTGTCGAGCAGTTTTTGCGCCTGCGACTTCTCCGCCGGCTTGGGCTTGGGGCCGGGGGGTGCGTGGGGCAGGTCGGCAGGCATGCGCTGATTGTGCCTTTGCGGGCGCGGCTGCCGCCGTGCCAAAATCGCGGCTTAACTTATTTTCTCTTCAACTTGGAACGGGCCTGTCCGGCCCTCAAGCGCATGACTTTGCTACCCCCTCTTGAGCCTCAGCGCGTTTTCACGCTGGCTGATTTTGACTTTCACCTGCCACCCGAACTGATCGCGCAGCACCCGCCCGCCGAGCGCAGCGGCTCGCGCCTGCTGGACGGCCGGCAGGCCACGCCTGCAGACCGGCGCTTTACCGACTTGCCCGGACTGCTCAAGCCCGGCGACCTGCTGGTTTTCAACGACACGCAGGTGGTCAAAGCCAGGCTGTATGGCCAGAAAACCAGCGGCGGGCGGCTCGAGCTGCTGATCGAGCGGGTGCTGGCCGGCGGCCAGGGGCTGGAAGTCGCTGCGCACATGAAGGTCAGCAAAAAGCCGCTGCCCGGCGCGGTGCTGCAGATGGACGGCGGCTTCACCGCGACCTTGATCGGGCGCTGGCCAAGCGCCGAAGGCCCGCTCTACCACTTCACGCTGAGCGCCGACCCGTATGCGCTGATGGCTGCGCACGGCCATGTGCCACTGCCGCCCTACATCACGCACGCCGACTCGGCTGAGGACGAAGCGCGCTACCAGACCGTCTTTGCCAAACACCCCGGCGCCGTGGCCGCACCGACCGCTGCTCTGCACTTTGATGAGGCCATGCTGGCGCGCCTGACGGCCCACGGCGTGGCGCAGGCCAGCGTCACGCTGCATGTGGGCGCTGGAACTTTTCAGCCGGTGAAGACGGAGATCGTGAGCGAGCATGTGATGCATTTCGAGCGCTTCGAAGTGCCAGCCGTCACCTTGCAGGCTGTCGCCGATTGCCGCTTGCGCGGTGGGCGCGTGGTGGCCGTCGGCACCACCACTGTGCGGGCGCTGGAGTCGTATGCGTATTTTGGGGAAGCTTGCCGCGACACCAATATCTTCATCACGCCAGGCTTCGAGTTTCAGGTAGTGGACTTGCTGCTGACCAACTTTCATTTACCTAAAAGCACCTTGATGATGCTGGTGAGCGCCTTTGCGGACCATGCGCACATCATGGCGCTGTACCGGCACGCGATTGCCGAGCGCTATCGCTTCTTCAGCTACGGTGACGCCATGCTGTTGGAGCGCCGCAAGGCTTGAACGACTGAGCCGCCTGAGACAATCCAGCCATGCTTAATTTTGAAGTCCTGAAAACCGACCCTAGCGCCGGCGCGTACTTGGGCTCGTTCGCGCGCCGCGGCACGCTGACGCTGAACCACGGCGTGGTGCAAACCCCCATCTTCATGCCAGTGGGCACCTACGGCACCGTCAAGGGGGTGATGCCGCAGTCGCTGCACGAGATGGGCGCGCAAATCATTTTGGGCAACACCTTTCATTTGTGGATGCGCCCGGGCCTGGACGTGATGCAGCAATTCGGGGGCCTGCACCGCTTTGAGAGCTGGAACAAACCCATACTGACCGACAGCGGTGGCTTTCAGGTCTGGTCGCTTGGGGAGATGCGCAAGATCTCTGAAGAAGGCGTCAAGTTCGCCTCCCCGGTGAATGGTGACAAGCTGTTTTTGACGCCCGAGATCTCGATGCAGATCCAGACTGTTCTCAACAGCGACATCGTCATGCAGTTTGACGAATGCACGCCCTACGACACCAAGGGCCACATCACCACCGAAAGCGAAGCGCGCCAGTCGATGGAGTTGAGCCTGCGCTGGGCCAGCCGCTGCGTCAGCGAATTCGGCCGTCTCAAAAACCCGAACGCGCTGTTTGGCATCGTGCAGGGCGGCATGTTTGAGAACCTGCGGCAGGAGTCGCTGGACGCGCTGGTCGAACTCAATTTGCCCGGCTACGCCATCGGCGGCGTCAGCGTTGGTGAACCCAAGGAAGAAATGCAGCGCATCATGGCGCACACGCCGCATCGCCTGCCAGCCGATAAACCGCGCTACCTGATGGGCGTGGGCACGCCGGAAGACCTGGTCGAGGGCGTGGGTGCCGGCGTAGACATGTTTGACTGCGTGATGCCGACGCGCAACGCGCGCAACGGCCACATGTTCACACGCTTTGGCGATTTGAAAATTCGCAACGCCCGCTACAAGGCTGACGAGCAGCCGGTGGACACGAACTGTAGCTGCTACACCTGCCGGCATTTCTCACGCGCTTACTTGCACCACCTGGACCGCTGCGGCGAGATGCTCGGCCCCATGCTCAACAGCATTCACAACCTGCACTATTACTTGAATCTGATGAGAGAAGTTCGCGCCGCACTCGATGCCGGCAACTTCGGTGACTTTGTGCTTCAGTTCCACCTGGACCGGCAGCGCGGCATTTGACGAAAAAACCCCCGGCACGCTGGGCTTTTTGCAAACTTGCCGGCCAGCGCTTAGCTGGCCACCGGCGCCGTATCGCCGGCGGCCGCCATGCTCCGGCTGAGCTCTTTGCGGTAACGATTGAGTTCTTGCACGGTCTTGAAACTCTGCTCCATCAGCAGGCTCATGTTGTGCAGGATGCGCTCAACGACTTTGCTTTCCCAGACGGCGTCAAACTTGATCTGAGTGTCCAGCCAATGCTCCAGCCAAAGCGGGTCGGGCAAGCGCGATTGAACGGTGTCCCGTGGAAACAAAGCCTTGTTCACATGCAGATTGGTCGGGTGCAGGGCTTGCGCGGTACGGCGGGCGCTGGCCATTAAAACGCCGACCTTGCTGAAGGCCGCCAAGGCCTCGTCACCGAATTTGTGGATCGCACGCTTCATGTAGCGCAGGTAGGCGCCGCCGTGGCGTGCTTCGTCCTGGCTGAGCTGGGTGTAGATTTGCTTGATGACGGGCTCACTGTGCCATTCGCTGGCGCGGCGGTACCAGTGGTTCAGCCGGATCTCGCCGCAAAAATGCAGCATCAGGGTTTCCAACGCGGGCGCCGGTTCAAACTCAAAGCGCACCTCGTGCAACTCGGCCTCGGTGGGCACCAGATCGGGCCGAAAGCGCCGCAGGTACTCCATCAACACCAGCGAGTGTTTTTGCTCTTCAAAAAACCAGATCGACATGAAGGCCGAAAAATCGCTGTCATCGCGGTTATCGCGCAAAAACATCTCGGTGGCCGGCAAGGCGGCCCACTCAGTGATGGCGTTCATCTTGATGGTTTGCGCCTGCTCTTCGGAGAGCTTGGACGCGTCAAAGCTGGACCAAGGGATATCCTTGTCCATGTCCCAGCGGACGGCTTCAAGTTGTTTAAACAATTCCGGGTAAAGCATCTGATTTCCTCATACAGCGAGTGAATGCTTAATTATTTTAAGCTTCCAAGACAGCAGCTGTTGCCAGGCCGGGGCATGCCCGTTACGGCCTGACGGCCTTTAGAAGCTCGTTTCCCCTGGGATCCTACCAAAGCGCTTTATAGTGAGCTAAATGTGTCTTTTAATGCTGCACAGCGGCGTCAACCTGAGTGTCAATATGCTGCCCAATGATTTTTTTATCCGCCGCTTCAATATTCTTCCCATTTTGTTAAGCGCCCTGCTTGCAATGACTTTGGCCGGCAAGGCCAGCGCGCAAAGCAGCCCTCAGTCCCCGGTCGCCTGCCCCGCCATGCTCCAGCACACTTTTTTACGCTTGCAAGATGAAAAGCCGCAGGAACTCTGCCAGTACACCGGTAAGGTGCTGATTGTGGTCAACACGGCCAGTTTTTGCGGTTTCACTCCCCAGTACGAAGGATTGGAGGCCTTGTCCGTTAAATACAAAGACCGCGGGCTGGTCGTTTTGGGCTTCCCTTCGAATGATTTTTCCCAAGAAAAGGGGAGCAACAAGGAAATTGCCGACTTTTGCGAGAACACCTTCAACGTGAAATTCCCCATGTTCGTCAAGTCCAAAGTCTCCGGCAGCGGTGCCAACCCGCTGTTCAAACAATTGGCCACGGCCAGCAGCACACCGGCACGCTGGAATTTCTACAAGTACATCGTCAGCCGTGATGGCAGCAAGGTCAGCGGTTTCAACTCGACGGTAGATCCTAAGGACGCCCGCTTCGTCAAAGCTCTAGAAAGCATGCTTGCAGCGAAATAAAACTGATCAGTCATAATCCTACCGAGTGGTTCTTGCCACGTACTTCGCTCACGCCCGCCAGGCTCAAACCTGCATTTCCAACTTTTCAATCAGCCCCGGAGCCGGACAGACATGACGCTTGCCAGTCATCAAGCCCCTAGCGCCAACAGGCTGCGGATCGCCATCGTCGGCTCCGGCATTTCCGGGCTGGCGGCAGCGCACCGGCTGGCCGGCGCAGCCGACGTCACATTGTTTGAGGCCGACGACTACTTTGGCGGCCATACCCACACAGTGGATGTCGGCTTGCCCGGCGCTGCCGGCACGGTGACCCACGGCGTAGACACCGGTTTTTTGGTCTTCAACGAGCGCACCTACCCCAACCTGATTCAGCTGTTCAATGAACTCGGCGTTGCCACCGCCAAGTCTGAGATGTCGTTTTCCGTCAAGGTACCTGCCACCGGCCGCAAGCCAGCGATGGAGTGGAGCGGCTCCAGCCTGAACAGCGTGTTTGCTCAGCGGGGTAATTTGCTGAACTGGCGCTTTTGGCGCATGTTGCGTGACATCCTGCGCTTTAACCGGCGTACATCGGCGCTGGCCAAATCCGGCGCAGAAGCGGCCATGCTGCAACCCTTGTCTGAATTTTTGTTGCAGGAAAAATTTTCCGACGAGTTTCGAGACTGGTATTTTTTACCCATGATGGGCTGTATCTGGTCTTGCCCGACCGATCAGATGCTGCAGTTTCCCGTGGCCACCATGATCCGCTTTTGCCACAACCACGGCCTGATTCAGGTGGCCAATCGGCCGCAGTGGTGGACCGTGACCGGTGGGGCGCGCCACTATGTCGACAAAATCATTGCCGGCATCGCAGACAAGCGCCTGGCCACGCCTGTGCAAACCATCGAGCGACATGCAGGCGGCGTTCGTATCACCAGCGGCGCAGGCGCTGCACGACAGACAGAAGACTTCGACAAAGTGATTTTGGCCACCCACAGCGACCAGGCGCTGGCCCTGCTGGCCCAGCCCAGCGCAGCTGAACGGGCGCTGCTGAGCGCAGTTGCCTACCAATCCAACCGCGCTGTGCTGCACACCGACACCTCGGTGCTGCCAACGCGCCCGCTGGCCTGGGCCGCCTGGAACTACGAACGCGCAAGCGACAGCCATCGCGAGTCCACGCAGGTCTGTCTGCATTACCTGCTGAATTTGTTGCAACCGCTGCCCTTCAAACAGCCGGTGGTGGTTTCCTTGAATCCGGTCACACCCATTGCCCCGGACCTAATACTGGGCAGCTTTGATTACGCACACCCCGTGTTTGACGGCGCCGCAATCCGCGCCCAAAAAGACCTGCCTGGCTTGCAAGGCCAGCAACACACTTATTTTTGCGGCGCCTGGACGGGCTACGGATTTCACGAAGACGGTCTGAAGTCCGGCCTGCTGGTGGCTGAACTCATTTTGGACCTCAGTGAACCCACTTTTGTGGCACCGCCGCCCTTGCTGGACAACACCGATTGGCGCAAGGCATGAACGCACAAAGCACGCCAGCCGCCGCAGCCCAGGCCCTGATCGGCTTTGGGGAAGTGCGGCACACGCGGCTAAAGCCTGCGCGCCACGCTTTCAGTTACCCGACTTATTTTTTAATGCTGCCACTGCGCGCCATGCAAACAGACGGCAGTTCTGCGCTGGCACGCAACCGCCGTGGGCTCCTGAGCTTTCATGACAGCGACCACGGTGACGGCGGCAGCGATTGCCTGGCCTGGCTCGACGCGCTCTTGCTGGCCCAGGGCATTGCCGATGCGCAAGGCGAAGTCTGGCTGCACACTTACCCGCGCGTGTTGGGTTTCACTTTCAAGCCAGTGAGCTTCTGGTATTGCCACCGAACGGACGGCAGCTTGCGGGCCATTGTGGTCGAGGTCAACAACACCTTTGGTGAGCGTCACTGCTACTTGCTCGATGCGCCGCATTACGGCCAGGAACTGCGTACTGACAAGGTGTTTCACGTCTCGCCCTTTTGCCGCATCGAGGGCAGTTACCGCTTTCGATTCATGCGCGCCTGGCGAAACAACATTGAAAAAACAGTGGCCCGTATCGACCATGACGACGCCATCGGACCCCTGCTTCAAACCAGCGTGGCGGGCACCCTGCAAACTATCAACGCAGCCAGTCTGCGCAAAGCCTTTTGGGGCTATCCGGCCATGACCTTCGGTGTGCTGGCCCGCATCCATTGGCAAGCCTTCAAACTCTGGCGAAAGCACGTGCCTTTCATCTCTAAACCCCAGCCCCCCAATCTCTTTGTGACCCGATGAACTCAACACCCTCATCCGCCGACTCCAACAACTGCGCCGCACCACCCGGCCAGATTGGTAAGTCGCAGCCGCTGCCCGCCGACGCACCGGCCGCTGCGCGCAGCGCCATGAAATTGCTGTCCCGCCTGAAGCACGGCACGCTCACTTTGCAACTGCCAGGCGGCGGCATGCAGCGCTTTGGCTCGGGTGGTGCACCCATGGCCAACTTGTGCCTTCACAACTGGAAGGTGTGCGGCGCGGCCTTGCGCTCTGGCGATATCGGCTTTGCCGAAAGCTACATTGCCGGCGACTGGAGCACGCCGCAGCTGACCGATCTGCTGCGCCTGTTGATCCTCAATCGCAAAGAAGTCGAAGACGTCATCTACGGCACCTGGCTGGGTCGTCTGGCTTACCGGCTCAAGCACTTGCTCAATCGCAACACCAAAGCCAACAGCCAGAAAAATATACACGCGCATTACGACCTGGGCAACGCTTTCTACGAGCTCTGGTTGGACGGCACCATGAATTATTCGTCGGCCATGTTTGAATCGCCCGACACCTCCATGCAAGAAGCGCAAAACGCCAAGGTGCGGCGCGCACTGCGCATGGTGCAGGTCAAGCCCGGCGATCGCGTGCTGGAGATAGGCTGCGGCTGGGGTGCCCTGGCAGAAATGGCCACCACCGAATTCGGCGCCTCGCTGGTCGGCGTGACGCTGAGCACAGAGCAATTGCAATGGGCCCAGGCCCGCTTGGCCCGCCTGGGTGTTCCGGCGGCCGCTGAGCAGCCAAAGGCCAAGGTGACACATGATTTGCGCTTACAGGACTACCGCGACATCGGCGTGAACGACCCTACAGACCAGTCTTTTGACGCCATCTGCTCGATCGAAATGATCGAAGCCGTAGGCCGCGAATACTGGCCGACTTACTTCAACACCATTGCGCGCTTGCTCAAGCCGGGCGGCCACGCCTGCATTCAGAGCATCGTGATTGCCGACAATCTTTACGAACGCTACATCGAGTCAACCGACTTCATACAACAGTACATATTTCCTGGTGGTTGCTTGCCTTCGCCCAGCGTGTTCAGAACCCAAGCGCGCGCCGCCGGCCTGGAGGTGGTTGATGAACTGGCCTTTGGCCAGGATTACGCGCACACGCTGCGGCTGTGGCGAGACACCTTCCTGGCTCAAGCCCCCCAAGTGCTCAAGCTCGGCTTTGACACTCGCTTCATGCGCATCTGGGAGTTTTATCTCGCTTACTGCGAAGCAGCTTTTGCCGAAGCCAGCACTGACGTTGTGCAATTCACCTTGCGCAAGCCGGTGCAGACAGCCTGACCATGGGAGGGCGCCGCTGGCTGATGGCAACGCTCTGCGCAATGGCGCTACAGATGTGCTGGCACGCCCCGAGTCTGGCCAGTTTGCTGCCAAAGGCATTGGCCGGCCAAGCCGATAAGGCGCCGCCGGCTGAACTCCAGGATGTGCTGCCGCTCGCCAAACTGATCGGCCAGGCCCGTTTGAGCGTCTGGGGTTTTAAAATTTACGACGCACGACTTTGGAGCCAGCCCGGCTTAAATACCCGCAACTTTGCCAGCCATCCGATAGCCTTGGAACTGGCCTACTTACGCGACTTCACGGCAGCCGACATCGTTGAGCGCTCAATCAAGGAGATGCGCCGAAATGCCAGCGTGTCGGCCGCGCAGGCTCAGCAATGGACAGTCGACATGCTGCGTGTGTTTCCTCATGTGAAGGCCGGCGATCGTGTCTTGTGCCTGCACCGGCCGGGCATCAGCGCCAGCTTTTGGCTCAACGGCCGGCCTGTTGGCGAGATTGCTGACGCTGAATTTGCGCGCTTGTTTTTTAGCATCTGGCTGTCGCCCCAGACGTCCGAGCCGGCCATGCGCTTGGCTTTGCTGGGGAGCGCTGCGCGTGAGCCTTGATAAGAACCAGCCCATTCAGGAAGCAGCGCTGAACAGCAGCGCTTTCGGCACGCGCAACGGCCTGGCCTATGGCTTGATGGGTTTTCCACTGGCCTTTGCAGCCTTGCCGCTTTATGTGATTTTGCCCAACCATTACGCGCGCGCTTTTGGCGTGCCACTGGCCACGCTAGGGGTGGTGCTGCTGGGTGCACGCCTGTTTGACGCCTTCATGGACCCTGCGATCGGCAAGCTGGTCGATCGGCTGTTTACGCGCTCGACCAGCGCTGTTTTGGCTTTTGGTGCGCTCGCCGCGGTGGTGTTGGCTGCTGGCTTTGTATTGCTTTTTTTTCCTCCCGCACTGTCGCCCACTGCACTGGTTGCCTGGGCCAGCCTCATGCTGATGATCACCTATGCCGGCTACAGCGCGCTGACGGTGGCGCACCAGGCTTGGGGCGCGTTGCTGGGTGGCAGCGAAACGCAGCAAAGCCGCATAGTTGCCTGGCGAGAAGGGCTAGGGCTGCTGGGCGTGGTCACCGCTTCGGTGTTGCCGGCGCTGATGGGTTTGCCGTTGACTGCGGCCGTGTTTTGCGCCGCGCTGGCGCTGGCTTGGCTGGGCTGGCAACGCGCCGTTCGACCCGCGGCCGGGCCAGCAAAGGAGCTCGCGTTTGCGCACACCGCCGGCCACAGCACAGCGCAGGCTGCCGCCTCGGTTTGGCTGCCATGGCAGCAAGCACAATTTCGCCGATTGATGACTGTGTTCATAGTCAATGGCATTGCCAGCGCCGTGCCGGCCACACTGGTGTTGTTTTTCATTCAAGACCTGTTGCAAGCACCACCCGCTTTAGAGCCGCTGTTTTTGGGCAGCTATTTTTTATGCGCTGCACTGGCCATCCCGCTCTGGCTGAAAGCTGTCAAACCGCTCGGGCTGGCGCGCAGCTGGCTGGCCGGCATGGCGCTGTCCACCTTAGTGTTCATCTGGGCTGGTCAACTGGGCGCTGGCGATGTTGCGCTCTTTGCGTTGGTCTGCGCCTTGTCGGGTGCGGCACTGGGCGCTGACCTGGCGCTGCCCGGCGCGCTGCTGGCCGGCGTGATACATGCCGGCCAGGCCCGCCATCCTGCGCTGGCGGCAGGTGGCTACTTTGGCTGGTGGAACTTTGCCACCAAGCTCAATCTGGCGCTGGCCGCCGGGCTGGCACTGCCCTTGTTGAGCCTGTTTGGCTACGCTCCGGGCGTGCGTGATGCCGGTGCGCTCCAAGCGCTGGCGATTGCTTATTGTTTGCTGCCTTGTCTGCTCAAAATGCTGGCTGCGGTTTGCTTGTATGTTTTGGTTATACGACCCGCTCGTGAAGAAAGTAGCACATGAAAAGACTGAACAAACGTTCGTTATTGGGCACCTTGGTGCTGGCCGCCATGCTGGGCCTGAGCGCTTGCGCCGGCCCACAGGTGGCTGACTATGCAGCTGAAAAGCCAGTGCTGGACCTGCGCCAGTACTTCAACGGCACCATTGACGCTTATGGCCTGTTCACAGATCGCTCAGGCCGCGTCGTCAAACGCTTCACCGTGGTCATGAAGTGCAGCTGGCAAGGCCCGCCCGGCCAAGAAGTCGGCGTGCTTGACGAAGAGTTCAGCTATTCCGACGGCAGCCGTCAGCGCCGCGTCTGGACGCTCACGCGCCAGCCGGACGGCCGCTACAGCGGTACAGCTGCAGACGTGGTGGGTCAGGCCTCGGGCGAAGAAAAGGGCAATGCCTTTCGTTGGGGCTACACCATGCAACTGCCGGTCGATGGCAGAATCTTTGAAGTGCAATTTGACGACTGGATGTACCTGATGAACGACAAAGTGATGATCAATAAAGCCGTCATGAGCAAGTTCGGCTTCCAACTGGGCGAGGTGACTTTGTCCTTCGTTAAACGCTAAACCCTTTGGATCGTCATGAGTCTGAACACCCCACTGTCTGAATGGCAAGGTAAAGTTGCCTGGCTGATTGGCGCCTCCAGCGGCATTGGCGAGGCGACTGCGCACGCCTTGCATGCGGCGGGCGCACGGGTTTATGTGTCGGCCCGCAATGAAGCGGCCTTAGCGCGTTTTGTCCAGACGCACCCGGGCGCTGTTGCGCTGCCCCTGGACGTTACAGATCCGGCTGCTGTCAGTGCCGCTGCGCACAAGGTGCAGCAGGCTGGCAGCCTGGATCTGGTCATGTACTGCGCGGGCCATTACAAAGCTCAGCGCGCAGATCACTTTGACCTGCCGCAGATGATCAGGCACCAGGAGGTCAACTACCTGGGCGCGCTTTACATGCTGGACGCTGTGTTGCCGCATTTGCTCGAACGCCGGGCGGGTCATATCTGCCTCGTTGGCAGTGTGGCCGGCTACCGCGGCTTGCCGAAAAGCCTGGCTTACGGCCCAACCAAAGCCGCACTGATCAACCTGGCTGAAACGCTTTACATGGACTTGCTGCCCAACGGTATCAGCGTGAGCCTGGTCAACCCTGGGTTTGTTGAAACACCGTTGACTGAGCAAAACAATTTCAAGATGCCCGCGTTGATCAACTCAAGTCAGGCAGCGGCTGAGATACTTGCCGGGTGGCGCAAAGGCGAGTTTGAAATACATTTTCCCAAGCGTTTCACGCTCTGGGTGAAACTCTTGCGTTGGCTGCCCAATAAAGCTTTCTTTGCACTGGTCCGCCGCCTTGTTAAAAACCCCCATGCCGTGCCTGCTAACGAGCGCCCGAAATCATGAGTATCAAATCCGTCACGGCTGTGCCTGGCTTTTTGCCTGCGGATGTTTCGCCAGAGCGGCAGGCAGTCGCCCGGATTGCTCTTTTTTTTGAAAACCTGCAGCCCGCTGATATCGCCCGGATGGGCGATTTCTACACAGCCCAAGCCTACTTCAAAGACCCATTCAACGAAGTACGCGGCCTGGCCGAGGTTCAAGGCATTTTCAAGCATATGTTTGAAGCGCTCGACAAGCCGCATTTCGTAGTGAAAGGGCAACTGGTGGACCGTGCCCAGTGCTTTTTGACCTGGGATTTTGTCTTCCGCTTCAAGCGTTTTAGCCCCGATGTCTGGCAGACCGTGCGCGGAGGCTCGCACCTGGAACTCAGCCCCGAGGGACTGATCACTTTTCATCGGGATTACTGGGATGCAGCCGAAGAACTGTATGAAAAGCTTCCTGCCGTCGGCAGCCTGATGCGGTGGCTCAAGCGCCGGGCTAACGCCTGAGTTCAGGGGAAAAAGAGGCGCTGAGAATCAGCCCGGCTGGGTCTCGATGAAGCCGCTGCGCTGAGAGAGCTTTTCTTGCAAGCGCGCCAGGTTAGGGTGCTGCGCACGCCAGTCGATCTGTGCAAACCGAAAGTCCAGGTAGGACAGCGCGCAACCTACGGCCACGTCAGATAAGCTGAAATGAACGCCGCTGCAAAAAAGCTTGTCGCCCAGGCCGGCACTCATGGCTTTGAGTGAGGTGTGAATTTTCCCGTTCTGACGATCTATCCAGGCTTTACTTCGCTGACCCTCGGTACGTCCGGCCCAGCTGGCCTCCAGGCGGGCTAGGATGGCGGCATCCAGAACGCCGTCTGCCAAAGCCTCCCAAGTCTTGACTTCAGCACGCTCGCGACCTTGGACCGGTATCAGTTTGCCAACCGGCGACAGCGTATCCAGGTACTCCACGATGACGCGTGAATCAAATACCGCCTCGCCGCCTTCCATGACCAGACAAGGAACCTTGCCCAGCGGGTTGGCATTGTGCATGTTGGTGTCAGCCGCCCAGACATCCTCCAGAACGAACTGGTAGTCCAGCTTTTTTTCCAACATGACTATACGTACTTTGCGCACGTAGGGGCTGGTGACCGATCCGATAAGTTTCATAGCTTGGTTTGGACTTTTACGTTAGATGTTTTTTCCTTATTCTATAGATTAAGCTGGATCTGCTCAGCTCCGGGCAGCCAGAAAGCGTCAACCTACAATTGCAGCATGAGCTTTTCCACTATCAACGCCCTGTCGCCGCTGGACGGCCGCTACGCCGCCCGGCTTGACGCCCTGCGCCCGCTTATGTCCGAGCAGGGTTATATGAACCGGCGGGTGCAGGTCGAAGTGGCCTGGTTTGTAGCCTTGTCTGACGCCGGTTTTGCCGAATTCAAGCCCCTTAGCGCTGGAGCACGCTCATATCTAAGCTCGCTGGTGACCAACTTTTCTGAAGCTGACGCGCTGGCCATCAAGGCCATTGAAAAGGTCACCAACCACGACGTCAAGGCCGTCGAATATTGGATCAAATCCAAATTCGAGGCACGAACGGAGCTGCTGGCGGCAGCCGAATTCGTCCACTTTGCCTGTACCAGTGAAGACATCAACAACACCAGCCATGCCCTGCAACTTAAAAGCAGCCGCGAACAAGTGCTGCTGCCAGCCATTGACAAGCTGATCTCACAGCTGCGCGACATGGCGCACCAGTTTGCCGACGAGCCCATGCTCAGCCGCACGCACGGCCAGACTGCCAGCCCGACCACCGTCGGCAAGGAAATTGCCAACGTGGTGGTGCGTCTGGTGCAAGCGCGCGAAAAAATCGCTGCAGTCAAAATCATGGCCAAAATGAACGGCGCGGTGGGAAACTACAACGCGCACCTGTCAGCCTGGCCGGACTTTGACTGGGAAGGCTTCAGCCGCAGGGTGGTTGAAAGCCCGGAGCCAGACACTCAAGGCCATGCCAGCACCTGGGGCTTGGGTCTGACTTTTCAGCCTTACAGCATTCAAATTGAGCCGCATGACTACATGGCCGAACTGTTCGACGCAGTGGCTCGTTGCAACACCATCCTGATCGACTTTGCCCGCGACATCTGGGGCTACGTCAGCGTTGGCTATTTCAAGCAGCGCCTCAAAGACGGTGAAGTCGGCTCATCCACCATGCCGCACAAGGTCAACCCAATCGACTTTGAAAATGCGGAAGGCAACCTGGGCCTGGCCAATGCATTGCTGCGCCACTTGAGCGAAAAACTGCCCATCAGCCGCTGGCAGCGCGATTTGACCGACTCAACAGTCCTGCGCAACATGGGTGTGGCCTTGGGTTACGCCGTGCTGGCCTACCACTCCCTCGGTGTCGGGCTGAACAAGTTAGAGCTCAACCGCGAAGCACTCAGAGAAGATCTCAACGCCTCCTGGGAAGTACTGGCTGAGCCGATTCAAACCGTCATGCGCCGCTACGGGGTGCAAGGCGCTTACGAAAAACTCAAAGAAGTCACCCGCGGAAAAACCATCACCGCTGAAGCCTTGCACGGCTTGATTGCGTCGCTGGACATACCGGCCGCCGAAAAACAGCGTTTGCTGGCACTGACCCCTGACAGCTACATCGGATTGGCTGCAGCGCTGGCGCGGCGCGTCTAACTGCCCTTCTTTGCGCAAGGGCCAGCGCGGCTCAGGGCCGCAGGCTGGGTGCAGGCGCGAACGCAAGCTCAAGCGGAGCCGATGGCCGGGCTTGCCCCCAAGGTTTTTTTCTCCAGGGCCCGGTCTGCATAACGGCCAAAGCGCCAAGAGTTGCCTTCGATAGTGATGCGCCGCCAACTGGCACGCTTTTCAGCCGGCGACATGGCCGGCCAGTGCTGCACCTCGTCAAAACTTCGGCCGCAGCCTTTGCACATAGCGTCGCCCTGGCTGGTCGAACAAATCGCAATGCAAGGCGTGTCGGCCGTGGTGTCGTACCAGACCTGCCAGGCGGCCATGGCCTTAGCCGGAAAACTGGCCTCGTCAGCCTCTTCCTCATGGTAGAAAACCAGCAAGGCATAGACCTCGGCCAGCGAACGCAATTCAGGCGCCAGTGTGACGCCATCCGGCGAAGGTGTGCGCTCACGCCAGTAATTGATGGCCGCTTCAATGTCAGTAATGTGGATGCCGGGCATAGGATCGCAGAAAATAGAAAATTGGCGCCAGATGATCTCTCAGCCAAAAACCCTTGGTTTGCTAAGGTTTTTGATTCTTGGGGTTTAATGTTCGAACGAAGGGGAGTAACTCCCGCCTTTTGCTGTATTAGAAATTACAACACACCCGCAGCAAAAGTTTATCGGCAAGTCGTCAATACGAAGTTTTGAACTTCCGGCTTGCTGGATATGCAGCGACACTGCATGTCGAGCCAGACCTTCGATTGAAACCTGCACAGGTTAGATCGAGGCGTTCGCAGCCCAGCGCTGCTGCATCCCACCTTTCCTGCACAGCTTCAATTGACTTGGAAATTCTCCTGCGAATTTTCTTTTTCTGACGCTATTGCTGGAGTGTGTAAATGGAACTTTTTTCAACGCCATGGTGGTCCGCCCTTTTGGCAATCATCTTGATTGACCTCGTCCTGGCCGGCGATAACGCGATCGTGATTGCCCTGGCAGCACGCAACTTGCCCAAGCACTTACAAAGAAGAGCCGTCATGTGGGGCACGGTCGGGGCGATTATTGTTCGCTCGGCTATGACTGTGGGCGTCGTCTGGCTGCTCAAAATTCCTGGTCTCATGCTCGCCGGCGGCATTGGCCTGCTGTGGATTGCCTACAAACTTCTGGCCGACCAGAGCGGCGATGAGCACGACGGCCCTGTCGTCGGCACGTTCTGGGGCGCCATGAAAACTATTGTGGTGGCTGACGCTCTCATGGGCGTAGACAACGTACTGGGGGTGGCCGGTGCGGCGCACGGCTCTTTTGACCTGGTCGTCATCGGCTTGTTGATCAGCATTCCCATTGTGGTGCTCGGCAGCACGATGGTCCTCAAACTGGTGGAACGTTTTCCAATCATCATCCGCCTCGGAGCGGCCGTGTTGGCTTTCACCGCCGCCAAAATGATCGTCAACGAAGCCTGGCTGTCTCACATCTTCCAAGGTGAATGGGGCTCTATCGCTCGCTGGTCCACTTACGCCGTCTCAGTCGCCGGTGTGCTGCTGGCCGGCAGTTGGGCTGAGCGTCGCGCCAAGGCCGCTAACGACAACAAATTTGTGGCGGGTTAAGCACCCTTCACAAGGCTACGCCGTTATCAGGAACTTTTGGTAACGGCGTGGCGCGCTTGAAAGCTGTTATCTATAAATACAACCCTAGGAGAAAATGATGGACACCCTGATCGTTTATTTTGATGAAACCCAGCACGCCGTGCAGGTGCTAACACCCATGCTGGCCACCGGCACCGAACATCAACCTATACGCTGGATTGTGGTGGCCTGTACACCCCGCGTGACTCGCCACGCTAGCAAATGGGTGACAAGCAATGCCCGGCAAACATGGCGCAGCAAGTGGGCCGACAAAGCTTTTCAGGAAATCGTGCCCTTGCTTCAAGCCAGAGGCGACACCGTGATCACCCAAATCGCTCTGGGCCCACTTTCCACGCTCACTGACTCGCTGACGGCGCGCTATGCGGGTTCGCGCGTGCTGGATGCGCGCCGGCCTAAGTTTGGTGAAGACCTGCAGCCCGTTAGTCATCAGCAACCGCAGGCACGCGAAGGCCTGTGGGGTTGTGCTGCAGCACTGGCCGGGGTTGGTGTGCTTGTAACCGCTGACTAAGCTCTCCAAGATTTGCTGCACGCACCACGCGTGCAGCAATGGTTTTCTTGATATTTTGGACTGTTGCCGGTCTACTCAGCGGGCTGGAGGTGAACAGTTTTGGCGCAGCGCTGCTGGGCTCATTGATTTACTCGGCGCTGCAGTTAGCGATCGATTTTGTCCTCGCGCGTTTGTTCCCGGATTAAGTTGCTGATCTGGCGGGTGCGGGTGTCAATGATGGATGCATCGATGTGCGCGTTGCGTCCCGCCACACCGGCTTGCCCGCCGCGCAGCATGTCTTGTGCGGCCTTGAGTCTGTCCAAAGCGGCCGGATAGTCCAACTGGGCCACCCGGCTTTCGGCATCAGCCCTGATCGACCGGACAGCCTCACCCTTGCGGCCCCAGACTTCAGACAGCATCTGCCAAGCTTGGGCATCTTTAGGGTGCGTGACCACCCATGTCTGCAGCGCATCTGCCAGAGGGTCGAGCAGTCCTGTCGCCAATATGGCTCGCCCTCCAATGAGCAACTCTGCGCGAGTGGTAACTTGCGAAAACTTCACGGCTGCCGCCGCTTCATGCGGCCTACCAGCGGCTGTTTCAAGCTCAATAGAAAGCAAATCTGCAGTACGGGCCGCACCCGGCGTCTGAACGGCCACGCTTTTCAGGCGCGCTAGCAAAGCGAGGGCCGCGGCGTCTTCACGCAAACGACTTGCCGCGAAGGCGCCACCGTAGACGCGGCCGGCCCAGACAGGCAATTTTTCTTGCGCCACTGACTCCGTTGCAGCACGCTGACCTTCAGCCACCATGCTGCGCAAATCATCTACACCCGGGCTGCCCAGCACGCGCGCGCGCGCCGACATCATGGCGTGTAACTGCGGCTCCAGATCGAACAACGGTGAGCGGCTTTGCGCAGCTGGTTCGCCCGTTTGCAGGCGTGCACGCGCTTCGGCAATGCGCTCGGTGGTCAGTGGGTGTGAGCGCAAGTAGGGGTACGAGCCGTTGTCATTCAGGCGGGCAGCTTGCTGAAGTTTTTCAAACATGCCGCTCACGCCTTGCCCCTCAAACCCAGCTTGAGTCATGACGCCGAAGCCGACGCGGTCCGCTTCGCGCTCCATATCACGAGAGAAATTGAGTTGCCCCTGCACCGCCAGCGCCTGCCCGCCGACGATAGCGGCGTTGGCCGCGTCCGGGCTTTTGCTGGCTGCCAGCGCACCCAAAATCATGGCGCCTATCACCCAGGGGGTTTGCTGTTGCTGCTTGGTCATCAGACGTGAAATATGGCGCTGCGTCACATGGCTCAGTTCGTGTGCCAGCACGGCTGCCAGCTCATCTGCGCTGCTGACCACGGCAATCAGGCCGGTGTGCACGCCCATGTAGCCGCCCGGCAGCGCAAAGGCATTGACGCTGCGGTCACGCACCAAGAGCAAGTCCCAGGCAAAACGGTCCTCTAGCTCGGGGCCTAGCTCACCGCGGTCACGGGCTGCCGCCATCAGCGGGGTCCAGATGGCCTTCAGATAATCCCCCAACAGTGGGTCATCCAGATAATCAGGATCACGGTAAATGCTCATAGCGATCCGGTCGCCCAATCGCCGCTCAGTAGCCGCTGCCAACTCCAAGCCATCACCCAGCGAAGGCAAGGCGTTGCCGACCCTGGCGGGCGGCGACAGCAACTGCGCCTGCGACACGCCGCCGCTCAGCAGCGAGACGGCCAGAGCGACAAGGCCAAGCCGGCGCCAGTCTGGGCTTCGTTGCTGTCTCCTAGTTTGTATGCAAGCTTTGGTCACTTTAAACATTCATCAGGCAAAAACATATCCGTGCATATTAACGGCCACCCACTAGGCCTGTAGATCGACCAGTTAAAGCTTGGCCGGTCACTGCTCTTATGATGGCAGCCATCCAGCCACAGGACCCACCATGACCACAACTTCTGCACTCACACACTTTGACGCGCAAGGCCAAGCCCACATGGTTGACGTGGCGGACAAGGCCAGCACGCACCGCATTGCCATTGCCCAAGGGCGCATCTGCATGGCGCCGGCAACACTGGCCATCATCTTGCAAGGCAACGCCAAAAAAGGCGATGTTCTGGGCATCGCTCGTATTGCCGGCATCATGGCGGCCAAAAAAACCAGTGAGTTAATACCGCTGTGCCACCCACTGGCACTCACGCGGTTGGCGGTCGAGTTCAACAGCAGCGAAGCCGACAGCTGCATTTTGTGCAGCGCAGCGGCAGAAACCATAGGCCACACAGGCGTCGAGATGGAAGCCCTGACCGCCGTACAAATCGCCCTGCTCACCATCTACGACATGTGCAAAGCCGTGGACCGCGGTATGACCATCACTGACGTGAAGCTGCTGGAAAAGCATGGCGGCAAGTCGGGCAGCTTCATTGCTGAGAAGTAGGCGCTAACAAATTAATAGCTTGGGCGGCTTCGTAAAGCCGGTTTGTCCAACTCCTGTCCAACTGAGGATCAGGAAATGGCTTCTTTTCGCCAGCGCGGCAGTAAATGGCAAGCACGCATAAAACGGGATGGCTTCCCGGATCAAGTTAAATCCTTTGAAGCCAAGGCTGAAGCCGAACGGTGGGCAAGGTCAGTTGAGTCAGATATGGACAGGGGCAGCTACGTCAGCTACACCGAAGCCCAGAGAACTACGCTGGCTGATCTAATCCAACGGTACATGGCAGAAGTGCTGCCCAGCATGAAAGGCGCGCCGGAGGACTCCATACGTCTTCGGGCCATTTGCCGACGGCCTATTTGCAAGAACAGCATTGCAGCTTTAACCCCCGCCAAGATTGCCGCGTACCGAGACCTGCGGCTCACGGAGGTTGCTCCGGGAACGGTTGTGCGTGAACTGGCCTTCTTGTCCAGCATCATCAACCACGGTCGCAGAGAGTGGGGCATCCATGCGAACAACCCGGTAGCACTGGTACGCAAGCCGACCCAGCCGAAGGGGCGAGAGAGGGTTTTAACTTTAGCCGAACGTGAGCGACTGCTTGTCGAGCTTAAACCAACCGGTAGACGTAACGTCTGGATGCTGTCTGTGGTTGTCCTTGCGCTCGAGACGGGGATGCGCCGCAGTGAACTGCTGGCATTGCGCTGGGGGGACATCAACCTTGACCGAAGAACCGCCACCCTGCACATGACCAAGAACGGCGAGAGCCGCGTAGTGCCACTATCAACAAGCGCAGTCCAGACTCTAACGACGATGCCCCGAAGCATCTGCGGTGCTGTTTTCCCCATTACGGCTTGCGCCTTAGCTGCCAACTTCGACAAGGCTGTTGAAAGAGCGAAGTTGCCGGACTTGCACTTCCATGACCTGCGCCACACAGCTATTACGCTCATGGCGACAAAGCTACCCAACCTGATTGAGTTGGCGGCAGTGTCGGGTCACAAGAGCCTGAAGATGTTGCAGCGGTACTACCACCCTGACGTGGGTGACTTAGCTCGGAAGCTGGGTTGATCTGGGGTTTGTTGGGTCTTTCGTTGCAGATTTGCTTTTGTTGCGCTAACATTAAAACAAATGCATTGCAATGCATCTAGAAGTTCGCCAGCCTCGAAACGACTTCGCTGCGTAAGCAGAGAGGCAGCAGGTGTTACCGGTTTGACCACCAGTACTGCCTGTCGTGGGACAACAGCCACGTACAAACCTGTTTGCGATTCAACGGTCAAAGAGTGCCCCGGTTACCGCCGGGGGTCTTTGTTTTCCATCAGAGTCGCAAACGTCAAAACCAAATGCCAAGCGCTCTGATGGTTCCGCATAGGAATTGTCGTGTCACATTTTATAGAAAAAACTTTTTCAAATCAACAACTTAGCCAAAATCAGGTTGGGTTTGAAATAGTCCAGAGTCAACCTGTAGTGGAGAAACCGGCTGCGCTCACGGTGGGGGCATCATCAAGTTGGCGGCACTCTACGCCAAGCGCATCGAACTTTCTGCGTCGTAAGGGGGCTTTATGAGTCGTCCTAAGTTCAAGAACAGCAAGATCACAGAGCCGTTTTGTGCCATTTTTCGCAGCGTCTTTGAGTCACCCGCATTTACGTCGCTCCATCCCCACGCTTACAAGCTGCTGTTGGAGTTGGCGAGTCAATACAAGGGTGACAACAACGGCGACCTGACGGTGGCATGGTCTGTCTTGAGTAAACGGGGCTGGCGCTCTAAATCAACTCTGTGGCGATGCAAGTCCGAATTGATCAATGCTGGCTTTGTCTACGTCACAAGAAAAGGGCACATGCCCTCAACTTGTGAACTGCTTGCACTAACTTGGTTCCCGCTCAATGTCTCTCGCAAGTTCGACCCAGAGGCTTTGGCCTGCTTCACGCCCAAGGCATACAAGACCAACACGCCACTGCCGATGCCAGCGCCCAAGCTCAAGCGTGACTACACGCTACCAAATGGCGGTCGAGATGCAGTTGAAAAAACGCAAAGCTTAGTACACGGCTGAAAACATGTGCACCTCTACATGTCCAAGACTGAAATCATTGAGTGTCAAAACTCACGTCAACAGTTTCACATCTGGACTTGTAGGGGGCTATTTCAAGCATTTCATGTTTTCACAGGTGGACATCTTTATAGAGAAACCATTCTCGGGTAATTACTACGGCAAACAACTTTCGTTATCGTCAGGCTCATGGGGTTTTGTACTTGAATCAGCCTAAGCTGATCGTTTGACTGGAAACACTCTATGCAAAAACAAACATGGCTGATCACCGCAGGCAACAAGATTCATTGCCGCCGCTGTCAGGCTACAAGTAAACGTACACGCCTTCAATGTGGAGCGCCGGCCCTGTCAGGGAAATCCGTCTGTGTTCACCACGGGGGCCGTAGCACAGGGCCTCGTACAGAGGCCGGTAAAGCAAGGATTGCCGCTGCCAAGACGGTGCATGGCAACTCAACCCGTCAGGCTCGCGCAGAACTGAGTGCGGAGCTAGTGCAGCTTGCAACACTGGAGGAGCTTGCACGAAGCGTAGGCATGATCACCTTGCGGTCTAGAGGCCGTCGCCCGGGTTACAGGAAGGGATGATGCCAGTACTTACCAAAAGCCCTTGTAGCCCTCACCCGCCGCGTCTACGGGCACTTACCCAGCGCAGTAGCGATACTTGATCATCCAAGCGCTATAGTCTCGACAAGATGAAGCCGTGCCCATTCTGTAGCCTGCCGCAGTCTCGCGTAATTGACTCCAGCCCTTTGGGGCTGGTCATACGGGACGGCTTCCCGATCTCGCCCGGGCACACCCTGATCATCCCCAAGCGCCATGTCGGCTCTTTCTTTGAGCTTGAAGCAGATGAACGCGCAGAGCTTCTGGGCCTGCTGGACAAGGCCAAGGCGGTTGCCGACAAAGAGTTCAGCCCTCAGGGCTACAACATCGGCATCAATGACGGTGCTGCTGCCGGGCAGACTGTTCCACATCTGCACATCCACCTAATCCCCCGCTATCAAGGTGACCGCCCTGACCCGCGAGGCGGTGTTCGCTGGATCATCCCTGAAAAAGCGGACTACTGGACATGACTTCGCCTGAAGCCCAGTTGGTGTTTCTGACTAAGCTCCAACGGCTGTTCTGTGAGGGAGACTTCACCGCGACCTACAAGTTCGCCCTGCTCATGGCGCTGGCTGATATCTGCGTGGAGCAAGGGCAGGACAACGCTGATGCGATGGTGGTTCAGCACAAAGACATCGCCATCAAGTTCATTGACCTGTACTTGCAGCAAACAGCTCCTTGCGACTCGTGCTGCACTTAGTACTTTCCGCAACACAATAAAAGACGTTGATTACAACGAGTTCAAAACTTCCTTTCGCTTTTTATCGTAATCGTCTTCTGTGATCAGTTTCTTGTCATAAAGATCTTTCAGGCTTTGCAGACGATCTTGTATATTTTTGCTTGGAGTATTTGTAACACCTTGTTGAGTTGACGAGGTTAAAGGTGCAGCAGGTGTTTTGATTATATTATTGATTGCATTAGTGAAAGTTGGAACATCTTTAAATGCATCTGTAGGTTTATTGTATCCCGCCGCTTTTATAGTTGCATCGAGAAACTTCTCCATCCACTCTTTTAATCGTCTGTTAAACTCACTTGACTTATCTGTAACAGCAGAATAAGTAAGGCCTAAATTTTCATAATGAATATTAAATGTAGATTTATAAAATCTACCTCCGATATTACTTTCTATAAATAAAATTTCGAGCGTGTTCGTTTGAACACCTCCAATGCTGATTGGATTGATCACAGCAACCGCACATCGGTCAAGTCTGCCGCGAACGAAATTTATTTTTACTATCTTCTCGCCAGCGCAGGGATCGCCTTTCCATCCACTCGAAGCAGCATCTTGTTCAATAGTAAGGGTAATTAATTGCCCCATTACCCACTTACCATTTTGGTAGCGCTCCATTCGTAGGAAAGGTTGGTTTAATGCGCGTGTTCCGCCTGTGGTTTGACCGATGCCTGTACTAGATAATATCCAATCGCCGTCCGGTGCGAAAATTGAGTATCCACCGAAAGTGTCGTTACTTTGAACTCTATAGCCTTTCGATGCTAATGGATTTAACTGATTCCCGTTTATAAAATCAAGTGCGATCACTTTTAATGGAATAGTATTGCCGCAAGTAATAATAAAAAACTTTTGCTGTAGACCATAATAATTAACCTTTTAAATAATTTAAGTTAACTCACTAAAAGTTTTGCGTAACATCACACTTGTCTGCCAATAATGCCAGCTCTATCTATCGCAGCAATTAAAACTCAGTACCAGCTATGACCATATTTACGAACGTTTGTATCCTTGATCCTGAAATTTATGTACCCCCGGTCAGACAATTTGAAAGCTAAGGGGGCTATCGCCAGCACAGCAACTTAGAGGTACATCAAACAGGGCGCTGGTTCACCTTTACTTTGATGGACAAGGTGCGTTAAAAGTTACATTTACAGCATTGGGATAGTCAAAACCTGCTCCTGTGCCGGCATCAATTGCAGCACCGATTGGGCCACCAAGCAAAATGTTCCCCCAAATATTTACATTGCTTGATGAGCGAACAATCGATGGGTTTGATTGAATTTTGTCTTTGTTGCAAGTAACGGTGAGATCCCCAGTAGATTTCCCGACAAATGCAGTTCCGGGCGTAGATACGTAGGCAACTCCTTTGTCATTTTGAACAGTGCAACTTGCACCTTGTACTTGTTGAGCTTCGCAAATTGCCGTAACTGAAACAGGTTGGTTTTTACTACCAGTAATTGATGCACATCCTGTTAGAGCCAACAAAACAGCAGCACATAAATAGAATCTATAAGTCATATGAAATCTTCCGTAGTTAAATGATCTAAAAAGTACATGATTTATTTCCCTTGGCAAACGAAGCCTAACATGATGCCCAGTAGGTGGCTGAGGTGTTCAAGTTCACGAAGCCTGCGCATATCAATGACTACCCAACAAAGGAATCAACAGGGGCAACGCCTGTGAGCGTCACGCTCTCGACATCGGCAATCATCGTCTGCATCTTTGAGGCAGCATGGCTGACCGAACCTACAGGCGCAAGCCACTTGCGGGCGGCATTGGCATAGATGCTGTTCAGGCTAGCAAGCCCCGCCTGCTGGGTGTCCAGAAAAGCATAGTCACTGAATGTCTGTGCGGCAACGAAACGCGCTTGAGTCGGCAGCTTGTAAACATCCGGCACATTGTTGGCGCCAAGGTAGCTCTGGAAAATGATCCATGGCGCGTTAGCTTTGGTCAGTGTGCCGTTGTCAATGTACTTGGCCCATTCTGTTTGTTCAAACACACTCGGCAGGAAACCCATGATGTTGTTGAAGGTATTAACAACAATGTCTTTAGAGCTATTGCTGGCAGAAAAAGCACCATCCTGAATGGATTTTGCAGCGATCAAGTTCAGAACTGCTGTCGATGGCTGGTTATTGCCTAGCGCGGTTTTGAGGTCGAGCAACAGCGTCTTGTCAGCCGGTCGGCCCAAGTAGACAACGGACAACTGAGTGGCAATGGCACTTGCCATGTCAACAGCACCCCTAGCCGCCACAGCGGTTCCCTTTGTGGCGAAAAAGAGATCGATGCTTGTCGGGAGAGTGACATTCCCAAAGTTTAGCGGGAGAGTGATATTGCCAAAGGTTATGTTTTCGACGTTGATGAGTGTGTCAATGCCATCAGCGCCAGTTTTATCAGAAACGGTATAAGTACTCGCAAACTTGGTCATGGTGTAGTTGCTTCTGCTGCCGCTGAACATCACTGTGTCAACGCCAGCACCACCGTCGAGATAATTATTAGATGAATTTCCTATGAGTATGTCATTTCCTGAGCCACCTATCGCATTCTCAATAGTGCAGTTAAAAGCAATACCAAGATTATTAGTTCCATCGTAGGTAACCGTTGCTCCACCTGTATCAGAAGGCCTAGGATAGCGGAGACTTGAGTAGTTCCCGGGAGTTAAATCAATGACACATGCCATTGAAAAATTTGAAATGGAAATTGTGTCTTTGCCTCCGGCATCCCAAATTGTTTTAAAAAATGGCTTACTTGGATCGAAGGTATATGTATCATCTCCAGTTTTGTAATTATTATTGGCTCCGTAAATGTACTGAATTGCAGCTATATCGAAAACCATTGGAGTTTCGTCATTTATACGGTAAGTGATCCAGTCGTATTTGCCATTTACAGTACCTGCACTTGGATAAATATTATTTTTTCCTGTGTACGACATTACCGAATTGTTAAGATTTTCTAGATTCAAACTTAAAACTACATCTCCTGTGAAGGGATGTTTGAGTCCAAGCGCATGACCAGCTTCATGCACGAGTGATTCAAAGTTGTACGTGCCTAAAGACCAATTTGTATCGCTTCCATATTTTGCGTCGATCCACACATCCCCACCACGTGGCAAATTCTCATCTGGGTAGTATGCCCATCCCCAAACATTTTCTTTGAGAGAGATTGCTGATGAAAAGGCAAAACGTATATCACCAACGTTAGTGGTTGATTCTGAAACTAACTGAAAGTTAACATTTGCCACGTTAGACCATGCATTTAAAGCAAGTGTGGCAGCTATTTGCTGAGTTGCGTTTAGTCCGAAGTGTTTCGTTGCATTTTGTTCGCCATAAGCTGAATACTTATCACCTGCGGGGCCGAAAAAGACTGCAGACAGTCCATCTATCCAAGGAAAGCTGTAACTAATAGTCCAAGTGTTTGAGCTACTATTCAGCGCATACCCCCATTTATCTCCGCTTAATAATGCATCTATATTCGTAGTACCGCTTTTAGGAACTATTGATACATAAGCTGAAGTAGTAGGTGCAGTCATAACAGAGTTAAACTTGATTTTTGATTAATGATTTTAACATAGGCGGATTCAAGCACGAAGTGCGGCACTAGACATTGATAATCATGCTTAATCAAAGCTTGCAACCACATGCCCCGGCTTCTTTACGTTGACTTCGATGGGGTGCTACACCCCACTAGCGGCGGTGACCTGTTTTGCAGGATGCATCTGCTGGAAGAGGCTCTGATCGGCAAGGACTGCCAGATCATCATCTCGTCAAGCAGGCGCTTTCATCATCCGTTCAAGTACTTGCAGAGCCTGTTCCCTGAATCCCTGCGTGGACAAGTAGCCGGTGTCACAGGAGACGCTTTCGTGGGCAGATGACACTGGCATAGAAAATTCTTGATTGATGTCTCCAAACGCGCAGGCCGCTGGAGGGCATTGGATGACAGTTGGATAGAGTTCCCAAAGGACTGTCCTGAACTTAGAGGTGCAACCCGAGCAGTGGCTTGGGCAGCAAAGAGTCAGCCGAACTGAGAAGCTGGCTGGCGACCCAGCAGCCGTGAGTTAGAGTCGCGTCAAGCTGTTCTATGAAAAGTGTCTACAGGTTTGGAGTAATACCAAGTCTCAAATTTAATGGACTCAGACTTGTCCTCTTCACAAATCTTGACAAAATCTTCAAGAATGTGAAACATAGGGTTTTTAAACTGATGCTTTCCCTAATCGCAGGTGTAGGGAAAGAAAAACTAAGGACTTTCAATGAAACTAAAACACAGACTTTCTTTCGTTCTGGGACTGGTTCTCGCAGCAGTGAGCATGAACGCTCTTGCCCAAAACCAGAGCATGCCCATGCAACAACGACCAATGTCCATGCAGGGCATGATCCCCCACCAAATGTCTGAGCAGCGCATGGCACAAATGCAGAGCCGACGGGCAGAGCACCGTGCAAAACGTTTACAAGAGTTGAAGGTTTTTCTTCAATTGCAAGACAAACAAGAAGCAGACTGGTCTACTTTTTCCGCGGCGCTTCAAAGCCCTATGGTTCGCCCCGCTCCAATGAACCCGGCTGAAATGGAAAAACTCACTACGCCAGAGCGTATTGACAAAATGATGGCTATGAAAGCGGCTCGTGACGCTCAAATCAATTCACGTATGAACGCCACTAAAACTTTTTATGCCAGCTTGAACCCCCAACAGCAAAAAGTTTTTGATACGCATGCCAGCAAAGCCATGAAACGTCATGGCATGAGCACAGGGCATGGCGGTTAGAACTTTTGAAAAAATTTGGGGTCTAAAAGGATGCAGCAATACCTCAATAGGGTGAAATCGCGTAAATCGTCATCGTTTCAAGTGATTTATGATTGCTAACGTTCGCATCCTTGATCCTGAAATTTATATACCCCCCGGGTCAGGCAATTTGAAAGCTAAGGGGGGCCTTTCGCCAGCACACACATCACAGGTAAGCCACAGGATCAAGCAAGGGGGTGGGTCATGTGAGAACGTTCGCACCCGGCTGGGAGCAGTGATCGGACGAGCAAATCACAGCGTAAAGGTAAGCCGGAGTCCCGTCTGAAAAATCGGTTTATAGACTAGCTTTTTCAACAGAAGCAGGTTCAGATATATTAGAGCCATCAAGTTACCTCTCTTCAAAGATATTGTGAATTGGATTAATCTCCTAGCTACTATTGGGCTGAAAATGAAACTTATCGCTAGCACTCTAATGTTTTTTTTGCTAACAGCATCAAATTTTGTGTATGCTGTTCAGGAAAAAGTAGAGCCAGAGAAAATTAAACTCGGTGCATTTGTAACTTCTTTATATAACATTAATGCCGATAAGGGAATTTTTAGCGCTGACTTTTGGGTTTGGACTTTGTCTTCCAAGCAAGCTAATTATAAAATTAATGACTCTTTAGAGATTAATTACTCAAGTAGTGAGTTCCCAAGAATTTTCTCAAATCAAAATACTGAAATATTGAATAAAAAAACTGTCCTTCAACAAAAAAAAATTCAGGGTGTTTTTTTGCATGATTTTAACTTAGAGAAGTTTCCATTTGACACGCAAAATTTACAAATATCTTTTGAGGATGGATTGCTTAATTCATCTCTTCTTGAATATGAATCCGACAATACCAGTGGATTCGATAAAGCAATATCTATTGATGGATGGAAAATTAAATCAGTAAATTTAAGGAAGGACTTAAAGACGTACGATTCTAATTTTGGTAATTTTACAGCTCCAAGTAAAGAGTCCTATTCCAGAGCTGTACTAGATATCCTTATTGAGAGGAATGCCCCATTTATTTTTTTTAAACTAATCATGGGCTTGTTTCTCGCTGTTTTTGTAGCCCTGTGCTCATGTTTTATGCCTACAATTAGCGAGGATATATTTAGTGGTCGTATGGGACTATTAGGGGGGACACTTCTCGCTGCGGTTGTTAATCAGCAGTTTGCAGATGCAAAGCAAGGGGATACAACAGCAGTAACTCTAATTGATATGCTACATATGTTGGGAATGATCACAATTATGATACTTTTGATTATTACATCAATTTCTAGATTTCTGAGTCAAAAAGAGTCTACTTCGTTTAATAGTGTTAAATTAGACTTAGCTTCCTTTGTTACGATGACAGTTTTTTTTATTGGGTTTAGTTTTTACTTAGTTTTAGGAGCATTGTGAGCAAAGTCGACAGTTTAGGCGGAATATCAAATGATGCGTCAGAGGATGTAAATTCATAAGGCGGATTCAAGCACGAAGTGCGGCACTAGACATTGATAATCATGCTTAATCAAAGCTTGCAACCACATGCCCCGGCTTCTTTACGTTGACTTCGATGGGGTGCTACACCCCACTACTGGCAAAGACCTGTTTTGCAGTTTGCACCTGCTGGAGGGGGCACTTATCGGCAAAAACACAGATGTGAAACCGTTTAAAATTTAAACAATGAGCCAATCTGTACTTTAATAAATTAACCCATCTGTCTGAAAACATTTGAAGACTGGCACAGAGCTGAATAAACCCCAACAGGAACCCCATGCAAAAAGAAAACAACGGTTTGATTGCCAGGCTTGAAGTGTTTGTGGAGAAGTTGATTTTTGCGAGCCGCTGGATTCTGGCGCCCTTCTACATTGGTTTGGTATTGGCCCTGCTGTTGCTGGCCTTCAAGTTCATGCAGGAGTTTGTTCATTTCAGCGCCGACATTGTCGGCATGTCTGAGACTGACACCCTGCTGGGCATCCTGGGCCTGATCGACAAAACCCTGCTGGGCAACCTGCTAATTTTAGTGATCTTCAGCGGCTACGAAAACTTTGTATCCCTCATTGGCGTAGCCCAGGGCAGCCCTGACCGCCCCCGCTGGATGGGCGATGTGGACTTTGCAGGGCTCAAGCTCAAGCTGATCGGCTCCATCGTGGCCTTGTCGGGTATCAACCTGCTGGGCGCCTTTTTGAACTTGAAGCACTGGAGCCAGCAAGAACTGGGCTGGATGGTTGGTCTGCACCTTACTTTCGTCCTCACCGGTCTGCTGTTCGCCTTATCAGAAAAAATCGGGCATAAAACCGAGCATTGACCACGCTGCTGAAGCTAGCCAACCGGCTTTATACGACCGTATCAGTCCTTCTTGCACCCGAGGTCTGATTTCAGCTTTTTGTGAATGGAGGCGGATCCAACAATTTAATTTAATGCCATCAAGCCTCGAAACTCCAAAGACTAGATCAAATGAAATTTTTCACCTTAGTAATTCTTCTTGTTTTACATGCTGCCGCTAAAGCCAATGAAGCTTGGGTTCAAATCGATGTCGGTCGCGGGGATGCTCGTCTTCCGACTTACGTCATGCCAAATCCAAAGGCCTTGGCAACTCTAATTTTGTTGCCGGGTGGCGATGCTGGCATCGGTAAAATTATTGATGGCAAGCCGACAAGCGGAAATTTCGTGTCAAGGTCGCGCGGTGATTTTTACGCCGCCGATTTCAATGTCATCGTTGTTTATAGAGCATCGGATTTGAAAGCGTTAGATTACGGATACCGTGTCAAGGAGCACGTAAACGAAATTGCTAAAGTCATTACGTACGCCAAGCAGACATTTGGGAAACCCGTTTGGCTCGTTGGCACAAGCCGCGGTACAGTCTCTGGCACTGCAGCAGCGATCGCACTTGGAGAGTCTGAAGTTCAAGGGCTGGTCATTACCTCTAGCGTGACCTCTAAAAAAATAGGTGCTATTGCGTCCCAGAGGATTGAATCCATAAAGATTCCAACGTTAGTAGTTCATCACAAGAACGACTCATGTAAGATTTGCATTCCGTCTGAGGCAAGTCGAATCACGGCTGACTTGAAGTCAGCACCGTTAAAAAAATTCATAATGGTTGATGGAGGGTCAAGCCCCGAAGGTGATCCGTGCGAGGCCAAGCATTGGCATGGATTCATCAACTATGAAAAGGAAACGGTGAAACTCATCACAGACTGGATTAAAAATCCAAAAAATTGATACCCTGTAGCTATCTGCCATTCTCAAAGCTAGCTTTCAAATTCTTTACTTTGGTTTTACCTTCCCGCATTAAGGCTGGTAAAAAGTGAACCGCGCTTAATTAGAGCTCGGCTTCTTTAGCTTGACTTCGATGGGGTGCTACACCCACTAACGGCAAAGACCTGTTTTGCAGGATGCATCTGCTGGAAGCGGCACTGCCAGACTCGGCTGTGTGGGCGCTTGTAAAGCACTAGCTCGCCGTCGCGCAGCATATGAAGGCGGGCTGCTACGGTAGCCAGTCCGTTGAATGTCGTTTGAAACGACGCTGTAGGCATTGTGCTGACTGAGTGCCAGCAGCGTCGAAAGTCAATGCCCGCAAAAAATGGGGGCGACGAGTGTGCTGCGGTGTGCTTAAAAGAAAAAACCGTAGCAACATGGCTGCTGCTACGGTGAATCTTTGGTGGCCTGGGGCGGAATCGAACCACCGACACAAGGATTTTCAATCCTCTGCTCTTTCGACTGAGATACCGGGCAAAGCTGCAAAACATAGCAGTAGATTTTCCAGCGTTAATCGGGGTCAGTCTGATCCAAAAGGTTTTGCAGGTCATTCACTTGCGGGGCGGCCACCATTTGCGCCACCTTGCTAACGAGTTTGCCCTAGCCGGAGCATTTGTTTGCTTTTTGGGCCCGTGTCACGTACCTGATGTCCTCTCGAATTTCCTGCAACTGGTTGTTTGAGTTGCCGTGGTCTGCTGAACCCCAGAACGGCCAACCGGTCAACAAGAAACCAACAGCAGCTTTGACATTGGCATCACTGTCTTTCTTCTTGATGGCATCGTTAACAACTTTTTCCGCCTTTTTTAGAGAGTCTAATTCCTCCTTTAATTCTTGACAAGACTGGTTCTTGAAGTACTCGAAATCTACGCCAAACGCTGGTGCGGTCAATACACAAAGCGCCATGCCGGTAGCCACTATCGATAATTTGAAATTCATGGTTTTTCCTAAGATGAAAAATAAATCCGCGTAATATAACGCATGTCCAGTAATCTGCTTTCGTAGGAATGATCCAAGGAAAACTATTTAGAGGCGGCCTATCCGCTGGGATTGCCTGATAGCTTGAGTCCAGCGGACGAGGCATCACTTCCCAATGAAATTCGCAGGATCATCATCTGACAGCTAGAGACAAACCGTTAGGGTTTGTGGGTGAGTCCATTCGGTAGCAAAAGAGTCAGCACTTCTTTAGGAGGCCCACATGTACAAGAAAATATTATAGGCTTATTTATTAGAGAAAGCTACCATCCCCTTTGGCATTACAACGCCTTTAACCGCTGCTTGCGCAAGCTTGAAAAATACATCGGTGTTATCGAGCACACCAGTAAAGGAGTAAGCGCCTGGACCAAAAGCGGAAAGAGGAATATCGCTGGCGGTGTGAACAGCACTGTTGCCTGGGACTTGGCCGGTAACAAAGAACTTCCCATTTTCATCGCGCTTCATGGGGTCAACGGGATATGCCGCTAGCGGTTGAGACTTAACAAACGGCTGTTGGCTGTCTTGGAGGGGTAATGGATTAGTACGGAAATCTTCAAAGCGGTCGGAGTTTGCACCGTATGCGACTAGCAGGCGGTAATCAATATCCGTAGTTTCAGGATAACCGTCTTTGGCAATAACGTATTTGGGAAAGCCCGCCTTTTCATACACGCCCACCGACTTATCACGCAATGCGGTTCCACCCTCACGAACTAACTCTTGCAAGCGGGCATCGTTGACCACCGATCCACCGATGAGCGCAACGCCTGCACACTCGTGGTCCGCAGTCACAATAACCAAAGTATTTCCGTGTTTGGCAGCAAAAGCTCGAGCGAGAGCGATGGAGCGGTCAAACTCAATAGTGTCAAGCATCCAGCGCTCGGTATCCATGGCATGGGCTTGTTTGTCGATAGATGCGCCTTCGACCATCAAAACAAAGCCTTCTTTTTTCTTTTCGAGAACAGCTAAAGCTTTTGCTGTCATCTCGTCGAGCATCGGTTGGTCAGGAAAGCCGTAGTCGTCAACCACCCGGTTCTTACCCTCATTGCCTAAACCTTGACCGTTTTTACGACGTCCATCCATCTTGTCGAGGGCGACATTCATGTTGGAATGTGAGAACAAGCCAAGCAGGTGGTTGGTCTTTTTGGTGTCAATCGCATCCATTGCCGTTTTGTCACCGGCATAAGCGAAGCCGGCAGCCTGAAATTCAGCCAATAAGTTGCGGTCTTTGTCCAATGCTCCGGGTGCGGCGCCCCAGGCTTTCACGATATTGGCAGTGTGAGCATCGGTCGCTGAAAATGCATAGTCCGTACGGTCACCACGCGCGGAGCCCGGTGTAGAAGCAGGGACAAACCACTTACGCCCGCCTCCCATCAACACAGACAGTCCAGTGAGTTTGCGATCGTCAAAGTACTGGTCAACGATGCCCGTACCATCGCCGCGGGCGCTGGTGTGGATGGCGTTAGCTGCGGGAGTTGCATCAAACACATCTGAAGTCGTGACAAGACCTAAGGCTTTGCCTTGGGTGCGGTGGAGGTACTCACTTAAATATTCAATCCGAGGATTGTCAAAGGAGTTCACAGTGTCATCTGGGAAAACGCCTTCTTCATTGTTGTTGTTCTTATTGCCTGAAACATAAGCGGACATTCCAGGTGCGGAGTCGGTAACTACAGAATTCAAGGATGCGGTTTTCACCATTCCTGTCACTGGGAAGGTATCCATCGCCAATGGCGTGATGTTTTTACCTTGGGTGTATCCGCCGGCGACGATGCGCGCAGCCGTGCGCTGGGCTGCACCCATACCGTCACCCAAAAGAATGATGATATTTTTAACTTTTTGGCCTCCGACAGCCAATGGAACAACTTCAAAGTTCCCTTTGGCCGTCACGGTTTGACCATCGCTTTGGGTTGCAGTGACAGTCAGGATGTGAACACCAGGCTTCTCGACGCTGACAGCCCGGGTCGTAACAATTGCCGTATTGGCAGGAACGCCTTTGAGGCACATGCTCTCACAGGCTGCGACCGATATATTGGAATGAACAGCTTTTCCATTGATCGAAAAACGCGCACTGGTGATCGTTTTAGATGCGTCATCAGGGCGCACCGTCGCTTGCAAATCAAAGCGCTGGCCTGGTAAAAATCGGGCAATCAAGGGAGCTGCATTGCCACTGCTGAACAGTTCACTCGGGGGAGTGAGGCGTGTCACGGTGGGGGCTGCGAAGGCTTGGGTTGCAACCAATGCGGCAAGTCCCAATGCTGACATCCAAAGTTTGGATGATGAATGTGGGGTTTTCATAAAGATGCTTTTCTGTAAATTTGGGGAAAAATAAAAAAATCAGTGCTGGTGTTGCAGCGAGTGGAAATACTGGGCTAATTCAAAGGGGTTCATGCCGCGTGTAGCCTCTGGTGAGAGTCGCATGCGAACCCAAGACAC
>Ga0214921_10001733_pt1 | contig 36683 bp, 23 predicted proteins | sample LL1505_MetaG_FD_177992 | JGI IMG/M metagenome (GOLD analysis project Ga0214921, IMG submission 177992) | Freshwater microbial communities from Lake Lanier, Atlanta, Georgia, United States - LL-1505 | ecosystem: Environmental > Aquatic > Freshwater > Lake | place: USA: Georgia | collected... | reverse complement strand
GGTTGATCTTTTTGGCAGGGTCAGCGATCAACTCTAGAATTTTTTGAGTAAAATCGCTGATTCGCTGACCACGCAAAATTTTCAAGGTAATATTCTGCTGGATTTCCGCAATCACAGACTGCGCCTGGGACACTGGCAGATCCTCGCCAGATTCCAATACTGCCCAGACACCAGGATTGACTTCGGGTTTCCGCTCCGCCAAATGGATTGCAGCGGCCACAGCTTGCAACACAGTGTATTTGGCTTCGGGCTGGGAAGGTTTTTTAGTGTAAGGCATTGCCATCTCCTGGGCGTTAACTGTGCAGCAATTATATGTGAAAGTGATTGAAAAGTCAACCCAAAATTGCTAAATAAACTTGTTCACCCATATGGGTTTATGCGGCTCCCACCGCGTAGAGCATAGAACGCTAACACAAGGAGAAAAAATGGGAAGACCTATTAACAAACGATATTTCGGTGCCAATCTGGCAGACAATATCAAAGTTCAGTTTTTTAATGGCACAGAAAGTGTGCCAGGGTATATTGTAAAGCAAACTGGCAGCAAAAGATTCATCTGTAAAGATGCCAATGGCAATCAGGCCACTTGCTATCTGGTGGACAAAGCCAGTGCTGATTTAGCAGCTGGCGAAATGTCCGTAACCATTGCTTATGACAACGGCACTACACGTCAGATCACCAAGATTTCTGCACATAAAGTGACCATAGACGGTGTACAGCAACCTTGGACTTTTGATCCCAGCACTTCAGATAGTCGTGTGCAGATTGAAGAAGCAGGAACAGACACCCAATTGACATCTGCCACCAATCTGGAAGGCGACGATGTGGTGATTCCTACAGGCATGGACCGCAATGAGCCATTGGCAGGGTCAGGTGGCAGCAACAATACAGTGCCCGGCACGTTCAGAGCAGTATCCTCATTCATTGGGCCTTTCTCGTCGGGAGGCATAAATTTCCGCAATTTGTCCGCCAGCGCATTGAACAGTGTGCCCAACAGTGCCAATGGTCTTTATCGCCGCAAATATGTGGGAAATTTCTCAACCACCTACGTGCACCAAACTACACCACCATATACCCTGGACATGGGTTTCTTTGGTGTTAGATCACATGGGCCAATTTCAGAGCCAGAATACGAAGTTGATACATATTTGAGCTTTGGTAATCGCAGTGATTTGGCCGATGAAAACAACTACGCGTTCGAGTGGAAGGGTTATATACAGGCACCTATCACTGGAAACATGAGAATTGGCGCTAGTGTTGACGATGATTGCGTGTTGTGGATTGGAGATCCTGCACTGAATCCCACAAACAACAATTATTTGTTCGCTCAGTCCGGCAGCAATAGAAGTGGCACTGATGGTGTCACAGTGGTAGCGGGCAAGTGGTACCCAATTCGTTTGTGGTTCCAGGAGTGGGGCGGTTCAGAAGAATTCCAACTGGGAGCCAGTGTCAGCACAGGTTCCACCAAGTACGGCTACGACGGCGGTTCAGCAACACCATTTACTGTTGCACATAACACTACAACTAAGGGGTATTAATCATGGGACGTCCATTAAAGAAATCATTATTTGGCTCAGATGCCAACAACAATTTAAAAGTTCAGTTCAACAACGGTTCAGCCAGTGTGCCTGGTTTTATCGTCAAGCAAAAAGGTGCCAAAAAATTCCTGTGTCAGGATAAAAATGGCAACCAAGCAGTTTGTGTTCTAGTGGCCAAAGCAGCTGGTGATTTAGCTGTGGGAGAAATGTCCATAACTGTCAGACTGGATTCCAATGCGGCTGTGCAAGTTACTAAAATTTCATCACACAACATCACTGCTGGTGGGGTAAGTTATCCCTGGACATTTACTGCTAGCTTGAGCGATGGTGCTGCTCAGGTGGAAGAGGCAGGCACAACTTCGGGTGCTAACGTCTTGGTTGGTGCAACCAACATCGAAGGCGACACTGAGTAAATACAGTAACTCATAAAAAATAGCGGCTAACAGCCGCTATTTTTTTCTATGTACTTTTTAGTATAAATAATGTAAATTGGAATATTCAGTATGGCCACAGTTAAAAAATTTAACACCATCTACACCATTGATGGTCCACAGACCATTATTAAAGGCAATCTTGTTGTGCAAGGTGTACAGACTTCTGTGACTTCCACGGATACCTATATTACTGACAAATTGATTAATCTGAACAATGGTGAGACTGGTTCAGGTGTGGGGCCAGCTGGTACAGGTAGTGCCGGGTTGATTGTAAATCGTGGAGTGCTAGCTAATGTGGTGCTTCGCTGGTATGAGCCTTATCAGAAATGGCAAATTACTAATGATGGTAGTACCTATGCTAATATTGCAACTATCGGTAATAAAACGTATCTGACAGCAGTCATTGACGACCAAACCCCAGCGTTGGGCGGCAATTTAAATACCAATAGTCAAACTATATCATCCAATGTAGGAAATATTAATTTTACTGGTAATTTACAAATTAATAACTCCACAACACCGCCTGTTGCAGCAGCCAATGCCACAGTGGTTTATGCGGCTAGTCCCGCAGCAGGTACATCGGGAGTTTATGTGGTGAATGGGGCCGCCGCCAATCAAGAACTAGTTACCAAAACACGTGCATTTGGCTACTCGCTAATATTATAGGAATAATAATGTCAATATCTAACACTTCGCTAACTCTTGCGACTGCAAATATCTATGTTAGTTCAGGAAATACTGTGGTTTCAGTGATGTATTTCTGTAATACAGATTCCGCAGCTAGAAACTTAAATGTCTATCTCATGCCCCAAGGCACTGCAACTGCCAACGCAGCAGTTCAGATTTATAAAGATGTGCAAATTGCGGCCGGAGATACTCTGGTGGTAGACATGGAAAAATTGGTTTTAGCTGACGGGGACATGATACAAGCCAGTGCAACTGCCGCAAACGTCATCACTGCCACTGTTAGTTATGTGGGAATTTAACCATGGCACATATGCTAAAAAATAGAGTTTTTAAATCTGCCAGTTACGTATTGGGTTTCCCAACAAGTTCCAGCGGTGTTGGGCCCGATTCGCCAGTGCCGGGGCAGGCCAGATACAACACCACTACTGGTAAACTGGAATTTTATAACAATGCGGTTTGGAATGCAGTTGCTCGTGAAGGATTTTCCCTGATGAGCAAAGATGGTTTCACTGGAGATGGCACCAGTACTAGTTACGGACCCATGAGTTATACGTATCCTGTGGGATCTGAAGCATACGCACTGGTCCATGTAGGTACAGTGTATCAAATTCCGGGCACAAACTATACATTTGATGGTACCGATACAATAAAATTTACCAGCCCCCCTTCAAATGGTGCCGATATTACAATCATACACGGCATCAGCAGCACCATAGTGGGTTAATTGATCCATAAATATAGTAAGAGGATTTTTTAATGGCCATTAGTCGCGTTCCTGGATATTCATTATTGTCAGATTTAGATCGCCAGGGAGTAGATCTAAAGTTCGTCACTGATGGCAATACGCTGGTCCATATGGATTTTGCCAACTTTTATGTTGGTATAAACGGGAACAATCCGTCAGAACCATTGACTGTTAATGGCAATATTCTAGTCAGAGCTGGCAACGTACTGACTGCTGCCAATTTGTCGTACGATTTGGGCAATACCACTCATTGGTGGCGCACATCATATGCCGGCAATGTAATATCCAACACAGTTAACACCAGCAATGCAAACATTGGTAATTTGTCAATTGTGGCGAATTCCTATGTAAATGCTGGTAATACATTTATCCACTGGGTCCAGGATCCAGTGGATCCCCAGGATGCTGTAACTAAAATTTATGTTGATCGTGCCACTGATGTCATTAACAATTTCACCGCCAATATTCCCAAGATTGGTAATGTTATTCCTTTGGGTACACCCATTGATGGCAGTCTGGTTGCCAATGGTGCCTACAGACATTGGAATACACTGACTTCGGTAACTGACAGCATTGACGATCTCAATCAGGTGGTACTGAATGTCTTCAAAGGCACATATGTCAGCGATGTGGATTTTACAGCCAACGTTCTGGCCGGTCCTAGTGCGTTGGCTGTGAGATTTACTGGTATTTACACTGGCAATCCCAATGCCTATTACTGGGATTTTGGTGACGGTATTACCAGTACGGCTGGTAATGTGGTAACGCATACCTACAGCAATGTATCGGGTGGTACCTATTCAGTTAGTTTTAAAGCATACAACACCAACGGAACTCTATCGGGCAATATTGCTGCTGGGGCCCGAGGATCAGTGGATTATGCAGACAAATCCAACTATATCCTGCTGTACACACCGGTACCAATACCAGCATTTACCACCAACCCCACCAGTATCAACACCACCGCCAGTACCACAATTACTAATACCAGTCAGTATGCCACGGGTTACCAGATATACTGGGGAGATGGCACTGCAGTGACACCAGCAAATGCCTGGACTACACTGAGTCATACTTACACCAACAGTGGTGGCGACGCCACTTATAACATTATTTTGACTGGTAGCAGTACCACTGCTGGTCCAACACCAGTGGTGGTCAATAGCGCGCCAACAACCGAATATGTTTATAGTACACATACTCCGGTGTTCACTGCTAACACCATAAGAGTCATTAATTTCCAGTCCAACGGTGGTGGTGCCATAAGTTTTACCAACGGTACGGCAACCAATCCTGGCTCGACTGCGACCTTTGTTAACAATCGTTATCGCTGGACCTGGGGTGATGCTACAACTAGTAATGTAAACATACAATCGGGTGTGGCAGGAAATCCCGGAACCGCAATCACGCACACATACGCATTATCTGCAGCCGATCAAGCAGCAGGCAATACTGCAATTTACTATGCAAAATTGGAAGTCTTAAATGGTCACACACTGAGTCCATTTGTCAGTGCCAATACTGCAATCTATGTGGAACCCGAAGTCAGAGCAGACTTCACTTCACAGGCCGTGACTGTCAGTGATGCCACTGCAGATGATGCATTAACTGGGTATATTTTTACTGACTACAATGGAAATAATCGAGCAACTTTTACCAGTAATAACACCAGTCAGTTGGCTACAACGTATACCTGGAACTGGGGCGACACCACCAGTGATGGCCCACTAAGCGGAAATGTTGCTGGAACACCTGTGGGCAGCAACATCACACACACCTACACCGGCGTGGGAACAAAAACTGTGTATCTAGATGCCACAGGGACTCCCGGCACTCTGTCACAGACCAACAGAAAAATTCGAACCAATTATATCAACATCAAAGCCAATCCTGCAGCACCCGGTGCACTCAGTACCAAAACACTAAGTATGAGCACCGCAAGTCAAGGCACCGGACCGTTGTTAGCAGCCAGTGCCACTGATAATACCACAGGAAATATTCCAGCTGCTGGTACCAGCGTTACCAGATATGGGTCAGGCACGACGCTGATCACCAATACCATCACCGGTGCCAACACCAGCTTGACCGGAACATTGGTGTGCTATACCAATCGCACCAGTACCGGCAGTACTAATTTCAGCATCAGTACCAACAGGTCCGGCACTTATACCAATCTAGTGGTAGACGATGACAGAGATGCACATTTGGTCATCAGTGCAGCCACTTATCCCACCGGATTTTATAAAGTATTCAATGCACACAGCGCCATAGCGTTCAGTAGTCTGGCATATGGGTACAACGATACTCATTTGAGTCATAGTGTGACTGGCAACACCAATAGTATTGGATTTGTCAAAGATAATCTCACTGCAGTTCCTACACTAAACGTTGGAAATGTTGTAGTGACACAAGCCAGTGCGGGTACATTACGTTACATTTCTGGAGTTCCTTATTATAATACCGGCGGACAAATTACTGTTAGTAATGTTGCTGTTACTAATTTTATCGGACAAACCTACAGAAATATTAGTCCGCTGACCATAACAAATGGTACCCTGGATGAGAGCACATCTGGAGCAATAATCAGTTCACAGACCAAGACCTACAGTCAAATTGACGGGGCTGTTACCATGCTGAGTGGTAGTATACCCCAGGCCAACGTGGGAGTCAATTCCACATATACCCTGGGCAATGTCACTGTTAATATTGATGGCAGTGCCCGAGCAGTGGGTAACCTTATTCTAACCATGGACAACATCAACGGCACCAGTGCTTCGGTAACATTGCCCACCCGGATACAAATTTACAGTCAGAGTCTGACTGGATTTGATGAAATGACTATTCCGGTCAGTAGTTCTTTGGGCGCAACCTACACTGATAATGGCAAACGTGTCAATTTGGGACTCAGAGGCGACACTCCCACATACACTGCCAGGGATTTTTATACCAGCAATGCCTGGACCAGCACCAGCACAGTGGCTGGCACAGACGAGGCCATTGTCAGATGGGGTACACTCAGACATCTCAACACCATTAATTTCAGCACGGGGTATCTGCCAGCGGGCCCAGATTTGATCACTGGTCGTAGTGGAGCACAATATTTTACATTTGCATTTAGACGAACTGTCACTGCCAACTTTGACATAACACTGTCGGGAAAAATCAGTGGACTGTGGATTGCCGCACCCGGCACACAGATCGACAGCACCAGCACACTTAGTGGATGGATAGATGGAACAACTGCTTACACCGGTGCTGGTGTTCCGGGCGCTAACACTGCCGCAGGCGGCAATGGCTCCAATGGATGTGCCCTGACAAATGCTGACAGAATACCCATTGGAAGTGTTATCGCGGGCACTAGTTACACCATGACACTAGGTGCAGAAAATTTATCCAATGCCACTGGAAAAAATTGCCTGGTTAGAATTAAATTGGCCCCTGGAGACAGCGTAACGGCCATTAGCGTGGGGGTAGCAGCATAATGGCTATTTCTGATACACAAAAAGTTGATTATCTGTTTAAAAAACTGGGATTTGGGTTGACCAAAACCGATATTCCAGCGAATAAACAGGCGTTTAACGAAAGTATTCCAAGTCCACTGTTGGTCCGTGGGGATAAAGTATGGAAAAACTCAGATCAGATACCGGCGGTTATACCTGCCGTTTCCAATGATATTGTTCGTATCTACAGCGATTCAGCAAATACATCTGCCACAGTTGAATGTGTGGAGGATATAACTGCAACTGATAACAGAACCTGGAAGACTAACCTCACCGACTGGGTTACCACTGAATTTGGCTCAACGTATCTGGTCAAAGTTTATGTTGATGCTGCCGGATCTCTGACACCCCAGACCACTGGTACACAATTACTTGCTGCTGGGTCGACTAATAATGACGAGTGGTTTTTCGACTACCAGAGCGGAGTATTGCATTTCATTGGTGATAACTTACCTGCTAGCATTACTACGGGAGTTACTGGTAAGAGTGTTTTTGTTTCCGGTGCAAGATATGTGGGCGAGTTTGGTGTCACCGGTAACATCAAGTTCAACGGTACTACCATCAGCACCAATGCCAATCTCACACTATTCCCTGCTAATGGGTATATTTTTGTTAGTAACAGTATTATTAGTAATGTGGCAGACCCAATAAACGGTCAGGATGCAGTAAATCTTAATTATCTCAATAATCAAATAAGCAATATTGCGGGGCAAATAACCAGCACAGCCAATGTGATATATGCTGGAGACACCAAAGTTGAAATTATTGACGATAACATTCTGCCAGGAAAAATTAACTTTGTGGTTGATGGTGTTCTCAAAGCAAATATAACTGCAAATTCTGCCAACTTTTATGTAAATTCAGTCAATGTTGGGCTTCTGACACTCGGTGATGATACAATTACTTCGTCGGGAAATATCATCCTAAGTCCACAAAATTCTGGAATTTTGAGAGTAACCGGTAATCAGGCCATCAGATTACCGGTAGGAGATGACAATACTCGTCCAGTGAATGCTGAAATCGGATATGGTAGATACAACAGCGAGCGAAGAGCCGTTGAATTTTACGATGGCACCAAATGGGAAACTCCGGGGGAGTATTTGGTCACATCAGACGTCATTGAGCCAGATGGCGTCAGTAATGTCTACGTACTAACTTCAGCAACCACGTCAGACGGGGTTTTGGTTAGTATTAACGGTACCTTACAGCAGCCATATGTGTCATATACAGTGGATGGCGTTAATATAGTCTTTAGTGAAACTCCATTAATTACTGATATTATTGAAGTTAGACACATTGCTGCAGGTGGCACCAGTGTAAGTCTTTCTAAATTGTCCAGTTTTGAAAGTTCTTCACTGGTTGTCCTTGAAAACTCAGACGTCATAATCACAGGCAATTTAATTCCGTCGGCCACTGCCTCATATGATATTGGTAATGCCACTGTTCGTTGGCAAAATATTTACTGTGGCGGCAACATTAGCACAACTGGTAACGTCGTTGCTGCCAAGTTCTATGGTGATGGCAGTGGTTTGACCGGGGTAGCGTCAAACTTTGGCAATGCACAAATTGCAGCTTATCTGCCAACTTATGCGGGGAATATTGGTAACCTAACTGCACTAAATGCCAGTGGCAATATTACAACAACTGGTAATGTCGTTGCCGCCAAGTTTTATGGTGATGGTAGTGCTCTAACTGGAATATCATCGAATTTTGGTAATGCACAAATTGCAAGTTATCTGCCCACGTATGCGGGAAATATCGGCGGAACGATAACAACAGCAGCACAACCCAATATTACATCAGTGGGTACGTTGAATTCGTTATCAGTGACTGGAAATATCACTGCAGGCAATGTTTCAGCAACTAGATTGACTGGTACATTAACTACATCATCACAAACTAATATTACGGCAGTGGGTAACATCATCACTGGTACCTGGTCAGCATCACCAATCCAGAATGCGTATCTGGCCAACAGCAGTCTGACTGTTAACGGTACAGTAATTAATTTGGGCTCAAGTGGTACAGTAACAGCTAACGCAGCAACATTGACTGGTACAGCACTGAACTCAACAGTGGTTAACTCAAATTTGACATCAGTGGGTAACCTAACATCATTGAGTGCCAGCGGTAACATTACTACAACTGGTAATGTTGTTGCTGCCAAATTTTATGGTGATGGTAGCAATTTGACTGGGTTACCGGCCAGTTATGGCAACACACAGGTTGCTGCTTATTTGCCAACTTATACAGGCAACATCGGCGGTACCGTAACAACAGCAGCACAACCCAATATTACATCAGTGGGTAATATTATTGCTGGTACCTGGTCAGCAACACCAATTCAAAACGCATATTTGGCCAATAGCGGGGTAACAATCAACGGTACAACTGTGTCCCTGGGTGGTAGTGCCACTGTAACAGCTAATGCACTGACATTAACTGGTACAACCCTGAATAGTGCAGTGGTTAATTCAAATCTAACATCAGTTGGCACAATTACTGCTGGTACCTGGCAGGGATCAGTGATTCAACCAGCATATATTGCCACATTGAATCAAAATACCACTGGTAGCGCAGCCAGTTTGACTACCGCACGTAACATCAACGGTGTGGCATTTAATGGTACAGCTGATATTACTGTCACAGCCAATGCACAGACACTGTCTGGCACAACACTGAATTCAACAGTTGTTAACTCAAGTTTAACGTCAGTTGGTAACCTGACATCACTAAGTGCTAGTGGTAATATTAGCACAACTGGCAACGTTGTTGCTGCCAAGTTCTACGGTGACGGTAGCGGGTTAACTGGTATTGGTAGTGCAGCCAATGCAGCAACCCTGGCTGGCACGACCCTAAACTCAACTGTTGTTGCATCAAGTTTGACATCAGTGGGCAACCTAACATCATTGAGTGCTAGTGGCAATATTACAACAACTGGTAATGTCGTTGCCGCCAAGTTTTATGGTGACGGCAGTGCTCTAACTGGAATATCATCAGACTTTGGTAATGCACAAATTGCGGCTTATCTACCAACTTACACAGGCAATGTCCTGGCTGCAAATGTCACAGCCGCCACAGTCACTGCCAACATAAGCACCGCAAACATAACATCCATAAACGGTGGCACAATTAAAATTCAGACAACTGGGGCGGGTGATATTCAACTCAATCCATTGGGTACTGGTACCATTCAATTAAAAGGTCCGGTGCAGTATGACCCGTCTTTTAATTTTACAACCACTAACGGAAACCCTATACCCATTCCAGTTGGGTTGACCACTCCCAGCATCGCTGCCACTGGCACCAATGGTACATTGACATTGGCGGGCACTGGCGCAGGCTATATTAGTCTAAATGATGACGTGACTGTGACTGGTAATTTAACAGTCAATGGCATTACGACTTCACTAAACGTCACCAACTTGAATGTACAAGATAACATCATCAACATTTCAGATGGGACAACTGGTACACCAACACAAAATGCCGGACTGCTTGTGGTACGTGGCGACGAGCCCAATGTACAAATGCGCTGGAATGAATCTGTCGACAGATGGCAAATAACCAGTGATGGCATCACTTATGCAAACATAATTAACACGGCGTTATCAGATACAACAGCATTTACTGGTGGTATGTCAGTGGGTGGGAACTTGTCTGTGACCGGCAACATTGCTGGCTCGGCAGTAAATATCACTGCACCTAGATTCCAGGCAGTTACACCAAGTTGGGGAATGAATGATTCAGCATCAGCTGCTTGGTTCTTGTTGGGAACTTGGAATACTTCACAGGCAGGCAATTGTTTGTATATGAGATTGGTTGCTCACTGTGGATATAATGCCGTTGCCAATCAAAATCAAGTTACAGAACTTATGTTTGCTGTTAGTAACAATAGTTCGTATATTGCCGGATCAAGCGGAAACTTCTATGCTGCAGGATCGGCCAGTGTAAACAGTCGTTTGGGTACAGGTGGCAGTTATATTACTTACCAGGCACCAAACAAGTTTAGAATTGTGCAATTATCGGTCGCACAGTATCAAATCTATGCATATTTTGGTGCTGCCTATATGCGTAACAGTAATTACAGTATACAAATCACACCAGGCGATACTTGGACGGATGGTGGTGGCAATACAGTGAGTGCTCCTGGTGGCAACTATATTGAAATCACCCCAACATCGTTCTAATACTATAGTATTAAAAATACCACACCTAGCACCGGCTTTTTAAAAATCACAATAAATACTGATATTCGTACATAGTGCAGAGTCTCTGGGAATATATTGGCACCAGTTAGACTGGCTATTCAACGTGATGTGATTGGATATGGGAGGACATGGTTCCCAAAACTCTGATCGAAATTTTAAACTACTCTAACTGGAGCTTACTTAAATGTCTAATTATTTGACTCGTATTAAGAATAACCAGATCACTGACTCCACCATTCTTGCTAATGTCAAGTTGGTACCAGGATCTGTTGTTGGTTCATTATTTGCGCCAACAATGACTATTGCCAGTGATATCACTATCACTGGTAACCTGACTGTTCAAGGTAGTGGTACATACCTAACAGTTGCATCAACCAACACATATGTTAATGACCCCATCATCGTTCTAAACAACGCTTTCTCGGGGACAAATAGTAACGATATCGGTTTCGTATTCAATCGCGGTTCAGACATCAACCAGGCCATTATCTGGGACGAAAGCCACAAAGAATTTGTCTTTGGATCGACTACATCAGATGGCACCACTTACGGCACCATTTCAGTTTCAGGATATTCATCTGCCAAGGTTGGCAATTTGTCTGTGGTTCAAAATTTCTCTGCAAGCAATGTTAGTGCTAACCTATTGACAGGCAATGCCATTATATCCAACGGCAACCTAGCAGTCAATGGTGGTAACTTCACTTCTGAAGCAGCTACATTCAACTTGTTGACTGCCAATGTCACATCATTGAATGTGGGCAGTGCTGCAACATCAGTATCGGTGGGCGCAAATACTGGTACACTTACTGTCAACAACCCCACTGTGGTTGGTTCAGCAGCCACACAAGACTTGTTCAACACAGTTGCTACCACACTGAACATTGGTGGTGATGCCACTTCATTGAATCTGGGTGCAGCCACAGGCACAGCAACCATTAACAATGAAACTGTTGACGTCAAGGGCAAACTAACTGTTGATTCAACAGTTGACACCACAAGTTCATCAACTGGTGCTCTACAAGTTGCTGGTGGCGTTGCAGTGGCCAAGGACTTGTTTGTTGGTGGCGGCGATATCATCACTGACCAAACCACATTCAACTTGTTAAACACCACAGCAACCACATTGAACGTTGGTGGTGCAGCAACATCAGTAACAGTTGGTGCTACTACTGGTACAGCACGCATCCGTAACGCAAACGTCTGGGTTGAGAACGCCACAACTGTTGACGGCGCAATGTCAACCATTGGTGTGTTCAACAATGCCACAACTGTTAACGCATTCAAGGGTGCTACTGCACTGGAAGTTGGTGCCACAACTGGTACCACAACAGTACGTAACACAACATTGTCATTGCCAAATGCCACAGACATCACTGGTGGCGCTGCAAGTGTTAATGTGTTGAATACAGCCACAACCGTTGACGCATTCAAGGGCGCCACAGCATTGACCGTGGGTGCTGTAACTGGTACAACAACTGTACGTAATGACCTAGATGTTGGTGGTGACTTGTCAGTAACTGGTGACTCAACAATGACTGGCGACCTGGCAGTTAATGGTGGCGACGTCACAACAACTGCTTCAACATTTAACCTGGTTAACAGCACAGCAACAACATTGAACGTTGGTGGTGACGCTACTGCATTGAACCTAGGTGCTACAACTGGTACAGCAACAATTAAGAACGCAACACTAGACCTGCCAAACGCCACAGAAATCACTGGTGGTGCAGCCACTATTGCCGTTCTAAATGACGCAACAACAGTCACAGCATTTGAAGGTGCAACTGCCCTGACAATTGCTGCCACAACTGGCACAACTTCAGTACGCAACGACCTAGATGTTGGTGGTGACTTGTCAGTAACTGGTGACTCAACAGTGACCGGCGACCTAGCAGTCAATGGCGGCGACGTCACAACAACAGCAACAACATTTAACCTGGTTGACAACACAGCGACCACAGTTAACTTCGCAGGTGCTGCTACATCACTAGACATTGGTGCTGCAACTGGTACAGCAACAGTCAACAACACAACATTGTCATTGCCAAACGCCACAGACATCACTGGTGGTGCCGCAAGTGTTAATGTGTTGAATACAGCAACAACTGTTGACGCATTCAAAGCTGCTACAGCATTGACAGTGGGTGCCACAACTGGCACAACTTCGGTACGCAACGATCTAGATGTTGGTGGCGACTTCTCAGTAACTGGCGATATCTCAGCAACTAATGAAACACTATCAGGTGACTTGGCAGTCAACGGTGGTGACATTACAACAACAGCAACAACATTTAACCTGGTTGATGATACAGCGACCACAGTTAACTTTGCAGGTGCTGCTACATCACTAGACATTGGTGCTACAAATGGCACAACAGCCATCCGTAATACAACACTAGACCTGCCCAATGCCACAGAAATCACTGGTGGTTCTGCAACTATTGCTGTGTTGAATGACGCAACAACTGTTACAGCATTTGAAGGCGCAACTTCATTGACAGTGGGCGCCACAACTGGCACAACTTCAGTACGCAACGATCTAGATGTTGGTGGTGACTTGTCAGTAACTGGTGACACAACAATGACTGGCGACCTGGCAGTCAACGGTGGTGATGTTACAACAACTGCAACTACAGCCAACTTGTTGAACACAACAGCAACAACATTGAACGTTGGTGGTGCAGCATCTACACTGAACCTGGGCGCTACAACAGGCACAGCAACAATCAGTAACCCAACATTGGTTGGTGCTTCAAGTACACAAGATCTGTATAACACAGTAGCAACAACAATGAACTTTGCTGGTGCCGCAACTGCACTAAATGTTGGTGCAAACACAGGCACAACAACTGTTAATAACAACCTAGATGTCAAAGGCAGTGCTACAATTGATAACACTAACAATGCCACAAGTTCATCAACCGGTGCTCTACAAGTTGCTGGTGGTGTTGCAGTTACCAAAGACCTGTTTGTTGGTGGCGGCGACATCGTATCTGATCAGTCAACATTCAACTTGTTGAACACAAGTGTATTGACATTGAATGTTGGTGGTGCTGCTACTGCACTAGACATCGGTGCTGCAACTGGTACAGCAACAATTAATAACCAAACAATTAGCTTGCCAAACGCATCTGAAATCTCAGGCAGCGCAGCAACTATTGCTGTGTTGAATGACGCAACAACTGTTACAGCATTTGAAGGTGCAACTGACCTGACATTTGCTGCTACAACTGGTACAACCTCAGTACGCAATACCCTAGATGTTGGTGGTAACCTAACTGTTGCTGGAAGTGAAACATTGACCGGTGACCTAGCAGTCAACGGCGGTGATATCACAACAACTGCATCAACATTTAACCTAGTGAATTCAAATGCTACTACATTGAATGTTGGTGGCGCTGCTACTGCATTGAACCTAGGTACTACTAGCGGTACTGCTACAATCAAGAACCCAACTGTTGTTGGTACTGCAGCCACACAGAACCTGTATAACACCACAGCAACAACAATGAATTTTGCTGGTGCTGCTACAACAGTTAACATTGGTGCAAACACAGGCACAACAACTGTCAACAACAGTTTGGAAGTCAAGGGCGGAGTTACAGTTGATAACACAGATGACACCACAAGCAAGACAACTGGTGCTCTACAAGTTGCTGGCGGCGTTGCAGTGGCCAAGGACTTGTTTGTTGGTGGCGGTGACGTTATCACTGATCAAACAACATTCAACTTGTTGAACACAAATGCAACCGCAGTTAACTTTGCCGGTGCTGCTACTGCACTAGATATTGGTGCTACAACTGGTACAGCAACAATTAAGAACGCAACACTAGACCTGCCAAACGCCACAGAAATCACTGGTGGTGCAGCCACTATTGCCGTTCTAAATGACGCAACAACAGTTACCGCATTTGAAGGTGCAACTGATCTGACATTTGCTGCTACAACTGGCACAACTTCAGTACGCAACGACCTAGATGTAGGCGGTGACCTAGCAGTAACTGGTGATGCATCAGCAACCAACGCAACATTGTCAGGCGATTTGGCTGTCGATGGTGGCGACATCACAACAACTGCAACAACATTTAACCTGGTTGATGATACAGCGACCACAGTCAACTTTGCTGGTGGTGCTACTACACTAGACATTGGTGCTACAACTGGTACAGCAACAATCAATAACCCAACAGTGGTTGGCGCAGCAAGTACACAGAACTTGTACAATACTGTAGCAACAACAATGAACTTTGCTGGTGCCGCAACTGCATTGAACCTAGGTGCTACAACTGGCACAACAACAGTACGCAATGAGTTACAAGTTAACGGCAATGTGGCAGTTGATCGCACATTCAGTGCACGCGACATTCAAGGTACAGTGATTGGTAATGTTACACCAGCCAGTGCCAAGTTCACAACTGTTTATGACACACACCTGACCAACGGCCGTATTACATTTGCTGGTGCCGACAGTGAATTGTCAGACAGTGGCGATTTCACATATGATTCAGCCAACACAGTGGCAACAATTGGTACATTGACAGTTGATGGTGCGACCAACACAGTTGGCGCAGACGGCAACCTGACATTGGCCCCAACAGGTAACATCAGTGTAAGTAATGTTAGAATTACTGACCTGGCTGATCCAGTTGACAACTATGATGCTACCAACAAATCATGGGTATTGGCACAATTGCAAAGTGCAGTTGATCACATCAGCAAAGACGATACAGACATTCAAATCACTGACGATGGTGTTGCTCCAGGTGTTATCACATCAAACGTTGACGGCGTTCTAGTTTCAACAGTTGATGCAAATGCCACAGCATTCTACGGCAATTCAGCATCAAGCATTGTTTACATCGACAACGCTGGATCAAACGTTTCAGTTAATGGCACATTCCACGTTAGTGGTGCTGCTACACTAGACAGCACAGCATTGGTTCAGAGTACAGACGAAACAACAAGTACATCAACAGGTGCATTGGTAGTTGCTGGTGGTGTTGGTATTGCCAAGAGCTTGTACGTTGGCAAAGACGTTACCGTTGTTGGTAACCTAGACGTCAAGGGCACAGTAACAACAGTTGAATCAACCACAGTTACCATTGCTGACGTTAACCTGACATTGGCTCAAGGTTCAACAACTTCAGCACAAGCTGATGGCGCAGGTTTGACAATTGCTGGTGCCAATGCAACATTGACATACAATGATGCAACCACAAGTTGGGATCTGAACAAGATCACACGTGTTACTGATACAGATGACACCACAAGTGAAAATACTGGTGCTCTACAAGTTGCTGGTGGTGTTGCAGTGGCCAAGGACTTGTTCGTTGGTGGCGGCGACATCATTACTGATGAAACAACATTCAACTTGTTGAATGTAACACCAACTACAATGAACTTCGCTGGTGCTGCTACCTCATTGGTTATGGGTGCTACAAGTGGCACAGCAGAAATCCGCAATGCCAACGTTTGGGTACAGAACGCGACAACAGTTGATGGCGCTCAGGCAACAATTGGTGTATTCAACAATGCCACAACCGTTGATGCATTCAAGGGTGCAACTGATCTAGAAGTTGGTGCTACAACTGGTACAGCAACCATCAACAACGCAACACTAGCACTACCAAACGCCACAGACATCACTGGTACTGCTGCAAGTGTTAATGTGTTGAACGCAGCAACAACAGTTGATGCATTTAAAGCAGCCACAGCATTGACATTTGCTGCTACAACTGGTACAACAACAGTACGTAATGACCTAGATGTGGGCGGTGACCTAGCAGTAACTGGTGATGCATCAGCAACCAACGCAACATTGTCAGGCGATTTGGCTGTCGATGGCGGCGACGTCACAACAACAGCAACAACATTTAACCTGGTTAACAGCACAGCAACAACATTGAACGTTGGCGGTGATGCAACTGCATTGAACATGGGTGCCTCAACTGGTACAGCAACAATCAGTAACCCAACATTGGTTGGTAGTGCTGCTACACAGAACTTGTACAACACCACAGCAACAACAATGAACTTTGCTGGTGCTGCTACTGCACTAAATGTTGGTGCAAGCACAGGTACAGCAACCATCAGTAACCCAACATTGGTTGGTTCGGCAAGTACACAGAACTTGTACAACACCGTGGCAACAACAATGAATTTTGCTGGTGCAGCTACATCACTAAACGTTGGTGCAGCAACGGGTACAGCGACAGTTAACAACGCAACATTGGCACTACCAAACGCAACAGAAATCACTGGTGGCGCAGCAACTATTGCTGTGTTGAATACAGCAACAACTGTTACAGCATTTGAAGGTGCAACTGACCTAACATTTGCTGCCACAAGTGGTACAACAACTGTACGCAACGACCTAGATGTTGGTGGTAATTTGGCAGTAACTGGCGACATTTCAGGCGTTAATGGAACCCTGGCAGGTGACCTAGCGGTTAACGGTGGTGACATCACAACATCATCAACCACAGCCAACTTGTTGAACACAACAGCGACTGCAGTTAACTTCGCGGGCGATGCCACTGCACTAGTAATAGGTGCAACCACAGGCACAGCAAACTTGCGCAATGCAACAACAAATGTTGAAGGAAACCTAACCGTTGGTAAGGGATTCGTAATCAATAGTACAGATGACACCACAAGTGAAAATACTGGTGCTCTACAAGTTGCAGGCGGCGTCGCAGTGGCCAAGGACTTGTTCGTTGGCGGCGGTGACATCATTACTGATGAAACAACATTTAACTTGTTGAACGTAACACCAACCACAATGAACTTCGCTGGTGCTGCTACTGCGTTGAACATGGGTGCTTCAACTGGTACAGCAACAATCAGTAACCCAACATTGGTTGGTAGTGCTGCTACACAGAACCTGTACAACACCACAGCAACAACAATGAACTTTGCTGGTGCAGCGACTGCACTAAACGTTGGTGCAGCAACAGGTACCACAACCATCAACAACACAACACTAGCACTACCAAACGCAACAGATATCACTGGTACTGCTGCAAGTGTTAATGTGTTGAACACAGCAACAACAATTGATGCGTTCAAGGCTGCTACTGCATTGACATTTGCTGCCACAACTGGCACAACTTCAGTACGTAATAGCCTAGATGTTGGTATTGACTTGTCAGTAACTGGTGATTCAACAATGACTGGTGATTTGGCTGTCGATGGCGGTGACGTCACAACAACAGCAACAACATTCAACTTGTTGAACTCAACAGCAACAACATTGAACGTTGGCGGCGATGCAACTGCGTTGAACCTGGGTGCCGCAACTGGTACAGCAACAATCCGTAATACAACGTTGGCACTAACCAATGCAACAGATATCACTGGTACTGCTGCAAGTGTTAATGTACTGAATACAGCCACAACAGTTGACGCATTCAAGGCAGCTACCGCATTGACAATTGCTGCCACAACTGGCACAACTTCAGTACGCAATGACCTAGATGTTGGTGGTGACTTGTCAGTAACAGGTGACGCAAGTGCCGTTAATGCAACATTGTCAGGCGATTTGGCTGTCGATGGCGGTGACGTTACAACAACAGCAACAACATTTAACCTGGTTGACGACGTAGCAACCACAGTTAACTTTGCTGGCGGAGCGACAGCGTTGAATCTGGGTGCCGCAACTGGTACAGCAACAATCCGTAATACAACATTGGCACTAACCAATGCAACAGATATCACTGGTACTGCTGCAAGTGTTAATGTACTGAATACAGCAACTACCGTTGATGCATTCAAGGCAGCTACCGCATTGACAATTGCTGCCACAACTGGCACAACTTCAGTACGCAACGACCTAGATGTTGGTGGTGACTTGTCAGTAACTGGTGACTCAACAGTGACTGGCGACCTAGCAGTCAATGGCGGCGACGTCACAACAACTGCAACTACAGCCAACTTGTTGAACACAACAGCAACCACAGTCAACTTTGCTGGTGATGCTATTGCAGTTAACATTGGTGCAAACACAGGCACAACAACTGTCAATAACAACCTAGATGTCAAGGGCACTTTTGCAATTGACAACACAGATGACACCACAAGTGTTTCAACTGGTGCTCTACAAGTTGCTGGTGGCGTTGCAGTGGCCAAGGACTTGTTTGTTGGTGGTGGCGACATCATTACCGATGAAACAACATTTAACTTGTTGAACGTAACACCAACTACAATGAACTTTGCTGGTGCTGCAACTGCATTGAACATGGGTGCTTCAACTGGTACAGCAACAATCAGTAACCCAACATTGGTTGGTGCAGCAAGTACACAGAACCTGTACAACACCACAGCAACAACAATGAACTTTGCTGGTGCTGCTACTGCACTAAATGTTGGTGCAAGCACAGGTACAGCGACAATCAACAACACAACACTAGCACTACCAAACGCAACAGATATCACTGGTACTGCTGCAAGTGTTAACGTGTTGAATGCCGCAACAACAGTTGATGCGTTCAAGGCTGCTACTGCATTGACATTTGCTGCCACAACTGGCACAACTTCAGTACGTAATAGCCTAGATGTTGGTATTGACTTGTCAGTAACTGGTGATTCAACAATGACTGGTGACTTGGCAGTTAATGGTGGCGATGTCACAACAACAGCAACAACATTCAACTTGTTGAACTCGACAGCAACAACATTGAACGTTGGTGGTGATGCAACTGCGTTGAACCTGGGTGCCGCAACTGGTACAGCAACAATTAGTAATCCAACATTGGTTGGTAGTGCTGCTACACAGAACCTGTACAACACCACAGCAACAACAATGAACTTTGCTGGTGCAGCTACATCACTAAATGTTGGTGCAGCAACAGGTACCACAACCATCAACAACACAACACTAGCACTACCAAATGCCACAGATATCACTGGTACTGCCGCAAGTGTTAATGTATTGAATACAGCAACAACAGTTGATGCATTCAAGGCTGCTACTGCATTGACAATTGCTGCCTCAACAGGTACAACAACCGTACGCAACGATTTGGATGTTAATGGTAAGATCACTGTCGACAACACAGATGACACCACAAGTGTTTCAACTGGTGCTCTACAAGTTGCTGGCGGCGTTGCAGTGGCCAAGGACTTGTTTGTTGGTGGCGGCGACATCATTACTGATCAAACAACATTCAACTTGTTGGATTCAACAGTAACAACAATGAACTTTGCTGGTGCAGCTACTACATTGGACATGGGTGCCACAACTGGTACAGCAACAATCAATAACGCAACAGTGTACTTGCCAAATGCAACTAATGTTGCAGTTGGTCAGACATCAATCACATTTGCTAATACTGTGGCAACTACAGTTGAAGCATTTGGTGCTGCGACAACATTGAACTTTGCTGATGCAGCAAGTGCAACCACATTCCGTGGCACAGTAACAGCAGCCAACGTCTTGTACGCAAACGCAGCAGTAATTGCAACAGACACAGGTTCAGGTGCTTTGAGAGTCACTGGTGGTGCTGGCATTACTGGCAGTTTGTATGTTGGCATTGGTACCAACACACCAACAGCAAATGTTACTTCAGGCACTGCAAGTTCAGCATACAACTCGGGTGCATTGGTTGTTAGTGGCGGTGCAGGTATTGCAGGCGACGTAAATGTCAAGGGCAATGTTACAATTAACAGCGAAAGTGGTGCAAGTACATTCACTGTTAAGGGATCAACTGCAAGTACATTGATTTACACAGATGCAGCAACCAACACTGTTAAGATTGGTGGCAGCGATACTACACCAATCAGCGGTGCAACACTGACTATTAACAGTACAGATTCATTTATTGTTCCAGTTGGTACCACTGCACAACGTCCAGGATTGAGTGGCCAGACTGATGTTACAGGTATGATTCGTTATAACTCAACACTTAACACATTGGAATTCTTCAATGGCACACGTTGGTTGGGCTCATCAACCGAGTTCACTGTCATCACTGGTGACTTGTTCTTGGGTGACGGCTTTACAACTGCATTTACCATGGCCAACACTGCAACAACTGCAAGTACTATTGTTGCAGTTAACGGTGTGGTACAGATTCCTGGTGTTTCTTATAGTGTATCAGGTTCAACATTGACCCTGACAGAAGCCCCTGCTGATGGTGACGAAATTGATGTACGTCGTCTAACAACAACATTCAGTGTACAAGAAATTGGTTATGGTTATAACTTGTTCAGTGCAGACGCGGGCGGTGCTTATATCAAGACTGGAACTGGTAGTAGCACAAACAGACTGTCAATTGCTGCTAACGGCACAGCAACATTTGCCAAGGATGTGATTATCGAAGGCAACTTGTGGGTCAAGGGCGACACAACTGGTAACATCCAAATTGGTACTGACAGTGCTGATAGTGTTGTATTCAATGCAGACATCAACAGTGGCTTGATACCCAACAGTGACGCAACATTCAACCTGGGTAGTGCAGCACAACGCTGGAACGCACTATACACCAGTAAGATTGTACACGATCAGGCAGCAACTTCAGTATCAAGTACAAGTGCAACCACAATTGACACATTTGCAACTTCAGCATACACCAGTGCTAAGTATGTTGTGCAAGTCAAGGACGGTTCAAATGTACAAGTGGCTGAAGTGTTGTTGGTTCAGAACGGTACTAACGCATATGTAACAACATATGGTGTTGTTGCAAGCGGTGCAGAAATGGGCACATTCTCAGCAACTATTGCTGCTGGTAATGTGACATTGAAGTACACCAGTGCAAGTTCAACCAACAGCAGTGTCAAGGTACAAGCAACATATATTGTGTAACATAATGTAGTAGGACACAGCACCTTAAAGGTGCTGTGTCATTAACCTGAGAGTAACATCATATGCTAAAAATTCAGAAATTATACAGAAAAGATTATACCGGCGAAGATATCGTTGCTAGTAATACATTGGAAGGCGGCAGTTGGAAAACTGTCACCGAACATATACCCAACAACGTTATTAACAACCAAATATCCAACCGTGCAGTAGTTTTTGGCAATGGCCTACATAGACAGCATTTTAACCCAGGTTGGGTTATTAATCGTCGAAGCGGCCTTCTCGCAGCCACTACATTACAAAGTTATGCATGTAATGCTTTTTACAGAGATTACACACCAGACTTTTTAGTAGTGACCAGTAGAGATATTGCTAAAGAAATAGTGAGAACTCCTTATATCAATGAAAATATCGTGTACACCAGAGTGGACATCACCCTAGAATTTCCAAAGAAATTCTATTTGATCCCACACGATTTGTATGCAGACGCAGGTACAGCGGCAATCTATTTGGCTTGTTTTGACGGGCACAAGAGAGTATATCTTGTGGGATTTGACGGGCAAGATACTGTGGATTTCAATTACAATATCTATGCCGGCACCAATGGATATGGCGCCGCCGAATCCGAAGTTGACAGTGCTAAATGGGCTAAAGCTCAGAAGGCAGTTTTTGACACATACACCGATGTTGATTTTGTCCATGTGTCAGAATCTGGTAACCAGAGACTTCCGGTAAGTTGGAAATATTGCCCAAATCTAAGACAGATCAGTTACAGAGATATGGTAATAGAAGCAGACTTGTAAGCGATTGGTAGTTCTTAAAAACCCTAGAGTATTTGCTCTAGGGTTTTTATTTTGGCTTTAACAACATCAAAATTAATAGTTCGCCACAGCCCCGGGTGTAGTGGGGTAGGGTGGTCTTCCAATGGAACCCAGCAGTATCCTCGATGCTCGTCGTTTAGTTCGGGAACAAATTCATCGTCAACCGGCGTGATAAAGGTTTGATAAACAAATTTTTCGTTTACGCTGGTGAACTTTTCGAGAGGGATTATTTTTGGGTCTCGTATGGTTCCCCCAAGTTCTTCCTGTATTTCTCTAAACAGGGTGGTTAAAGAAAGTTCTCCAACTTCTGACTTGCCACCAACAATACCCCAGGTGTTGTTGTGTTTATTGTTATTGCGTAACAAAAACAAATATCTTTTGGTTTTAGTGCAGTAAATGAATGCACCAACTCCTTCTATAATACCAGTGTCCATAATCCGTTTTTATATTCGCCTTCAAAACTTTTGACCCAGAAATCAAAATTCCATTTATATTGGATACCAGTTGTGAAGTTACTTACATATTGAATTTCAGTCGCTGCTGTTGCATTAAAAACTACATGCCAATGTTGACCAGTGTATTCAATAATGTCATTGGCTTTTGCTATCAGATCTTGATTATCCGCTCCCCGCCAAGCAACTGCTCCTAACAAGGGCGGATTATTTGCGCTACCAATATTTTTCAAAATCAAATATCTTGTGCCAACAGAGGGAGATAAAATTTCAGAATCCACAGCAACTCTGGTGGGATCGATAATAGCGTTAATTGGGTCTAGTGTGTTACTGGGCAAAGTGTCTATGTCGGGATTAAAGATTAACTGAGTGTCATCGGTGGGATGAAAACTAACAGTGCCTACTACTTCTGATATGCCATCTTCTTGTAAAAGTCTGACTTGGCTAATGCCGTTTTCTAATCTGCCGTAAACATTTATTAGATTGGGCCAGCTATCATCAGTTCCTATTTTTGTGGATGATCCTAGGGTGGGTTCTCGGGGAGTCTCGATGTCCTGTACTTTGAGTAATTTTAGTGTATTGCCGATTAACAATACACCATAGTCCATGGGGGTGAAATACTGCCTGCTGCCCAATAAGTTAGTGTCATTATATATTGCACTATTTAAATCGCCCTGGGCATTGTGTATACTGGCTATGATTTTCTGCACGACTCCCAATTTTTTGACCTTGATCGGCGGGCTAATCCATATGGGTAACTTAAATGTCAATGTGGCCACATCTATGGGGTTTTCAGTACCAATTGGTACTGATCTGGAAGTCCATGTCGGTGATTCTAGAAACACAGCAGTTAAACTGGTCCAATCGATGTAGTTGTCGGTACTTTGTATTTCCAGTGCAGGATTGAATAGCACGATTAATTGTTCTAATAGCTGAAGTTTTTGTTTGGTGTTACTGGTCCAAATGTCTACTTTTAGCTCTAAGGTGTAAGGAACGGGCATCAAACGTTCAACAGTAAATGCAGATCCTTGCTGATTTTCATATTCGTGAGTTTCTTGGTTGTATAAACGTTGTCTGATGTTCATCTTGCCCACATATGTGGGTTCTTGAACTCGGTCTCGATCGTAAGATAAGCCATTGATGTACACAGTCATTGCAGGCACAGCGGGCAATTTATTTTCACTATTGCTGGTCATTATTGCAGCTACTTGACGACTGCCGTCGCCATAATACACTGGCACTCTCTGTAAGGTGATGTTGCCTGTACGATCTTTGCCAAATTCAACTTGGAATTCGCTAATCATGCGAATAAATTGAACTAGGAATCTCTCAATTTGGGCGTCATAAAAAAATTTTTGCATCAATTGTCTGCCTCGGGTCTCAGGGCCTGCGACAAGCTCTGTCTTTCAACATGTTTCTTAGCGTACACGGTATATTCCAGCAGATCACCAGGTGACAAAGTTTGACTTACTGTAAACGATATATTACCACTGCTATTAGACATGGTATTTACTATTGTTGTGCTGTTCAACTGTGTTTTCACGCCGTGGGTCCTAACATAAGGTATGTCGGTGATTACTGTGCCGGTGCTCATGGTAAATGAAATAGTTCGGGCATTGGCCTCAGGAACATAGGGGTTGGAGACTCTGATTGCATCATAACCTAGTGCATTACTGTACCTAACATTGTCATTATTGACAAAACTACTGCGTTGAGTTTTATTATCTGGACCTGGCGTGAGATTAGTTCTCACAGCATCCTCTACCTTGACCCATCGTTTGCCGTCGTGGCGAAATAATCTATTGGGCATATAATCCAACCGTAAGAAAAAGTCACCTATCTGCGCATTGCTGGGAAACGATATACCAGCCGCAACTGCAGCACCGTTTGGTGGAGTGGCATCGCCGGTAAGGTACCCTTCAACTTTCTTTTCCGAGGATCCAGTTGGGTCGCCGGGTCGACCGTCGGGTAGTCGCGGCTCGGTATAAATTGTAGAAGTATCATATCCAGACGCAGGTACCTCTTCTTCGGCTCTCTCTACAATGGCATTGTTTATTTCTATGTATTTGTCATACGTACTCAACAGTTGGCCGATAGTGCTGTCAGTATTGTCGCCACCTTTGATGGCATTGAGGATATCTTTGTATTCTTGGCTGTCTACTAACGGTGCTATTTTAACACGCCACAAGTGTGGGTACCATGTGGGAGCAAATCCTTCTGCTGCGCGAGTAGCGTCTTGTACCACATAATAACGTTTTAGGGCAGTGGGCAAGTCTTCGTCTAACGGATAGTAATCCTTTAAGTGAGGCAACTCCATGACATCACCCACTATGATCTTGCGTCCCAGAGTTTCCACCATGTCATTTAGGTGGAATACCATGAATAGGGTGTCACCAGTCAAAAACAGCCCAAACTGTGTGAGATCAAAGTCGTTGTCGTTGATGCGATATACTGTTCTCAGTGTATATACACTGGTGTCGTATTTGCGATCACGGTTTTCCAAAAACAGAAGATCTTGTATGTTCTTGACACTATCATTCAAATATCCAGGTTCAGTTGCACTGGTTCCGGCACCGTCAGTAATGGGCCCTAGATATTTGTGGATGTGCACATCGGTGCCACCCACTGTGAACATTTCTGAAATGCGGCGATCAAAGAACTTGTAATCGTTGCCTTTGTTTTCTCGCCATAAACTTAACCGTGGCATTAATGAATCCTGTGTATTTGATATTTATTCTGATTGACTAACCGTGTAATTGTTGTTATAATACCATTATGAATGCTATTTCCAACAGTTTAGAGTGGTCAGATGTTAGAACCAAACTAGAAGCACATGCCCGCACATTAGGTCCGCACGGAAAAAAAATGTTGACAATTGTCGGAAATATTAGTAAAATGGTGTCAGATTTAAGCAGAGAAGAAATCAACTGTCGTCGACACGGTCGGCAAACAATGCGTCATCGAGAATTGTTGGGCAAAATTAACCAAGAAATCGATGCGTATGAGAAAATGATAACTTTTGGCACACTGCTCGGCAATTAAATAACAGCAAAGGAATTGATATGTCAATTAAGATTGAAGGTTCTAAGAAGAAGGCCAAGGTCAGTCGAGACCCCTTGTTTCTTGATGAAAAGTACACTGGCGGTGAGCCCATTTGGGACCATGAGCGTGCGTTGACATTTGGTGATGATGAATTCAACCATCATCTTCGAACCAGCCTTAATTACTATAACTATTATTTTTCGTCGAAAGATCTGAGGAAGTATGTGGTCGCTTGGCTGCGTTCAACTAATAATCTGGAAAAGTCCATTATCGACAAATATGCACGTACTCCGGAATCCAAAACCCCCATGACGGTGTGTGGGTTAGTCAAGGCACATGAGCGTGGCATGCCCTTGCGTGATCAACATGTAAAGTATATTCTTGGTGCAGTTCAGAAAGCGGTTGAGCAAGAGATAATTGATGTAGTAGTGGAAACCGCCAAACCCGCCGCAACGGTCAAAGTTTTGACAATTCAAGAGCGTATGGCAGAAATTGTTAAAAAGCATATTTTGTATTTTGAAGAACTGGAAGATCGGGTCATTGCGGGAGAGTCGGTGGACCCCAAGGCATATGAATACCTGATGGCGCAAGCAGTACCGCAGGCCATGGTGGGGAAAATTGCTGCGGTATTTGAACCCAGACACGCTGAAATCAATTCTGCCAAGGCTGGTGATTGTGAACAACTGGCCGAAGGTTATGAGCACCTGAAGGCTGCTGATTACCGTCGGTATGATGCATTTTACACCAAACTCCTTGCTGATCTGGGCAGCTATACTCAGACCAAACGAGCTACTAAGAAAGCGGCTGTTCGTAAGCCTCCGGCCAAGGAAAAGCAGGTTGCCAAACTCAATTACCTTAAGACCGATGTCAGTCTCAAGATTGCGTCAATTAATCCGGTGGATATTATTGGTTCCAAGGAACTTTGGGTTTATAATGTCAAGACTCGCAAATTGGGCAAATATGTGGCTGACAGTCACATGGGAACCTTGGGCATCAAAGGCACCAGCATTGTGGGATTTGATGAACTCAATAGTATTCAAAAGACCTTGCGTAAGCCGGATCAGCAAATTAGGGCGTTTCTAAGCTCAAGTAAAGTGGAATTGCGTAAGTTTATGGACGCAATCAAGACTACTGAAATTAAACTCAACGGTCGAATCAATGAGGATACGATGCTGCTGAAAGTTGCATAGTTGATTATCCTGTTACTGAAATATAAATATACAGTAACAGGATAATTTTAAATGGTAACTGCAACCGGCAATCTAACTCCACGTGGAAGTATAATCACCGACTCACTGTTCAATGCCAACACCGGCACGGGCACTGGGCATATTGCGTTTGACCCCACTGCGCTGACTGCCACTGATCAGCAAAAACGAGACATCATTGACTACATTCGCCTGAGATTGGGCGATGGCATGGTGGATGTGGAAGCTGACAAAGAGCATTTTGACATGGGTATCAAGCAGGCGCTGATTAGATACCGACAGCGCAGCGCCAACAGCGTGGAAGAAAGTTATGCATTCTTGGACCTCTATCCTGAAACACAAGAATACATACTACCAAGAGAAATCATGAATATCCGTGCCATATACCGTCGTGGTATTGGCAGTGTTACTGGGACCACGGCCAGTCAATTTGAACCATTTGCCAGCGGTTACTTGAATACCTACATGCTGGTGGCAGGGCGCGTGGGCGGCCTAGTCAACTATGAATTGTTTGTGGGCTATCAAGAATTGGCCATGCGTATGTTTGGCGGCTACATAGATTATCACTGGAACAAAACCACTCACAAATTGACTCTGGTAAGAAAAATACCAAATTTTGGACAAAATTACCAGGAAAATGTCAGCGAAAGTGTGTTGCTACACATAGATAATTACAAACCAGATCAGATGTTGCTGAATGATCACACTGCATTTCCCTGGATTCAGGACTATGCATATGCATTGGTCATGATGAGCATAGGCCAGGCCCGTGAAAAGTTTAGCACCATTGCTGGTCCACAAGGCGGCACCACTTTAAATGGTTCTGCCCTCAAGGCCGAAGGTCAGGCATTGTTGGACAAACTGGACGAGGATATCAGAAACTTTGTTGACGGCGGTATGCCTATGACCTGGATAATTGGCTAAAATATTTGACTTCTGATCGTGTTAGTATTTAAATATTAGATTAGATCAGGAGTTTAGATGCCTCAAATCATTGGAATTTGCGGGTTTATCGGTGCCGGCAAAGACACGGTTGCTGATTATTTGGTTAATATTCATGGGTTCCGTCGTGAAAGTTTTGCCAGTAGCCTTAAAGATGCAGTCAGTGTAATTTTTGGTTGGAATCGTGAACTTCTGGAGGGTCGCAGCAAACAAAGCAGAGAATGGCGTGAGCAGCCAGATGCCTGGTGGAGCAACAAACTAGGTAAAACTATTACTCCCAGATACATTCTTCAGCACTGGGGTACCGATGTTATCCGCAATGGATTTCATGATGATATTTGGTTGGCCAGTCTAGAGAACAGATTGCGATCAGCACAGGATGATGTTGTGGTTACTGATTGTCGATTTCCCAATGAGATTGCAGCAATTCGTGATGCTGGTGGTACGATTCTACAAATTCAACGAGGACCATTGCCAGAGTGGTATGCGTGTGCACTTAAAGAAAATACCACTGATGCAGATCATCATTGGATTTTGCAAGATCACGACGAACTAATGAGTCAAAAATATCCATACATCCATTCCAGTGAGTATTCCTGGGTTGGGCACAAATTTGACGCTGTTCTGGATAACAGTGGCAGTCTGGAACAGTTGTATGAGCAGGTTGAACGACTATTGATTAAAGATCAGGGGTGAGGTCCCCCTGCCCCCAGCCCAGACCTTGTTTGGCCACTTCAATCTGGCAGTTGGCACATATGGTTTTTAAATTGGGCAAGGCACAGTTGTTGAGATTTCCATCCACGTGAAATACAAATAACTGCTCTCGATATCGGGCTTTGAAACCACACTTTTCGCAGTGTGGTTTCTTTTTATAACCAGATTTGACCCACTGCGGTATCGGTGTTTGTAAGTTTTTTTTCTTGCGTATGCAATTGTCGCATCGTTTGCGATAGTACCTTTTTTCACCTTTAATATAGTTTACTGCGGCTGAATTCTTGCCACAAACCGCGCATAAGGGACGATTTTCCATACTATATTTATGATGTCAAAAACAGTAAACCTTTTAAAGGGCATTTAATAACACCAAAAAATACAGAAAATAATAAATAATTAAACAGTTTTATTATAGAGGAACACTACCATGGCATTGATATCTCCAGGAGTTGAAGTAAAAGTAAGTGATGAAAGTCAATATACCCCCACTGCTGCGGGCACCGTTGCGTATGTCTTAGTTGCAACAGCACAGGACAAAAGAGGTGTTACTGGCGGCGTCGCCCCGTACACAACCAAATCTGCTGCAGGTAAAGTTCAGGAAATAGTAAGTCAACGAGACCTAGTACAACAATTTGGAACACCAAACTTTCAAATTGATGCTAGTGGCAATCCAATTCATGGCGACGAACGCAATGAGTACGGACTGCTGGCAGCATACAGTGCATTGGGCATTTCTAATAGAGTTTACGTACAACGCGCCGATATCAATTTGGCACAATTGACTCCTGCTAGCATCCGACCAACCGGAGAACCTGCAGACGGTACTTATTGGTTGGATTTAACCAATACCGCCTGGGGAATTTATGAATGGGGAACTATTGGTAATCAGTTCGGACAGCAAACTCCCCGAATCATTAATGATACTAACCAATTAAACAACGGTGTTCCTTTGTCGTCGGTTGGCTCCATTGGAGAATATGCTGTAGTTGCGATTAGTTCTTACAATCCAGTTTATTATAAAAATACCAACAATCGATGGGTTCTAGTTGGCAGCAGCGACTGGACTTTTAGTGTGCCCACAATTACTGGTTCGATTTCAAATCCTGGTAATTTGTCCATTGGCGATAAATTAGTCATAAACAATGTAAATGTTACTGCAACCGGGACAACAGTGGCCGCAGTTGCTAGTGATATTAATTCAGCCGGTATTGATGGGGTCAGAGCAGATGTCACTAGCACTGGCGATATCAGAATTTACTGTGCCGCCAATGCAACCAGCAATGGTTCAACGGTTGATGGTCAGTTGACAATTGCCAAGGGCTCTACTATTGGTGGCGTGGATTGCGCAGTCAAGCTAGGACTATTTGACTCACAATTAGACGGAGTATCTAATGTAAAAACTCTACTAGGCCCAACTGTGCAATTCAGTAGTTATGTCGACGCCCCAGCGTGGAAGACCACCGATGACTTTCCACGCCCTTACGGCAGTGTTTGGTTTAAAACCAGTGCAGTTGGTAACGGCACAAATATCAGTATTAAAGAATATAATAGTAACTTGCAATCGTGGGTGTTACAAACAGCACCGTTGTATACTGACATAACTGCTGCTATTTACGGGTTAGATGCCACAGGCGGCGGCGCGCAAATTCCGGTCGGACAACTATATGGTCAATACGATGCTTTACAAAACGGCACCGGCACGTTAAAACTATTCCGCAAAAATGTTACTGGAAAACTAAAAATTGTTGGCAGAACACCATCGGTGCCCCTAACATTTGTGGTTGGTAATAGATTTACGCTAGTGGTGTCAGTGCCAAATTCACCTGACGCAGCACAAGCAACAATAACATTGACTGGCACAACTGTTGCTAGTTTGGTAGCTGATATATCGGCCGCAAATTTACCAAATTTGGTGGCTGCGGTGGAATCGAGCGGTGCTATTAGTTTAACTCATTTAGCCGGTGGCGCAATTGGATGGGCTCAAATTATTGGTTCTCCAATGGCCACTGCCGGCCTAAATACTGCCACCCATGTTCAAGAAATTACAACTAATTCTACATATCTAGCAAGCCCATTTACCGAATTGACATATACATATTCGTTTGTCCCCCCATATACTAATCCAACAGATGGCACATTATGGTATTACAGTAATCCATTGGATGTGGATGTTATGATCAGCGATGGCAGTGGTTGGAAGGGCTATCGCACAGTGGCTAATGACGCACGTGGATATAATTTGGTGAATACTAATCCCGACGGGCCTATTTTAAGTGCAAGCCGCCCAACCACTCAAAGTGACGGCACAACACCAGTAGCCGCAGGCGATCTCTGGATTGATACCGGTGATTTGGAAAATTACCCAGTAATTTATCGATTTACTGGCACCGAATGGCAGTTGATTGATAATACAGATAATATTAGCATTGATGGCATTGTTTTTGCGGATGCTCGTTGGGGATATAATGGCACCACTGATCCAATAGTTGACGATTTGCCAAAAATAGCAGATCTATTAACCAGTAATTATATTGATGACGACTGTCCAGACTATCGCTTGTATCCACGCGGCAGCTTATTGTTTAATACTCGCCGCAGCGGATTTAATGTTAAAAGATTTGAAAGTAAGTGGTTCGATAACCCAGATGCCTTTACTGGCAATGTAGAGCCCACAGTTAAATCCACTTGGGTAACTCATAGCGGAGTCAACAGTAACGGGGTTCCTTATTTCGGGCATAAAGCACAACGCAACACTGTGGTTGAAGCAATGAAAGCAGCCATTGAGTCCAGCACCGAACTACGCGAAGAACAAACACAGTTTAACCTGATTGTTTGCCCAGGCTATCCAGAACTGATTCAAAATATGATTGCGTTAAATAATGATCGCAAACAAACTGCATTTATAATCGGCGACAGTCCATTGAATCTAACATCATCAGATGTTACCAGTTGGGCTAAGAACACAAACCTTGCATTAGACAATGGCAAGGACGGATTGGTTAGCACTAGTGAATATCTAGCAGTCTACTATCCATCAGCGTACAGCACCGATCTAGCAGGCAATAGTGTTGTAGTTCCAGCCAGTCATGTCATGCTACGCACATATATTCGTAGCGATAACGTCAGTTATCCATGGTTTGCTCCGGCGGGTGTTCGCCGCGGCGTGGTCGACAATGCGAGCAGCATTGGATATATCGACACCAACGATGGCAATTTGTTTAGAAGTATCGGTGTCACTGTTGGGCTGCGTGATGCTCTTTATGAAAACCGAGTTAACCCACTAACAGTGCTACCTGGAGTTGGACTAGTTGCATACGGACAAAAGACCCGCGCAGCAATGACCAGTGCACAAGACCGCGTCAATGTTGCAAGATTGATTGTTTACTTGAGATTGGTGTTGGATAAAGTAGCTCGACCATTCATATTTGAACCAAATGACAGCATTACTCGCAATCAGGTCAAATCAGCATTTGAAGCAGTTTTGAATGATGTGGTGGCCAAGCGTGGATTGTACGATTATCTAGTGGTTTGTGATGATACCAACAACACTCCTGACAGAATTGATCGTAATGAGTTGTATGTGGATATTGCAATCAAACCAGTCAAGGCAATTGAGTTTGTGTACATCCCAGTTCGTATTTTGAACACTGGGGCAGCACTATAATATGAGTAGATAATGGGGAACTGAGTTCTCCATTATCCAACATTAGTTTTGGGTAAATATATAAAAGGATTATCAAAATGGCAACATCGTCATTAAACAAATTTACAGTACCACTAAGCACAAACCAAAGTGCATCAGCACAAGGTCTGTTGATGCCAAAACTCAAATTCCGCTTCCGCGTGATATTTGAAAATTTTGGTGTTAGTCAGCCATCAACTGAATTAACCAAACAGGTTAGCGAATTCAAACGCCCAAACCTAACTTTTGACCCAATTGAAATACCAGTATATAATAGTATTGTTTATCTTGCCGGCAAACCCAAGTGGGACAACGTGACCTGCACATTGCGTGATGATGCCAGCGGCGAAGTTAGCAGACGAGTTGGCGAACAACTGCAAAAGCAATTCGATTTTATGGAACAAAGCAGTGCTGCAAGTGGAATCGACTACAAGTTCATCACTAAAGTTGAAGTCCTAGACGGCGGAAATGGTGCAATGGAACCCACAGTGCTAGAAACTTGGGAAATGTATGGTTGTTTCTTGACCAGTGTAGACTATGGTGACAACAACTATAACACCAACGATCCCATGACCATTGGTCTAACAATTCGCTACGACAACGCCATCCAGTCGCCAGTTGGTACTGGGGTTGGCAGTGATGTTGCTAGATTGGTAGAGCGCACTATACGTGGTGCAGCTACTGGTTAATAGTCGACCTGTTTACACTAAAGCCCGGAAAAATCCGGGCTTTTTTGTCAGATAAATAATATAAACAGGGCAAAAGAGTGGCGAATTTTTTTAATTCATTCATAAATCAGATAGCCAATGGTGATCAGATCAAAGATTATCAGCATGCTGCACGCACCTTTGTTGATGGCATGTACAGATTGGCGCCCAAATACCAGTCACTATTTCATGTCTGGATTGACCTTGACAGTTCGGTTGCTGGTCAACTCAGTCCGCAAGATTTGATAGAGGTTGGTATGATGGCCAAAGCAGTAACATTGCCAAAATTTACAGTCCAAACCAAAACTCTAAATGCCTATAATAGAAAAATCATACATCAGGAAAAGGTCAATTATGATCCAGTAACCATAACTTTTCATGATGACAGTGCTGATCAGGTTCTAAAATTTTGGACCAAATACTACAAATATTATTACCGAGACGGCGATCATCAATTGCCTATGTACAATCAACCCAGTAAATATAATCTGAGACAAGAACAAAGTTGGGGATTTAGTCCCAGTTCAGGCCCCCAAACTACAAATTATATTTCTAGTATCAGAATCTACAGTCTTCATCAGAAACAGTTTAGTTCGTACACGCTGATTCGACCAACAATTACTACTTTTCAGCACGGACAACACACAGCTGGCGAATACAATCTCATGGAACACACCATGACCATTGCGTACGAAGCGGTTCAATACGAGTCTGGAACAGTCAGCGGGGGTAAAGTTACAGGATTTGGGCAGATACATTATGATCAGAAACCCAGTCCACTAGCATTGGGTGGGGGGACCCACAGCATTCTGGGTCCCGGCGGGTTGGTTCAAGGAGCCAGCAACACCATAACTAATCTGTCTAATGGTAACTATCTAGGCGCTGCACTTAGTGGGATCAGAACTTTAAATAGCGCCAAACAAATGGATTTAAAGGGTGCAGCACTGGCTGAAATCACACAAACTGGTAAAAATATATTACGTGGGCAGGATCGACTGAGTCCAGTGTTTGTGCCTACTCGATCTAGTGTATCGGATGCATTGAGCAGGGCGTCTAGTACCTCGCAAGGCGTAAACATACTCAATTCCAGAGTGTTTGGCCCAATTGGCTCACTGCCATCCAGTAACCAAGGCATAATTGAGCCCTAAAGGAAACATCGATGACTGTATCAAATTTACCAAATATCGGTAATAACAACATCACTACCAGTTACTTTAATAATTATTTCAAACCCGATTTGTCAGTAAGCCAAAATCTTGATAATGCGGTATTGGGATTCTTTGAATCCATTACCGGTAATAAAGAAAGTGCAAAAGTGATGGCTAGCGTGGTGCTATATACTGCAATAACACAAGGAATCGACCCCATGAGTGTTGTTGAAGAAATGAGATTATTGGGCAGGCGCAATCAGCAAGCAACATCCGCATCGCCCAGTTATGTGGCAAATCAGCAGCAATCTACTGATAAACATGCAAACACTGGCCCGTTAACAGCACAAACTAATTTTATAGAGGTCAACGCATATCTGGCCATGTTTTTAAATTTCAGCAGAGTCAATACCAGCCTGTTAGGCGTGACCAATGAACCTCCTCGCAGCAAGTATATCCAACGTGCAATATTACCATGAGTAAATACGCCCAGGGAAAATATCAGATAAAGAATCTGGAAAAATACATGGGCAAACGACTACCCACCTACAGAAGCAGTTGGGAATTTACCTTTTGCCAATTTTGTGATAACAACCCTGCGGTATTACACTGGGCCAGCGAAGCCATACAAATTCCCTATAGAAATCCCGTCTCAGGCAAACAAACTGTATATGTGCCTGACTTTTTAATAGTCTATACAGATGCCAATCAGAGGCAACACACAGAGATAATTGAAATCAAACCGCTGAAAGAAGCCACCATGGAGACGGCCAAAAGCTACAGAGATAAACTCATGGTTGCAATTAATATGGCCAAATGGGCAGCAGCCGACAACTGGGCCAGGGCCAATAACATGCGATTCCGTGTCGTGACAGAATTTGACCTGTATAAAAATGTCAAACGTTAAATACCTATTATGACACAAAAGCTACAGGAATTATTTAATTTGCCCGCAGTAGATGCAGAGGAAGCAGCCGCCGACATCGAGGACAAACGCGCCTTTATTGCCGAAGTTGATGCCGCTATAGATAAAATTGACTCAGCTTTGCCTTTTGTCAGAGATTTAGACGCCAGTGATCATGAATTGGACGAATTAAGTGCCCTAGCTAAAGAAACTTTTACAGATTTAATATCTTTGGGCATGAATGTTGAAGCCAGATTCAGCGGACATATTTTAGCCACTGCTGGAACTCTGCTGGGGCACGCTATCACTGCCAAACAAGCCAAAATTGACCGTAAATTAAAAACAGTCGAATTGCAACTAAAAAAGGCTCGACTGGACCAACAAGCTCAAAAAAATGATGGCGAAAAACTAGTGGATGCAGAAGATGGTCAGGGAGTGATTCTAGACCGCAATGAATTGTTGAGACAAATTTTGGGCAAAAACACTGATCAATGATATTTGCTAAATCAACATAAATAATACTACACAGGATTCTAATGAGTATGAAAAGTTTCTTACAATATCTAACTGAAGGTCAGAAGACATACGAATTTCGTATTAAAATGGCTGACATTGACCCCGCTGACCACATGGAACAAATCAAATCGGCGTTGTCAACTTATGATTGTGACAGTGTGTCTGCGGTCAAACGTTTGCCCATCAAGGACAGTGACATTGATTTCCCCAACTTCAGGAACTGTCAGATCTATCTGATGGATGCAGTGTTAAAGTATCCCTGTAATGATCAACAGTTAAAGGCCATTATTGCAGAGCGTGCTGGTATTCCACATGCCAATGTGTTGGTGGTGCCAAAAAATCATCCAGAAGAGCAGCGCCGTTGGAACGAAGATGGCAGCAGTGATATCAAAGAATACAAGCAGGGTGACGCTGAATTGTTGAAGCCCTATGAGGACAATGCCGACGGCAAGGCAGCGGGACAGGCATACGCCAAGGCCAGTCTATTGAAAGAGTTAGCCAAGACTGACATTGAGATTGCTGGTGGTCGGGCTGAAGATGCCACGGGCAAAACCACTAATGAGTTACCCCTGGGAACACAGAGTCCAGTGGGTAGCCGACAAAATCAGATTCCCAGCCCAATACGAGGACAAAAGAA
>Ga0214921_10001732_pt1 | contig 36688 bp, 30 predicted proteins | sample LL1505_MetaG_FD_177992 | JGI IMG/M metagenome (GOLD analysis project Ga0214921, IMG submission 177992) | Freshwater microbial communities from Lake Lanier, Atlanta, Georgia, United States - LL-1505 | ecosystem: Environmental > Aquatic > Freshwater > Lake | place: USA: Georgia | collected... | reverse complement strand
TCATAGTTGTTTTATCAAAGGTAACCATTTTTTTAGGGTTACCCAATAGGGTGCAAATAGCTCGTATTCAATGCTTCCAGAATTTTATTTCCGTTGACGATTTTTCCTGTTCCCTCCCGCAGGAAAGAACACAAGGGTAGGTTCATTGCCACACATTGCCGCTCATAATAGGATTTCTTACTGGGATGATCAGGATAAACCACATTGAAGATTCCTGAAAGAGCCGCCTTGAGAATCAGTTCAATGATCCGAAGCACATCGCTTTGATGCACTAAGTTTACAGGAGCGAGTCCGTTGGGCAATTCTTGTTGGCCGCTGAAATACGTGACAGGATTTCGGTTTGGGCCGATAAGGCCGCCTAAACGCAGCACCGAGGCTGGAACTTCTTGCGCGTTGATCCATTGTTCAACCTCCATTATCTTCGGGTTCCCATCGCAAGTGGACAACTCATCCACCACACCTTGGTTTTGGGCATAAACACTCGTTGAACTCGTAAAAATGACAAAATTAGGATTCAACGCTTCGTAAATTTGGGCAATCAACCGAGTGTATTCTGCGACAGGAGGAATGCAAATCACTACGTTTTTGTTTTTCAATGTGGGGGTATTTAACTGGGAATAATCTACTGGAATGTATTTTATTCCGAATGCTTCAAAAGTGGCGATTTTCTGAGGAGAACGCCCTAAGGCCGTTACCTGAAATCCAGCTTGGGATAAATGAACCGCTAGCGGCGTCCCCAACCAACCTGCACCAACAACTAAGACTTCCTGCATCTAAAAAAGTTAACAATTTTATGCGATATTGGTTGCGATTTATTTAGCTTTATTTGGACGGTTTTATGATGCTTATCGTAATTTTACCAAAAAAAACACTATGTACGACGTCATTGTTATCGGTTCAGGTCCCGGGGGGTATGTTTCAGCTATTCGTTGCGCGCAACTTGGGCTGAAAACGGCTATCATTGAAAAATATGCAACCCTTGGGGGAACTTGTTTAAATGTAGGCTGCATTCCTTCTAAAGCCCTGCTGGATTCTTCCGAGCATTTTTACAACGCGACGCATCATTTTGCAGAACACGGCATAGAGGTGAAGGAGGTGAAAGCAAATTTTTCACAAATGATTCAACGGAAAAACGACGTCGTAGCGCAAACATGCCAAGGCGTGAAATACTTAATGGAAAAAAATAAAATTGAGGTTCATCACGGTACCGGTTCGTTCATTAACGCAACCACGGTATCAGTTGCCTCGGATACGGGAACCAAAGAATTGCAAGCAAAAAACATCATTATCGCTACAGGCTCCAAACCTAATTATTTTCCGAGCATGGTTCCCGATAAGCAAAGAATCATCACCTCCACAGAAGCCTTATCGCTGCACGAAATTCCTAAAAAACTTATCGTAATTGGAGGCGGAGTCATTGGTTTGGAATTAGGTTCAGTATATGCGCGTTTGGGTTCAGAGGTGGAAGTAATTGAAAATAGTTCAACGTTGCTCGGCACCATGGATGGCTCTGTAGGGAAGGAACTCACAAAAATCCTCAAAAAAGAAGGATTGAAATTTTATTTTGAACATCAAGTTCAGCAGGTTACCAACCTAGGGAAAAAAACCGCCATCGTTGCATTGGATAAAAAGGGAAACGAAGTGAATTTCGAATCCGATTATTGCCTCGTGGCCGTAGGAAGAAAAGCCTACACCGATGGCCTTGGCCTTGAAAAAGTGGGCATTACTACCACCCCACGAGGACAGGTGGAAGTGAACGAGCACCTTCAAACCCAAGTGCCCAATATTTATGCTATTGGGGATGTAGTTCGAGGGGCAATGTTGGCCCACAAAGCTGAAGAAGAAGGGGTTTACGTGGCCGAGCTTATTGCTGGTCAAAAACCTCACATTAATTATAACTTAATTCCTGGGGTTATTTATACTTGGCCTGAAGTGGCAAGCGTGGGGAAAACGGAGGAAGAACTGAGGGCTCAAGGGGTTGAAATCAATATCGGAAACTTTCCGATTAAAGCCTTGGGAAGAGCGCGTGCTTCCATGGATACTAGTGGATTCATTAAAATAATTGCCGACAAAAACACGGATGAGGTGTTGGGCGTTCATATGATTTCTGCACGAGCAGCAGACTTAATAATGGAAGCCGCCATAGCCATGGAATACCGGGCTTCCTCGGAAGATATTGCCCGAATTTGCCATCCGCACCCAACCTATTCGGAAGCCGTTAAAGAGGCCGCACTTGGCGCCACAGGAAATCGCTACTTGCATTCTTGAGGTTTAAAGTGTTAAGAACGTAACCTTTATTTGAGTAACAGCGTTAAACTGGCCACAAAAAGGCAATTATGACGCTAAAAAGTAAAGGGTTAAAGGTGGTAGCATGGATTGCCGTGTCCTTGGTTTCCCTTTTTACACTTCTTACGCTTTTCATTTATGTTTTTCAAGATCGAATTTGCAACGCAGTGCTCCAGGAAGTGGGGAAAGAATTTCGAGAACCCGTTTATTTCAAATCTGCCGACGTTTCGTTTTGGACCACCTTCCCAAACATTGCCATAAACCTCAACGAGGTTCGTATTAACGATGCTTACCTGAATTCAAAAGGAAAGGGCCGCCTGCTTTCCGCAGAACGAATCCGTATGGTTTTCAACCCCTGGGATTTATGGAACGAAAACTATCACATCCGCGTGGTAGAATTAAAAAAAGGCGAACTGAATCTACGAACGAATCAAACGGGGGAAACCAATTATCATATTCTACACCCTTCCAACGATACTAGTAGTCAACCTCTTGACGTACAAATAAGCAGTTTCCGCACCCTGGATTTTGATGTTAATTACCTCGACAGCTCAACCAACCAACAAGTCAGAACTTCGCTAAAAGAAATGACGTTTTCAGGAAATATGAGCGCCGCGAAGTTTAAAATTGCTGCAAAAGGAGCCATTAAGCTGCGTCAAATCAAATCAGGACAAGTAGTTATGGTGAACAATAAAAATGTCAGGGTCGATATGTCTTTAGACGTAGATGCAGCCCAGGGAAGGGTACAGTTTCCAGCCTCACGTATTTATTTTGCCGAAATTCCTCTGAATCTTGGGGGAATTTATTCTCCGGATAGTCTAAATATCTCCTTAACCGCCAACGGCCTCCCCTTGGCCGAGGTAATCAATAAACTTTCTATCGACGAGGCCCAAAAACAAATAGATGCTTACGAGGGAAATGGAACCGTGGATTTCTCGATGATCGTATCTTCGAATAAAAACCACCCGAAAACAGCCTTCGATGCTCGATTCAACGTAAAAAATGGGGAGTTGCGAGAGCCCGTAAAAAAAACACGAATAACCCATATTGCTTTGAATGGAAGTTACCTGAGTCAAGGCAATCCCTTGGAAGATGAATTGAAGTTTACCAACCTTAAGTTCACGAGTGTCGCAGGACCATTTCAGGGAAACCTAACCATAAAGAATTTTGTAAACCCAGAAATTAAAGGAAAGGCTAAAGGAGGGGTTGATCTTGGGGTGGTTAATAAACTATTTAGAAACACGGTTGTCGATCAAATTAACGGTACCGCAAAAATTAATGCAGAATTCGATTTGTCATGTAAACAAAGGGTTGAAGTGCATCGTGTCAACGGGGATTTAGAATTGATTCAAGTGCGTTTTAAGGCAAAAGAAGATCATCGAGTTTTTCAAAACATCCAAGGAAAGTTTATTTTACAAGGAAGCGAGGTTACGATGCAGAATGCTTCACTGGACCTTAATCAAAGCGACTTGAATCTGAGTGGCCGATTGGGAAACATTTATAATTACCTGTACCAACAAGGAAACCTTAGCGTAGATTGCGCTTTAAATAGTCGAAACATCCAGGTTGAAGATTTAGGGAGCACGAGCAAGCGCGAGAAAATGACCAATGTCGGCAAACAATTCGTTCTTCCTAAAAACATGGAGGGAACCGTTTCGCTTCGTGCCGGTAAAATTGGCTATGAAAACCATTCCTTCGAACAGTTTACAGGGATGCTTTCGATGAAAGATGGCGTATTGAATTTTCCTCATATTAGCCTTCGAAACGGGGCCGCAGACCTCCGCGGGAACTTAACGATCCAAGAGGACGCTCCGGAACACTTACTCATTCATGCACAGTTGGCTTCCCAAAACCTACATTTTGCCCCCATGTTTAAGGAATGGAATAATTTCGACCAATCGGTAATTACGGCCGATCAAATTGACGGATTAGCGCAGGCTGAGGTGGATTTCTTTGCCCCGTTTGACCTAATCGGGGGCATCGATTTAAACCAACTCAAAGTTCAGGCGCACATGAGCGTATTTAACGGTTCCTTGAAAAATGTGAAGGCCTTTGACGATATCGCCGCGAGTTTGGAAAGCAATGCCGGTAAATTGATTTTAGGCAAAAAAAACATTGCAAATTTTAAAACAAAACTGCAATCCATTGATTTTCAAACACTAGAAAACACTTTTTATATTGAGCACGGGGTTTTGACAATACCCAACATGCGAATCCAGTCGTCTGCCTTGGATTTAGAACTTTCAGGAACACATTCATTTAAACAGGAGATTGATTACCGATTTAAGTTTGGGCTTCGCGCATTATTAGGGGAGGATCGCGATGCTTCCTTTGGTACCGTGTTGGACGATGGAACGGGAGTAAAAATTCATTTAAGAATGTATGGTACGCTCGATAATCCCATCCTTGAATGGGATAAAGCAGCACGAAAAGCGGAACTTAAGGAAACCCTTGTTCAAGAAAAAGAAACCGTTAAATCCATGCTGAAATCCGAATTTGGCGTATTTAAAAAGGATACCACGGTGAAGGAGTTTCAAGAAGTAAAAACTCCGAAAGAAGTAGTAAAAATGAATATTAATCCAAAGAAAGAACAACCCAAAGAACAGGAAGCTAATTCACCCAATCCAAAAGAAAACAAACTTAAAGCAAAGCTCAACCAATGGAAAACGGAACAAAATCAAAGCAACGTTTCCGTGGTTGTTAAAAAAGGTTAGGTATCTTCGTTGAGTGAACCACACCGCCTTAGGCCGTTTTATACATCGTACTTCCTTTTCAACCAAAGCACGGTCCTTGGTTTTTTTCACCGAACAAGAGGGTCTTTCCCGCTTTTTGTTGTACCCTTCTAAGAAACAACCACCCCTTATCCCCTTGGCTTGTTACGACATGGAATACAAATCCAACGCCTCACTCAACACCATTCAACGGTTCACGCTGCTCTACCCGAAAGATGCTTGGTTCAGCGACCCACAACGATTGACCATTGCCTTTTTTTTCTGCGATGTAATACGTCAAACAAGCATAGCTCAAAACACTGAAGCCAATGCTTACCATGTGATTGCCGAAATCGAAGAACGATTAATGACGGATAAAAGCATTTTCCTACTACCGTTGGTTTGTTTGAGTCGGTGGATGGAGGTGCTTGGTTTTTTGCCCGAACCGGTTGAAAATGCCCGGTATTTTGATATATCCGAAGGCGTCTTTTTGGTCAATCACCCAAATAATACGCTCGGTGCAGAAGCATGGAATACGTTATTGCTTAACCAAGAAGTTGCCGATAAAAAGGCGCTGCGCGAAGCCTTCTATTTAATGATTCACTATTTGGAAATGCATATTCCAAATTTTAATGTTAATTCAACCCTTTCAATTATTCAACAAATCTTACTTTAGGTTGTTTTAATTATTTTTATCCCTACAAAATTAAAAAGCATGAAAAAAATTGCAATTGTTCTTTTGGCTTTCGCCGCGTTTTCATTTATGCTGCTTACCCAAGGATCTTGGACTTTGGACGCTGCACATTCTCGTTTAGGTTTTACAGCCGTGCACATGGGTATTTCCGATGCCAATGGCGCTTTTGACAAAGTTACGTGTACCGTTACCACCGCGAACGACAAGGATTTTTCAGAGGCCAGTTTTGATTTGGTTGCCGAGGCTAGCTCCTTGAATACAGGACTTGATGCCCGAGATAATCACCTTAAATCGGAGGATTTTTTTGCGGTATCTCAATATCCAACCATTCAATTTAAGTCCACCTCTTGTACTAAGTTGAAGGGTAAAAAATACCTCATTAAAGGGAACCTGTCCATGCATGGAATAACCAAAGAGGTGTCGCTTACCGCAACGCATAATGGAAATGCTAAAAATCGCGCGGGTTTGGATGTGGCCGGGTTCAAAATTACCGGCAAATTCAATCGCCTGGATTTTGGTATTGGAAAAGATATGCCTGTTGCCGTAGTATCTGACGAAATTACGCTCTCAGCCGACCTTGAGGTGATTAAGAATTAATGCATGAAAGGTTTTAATATATCCTTTCTTTCCCTCGTTTTTAGTTTTTTCAGCTGGTCTCAAGACGTTTCATCAACTTCAAACATCAAACACTTTGGATTCACTAAGGCGTCCTCGGTATTGTTAGAATCCACCGATTTTTCAGGGTCTTTTAAAACGGTTCAAGGCCGTGTTTCCTTGGACGATTCCCTGCGTATAACGGGTTTTGATATGGTAATTGATGTCAATTCCTTAGCATTGTCCATGGAGGGAATGACAAAACATGCAAAATCTTCGGATTTTTTTGACGTGGTCAATTTTCCAACAATCACGTTCTTTGGGGGAACCGTTTACGCTGCAGATTCCCTATGGAAGGTGGATGGAAAAATGAAGGCCAAGGGGGTTGAATTGGATAAAACGATTCCGTTTATATGCCACCTTGTAAAAAAAGGGGAGATTAAAATAGAGGCAAAATTCACGATAAAACGAAGTGAATTTGGCATTGGGGAACCGGATGCGGTCAGTGATGAGGTCGTAATTCACACCACATTGTTCGCAAAGGAAAAGTAAAAAATTGGTAAGGCCGTTTTTATAGCTTAATTTAGCTAAATGAATCAAAAATTTAACGCACCCTTGTTTGTGAAAAGTCCCAATCAAGCTTTTTACAAAACACTGAACCAGCGCGTTACGGCATATTTTAACGAAAAGAACATCTCGCGACACGCCAATTTCGGAATGGTAACAAAAACACTGTTTATGATGGTGTTGTACTTTACTCCATTAGTTTTTTCGTTGTTTGTGACAAACCATTCAATCTTTGTCTTACTATGGATCTTGGCCGGTTTAGGAATGGCTGGGCTTGGTTTGTCCGTAATGCATGATGCCAACCACGGGGCCTATTCCAATAGCCAAAAAATCAATTATTTCGTCGGGGGAATCATGTGCTTTATTGGGGGCAATTCTACGAACTGGAAAATCCAGCACAACCTGTTGCACCATACGTTTACCAACATCGACGGTTACGATGAGGATATTGATGCCCCGGTTTCGCTGTTACGGTTCTCACCGTACACTGAATGGAAACCAATTCATAAATACCAACATTTATACGTTTGGTTTTTTTATTCTTTAATGACCATCATGTGGTTTCTTACGAAAGATTTCAAACAAGCAAAACGCTACCACCAAATGGACCTTCTTAAAACGCAAGGACTCACGTACAAGAAACATCTCTTGCGGATTATTGCGGGAAAGGTTTTTTATGCCATCGTGATTTTAGCCTTGCCGTTGTATTTTTCTCAAGTGGCATGGCCATGGGTAATTCTGTCTTTTGTGCTAATGCAAATGGTTGCAGGTCTAATTCTTTCCCTTGTGTTTCAACCTGCACACGTGGTTCCGGATACTTCTTTCGCGCAACCCAGTGTTTCCGGTGATGTTGAGGCGGATTCTCGGGTGCATCAATTGTATACAACGGCCAATTTTTCAATGAAGTCTCGCTGGTTTACTTGGTTTGTTGGAGGCTTGAATTTTCAGGTTGAACATCACTTGTTTCCCAATATTTGCCATGTTCACTATAGAGCATTATCCAAAATTGTCAAGAAAACAGCGGAAGAATTTAATTTGCCCTACCATACCAATAAAACGTTTGTTTCCGCGCTTCGTGCACATACCAAAATGCTTAAAATGCTTGGACAAAAAGATTGTCCGGATTTCGTTCATGTCTAAATGACCTTAGATCAACTTCGACTAACCGCGTTGGGTTTTGATCACACCACAGAATCCTTTCCCTTCAATGAAACGACACTGGTGTTTAAAGTGGGAGGAAAAATGTTCTTGCTGGTGGATGTGGAGCAACCTCATAAAATAACCCTAAAGTCGTTTCCCGAAAAAGCGCTGGATTTAATCGAAACCAACGCATGGATTAGTCCTGGTTTCCACATGAACAAAACGCACTGGATTACCCTCGACACTTCCTCCGAAATAGCATCACCGCATAGGATTCACCAACTGGTGCAGGAATCCTACGCACTTGTATATGCAGGACTCACCAAAAAAGTACGACAAGCACTTGAGAATCGATAAATATCTTTGGGTGGTCCGATTGGCGAAAACACGGTCTTTGGCTACGGCATTAATTTCAAAAAATAAAGTGCTTTGCAACGATTTGCCCGTAAAGCCTTCCAAAGAAATTAAAGCCGGAGATATCCTGAAAATCCAAAAATCCAACGCTTGGTTTTCCTTTAACGTAATCGCATTGACCGACCGCCGAATTGGCGCCCCCTCCGTGGCCAACTACCTTCAAGATATAACCCCAGAAGAGGAACGGAATAAATGGTTCAAGTATCTTGACGCGCAAAAAGCGTATCAACAATATGGAACCGGGAAGCCTACCAAAAAAGACCGCAGGGATTTATCTCAGTTCAAAGAGGGCGATGTATATTTTGATAGTGAGGAATGAATGGATATATTTGTTAATTATGCGAATATTTCCGTGGCTTTTTGTCCTTTTTATTTTAAGTATTACTGAAATCAACAGTTTCTTTTCCCAAGGATTTCAGGTGAATTTTCAGGGACAAAAACAACAAGGGGTGGGATGCGCAGGTTCCGCTTTGGTGCAAGACGCATCGACCTTGTTTTTTAATCCTGCAGGCGCAGGGTTTTCAAAAAAGTCTGAAGTGAACGCTGCCTGCACCCCGGTTTTTGGTAACATCATGTATGTTGATTCGTCCACCAATGAAGTTTATCGGTCCGAAAATCCCGTTGGAACCCCCCTAAATCTGTATGTGCTTCAAAAGCCCAAAAAACGACACCGACTGGCCTATGGACTCTCCATAACCACCCCGTTTGGAAGTACGGTACAATATTCCCCTAATTGGATAGGCAGGTTTACGCTTACTCGGCTTTCTATGAAGATATTTCACATTCAACCAACCCTTGCCTATAAAATTACGGACAACCTAAGTTTAGGTGTTGGCTTCGTGGTTTGTCCCGGCAAAGTAAACCTTCAAAAAGACGTGCCCGTGCAGTATCAGGATGGCTCCTTTGGACACGCAGAAATATCCGGATCAGCTATCGGATACGGATATAATATAGGCGCATATTTTGATGCAGGGGGACCCCTTAGCCTCGGCTTGTCATATCGTTCGGGGGTTAAAATGGCCGTTAGAGATGGTCGCGTAGATTTTTCGGTTCCGCAAGGGTTAAGTGCCAGTTTTCCTAGTGGAGCGCTTTCCGCATCCTTGTCCCTTCCTTCAGTTGCCACATTCGGCATAAATGTGCGGCCATCGGAAAAATTAAGTTTGGTTTTCGATGTAAACTACGTGGGCTGGAAAACATACGACACCTTGGCTTTTGATTACGCTCAAAACACTCCATCACTGCTCGACACCAAATCCGCAAGGAATTATCGAAACATTTTTGCTTTTCGCGGCGGCATTCAATATCTGGCGGTTAATAAAGCGTCTACTCCAATACTTTTGCTGCGTCTCGGCGGAGGATACGGTTTTTCTCCCGTTCAGAAGGGTTACGTAACGCCAGAAACTCCGGATGGAAACCGCGCCTATGTTACTGCAGGACTATCGTGGTCGTTCTTGCCAAACTGGAGTCTTGATGCTTCCTTTTATGCAACGCGAATTAAACGATCCGATACAAATCTTGAAACAAACTTAAGCGGAACCTTTACTACAATTGCTTTGGCTCCGGGGCTAGGAATTAATTATAGTTGGTAATGAAAAAAATCTTTTATCTAAAGTTATTATTGATCGGTTTCTTGGTGGCCTGTAAACCCAAAGAACCAACCCGCACACTTAGCGCAGGAAGCGCCGATTTTACCAGATTTGTATCCGTGGGTGATGGTCATACTGCGGGTTACATGGATGACGCGTTGTTCAGTTTTGGGCAAGAGAATTCCCTTGGAACTATTTTACAACGCCAACTGAACGTTGTTGGTGCGCAAGAACCTGTTCTTCCTTGGACGGGGATAAGCAATGTTGGAATTAATTGGAGCGGGCAGTCCAGGTTCAAGTTAGGGTACAAAACCGATTGTCAAGGTAACACATCGCTTTCACCGGTGCGCATCAATGCAAGCGGCGAGCTCGAGGCATTAATAACTAGCGCCTACAATCCGTATGCAAAATTCACCAATTTCGGAGTGCCGGGCTTACGCACGATCGACCTTGCGTCTACCTTGTTAGGGGATCCAAACAATGTGAATTATAATCCTTTCTTTGGTAGAATTTCGCTGAATCAGCTGAATGCGCCGGGCTCGGGGTCCTGGTCTTCCTTTCAGGAAAACGTTTTCGATGGAGGCTTTCCTACGTTCTGTTCGATTTATATTGGTATCGAAGATGTGTTGCCTTTTGCAAAAAATGGGGCAGCCCTTCATCCAATGTCTCCCATTGCAGGCCCCCCGGGATTGGGGTTTGAACAGTCCTTAGGCCAATTTTGTGAGCAAATTTCCGCTCAAAATATAAAAGGCGTAATTGCCACAATTCCAGACCTCACTTCTTGGCCCTTTTTTACAACAATTCCCTACAATGGATTGAATTTAGATGACGAAAAAGCGGCTTCATTAAATCAAATTTATAATCCATTAGGATATTCTTTTAACGTTGGCGAGAATGCCTTTATGATTGAAGATCCGAACGCAGGAATGTTTGGTGTTCGTCCAGCCCAGCCAGGAGAGCGAATTCTGCTTTCTGTTCCTCTAGACTCCGTTAAATGCAATCAAATGGGGTCGGTTTTCCCTTTCAGAAACGAATTTGTCCTTACGCTGGCAGAAATCTCCGAAATTCAAACACGCATCAACGAGATCAACGCCATAATCCGCGAAAAGGCCGCTACTTATGGATTTGCCTTGGTGGAAACGCAACCATTATTTGCTAAACTGCAGTCCGGGTTGGCGTTTAATGGCGTATTGCTCTCTACAAAATTTGTTTCCGGAGGCACCTTTTCCCTTGACGGGATTCATTTAAATCCGCGAGGAAATGCTTTGTTGGCGAATGAGTTCATTAAAGCAATTAACCAAAAATTCAATGCTAAAGTTCCATTAATCAATGTTTTGCAGTATAATTCGATATTATTTCCTTAATTTTATGTTATGAATAAAAAAATTACACCCATTGCAATATTTTGCTTTGTTCTTCCTTTATGGATGTTCTCCCAGCCTTGTCAAAACGGAAGATACGCATCAGAAATTTTTCCAAATCACACGCTGACAAGCAATATTACCTACGGATCAAACACATCGTTTTCAGGTGCTGCAACTGCGCTAAAGCTCGATTTTTATGAGCCTACAGGGGACAGCGAAATGAATCGCCCCTTAATTATTTGGATTCATGGAGGGAGTTTTTTAGGCGGTTCTAAAACCGATTCAGATATGACGGCCTTTTCACAAAAATTTGCGCGAAAAGGATATGCTTGCGCTTCTGTGGACTATCGCGTGGGGTTTTTCCCCATTGATTCAGCGAATGCTGTAAAAGCGGTGGTAAGAGCCGTACAAGATGTAAAGGCTGCCATTCGGTTTTTTTATAAAGACAAACAAACGGCAAATACTTACCGGATTGATACCAACCGCATATATATTGGAGGAAGTTCCGCGGGAGCCATTACGGCACTGCATGTCGCTTATCTGGATAATGTATGTGAAATCTCAGGCTATCTGAATCAAAATACAATTAATCAGTTAGGAGGGCTTGAGGGTTCGAGCGGTAACCCGGGGTATTCTACCCAAATTCAAGGGGTTATCAATTTGTGCGGAGCATTAGCAAAATATGTTTGGCTACAAGCGGGGGATGTCCCCATGGTTTCGGTGCATGGAACGGCAGATGGCACAGTAAAATACAATCGCGGCATCGTAAATCCAGGCACCCCGTTGATGTATTTAGATGGCAGCCGCATGCTTCATGAGCGTGCCTGCGCAGTAAACGTTTCGAGCAGTTTCTACACGTTGCCGGGCGCAGGTCATTGTCCGTATATTGGCAATACCGCCTACATGGATACCACAGAGCACTTTATTCGCGATTTTATGGTAAACCAATTAGGATGTATAGAAGCGCCCCTACAAGTCGCCAATACCCCTTTGCAACAAGCAATTTTATACCCATCCTCCTATTGTAACGGCAATGCGGCCAATGAAACTTGCATCCTCGGATTGGAGGAAATGCAAGTGTCCGATAACATTGAGCTTTATCCCAACCCTAGCCCGGACCAGGCCCTATTGGTCTCAGAAATCAACGTGGTTGAGTTATCTGTGCTGGATGAAACCGGCAGAATAATTGCCTTCTTTAAGGGGCCTTTCAAGCAAATTATGCTTGACTCGGATTCTTGGAGTTCGGGTGTTTATACGATTAAATACCATCTCGAAACAGGAAATTCAGGAGTTAAACGTTGGAGGGTTTATTAAAAACGCCTAATTTTATAGAGGAAATTTAAGTAACCATTCATATTATGAAAAAAGCATTCATCCTCATCGCTCTTTTGCTCATTATCCATCAAGCATTTACTCAAACTTGGAGCAATGATGTAGCCCCAATTTTCTATAACAAATGTACTTCGTGTCACCACCAAGGGGGAATTGCGCCTTTCCCACTCACGACCTACCAGGAAACCTCACCCATGGCCGCTGCCATTTATGCCGCCATTTCCCCAGGAGCAACCCATCAAATGCCCCCCTGGCCACCGGACAACAACTATCAGCAATATCTGCATGATCGGGCTCTTACTACTGCAGAAAAAACAACGCTTTTCAATTGGTTGAACAACGGCTTCCCGGAAGGCAACGCGGCGCAAACGCCTCCTCCCCCTGTTTACAACCTTGGTAGCATACTCGGTAACGGAGATCTAACGGTAAAAATGCCCAATTATGTTTCCAATGCCTCCGCCCAATACGATGATTATGTTTGTTTTGCTGTTCCCACCAATCTGGCCCAAACCAGAACGATTAAAGCCGTGGAAGTCGTGCCAGGGAATATGGAAATTCTTCATCATGCCTTAATCTATATCGACCACAACGGCGTTGAGTCCACCAATACCAGCGGGTTTTGTTCTAGCCCAAGTTCCGCCTCTACGAAGCTTCTGACCGCTTATGTTCCAGGGTCCGGACCGCTCGTTTTCCCATCAGCCGCTCCCTTAAAGCTTGGAGTAGATATTAGCCCTGGGGCTAATATCTACTTTGCCATGCACTACCCCAACGGAAGCGCGGGAATGCTCGACAGCACCAAAGTAATCTTTCATTTTTATCCCCAAGGAACTACCGGGGTGCGGCAAGTGCAGGCAGACCCAATCATCGGCAATTACTCGTTCAACCTTCCTCCAAATCAAGTAACCACGCTTACCGCCCAATATCCAAACACCGGAGGAATTCCGGTAACGATTTCTGCCTTGTCCGTAGCCCCGCACATGCACCTGCTCGGAAAAAGCATTAAATCGTACGCCTTAGCACCCAATAACATCGATACCTTGAAGCATATCAATGTTCCTCATTGGGATTTTCATTGGCAAGGATTTTATACCTTCTCGCATTTGCAAAAAATTCCTGCAGGGTACAAGGTTAAAGGAGAAGGCGTGTACGACAACACGACCAACAATCCGCAAAACCCACACACGCCACCCGTTAACGTAACGTTCGGAGAAAACACCACCGATGAAATGTTCATTGTTTACTATCATTACCTCTTGTACCAGGCGGGCGATGAAAATTACGATCTAAGTCAACTGGTGAGTGCTAGCTTGCAAGAATATCCCGGGTTTAACAATCAAGGAATCAATATTTTTCCAAATCCATTGGCGGAAGGAACGCTTTCCATTCGTTTTGAGGAAGCCTTGAATTCAGGAAGCAAAATAGTGATTTACAATACCCAAGGAGCGTTGGTAAAGGATTTATCGTGCGAAGTGCTCGCTGGCGAAAAAACGATCACTTGGGATGGAAGTGGTTCTGATTACAAGCCGTGTGCTCCGGGACTTTATTACATATCCGCTAACCTTAACGGCCGCTTTTATTCGGCAAGGGTGATCAAGCAGTAAGGGATTTGTAAAATCAACCCTAATTCGTACTTTTGTGCAATGATTGGTCTCGTGGCCGAGCGGCTAGGCACCGGTCTGCAAAACCGTATACTCCGGTTCGAATCCGGACGAGACCTCCTAAAAGCCCATCTAGGGCTTTTTTTTTGTTATTTAGTTAAGCAACATTAATTTATTATTTGGTTCACTTTTACATTTCATAAATTGCTGTATATTTGGCCAACCAAAAATTTTTAATTTAAACATCATGAGCAAAACAAAAAACAATGGTTTAAGTAAGACCTTCGGCGGTTTTTCAGCGGTGGTCGCTTTTCTTGCAATGGCAATCGCATTAATTGCTGGAATTTTAATTTACAAGAATGTCTTTGGCGCACCAAGTAACTTCGTAGATAATGACCCAAGTGGAGAACCCGTGGAAGGAAATCTCTTAGGAGTGATTTACAAAGGTGGATTTATTGTTCCAGGTCTTGTGGCTATTAACATTATCATCATTATTTTTTCGCTTGAACGATTAGTAACACTCTTGTTAGCGAACGGAAAAGGAAAGTCGGCAAGATTTATTGCCAACATTAAAAATTTCATGCAAAACAATGATTTTGATGGAGCTATTGCTGCTTGTAACAAGCAAAAAGGTTCTTTGGCCGCGGTTGTGCGAGCAGGGATGATTAAATACGAGCACATTTCCAATGACAAAACCATGGATAAGGAGCAAAAATTAGAAACCCTGAAAAAAGAATTGGAAGAAGCTACAGCGTTAGAATTGCCGATGCTTTCCAAAAATTTAACGGTGCTTTCTACGTGTGCTACCATAGCAACATTGGTAGGTCTCATTGGTACTGTATTAGGGATGATTCGTTCCTTTGCGGCCATGTCGCATGGTTCGCCAGACACGTCTGCGCTAGCAACGGGAATCTCTGAAGCACTCATTAATACAGCGTTTGGTATTACAGCGTCCACTATTGCTATCATTATGTACAATGTGTTTTCTACGCAAATTGATTCTATGACCTATAGCATTGACGAGGCAAGCTTTACCATTGTTCAGGATTTCTCCTCGAAAAACTAAGCTTTTTTTCAAAGGTAAATTATGCCGAAATTAAAAATACCCAAAAGTTCACCGGCGATTGATATGACGCCGATGGTGGACTTGGCATTTCTATTAGTGACCTTCTTTATGTTAGCCGCTTCGTTTCGCCCAAGTGAGCCGGTAACCGTGGAGACCCCTTCAAGTGTAAGCGAAAAGGTTATTCCAGAGAACATGATTATGGTTACGGTGGCTTCGGATGGAAAAGTGTTTTTCAATTTGACGGGGTCGGAAGCGAGAAAAGAGGCCTTGAAAAACATGATGGGTCTTTATCAGGTTGCGTTGAATGATGAACAAATCGAAAAGTTTTCCTTAATGTCAACATTTGGCTGTTCCATGAAAGAACTTCCTGCCTATCTTGATTTATCAGGAGATGCCCGTAAAACATTCAATACGAAAGGCGTACCACTCGATTCTTTAGATAATCAATTGAAAAATTGGATATCCTACAGCAACGCAGCTGCATTAAATTCAGGTCAAACGGCTTACAACGAAGCGAAACAAAAAGGATTAGCGCCTGATGCGAACGATTTCAAGCCAAAATTTATTATTCGTGCAGACGGTAAGGCGGTATATAAAAAAGCAGAAGAGGTCATCGATGTTTTTCGTGAGTTAAACCTCAATAACCTGAGTTTTGTAACTTCTTCAGAATTTAATCCAACCAAATAGATCAGGGACCATGGCAGAAATGGCAGAAAGTGGCGGTGGTGGCCACGATAAAAAAGGAAAAAAAAGGGCGAAAAAAGCGTCTACACGGGTGGATATGACCCCAATGGTGGATCTTGCCTTCTTGTTGCTCACTTTTTTTGTATTAACTTCTACCTTTAGTAAACCCAAGGTTATGAGCCTAGCTTATCCTGCGAAGGTGAATGACATTCCCCCTGGAAAAGCGCCTAAATTGAATAATGGTATCACTTTTTTATTGTCGGAAAACAAAATATTTTACTACACAGGAGAATTTTATCCTGCCGAGCGTCCAGGAGAAAATGGTCCTACCAAACTTACATCTACCGATTTTAGTGCCGCTGGAGTAAGAAAAGTGTTAGCCGATTTGAACTCTTACGTTCTATTACGCAAGGAAGGTTTGGTGAAAAAAGTAAAAGCAAAACAAATGGCCGACACAACGTTTACACGTGAGATGGAACAGTTGAAAGGAAAGCCTGAAGCGTTGAAAGTCTTAGTCAAAACCGATGATAAAGCCCTTTGTAAAAATTTTATCGATTTAATCGATGAGGTTAAAATTGCTGAAATTGGCGTTATCGCCCCAGTTCCAATCCTTCCTGAAGAATTAAAATTATTAGAAGCAGAATTAAAAAAGTAAGGTTATGGAGTTTATATGGATTGTAGTAGGCTTGGTTGGAGCATATTCATTGTTTACCTATGTTTCTGCCAAAGGATGGTTGGTTACTTCAACCGACAGAAATGATTTGGTGTTCGAGCACCGAAATAAAGAGTATGGAGCATACCAACTTCGAAAAAACTATAATAAAAGATTAACCTTAATTATGTTAGGGATGATTCTCACGTTTGCCTTAGGAGCCTTGGTGCTTTTTATCGTGAGAAATTTGCCCAAAGAAGAGATAGATGCCCCTAAAGGCAGTGATAAAACATGGACTCTTCAACCACCACCGGAAGATCTGCCTCCACCACCACCGACAACACCCCCTCCGCCCCCATTGGAAAAAATGACAGCCTTTATCCCTCCGGTTATTGAAGACGATCCAGTAACAGACCCAGTTCCTACCCAGGATCAAATGGATAAAACGAAAGCGGGGGCAGAGACTCAGGACGGTAGTGATGAAAATTTTGATCCTCCACAACCAAAGGATGATAAACCAAAAGAAATTGAAGATAAACCTGAACCTATTGAAACGTTTGTGGAAGAAGAGGCCGATTTTCCTGGTGGAGCGGCAGCAATGGCAAAGTTCATCAATGATAATATAGATTACCCTCAAGAAGCGATTGATTTAGGAATTAAAGGAAGAGTTACCGTACGATTCGTAGTGGAAAAAGATGGTCGTGTTTCTAATGTTTCGGTAGCAGGACCACTGGCAGGCTGTAAGGCATGTGATAAAGCAGCAGTGCAAGTCGTTGAGAAAATGCCATCTTGGTCCTCTGGAAAAAATGGAGGTAGACCCGTAAGAACGTGGGTAACCTTACCGATTAAATTTGAGGTCAACTAAAAAATAACCAAAATATTAATAAATCCCCAAATGTGTTTGGGGATTTTTTGTTGTTATGCATTTTAAATTTGTCAATATTGCTTTGGGAATAGTCGTTTGTTTAGCCGCCTTCGCCATGGCATTGTACTTTATCTTTACCGACGTGCTCCCGGTAATGGCAGGATGGAAACGTACGGTTTTTGTAATCGTTTTGTTCTGCTACGGGTTTTATCGTCTCTATCGCGCAGTTGTAACTTTTCGTAATCCCAATCAATATGATTCGTAAATGTTTTTGGATACTGTTAATCGGTCAATTATTATGCTCATGCGAAACCCATGAAAACCCGTTAGCTTATCAAACCGACACCCACGGACGAGGAAAAGCAACAATTTTTATTGAAGATGCTTACCGGCCTCTTTTTAATACAAGCATCTATACGTTTGAAAGCCAATTCCCGAAAGCAACAATCATCCCTACGTATTTAGCAGAAGGGCAGATAATTGATAGTTTTTTTTCCAACAAGGTAAAAACCATCTGTATCTCCAGAGATTTTACGGATGCGGAAAAAACCTATTTAAAGTCAAAGAATGTGGAATGCACAAGTGATCTTATGGCCTACGATGCAGTGGCGTTGATTGCGCATCCATCGAATAAGGATACCTTGGTTTCGCTTGAAAAATTAAAAACTTGGATATCTTCTGAAGGTGCTCGCTGGCCAAAATCTGGAAAACCGGTGAAAATGGTGTTCGACAAAATAAATTCAGCAAATTTTAACTATTTGGTAAGCTTATCTGGTCAAAAAAAGCTCTCCAATTCGGTGTACGCACTTCAATCCAATCAGGAAGTTATAAATTATGTAAAAGCAAATCCGAATGCCTTGGGATTTATTGGAGTGAATTGGATTTCGGATCAAGAGGACCTGAATGTCATGCATTTTTTGGATAGCATTCAAGTGCTTTATGTTAGCGAAAGAGAGGGCCAGGCAGGATTCCAACCCTTCCCAGGGACAATATGGACAAAGGAGTATCCGCTGCATCGAGAAATGTGGTTAATTAATAAGGGAAGACGAGCCGGGTTAAACACAGGTTTTGTACTTTTTATGATCGGTGAAAAAGGGCAATTGTTAATTCAAAAATCTGAGTTGGTTCCAGCTAAAGCACCGGTAAGATTGATCCAATTAACAACACGTTAAATTGATAGATTTGTTTTGCATTATGCCAAATCCAAAGTAACTTTGGCAATCTTATTGTTATTTGTCCAAAAACTAAAATCATGAAACATTTTATTACTTCCATCCTTTTTCTTGCGCTTTCATCCTCGATTTTCAGTCAAACACTTGTGGATGCTCTAAAGAAAACCCAAAACGAGCGCTACCCTGAGGCAATCCGCGATTTTAAAAAATTGGTTTCCCTTATGCCAAACGATGGTAATGCGTATTACTATTTTGGCGACTGTTACTTTAAAAAAGGGGAAATAGATTCCGCCATGCTAATTTGGAACAAAGGATTTGACGTGGATAAAATCGATGCCATGCCTCTGGTTGGGAAATTCAGAGCGCTTTGGATCAAAGGCGATAAGACGGCAGCCCAAACAGAATTGACCAAGGCTTTGGAACTTACAAAAGGTAAAAAGTTGATGGCCAAAAGAGCAGAAGTGCTTCGAGGCGCGGCAGAAGGATTCATCAAATCGGAGATGAAAGATTTAGACCAAGCGCTTACCCTGTTGGTGGAAGCCATTGAGAAAGACCCTACGAATGAGGAAAATTATTTATTACAAGGAGACGCGCTTTACGAACAAGCTAAAAAAGTGGCATTAGCCAATAGTTCAGCGCTAAATGCCAATGAGGCCATCAAAAGCTACAACAAAGTTTTGGAAATTAATCCGAAGTCACCTCGAGGTAAGTTGCGAGTAGCTAACATTTATCAAGCTGCAGATAATGAGCAGGAGGCGAATAAAATCTATAAAGAAGCCATTGCTATCGACTCTACTTTTGCGCCAGCATACCGTGAACGCGCGGAATTGTTGATGCGGTTTAATAAAATGAACCTCGCTATACAAGATTGGAAAAAATACTTGGCCTTGAATAACAACGTTGACGCGAGATACCGCTATACCAGTGCGTTATTCGCTGCAAAGCAATATTGTGAACTTGTAAAAGAGGTGATTGCCATAAATAATCTTGGTCTTACGAATTTTCGTACAGAACGTTTTTTGGCAGAAGGTTATTTAGAATGCGCCGATTATAAAGGAGGAGCTCAATTGGGATTAGCGGCGAGCGATCGGTTTTTTAGTTTAGCACCGCCCGAAGAAATAACCTTTTTAGATTATAAAAGAAGGGGGGCACTCTTAATGAAGTTGGGAAAAGATTCATTGGGATTGATAGAATGGGAAAAAGCGGTTGGTATGAGCGAATCTGCGGCAAAGGATTTAACCGGGGACATGGCTAGAATGTATTACAAAATGAAAAAATATGATAAGGCTATTCAGATGTATATTAAAAGACAAGCTGTGGTGGAGTTAACCTTACAAGAAGTTTACAACATGGGACAATGCTATTTTTCCGGCCCTAAAAATTTTGTAGAGGCGGACACCATTTTCTCAAAAGTGTCGGTAATGTCACCCACCTATGGTCCCGCCTATATGTGGCGAGGACGTTGTAAAACACAATTAGACCCTAATAATGCCCTTTGGTTAGCCAAACCGCATTATGCCCAAGTACTTGAGGTTGTTGTAGGGGAGGATCGGAAAAAAGATCAAAACAAGAAAATGGTGATTGAGGCGGCAAGATACATGGGGGCTTATTATGGGGGTTCTACAGAAAAAGATCCAACCATAGCCAAGCAGTATTTCCAAATTATCTATGAGCTTGATCCCAACGATAAGCAAGCAAAAGAAATCTTAGGAATTAAATAATTGTGGGGCTTAGGCCCCTTTTTTTATCAGCGATTTTCCCGTCATTTCTGTCGGCTGCTCCACCCCGAGCAAGGCTAGAATGGTTGGCGCTATGTCGGCGAGCACGCCGTCCTTCAATGAATCATTTTCCGAGGAATTAACCAAGATGCAGGGAACTGGGTTCATACTATGTGCGGTATTGGGCGTGCCGTCGGGATTGATGGCAAAATCCGCGTTACCGTGATCGGCCAGAATGATTATTACATATTCAAGGGCGGACAATTTATCTACCAATCGCTTTACCTCATGGTCTATGGTTTCCACCGCTTGAACAATGGCAGGGTAATCGCCGGTATGTCCAACCATGTCGGGATTGGCATAATTAACACAAATGAAGTTTGGATGTTTTTTTTCAGCATACGCCAATAATTCGTTCGTTACCTCAAAAGCGCTCATTTCGGGTTTTAAATCGTACGTTGCAACTTTGGGTGACGGAACCATTATTCGGTCTTCCAATGGAAAAGGATCCTCTCGTCCGCCATTGAAAAAATAAGTAACATGGGGATATTTCTCGGTTTCTGCAATGCGCACTTGGCTCATGCCTCGGCCGGATAAAATTTCTCCCAACGTGTAGCTTAGATGCTCTTTCTCAAAGATAACCTCCACTCCATGGAACGTGTCATCATAGGGGGTCATGGTAAGATATTTTAATAATAGAGGAGTCATACCGAGTTCTGGAAAAGCTTTTTGTGTGAGGGCTTGGGTAATTTCTCTCGGACGATCGGTTCGAAAATTAAAACTGATGACAACATCTCCCGAACCAATTAGACCGTTCTCATCCAGTAAAATTCCTGGTAAAAACTCATCGGTAATCCCTTGACTGTAATAGGACTTAAGGGTAGCAATGGCATCGAATGAAGGCTCACCTTTTCCATGTACCATTAAATCATAGGCTTTGGCAATTCGTTCCCAGCGATTATCCCGGTCCATGGCATAATAACGGCCAATAAGGGTGGCCAAGTGAATGCGTTCGTTTTCTAACGACAATAAATATGCTATATCGTTCACTGCAGTTGTTGGACTGCAATCGCGACCATCAGTAAAGGCATGAAGGTAGGTTTTATCGACATTATACTGGTTGCATAGTTTAATTAGCGCTTCAAGATGCACTAAGGAACTATGCACGCCCCCTTGCGATACCAAGCCCATTAAGTGCACTTTTTTACGGTTTTCTTTTGCATAGCTCAACGCCGAAAGCAAGGCCGTATTTTCAAAAAAACTGCCGTCTTCAATGGACTTGTTGATTCTGGTAAGTTCTTGGTAAACTACTCTACCGGCGCCAAGATTTAAGTGCCCAACCTCTGAATTTCCCATTTGTCCTGGCGGGAGGCCAACCGCTTCACCGTAGGTAATTAATGCACTGTGGGGAAAATTGGTTAAAAGATAATCCATCGTAGGAGTATGGGCATTATAAATCGCATCCGATGGGCTATGGTCTCCTAAGCCCCAACCGTCTAAGATTACTAAAGCCAATTTATGTGCCATAGGGTAAAGATATAATGAAACAAGAACCGATTTCTTGAGGTTGAAAAATCAAGTTGCCTTCTTGAAGCAAGGCCATTTCACGGGCAATATAAAGTCCTAAGCCGGTTCCGCTTCGTTCACGGATTTTCTCATCTCCTGATCGGAAAAACTTATCGAAAATATGCGGACGATCGACCTCCTGTATGCCAATTCCGTTATCGATCACCTGAATTTCCAAGAATTTTGGCGCATCAATAAAAAGCACTTCAATTTCGGATGCACCATACTTAAAACTATTGTCAATTAAGTTTTTTAAGATAAATGTGAGCATGCTGCTATCGCAAAGGAAAGGCTTATTGCTTCTTATGTTCCAAAGAACGGGATAGGGGTAAGACGGAAAAATCTTTTGAATTCCTTCCGAAAACTCTTGGGGTGTAGATTGAATGATTTGTGCTTTTATTGCTCGGTGTTCTATGCCCGAGGCATGTAACATTTGCTCGATTAACTGCTGTGATTTTTTATTTTCCTCTAAGGCTTTTTCGGTGAATTCCTCCAATTGTGCTCGGTCGAAAGGCCTTTTTAAAAGTGTTTGCAAAATTAATTGTACACTTGCCAAGGGCGTTTTTAATTCATGGGTTACCGATAATAAAAAATTACTTTGACGCAGATGCAAAGCCAATTCTTGTTGTATGCTTTTATAAAGTCTCCAAATACCGAAAAACAGCATGCTTAAAAACACAAAGCCTTCTCCAAGCACCATAATCGTTTTGTTCGAATTTCCTTGGATTAGTAAATATCCCCACCAGCAAAACTGCAGCAGAATGTAAATGGATAATAGAACAAGCAATGTTTTGCTGCGCGCGGATTTCATGGATTTAAAAGTTGGGTAGGAATGTTTCGATGCGATAAATATTCAAAGGTCAATTCTAAATAGCGCTCAAGTACACGCATCGTTTTTGCGTTGTCATGAAAAACCAAAATGTCACCGGCTGAAATTTGATGGATTCGTGAGGTGTGTTTTTCAAGAGAGTTGTCGAGGATAAAATCATAACTCATCCACGACCACATAATCATTTTATAGCCGAGTTGACGTATTTTTCGCGTTTTGGAAAAGGTAATTTTTCCGTAGGGTGGGCGAAAGAGCCTACTTGAAATGACTTTAGACGCCGTTCGAACAGATTCTATGTAGTCTTTTTGAGGCGTTGTCCAACCGTTTTCGTGCGAAAAGGTGTGATTTCCTACGGTATGTCCTTGCGCTATTATTTGTTGGTATAGATCGGGATATTTCTCTACCTGGCTTCCTACACAAAAAAAAACGGCTTTTACCTGATGTTTTTTCAATACGGCTAAGGCAATGGAAGTTGTTACAGGGTGAGGCCCATCGTCAAACGTAATATAAACCGAGGGAGATTTAGGGATATACCAAATACACCTAGGAAAAAAAAACTGCAGTATCCTGGTTTTTAACCTTGGCATTGGTTATTGGCCTGGAAGAATCGGCAGGTTGGTGGGAGCTTCGGCTGGAGAATTATTAGAACCCGGCGTTTGTTTCAAATAACCATAGTGTTGTCCAATCGCTTCTAGATTTTGATTGAGCGAACCGTATTGTTGACTGTAATTGCCAACACCGCTTGAAACGGGCTCATCGTTTTCGTTTCCAAGGCGAATCAACTCAGCCGATAAGCGCGGAAGAATGGTTTTGTAAATCAAATCCAAATCTTTTTTCAAGCGTTTTCCAAAGGAAGAATTCGATCGGTTTACAAGCGAATCCTGAAGGGTGGAATACATCTTGAACAAACCATCAGTAACTGCAAATAATTCTCCGGAATTATCCAGTTGCGTGCACATTTTTGCCGAAGTGTTTTGATAATATCGTATAATGCTCTCGTATTGATCCAACACCACATTCCCTAATTTCTCTCCCTTTGAAGCCTGATTGCATAGGAAATAAAGTTGTACATGTTCGTTTAAATTACCGCTGCATTTTGCACCTACTTGTTGTCCCATGTAATTGTAGGATTGGTGTTTTGCATTGTACGCGAGCATGTTCATGGGGTCGCAACCATGCACCTCACCCATGTCGATAACGCGTTCTGCGGGCATCACCGCAAGGGACTGATCCAAGACCTTCACCGCCTGTTCTTTCTTATTCTGTAGATATAATTGTTCTGCCAATAGCAAGAAATTGGCACGAAATTGCGAAGTGTGTCTGCGGGCATAGTAATCTGTTAAAACACCAGGACTCGACATATTTCCATACTGATAAACCTGGGTTATGTTACGGTACATTTCATCTAAGTCATAGAAGTTGGGTTCTCCTTGTTGCATAGGATCAAGCGGGGTGAGCACGTAAGCCATTCCAACTTGTTTAACCCAACCGTAGGAAAGAAGTGCTCTTGAAAAAGAAGAACCACGGTTGCTTGAAAAATAAATACCGCGTTTCCAATCATTGTTGGCTACTATTTCCATCATCATTAATTCATCGCGGGTCAAGCGTCGGTCCTGATTTTCTTTGAAAGCGAACACGATTTCTTTAGCGCATCGGGACAATTGATTTTGAGAAACAACGCCTGAAGATACAAGGTTCTTTTGGTTAACGCGCATACTGAACGTATTGGAAGGGAAGAAACTAGTGGCATTTCCTTCTTCGGAAACAATATGATTGTTGTCGTCCCGCACAAAGGCCATAGCCTCGGTTAAATCAACCGTAGACCATGGTTTTTCTAAATCGGTGAACAACTGTTGAATTTTTTCGGTAGAATTTTCATCTAACGAAATTTCTCCCGATCGAACGTTGTTCAATAATTGGTTTATCCCTCTAAATTTTTCAAGTAAAGTATTGGTTAGGTTCGTTGTGTCGGAACTGAATAACAAGGCTAAGGTCTTATCTAAAACCGCTTGATTTTCGGGCTTAGACGCGCTGAAGGCGGGCCGTAACAAGTTAAGGGTTCCATTGAAATAGGCAACGGTTTGAACGGCTTGGATTCGATTCTTTTTTAGTCGAAGATCAATAACGCGCTTAAGTAATTCGTCGGAAGCTCCCGTGGTGGCTAGTTCAGATAAGGAAAGAAAATAAACCTGGTCGGTATTTCCTGAATACATTAAAATTTGATCTTCCCGGAAGTTAATGGGTAAGGCATCAGATTCATAGGCTTTGAGTTTCATTTGGTTCGTATACCAATCCGTTCCCATGAGCGATAGGTTGCAGACGCGAACGTCGGTTCTTTTTCCTTCCACCTCCTGTAAATACCACAGAGGAAAGGTGTCGTTATCGCCATTGGTAAAAAGTATTCCATTTTTCTTACAAGAATTCAGGTAATCATAGGCTAAATCTCGCGCTGAGGTCTTTCCATTACGGTCGTGATCGTCCCATCCTTGGAATCCCATTAACAACGGAGCGAACAACCCAAGGGCAGTGACCGCGCCCAAGGAAAGTTTGGGTTGTTTGATTTTTCCTAAGCCATAACTTACAGCAATTAAGAAAGCAACAATCAACGTGGTAAAAAACCACAACCCAGCATATCCAAAAATCAAACAGAGCAATAATCCTCCCCCAAAATAATAGCCCAGTTTTATGATTAATTTTCTGTCTAACGAGGTGATAAAATCGTAGAGCGCGTAAACACCAAAAGCCATCCACATACTGAAAAAATAGAACGATCCGGAATAGGCGTAATCGCGTTCACGGGGTTCAAATGGTTTTTGATTTAAGTACACCAAGATGGCCAATCCGGTAAACAAAAAGGCAAGAAAAACAACGAATGCATCTTTAGGGGCACGATAAAAATGAAAGAAAATACCTAAAACGATCAAAGCCAAAGGGATTAAGAAGAATCGGTTATGCCCAGGATTTTCAGTGGTGAAATAGGGTTGTGCATCCGAGGGGCCTACGCGTGGAGCGTCGAGCATATCAATTCCGCTAATCCAGTTACCACGGAGGTTGTCCCCGTTTCCTTGGATATCATTTTGGCGCCCGGCAAAATTCCATAGTAGGTAGCGCATATACATCCAATCGACTTGATAGCGAAAGAAGTAGGTTAAATTTTCCCCCATTGTTGGAAGCCTCAACCCATCTCGGCCCAATTCATCGCTTGCTCCGTCGTTGGGATCGTAGCCACTCCAGCTTTTATAGCCCTCTACTTTATTGGGGTCATTGGAGTCGTACATTCTTGGAAATAAGGTGGTTTGTTCGTAAGCAGGTTCAGCACCAATTCGAAGGGAGGCATTGCTCTCATAGTATTTTTCTGTGATGGTGTAGGATCCTCGATTTTTCTTAACCCAAGCCTCGGCATCCGATTCTTTAACAAATGCTTTTATAGCGTTTTCTCCATCTTCAACGACAAACCTTCTTAAATAATGAGCAGAAAGATCTCCCCAGCCATCGGTTGATGTGATTCTCGGCTGACCGTTGTTGTCCAAGGTTTCATTCAATCGGTATGAATTCCAATAGGGCCCCGATAAAATTGGACTGGATCCGTATTGTTCACGTTTAAGATAGGAATGAAGCGTCACTAAGTTCTCTGGATCGTTTTCATCTAAGGGTGTATTGGCATTGGAGCGAATAACGATTACGGCAAAAGACCCATACCCAATAAGAAGTAGGGTTAAACCCATGAGCATATTGTAAAGGATCGTTTTTTGGGTTTTTTGAGCATAACGTATACCAAAAACAAAGAGGAATACAAGCACAACAAAAAAGAATAAGGTTCCACTGTAAAACGGTAGTCCTAAGGAATTGACAAATCCAACTTCCAATTTACTCGCGATGGAAATGGAACCCGGGATGATTCCTTCTTGAATAAAACCCAAGGCTAAAACCGAAAGAAACCCCGTAAAGACAAATCCTTTCCAGGTGACTTTGTCATAAACGTTGAAATAGATAATATATCCTATCGCCGGCACGACCAGAATTCCCAATAAGTGAACACCAACAGCCAACCCGAGCATGAAAAAGATGATCAGGATCCAACGGTTGGGGGCGTAATTTGGATTATGAGCAGCCAAACGCATTTCTTCGTCCCATTTTAAAGCCGCCCAGAAAATAATAGCAGTAAAAAGAGATGCCATGGCGTAAACTTCTCCTTCTACCGCGGAAAACCAAAAAGAATCAGAGAACGTATATGCAAGCGAAGCGATGGCAGCGGCTGCGAGAATCATGTGTTGATTCGTCGTGTTGGGCACACCAGAAGTAGCGGAATTTACCATTTTTCGCAACAAGATCGTCAATGACCAAAACATAAATAAAATAGTAAAGGAACTGGAGAGTGCAGAAACGGCATTAATCCACAAAGCAACAGATTCTGGAGCTGCGAAAAACGAAAACAAACGTCCCAAAACCATAAACAAGGGGGCTCCCGGAGGGTGACCCACTTCTAATTTATACGCGGCAGTAATATATTCACCACAATCCCACAAACTAGCGGTGGATTCCATGGTCAACAAGTAAACAAGGGTAGCAATTCCAAAAATAGACCAGCCAACAACCAGGTTTAATCGAGAGAAACTCATGCTTTGAAAAATTAGAATGTTTTGCGAAAATAGAAATATATCGCGTAGCATGAAAACAAGCAGCCATAAAAATCAAATCCTCGGGCTTTGAAAATAAAATAAAGTTCATAAATTTGCACCACCAATGACCCATGGTGTAACTGGCAACACGTCTGGTTTTGGTTCAGAAGAGTCTAGGTTCGAGCCCTAGTGGGTCAACATAAAATCTTGCGAAAGCGAGATTTTTTTTTGACAATATTCAACAATAATTATGACTAAAATAAACCCATCTAAATCAATTGATCATCTTGGAGAATTTGGATTGATTGATCATTTAACCCAGGACTTCATTCCTCAAAATGCGAGTACCGTGTTGGGTGTTGGAGACGATTGTGCCGTTATCGAAAAGGATGCAAAACATTTTACCCTGGTCTCTAAAGACGTAATGATTGAAAATATTCATTTTGATCTGATGTATGTCCCCCTTAAACAGTTGGGATACAAGGCTGTTTCATGCGCCGTATCAGATGTTTATGCCATGAATGGAACAGCGGAACAAATACTGCTAGCCATTGGGGTATCGAGTCGCTTCCCATTAGAGGCTGTGGAAGAATTTTATCTCGGCGTTCGCCATGCATGCGTGCATTACGGGGTTGATTTAGTGGGCGGAGACACAAGTAGTACCTCGCAAGGGTTGATGATTTCGGTTACAGTTATAGGAAAAGTAGAAAAAGATAAAATATGTTACCGAAGTGGGGGAAAACCGACGGATATTCTAATGGTTACCGGAGACCTTGGAAGACCTTATCTCGGTCTACAAATCCTCGAACGAGAAAAGAATGTGTTCTTGTCCAACCCATCAATTCAACCTGAATTGGAGCGGTTTGATACCTTGGTCAAAAAACAACTAATGCCTACCGCCAGAAAGGATATGATTGAATTACTTGAATCATTGCAGGTAGTTCCTACGTCTATGATTGATGTTTCGGATGGTTTAGCCTCCGAAGTATTGCATTTGTGTAATACAGGAAAGGTAGGATGCTGTATTTATGAAAATAAACTGCCGTTTCATGAGGACACCTTACTTATGGCTTCAGATTTTAATCTGATTCCTGCAACATGTGCCATGAATGGAGGGGAAGAATATGAATTGCTGTTTTCAGTGGCGCAGCGTGATTATCCGAAAATTCAAGGAAATCCACATTTTACCCCTATCGGTTATTACGTTTCAGCCTCCGAAGGATGTTATTTCGAAGACAACAGCGGGGTGAAACACCAAATTAATGCTCAAGGTTGGAGACACTTCTAGTCAATCCTGGGCAAGTTAATGGGCATTTTTTGAACAAGGTTCAGCGGATATCGAGGAGGCAAACTTTTGGAAAACCATTGAGCCTCAATTTCAGTTCTAAAATCACCAACCGCCAATTTGAAATTAGGGGACTCGAAAAAAACGTAGGCTTCAATTTTTGGATTGTCAAGCTGAAAAAGGTGTTTTAAGGAATCGATAGAGGTTTTTGCCGATTCAAACCCCAAGATTACTCGATATCCCTGGGCAGGTGTTTTCACCACCCGATTACTGTCCACCAAACGTTGTAAGTCCTTGGTCGAGGTTGCCGTGACCTGGCTTTTGATGTTCAATTTGCCAACGAACATTATAACAAGAAAAAAAAACACGGGAGGAACATTCATTTGGACGAAATTAACACGATTTTGATAGCAAAGCAAATTTCCCTTTCAGGCTTATTTAGAACAATTATAAATTACACCACATTGTCACAAGATTGTCATGTTTCCTTGCAATTACCTTAAATTTGCCAAAAAAACGTCGTTAGGTAATTGTTTTTTTAGTTCAAATTAGAACCATTGTTTCATGAAAATAACTAAAAATCAAAGGGTTAGCGTCAATACACTGAAAATAGTTGGTGTTTTGATGTTGGTTGGACTTTTATTTCAAGGCTCATTGTTAGCTCAAGGGGAAGCGCTCTACAAGGCAAAGTGCTCCAGTTGTCACCAAATTGAAAAGAACGGTACTGGTCCCATGCTCAAGGGTGCTCGTCAGCGTTGGATGGATGCAGGCGAAGGTGAATTAATTTACGAATGGGTTAAAAACAATGCTGCGCTTCGTGCGAGCGGGAAGTCAAAACGAGCCCTTACCATCTTCAAAGAATATGGAGGTTCTGCTATGCAAATTTTCGCAGACATTACTCCAGACCAAGTAAATCAGATTCTAGATTACGCCGACGCTCCGCCAGCTGCGGCCCAGCCAGGTGCAGGTACAGGTACTGCGGTCGCCGATCCAAATCTGACGGAAGAAGAAGGAGGCATTAGCAATGTATGGTGGTTATTGGCGGTACTTTTCATCATTATAATCATGTCCGTTAGTGGGGTGCGCCGACAACTTAAACAAGCAACCTCTGAAAAGCCTGCGGACACATCGCTTTCCTATTGGGAAGAATTTAAGGTTTTTGCTTGGAGAAACCGCCTCATCAGCGGAATCGTGGGTTTAGTATTAACCATTGCGCTTTTAGTGTTGGTCTTTCAAGGTTTAGGTACCATCAATTTAATGGAAAACTACCAACCGTCGCAGCCCATTGCGTTTCCTCATAGCCAACATGCCGGAGTGAATGGAATCGATTGCAAATATTGTCATAATTCAGTGGAAAAATCAAAGTCTGCAGGGTTGCCAACGGTCAATGTTTGTATGAATTGCCACAAATTAATCAATGGTAAAACGCCTGAACAACAAGCGCAAATTGCCAAAATTTATGAAGCCGCCGGTTGGGATCCAAATATCAAGCCCGCTGGGGCATATACAGGAAAAACCAAGCCAATTATTTGGAACAAAGTGCACGTTTTGCCTGACCACGTTTATTTTAACCATTCGCAACACGTTGTTGCCGGAAAGGTAAACTGTACGCAATGTCACGGAAACATGAAAGAAATGAAAGAAACGGCGAAAGTTTGGCCGGTAGAAGAGTTGAATAAAGTAGAAGGAAATATACCACTCACCAAAACTACGCTTACCATGGGGTGGTGTATTGAATGTCATGGAAAGAAAGAAGTGGTGATTGGTGACGGTAGCAATGCGTATTACGACGAAATTCACCAACGTTTGAAGAAAAACAAAAAGCTTTACAAGCAGTACTTAGCCAACGATGGAAAAATCACGGCTAACGAGCTTGGAGGTTGGGAATGTGCTAAATGTCACTATTAATTTATTTTGCATAGATTGGTTATGAGTGTAACGAAAAAATATTGGAAAGGAGTTGATGAGTTAAAACAAACTCCGGAATTCATACAACAAAGAGACCAGGAATTTCCGCATCAAACTTCGTTGGAATCATTTTTAGCCGATGAACAATTGGCTGAAGCTTCCACAGGTAGAAGGGATTTTTTAAAGTTTTTAGGTTTTTCGGTTGCTGCAGCCACTTTAGTAGCTTGTGAGGCCCCGGTAACCAAAGCCGTTCCTTACGTCATTAAACCTGAAAACGTTACTCCTGGGTTAGCGACTTGGTATGCTTCAACGTATTACGATGGACTTTCCTACGCAAGCATTTTGGTTAAAACGCGTGAAGCGCGCCCCATTTTTATTAAGGGTAACGCTGATTTTGGTTTTACGAAAGGAGGAACCAATCCGCAAATCATTGCCTCAGTGTTGGGACTTTATGACGGCGAAAGGTTAAACGGCGTTCGTGAAAAAGGAAACAAGAATAACATCGATGTTTCCAAGGCAGACAAAGCTATTGTAACAGCCCTTTCAAAGGCCAAAGATATCGTTGTTCTTACACCAACGGTAATTAGCCCTTCCATTAAGAAAGCCCTTGACGGGCTATCGATGCGTTACACGGTGAACGGTCAAAGCGCTGTGAAAGTAGTTCAGTATGATTCCATTTCGTATGGAGCCATGCGGAAGGCCAATGAATTGAATTTTGGTGAACCAAGAATTCCATCCTATGACTTTGGCATGGCGAAGACCGTAGTGAGTGTCGGAGCTGATTTCTTAAGCACGTGGTTGCTTTCGAATGAATATGCGGTTCAGTATGGAATCACACGAAACCCGGATGGAGCTTGGATGAGTAAGCATTTCCAATTTGAGTCGATCATGTCAATTACAGGATCGAATGCAGACCACCGAGCCCAAGTTAAACCCTCCCAATACGCCAATGTATTAAATTATATTTTGAAGGGTATTGGAGGGATGCCAAACGGCGACGCTAGTTTAACAGGACAAGCGAAAGAAATAGCCGATGCCGCGATTAAAGCCCTTAGAAAGTCCAACAGCGCGTCGTTGGTGGTTTGCGGTTCCAATGACCTCGGTGAACAATTGTTAGTAAATGCCATCAATCATCAACTGGGAGCCTACGGAACGACTATTGATTTGAGCAACGATGTTAAATTATACCAAGCAAAAGAAGAAGAGGTTGACGCATTGTTTTCCAGAATCATAGGCGGAAAAAGACCGGATGTTTTGATTAATTTAGGATGTAATCCAGTGTATTTATCCTCGAAGGGAGATTCCCTAAAGAAAGGATTGGACAGCATTCCTATGGTCGTTTCAACGTCCCGTTATGCAGATGAGACCTCGTCCAGCGCATCTTTTATTGTTCCAGACCACCACGCTTTGGAGTCTTGGATTGATTATCAACCCAAAGCCAATCATTATGCCATTGCCCAACCGACGATAAGACCCATGGGTGACACCTATGCGCTGTTAGAATCGTTGATGGTTTGGTCCGAAATGGCTCAACGCCAAGGAAAGGACTCCACGGTTGCCTACGACACCCTGAGTGCAGGCAGAATGGATTTTGCCAAATTAGTGCACAACAGCTGCGAAACCATTGATATTGTTCCTTTTGCGGGGGTATTTACGCCAAAGAGTGTAAAATCTGCCGCCAAGTCCGGCGATTGGGAGGTGGTTTTCTACCAAAAAACGGGAATTCGTGATGGCGCCATGTCGAGCAATCCTTGGTTACAAGAATTACCAGACCCAATATCGAAAGTTACTTGGGATAATTACATTACCATGAATCCGGCTCAAATGGAGGAAATGGGCTATGCAACCACCTACGATCAAGAACATGGATTAACCATGGCAAGCATTCAAGTGAATGGCGTTTCGCTCACCCTGCCCGTATATCCCCAACCAGGACAAGCGTTGAATACCGTGGGTGTGGCGCTTGGTTATGGACGAGGAGCGAACGGTGAGGCCATTGGACGAGGAGCCTATCAAACGAAAGAATATGGTGGGTTTGATTTAGATGAGAAAGGAAATAAAAAAGGCATCGGGGTAAATGCCTTTGGATGCTTAACTTCGGCAGGGGGCCATGTTGCTTACAGTGCTCCCGCTACGTTAAAACAAATGGAAGGGGAGTACCCGATCGCCGCTACGCAGATTCATCACACCGTAATGGGACGTGATTCACTCGTCCGCGAAACGGTCTTAGACGTTTATTTAACAAAGGACAAAGAATCGTACAATCCTGCGCACACCTTGCAGCGTTTGAACGAGCACGGACATCACGAGGAGGCTCCGATTGCTGAGTTTGATTTATGGAATGCACACCCGGTGGAGAAAGTAGGCCATAGATGGGGGATGTCCATAGATTTATCTTCATGTATTGGTTGTGGGTCGTGCCTAGTTGCCTGTCAGGCTGAAAATAACGTTCCAGTGGTAGGAAAGGATGAGGTTCGAAGAGGAAGAGAGATGCATTGGTTGCGCTTAGACCGCTATTATGCTTCGGATGTAGAGAGTTCCGTGGGTAAAAAGAAAGAAGATGGAACCTTTAGTTACGCTAAAGCGGAGGTTGCTGCTTTAAATCCTACTGTAGTTCATATGCCTCTAATGTGTCATCATTGCAATCACGCTCCTTGCGAAACGGTTTGTCCCGTGGCAGCAACAACGCACAGTAATGAAGGATTAAACCAAATGACGTACAACCGTTGTATCGGAACACGCTATTGCGCAAATAACTGTCCGTACAAAGTACGCAGATTCAATTGGTTCAATTATCCTTCCTACAAGAAGTTTTCGGAAGTTAACCCCGCACAAGATGATTTGGGCCGAATGGTATTAAATCCAGATGTAACGGTAAGGACTCGGGGAGTAATGGAAAAATGCTCGTTTTGTGTTCAGCGCATTCAAAGCGTGAAATTAGAAGCCAAAAAAGAAGCAAGAATGGTGCAAGATGGCGATTTAAAAACAGCGTGTTCCGAGGCTTGTCCAACCCATGCTATTACTGTAGGCGACTGGAACGATGCTTCTTCCAAAATTTTCCAAAGTGCTGGAGAAAAACGAGCATATCAAGCCCTAGAAGAAGTGGGCGTTAAACCGAACATTTGGTATAAAGTGAAAGTTAGAAACGAAGGATAGAGTTTTTATAGAAAAAGTAAAACTATGCAAAAAGAAGCAGCAATTAGGGAGCCCCTCATTTTAGGTCATAAAACCTTTCATGATGTGACCGAAGACGTTTGTAAACCGATTGAAGATAAGGCTCCACGAATGTGGTATATTTTATTTACAATTGCTTTGATCATTGGATTGTATGGCGTGGGTTCTATATGTTATCTCTTGGGCACCGGTATTGGTGTTTGGGGATTAAACAAAACCATTGGATGGGCCTGGGATATTACAAATTTTGTTTGGTGGGTTGGGATTGGTCACGCAGGAACCCTCATTTCAGCGGTATTGTTGCTATTTCGTCAAAAATGGCGAATGGCGATTAACCGTTCTGCAGAGGCCATGACCATTTTTGCGGTATTCATGGCTGGGACGTTTCCATTGATTCACATGGGGCGTCTTTGGGTTGGCTACTGGGTGTTGCCCTTGCCTAACCATTTCGGCTCACTTTGGGTAAATTTTAACTCGCCTCTTTTATGGGACGTGTTTGCGATTTCAACGTATCTTTCGGTTTCGCTCGTATTCTGGTACATTGGCTTGATTCCGGATTTTGCTACAATCCGCGACCGAGCGAAAAAACCTGTGGCAAAGCGCATGTATTCTATTCTCTCCTTTGGTTGGTCGGGAAAGGCGAAACATTGGAACCGCTTCGAATTAGTTTCCTTGGTATTGGCCGGTTTGGCAACGCCCTTGGTGTTCTCTGTGCACTCAATTGTATCCTTCGACTTTGCCACGTCAGTCGTTCCTGGATGGCATACGACTATTTTTCCACCTTATTTTGTAGCAGGGGCGGTGTTCTCGGGCTTTGCCATGGTTCAAACCCTCCTTTTAGTCATGCGTAAGGCAATGAAACTAGAGGCCTACATCCACACCAAGCACGTGGAATACATGAACATTGTAATAATGGTTACTGGATCCATCGTTGGGACCGCCTACATTACCGAATTGTTTATTTCTTGGTATTCCGGAGTTGAGTATGAAGCTTATGCGTTTTTGAACCGAGCAACAGGACCTTATTGGTGGGCCTATTGGTCGATGATGACGTGCAACGTAATTTCTCCGCAATTGATGTGGATTCGAAAACTTCGTCGCAGCCTACTTTTCACTTTTTTCATTTCGATCATTGTAAACATCGGTATGTGGTTTGAGCGATATGTGATTATCGTTACCTCCATTCACAGAGATTACATACCTGCTGCATGGAGTATGCATTACCCGAGCCATATTGATATCGCAGTGTACATAGGAACGATAGGCTTGTTCTTCACCTTTTTTCTGTTGTTTGCTCGATATTTCCCTGTGCTTGCTTTGAATGAAGTGAAAACGATTTTGAAAGGTTCTGGACAATCCTACAAAGAATCGCCTGATTATCATAAACACCACTAAGATTATGTCAGATAAAATAATTTACGCAATGTACGGAGACGATGAGGTGCTTAAATCAAGTGCCAAAAAATTGGTTTCCAACGGAGTAAAGATTGGGGAAGTGTACAGTCCTTTTCCAATACATGGTATTGATCCAATTATCGGCGTGAAAGGAACGCGTTTGGGAATTATGGCCTTTTTGTATGGCTTAACGGGATTAACGTTGGCTACGATAGGTATGCGTTATTTTATGGTGGTTGAATGGAAAATGAACATCGGTGGAAAGCCAAACTTCAGCTACATAGAGAACATCTTGGCGTTCATTCCTGTTTCCTTTGAATTTACGGTTCTGTGCGCTGCACACGGGATGGCCATTACCTACCTTTTATTGAATCGTACCTTGCCGGGAATGAAAGCTCAAAATCCGGATCCAAGAACTACTGACGATAAATTTGTAATGGAAATTCGCTTGTCAGAGCAATCCGTTACCGAAGAAAAAATTGACGAATTGCTGAAGGAAACAGGATTTGAAGAGTTGGAGAAAAAAATTACTGAATAAGCCACAGAAGGAGTAACTATGAAAAAGTCCCTTATAACTTGGATTGGAGCCCTATCAACCAGCCTTGCTTTGATGAGCTCTTGCACTTCCGATCCGGATAGCCCCGGGCTCGAATACATGCCGGATATGTACCGTTCACCCGCGATTGAGGCCTATGTTGACTACGGTGAGGTGCGCGCAAGAATTGATGAAACGAAGAAAGTACGTCAAACAGCACTCACCCCTCCTCAATTCACTGTGCCCTTTTATGGGACAGACTCCGCCCTGGTGGAATTGATGATGCCTTATCACCGCGCCGCTAACCAGAATATGCGAATGACCCATGGATTCTACGGCGAAAGACTTTCTGCTGCAGACGAGTATACACTCGCCGCAATGGATTTGAAGAATCCGGTGATGTTGGATGAAAAAACCTTGGAAGAAGGTAAAAAATTATATACATCCATGTGCCAACATTGTCATGGCGAGAAAGGTGATGGAAATGGTCCTATGGTTACTTCAGGTGCCTACTCCGGTGTACCAAATTACAAAGAAGAAGCGCGCATGAAGTTGTCGAATGGACAGATGTTCTATTCCATTTATTATGGAAAAGGTATGATGGGCGCGCACCGTTCCTTGTTGAATAAAAAAGAAATATGGACCTTGGTACATTATGTCAGAAGCATTCAGTATCCGGATTATTTGGCTGCTGGGATGATTTCCGATTCAACCAAAAAAAATTAATAGGCTATGGAGCATATACAAGAAAATAACAACTTTCAAATGAATGTTAAGGCGCGTAATACGGCCTTTGGATTGATAGGAGCTGGGGCGCTATTGGCCTTGGTTGGAATTATTTTAGGTGCAGGGGAAGAGCATTTTCTTACGCGTTTAATAACCAATGGAATTATCAATGGATTTTTCTTTTTTGCAATTGGATTAGGAGCGCTTT
>Ga0214921_10001731_pt1 | contig 36689 bp, 32 predicted proteins | sample LL1505_MetaG_FD_177992 | JGI IMG/M metagenome (GOLD analysis project Ga0214921, IMG submission 177992) | Freshwater microbial communities from Lake Lanier, Atlanta, Georgia, United States - LL-1505 | ecosystem: Environmental > Aquatic > Freshwater > Lake | place: USA: Georgia | collected... | reverse complement strand
TTGGTTGCCGTCTGAAAATTCCATTTTTGTTTTTAATATAGAGAACCTAGAAACATATTTTGGTGGACATTTGTTCTCCAGTTATTTATCTTTTTATTTTTATACTTTTGGGCAAATAAATAAAACATATATATCTATACAAAATGATGAGGATCCAAATAAATCTAGTGATCCAGTTGCATGTATTAGCAGCCGCAGTGGTGAATTGTTTGTTCATTTTGGGTCAAATAATAAAGGGATACCGATTTATTATATAGATTTTTTATGCATAAAACGCGATATGGATAAAGACATTATTCAAGAAAAATCAAAAAATAAAAAGAAAATAATGAGAACATTATTACAGACGCATATATACAAACATCAACTAATTGACCATTTTGAGAACACTAAATTAACAGTATACAATCCTGTAATCGTATCATTTTTTAGGAGAGAACGCGAATTATTGACAGGTATAATACCGATAGTACGGTTTCAAACAGTCTATTACGATATACCAAAGATACATGGATCTGTATTTCCGCCACATTATATATGTAGCGAAATAAATCATGCAAATATGGATAGTTTTATTGATTTTTTGGAAAATAATAAACCAAGGTTCTCCATTTTTTTGAGAACAGACATTGCAAATCTAATAGGAATGATAAAATCAGGAATATTATATGTATATTGTTTGAAAAACCTAGATACGGTTTATGCAATGTATATTTTTAGAGATACCCGAAGTAATTATGATGATTATGGAAGTATATTACAATTTGTGGGAAGTATGAACAATGGTTCTCAAGATTTGTTTGTGAATGGGTTTTTACATAGTATTCAACATATTATGAAAAAAATACAGGTATACAAAACATTGATGGTGGATGAAATAAGTGATAATATGATGGCATGGAAAGGAATGGCGATAGATAAACATTGGACAGCATATTATGCATATAATATGATTTTCCCGCGAGGTGTGATAGCAGGTTCTCAATTTTTTGTTTTATTTTGAAAAATCTTTTTCGTTTTATTTTTTACCTTTTTCTTTTCTTTTCCTTTTCCTTTTCCGCCGGTAATTACAGGCGGAGGCGGAAGATCTCCAATTTTTCTTTTTTTAGGGGGTTTTTCTTCGTATAGATCGGTGTTTTTGTTGCCTACATTTGTTGATGCAGCTTTACAAGATGGTGAAAGTGTAAAATTGTAATTGCATAATTTGGTGTGTGGTGTTGGTGGTATTAGTAATACTGATGATTGTATTGTTTGTAGTGGTGGTAGATATTGCTGATTTGTTTGTTCATTCAATTTATCAACAAATGAAATAAATATATCTTGGATATCTGTGTTTTCTTGTATTGCCAATATAAACACAGCTTCTTGATTCATTTGTTCTTCAGTCATTATTTCTTTTGTTTTAATACTATTAAGGATTGTAGTGTACGATTCATAACCTTTTTCTATAAATCCTGCAAATCCTATATCTGCTATATCTGTTTTTTGATTTGATAAAAAATTTCTTATTATATCTAATAAATAATTATATTCAATTAGCATATCCTCTGGTATTTCAACTGCACTACGAGAATCTATAGTATCACTTTTACGAATATCAGTACTTGTATCTCTTATAAACTGAATATCAATAGGCAATATCCTATTTATTTTATAATGTAATTCAATGAACCGTAATAGTTTCATATTTATTGCACCAACGATATTATTACGAAATAGATTAAATCTTGTAATTTCATTAAATTCAGCATATGTATTATTTGCATCATTCAATTTGTTATCCAATTCTACTCTTACACTATTCGCATTTGGTAATGTATATAAACGCATATTATCTAAATATTGTAATGTATTTGTCAGTTGAAGATTTATTTGAAAAATTGCATCCAATATATCTTTAAAAGCATTGTAAATATATAAAAATGATATATATTCTAGATATTCTTTAACATCATCACCTGTTATATTCCCCCCTTTTATTTTTTTCATATTTTCTCCACTTTTCATACCTTTTTTTCGTCGTGTTTGTCTTTTATTTTTTGGTCGTGTTTGTTTTATAGGTTTTTTTGATCGTGTTTTACTATTACCACCTCTTTCCATATTTTCTTGGATTATTTTATCAAAACCTTTCTGTAATTGTTGTTTGGCAAAATCACCGAATCCTGCTACTTCATGATCGGTTCCTTCCTCCAATTGTTGAATTAATTGATATAATTTACCATTAAATAGATCATCCGTTTTGGCTTCCACTGATATATTTTTAACAACTTCCATAAAGTCAAAGAAATACTCTACTACCAATTTTCTAGAATAAGTGTGTTGATAAAATTCATATACGGGATAAAATGTTCCAAGAGAAAATACTAATTTACTTGAACTAAAACAAGATAAAAGACTGGATAGACAATTTGGATTTACAACACTTTGTGCAGTTGTTGTATCACCAATACTTGTTGCAATTTGCGGATTCTGTTTTTTTATTAATTTATCTATTTTGCTAGCATCTTCATAATCTATTAGATTATTCGTTGGTTCAAGTGTAATATAACTATTTAATAAATCAATATTATCTTTATATGTAGCTTCAATCGTTTCCAAATGTACGATACATGATTGTAAGTTGTTGTATGCTAATAATATTTCATCCATTTTAATAATATCAGCTTGTACCTTTTCAGCTTGTACCTTTTCAATATCATCAGATACAGTAATATTAAAACTATCTATATTTGTAGTATAACTCTTATAAGTAGCTATAATATTATCAGGATTCATATCTAATTTTAAAAATGTCCCAATTGCATGTGCCAATTGATGGAAAATGTACAACTTGGAAAGCCATAATTTGTATGCCTTATCTATTTTTGCGGCTCTTGTAGAAAGACGACCTGTATTATCAACACTAATTGGATTTATTGATTCTATAAATTTATCAGAGATTCCAACAACATAATTATCAAGAAAGTTATAGATATTTGTATATTTCTGTTTTAAAGTTTCTATAATAGATATATTAGTATCATTATCATTACGAAAAGATTTAATTTTTTCAAGTTTTTGAAGTCTTTCTTCTTTTTTTCTTGTTAGTATTACTTCAGGCGAAGAAACTTTTTCTATTAAATTATTACTAACATAAACAACAAACCCAGCATCTGTAATATAAACAACAATAGGCGAGCCATAATAAATTGCAGATGTTATAGCTACACGATCATAGGATACAAACCCATGAATTCCATTTGTTTTTTTTGGAACTAAAGTTCCGTTTAAATATTCTTGATAATAAATGACAGGTCGCAAAGTTTGGTTTGCTTGTCCATGATCACCAACCTTTTTTGAAAATATCTTTTTTACACCACTTCGTTCAGCTATCTTGGAAACAAGTGGTGTGGTGACTTCTGCAGGTAAACGAAGTGACCCAATTGCTTTTAATTTCTCATTAAAGGATAATTCACTCACATCAGTAGCTTTATCAGAACTATTTTTATCTACATAAAAAATGGTTTCATTTTCTTTGATATAAAAAGTAGAATTCGTTTTGGTTATATATGATCTAGCATCAGCATCATTAATTTTTCCATCTGTAGTTGCAATCATTGTACAATCATATTTGGAATATAATAATTTTTCAAAAGGTTCATATTTACCACCATCATCTTTATATGAGGGATAATGAATTGCAGTTTCACATTGTTTGCTAAAGTCCAATATACCAAACCTAGATTTTGTATCTTTTTCATTAAACCCATGTTCGCTACCAGCAGGTGTATATGGTGTTGTAGTAGGTCCCGGATCATAAATACCAGCGGATGTTAAAATATTTGTAACTATTTGATTACCGGTTGTTTTGCTAATATCGCTTGAATAGTTACTTTTTGCAGTATCTTTTATAAAAAAATAATCTTCTGTAATACCACAATCTCGTAATGCTTCTTGTATGAAAGAATTTCCTGTATTATTACCTGACTCTCTATAACAATATCTTACAGTATATCTACCAGTTACCCAATTTGAAAATGGAATATCTCTTTCATTTTCGAATTTATATACAGTTGTACTGTTGAGCACTAATTGTATTTTATATTTGGTATTATCTATATTACGAGGAGGTGGTTTGCAATATATAAAGTCTTTTGGTTCTTTGCATAATTTTGAATACATATAAATATCTTCATTGCCTTGTGGTTTATTACAATCTAATGGAGTATGTCCTTGTACTAATAATTGTATCATATCTGAGGGTAATCCTTCTATTGTATGATGATCATGCCAAGCATCCATTTGTGCTATTGCACATAATTCTTCGCTTGTTTTTTCTCCTTCTATTGGACCTGCTATATATGGATTCTCTTTATATATATCTATTGGTGGTAAAAAATCCGCCATTATATATATATCCTTATATTTTTACACATTTTCAAATACCGATTATATATTTTTACACCTTTTACATTTCAAATGCCGACCCGCCCTTCGGGCTCTTCGGTCGGCATCTTGGAATGTAATTATGTAACTGTTACTTTGTAATCCTTTCCAAAAAAAAAATAAGACAAAGCCAAATACACATACAACTATGTAGTGTTATTTTCATGGGATGAGGTCCACCCTTTAGTTGCGCAAGTAAAGGGTGAAAGATGCAAAGGTATGTATGATATAAAAGTCAATTCAATCCATCATATCTTCAGGAGACATATTCAAAAATAGATTCACAACATCTGTATCTACAATTTTTTCAAAAGAGCAATATTCAGCTATATCATTTTTATTCATGACAATAATGTCTAAATATTCAATCGCAAGTTCGCGACCGACTTCAGGTATTTTTTGCAAAATATCTTTATAAAAATCAAGGAGGAGTTTATATTTGCTTATTTTTGGTCTTGGCGCAGGAATATCAATAACACCAATATATTTGTTTTTGTTATTTTTCTTGTACATTTTTTCCAATGCTTTCAATAATATGATCATTGTCCATGTTTGACAAAACACATCACCTTTATTGGTTTGAGCAGGATGGCTTAAACTAACAAATCTGCAATCATAATCATACGACCGAAATATTGGCAGAACAACTGTCTCTGTAATGGCTGCCTCATAGATTCCAACACCGCGTTCTTTGGAAGCAGGATCAATCGCATAGACTTTTTTCAAATCCTTGTCAATAATAAAACTTTGATAATGCGTGAATCGATCGCGTGCCGAATCTTGAATATTGGCAGCAGTCATCACCAAAACGCCAGATACCGCATCATCTGTAATAATATCCTCACAATACTCTGTGATTTCTAATGCTTTATCAATGAAAGGGGGTGTTTCATATTGTTGAAAAGCATCAAATGTTCTCATTTCTTCTGGGTTTTCTATTTGTGGAAAATAGTGTTTTATAATTGCATTTCGGACATCTTCATACCCTAGTACGGTTTTGATGGCTTCTAATGCCCATGAAATAGCAATTTTCTTGCAACTATTGTTTCTTGTTTGAAGTGGCATCTTGATTTTATTAATGTATAAATAATATGCTTGTGTAGCTTCCATGAATAATAACTGTAAGAAAATAAAAAAGTGAATCAATTTTTTGCAAATGCAAAAATAAATAAAAAATAAAATAAAAATAAAAAGTTGTTTATATATAATAAAAAAATATATAAACAAGAAAAAAGAAGAAATAGTATAGTATGGCAATTACAAATACAACTATTATATTGACAACAACTGTTAGTGTACAAAACAAAGTATATTTATTTCAAACAGACAAATATGAGAGAACACAAGTATATATTCGCAAAATAAAACAATGGTTATATGAATCCAATTTTAATATTGTTGTTGTTGAAAATACAGGATATACATTTGAAGAATTAAATGAAGAAAAAGAAAAATTCAAGGGCAGATTTGAAGTGATTTCTTATGACGAGTCAACATTAGAATCTGCCGCATTTTTAACTGGAAATCCATATAAGGGTGCTAGTGAAATTTTCTCAATTGATTATGCATACAAGACATCTCTCTTATGTCAATCCGCAGATTTCATTATAAAAATAACTGGGAGATTTTTCATACCAGATCTAGAGAGACATTTGGAGCCATTGAATATGAACGAGTATGATGTATTGATCCAGAACAGAACAAACAGATGTGAAATGCTGGGGTGTCACAAAAACCATTTTGAAACGATATTTCATGTGGAATTAATAAATGAGCGTGGCGAGTATAATGGGAATGTAGAAGATATTTATCAATATAGATGCGGACAATATGAGAAGAAAATACACTGCCCAGAGTTTTATATAGAGCCTACACAACGAGGTGGAATCAATGAAGTATTTTATAATATATAAAAAATATTATAGTGGTTCAAAATATTTACCGGTAATATTGCAGAGATCATTGTTCAACCGAGATAGATCAGCATAATTATATTTTGTTTCACCAGTAACAATATTCTTATCCCCAAAAAGTCTGCACTTTCCAAATTCATCTGTTCTATCTTTATTGGGAAGAAAATGAGCGCAATCTTTACAGACAGGATACTGCATATATTTTATTTTGGATGTCAAGCACATGGCGCTGTAAATGGCGTAAAACAAGTTCATATAACTACTATTCAAGAAGTATTTATATTATTTTTGCATATTTTATCTATCTTACATATTTCCCACTTCTAGAGAAGGAATCCAATACAAAAATCACAAAAACGCCTAAAAATGTGTACAAAATAAATTCTTCTGTCACATTTGCGGTTTTTTCGTTCTCTTGATTTTCCAGTAAATGAATCATATAATTTATTTTTTCCATGAGTTTGCTATCCATTGACCCTGATCCAAGCCCCATTTTTGCATAATAAGGTTTATATTCAACATTTGCCGGATCATAAACCTGTTGGTAATTTCCTAAACCAATTGCCGATGCATTATTTACAATATATGGATTGACAGATTTATTAGAAAAAGATGGCGCAGGAATTTGTAAAGGATTGTCTAAATTCGGTATTTCTTCATCTGGTTTTACCCATCCCGTCTGCAAATCCTTTTTCATTTGGATACTTGGTTTTGGCGGGGGTTTAAAATCGGCTAATTTGGCACCATCATTGTCTGCAGAAACAGCAGACATTTTGTTTATGATATCATTTACTCGTGTATTGCGGTCTTCATTCATTTGTTGAATATCATTTATATTATTTAAGACATATTCATTTTTGCCATTTTCATTACTAATCGTTTTTTCACTTATATCTCTATTTTCGTTTTCTTGTGAAATACTATATTCACCATATTCCGTATATGTATTTGCAGGTTTCATTTTTACGGTTTTTCGCATCATTGTAGGTTGTCTTTTTCTTGTAGAAATATCGTCATTTGTCCAAAGTGATGCCGTTGATACTAAAGACATTTTTATGGATACTCTTCTAAAAAATAGACAGATTTTTATTTATCTCTTTTTTCCCATTTTTATATTGGATGGTTTGTAAATAATATGTGTAGTCTATATAGAAAATGACAAAAAAAGCATCCATATCTTTTACACCTTTTCGCGTTGAAAAAACGATAAGTAAAACTAGTAGAACAAATAAAGTAGGCAATATAGAATGGTACAGAAAAATCGTATTGAATTTTATTCCTATTGTTTTATTGTATCTTTTGGTTACATATACTCGCGAATTTGCCAAATTCAGTCATACTATTTTAGGAAAAGCATTTGCAATTATATTGATATTATTTTATTTGAAAATGGATAAGATAATTGGACTTTTAGTATGTGTTTTAGTTATTTTTTATTACCAAACAGATTATGTAGAATCTTTCAATAATATGCTAAACAATCATGAAATGAATGAAGAAACAACAATGGATAAAGAAACAACAATGGATAAAGACAAAATGAAATCAAATACACAAGAAAAATCCACAGAAAATTTTGATACCATAGAAAATGCATATCCTAATAACAAACTAGGAAACGAAGATTCTATAGATAGCAAAGAAGCAGAAACATTTAGAAAAACTTATTGCAAAAATGGTCATTTACTTCACAAAGGTCAATATGTAAAAACAGAAATGGCGGAACATGTATATCCAGAAATAATAGAAAATGATTTTCATAAATGCAATATTTGTGACCCAAATTGCAATGTAGAAGTAATAAAAAAACGATTAACTGATGAAACAGAAATAAGAATGCCAAAAAATTCAAATGATATGTTTGAAAAAGTATGGGAAAATTTGAAAACATCTACAGAAGAATTTGTCTTTTCCCTCAAGAAATAACACATCTTTCACCTCAAGAAATAATATATATTTCCCCTCAAGAAATAACACATCTTTCACCTCAAGAAATAACACATCTTTCACCTCAAGAAATAACACATCTTTCACCTCAAGAAATAACACATCTTTCACCTCAAGAAATAACACATCTTTCACCTCAAGAAATAATACAATGAAAAAATGTAAAAAAATATAGTAAGTATATAAATGGTGAAAAAACAAAATTCATTTCTAAAATCAATGGAAAATATGTTTTCTTATACACATCATCATACAACTGCATTAAATCAAAGTAAAATATTTGCAGGAATAATGATTGTTATTGTCAATATTGCATCTAAATTTGTAACATTTAAAGTCAGTAAAACAGTGGAAGCCTATTTGAAATTTACATTTAGTCGTCATTTGTTGGTATTTGCAGCAACATGGTTAGGTACGCGCGATATTTATATAGCGTTATTTATGACACTATTGTTTGTTATTATGATAGATTTTTTGTTCAATGAAAAAAGCCGTTTTTGTTGTTTACCTGAATCATTTGTAAACCAACATCTATCTAAATTAGAAGGTCTTGAAACACAAATGCCAACTGCAGAAGAAATCGTAAAAGCAAAGATTATTTTAGAAAAAGCAAATGCAAAAGAGGAAGATGAAGAAAAAACAATATTTGATGCGAATCATATCCCAATAGAAATACCAATGATAAATTATTAGAAGGTATAAATATGTATAAACAAACAAAAATTATTTATACATATATTATAAACATGTCGGTGAATATACGACCCATAAGAATAATATTTGATACAAATATTCCAGGTAAAAACCCGATTCCCTTTACAAAATCGTTATTGTACAATCCGGAATTAAAAATTATGAACGATTTTGATGAATATCCATATTTTACAATGGATATTGTTTTTCCTTTTGGATATTTGAAAACATTACCTTATGAAAAGAGACTAGAGTTTTTCTTTAATAAATCTGTTATGTTGAAAACATTGAAAATAAAATATCCAGATGTATTCAAACAAGTGAATATAATAAGCGAACTGCCAGAAATGTTAACAATAGATGAAGTAAAGATTGCAAAACAAAAAGAGAATGAGGAAAAAGAACGAAAAAACAAATTATTAGATGTGACCGAAAGAATCAAAAAAATGAACAATGAAATAGAGAAAATAAAAATATCTAATAATACAGAAAATCAAAAGATACAACGAGAGCAATGGATTGCATTTGTAAAAAAATATGATGTCGATATAGATGTTATTGAGTATAAAAATGATCAAAACGAACCAACAAAACCCAATATAAAGTATACGATAAAAAGCACAAGAGAAAAAAAAGATGTATCAATTGATGACTTTGTCGAAGAAAAGATTGCAAAAGTAGAAAGCGACAATCTCAAAATAAAGGAGATATTAACAAAAGTGAATTATGACTTGTATGAATATATAAATGAATTAAATAAATCGTCGGGAATATCTGAATCTATTCCAAACTACCGAATAGAAAATACCTCACCATACACACTTAAAGATATAACGGCAACAATACACAAAATTTGTGATGTAAAATTGGAGACGTTTGAAAATTCGAAAAATACAAAGCAACTGCAAATTATTAAACAATCTTTAAGCGAAATAATAAAATCATATACTGCTAATACTAATAATAATAATACTAAAGAAAGCAAATTTCAAAATTTTCAAAAAAAAGTAGAAGAATACAATACTGATGACGGTTTTTTCATAACTATGCCAACAAAATTAGATAATATAACCGAAAAATATAAGGCAGAAATAAATTTAGAAAAGGATAAAGTAACAACAACAATAGGAACAATTATTAGTAATGAAACTAAAAACAATGACCAAAAAATACAAGAAATAAAAAACAAAATAGAAGAAGAAACACAAATAGAAAAACAGAATCAAACTCAATCGATCGCTAATAGAAACGCTGAATTAGAAAAAGACTTGATAAACAAAAAGAATATAATGAATAATAAAAGCAAAAATAGTGATGAAAATGTATTGATCATGTTACAATTACTCTTCCCTACAAAATATCCTATTGTAGGAAATGTGTTCTCATCATTCAATTCTATTATATTGAACAAAAAAAATTTTACATTCTCTACAAGCGATTTTTTACCATCTTTTTTAAAAAAAAAATTGATAGAAGGAACTACAGAATATTCATATGTAAAAATAGACGGACAAATATACACAATTACACAAGCAATATGGTTAAATGATATATATAATCACACTGATTATGCAGGATTAATTACAAAATTTAGAAACCTAAAAGTATGGAAAGAGAAAGCTTTGGAAACTTTGAATGACGAAATACGAAACCAGCACGAAAAATTCAATAGTAATTATGAAAACGCATTCGACAGTACAGATATAGAATATATAAGACAACAAAAAAAATACGAAACGGAATTGAGAAAAAATGTAGCTAGATCATCATATGCAATTGATAAATTACAAGTTGAATATTTTACTTTTAATAAATCTGTTGATGATTTTATCAACACTATCGAGAAATTTCAAAATAGTGTAAAGAATAAAGAGCAAGATAGTAATATATCGGACAATGCAAAAGATATGGTTGAATCTTACAAAATCGTTACAAAATATGGTTCGAATTTTTTCAAAACAAAAGAAAAATACACGAATAATATAAACAATGTTACGCGTGAATTAGAAAAAATTCGTATAAATGAATATATTCGAGACACATATATTTCCAAACCAGGAATTGATTTAGACTATGAACGAGATGACAAAAAATATACATCAAAGTTAAAATCTAGTTTCAAAGAATATACAGATTTTACAGACAATATAAAAGAATTTCGTGCACCCAAGAAACAATCGTCTAATATCTACCTTCAAGATACATTCAATGAGTTTTTAGAAGGGAGAGAGAAATACAAAGGAATATTCAACTATTTAATGAATCCGTATAATATTCATTTAAATCCATTTGAAAGCATACAAAAAGTACAAATAAGTGAAGAAGACAAAGAATCATTCAAAGATGCAAAAGAAAAATATAGTTATAGAAAAAATACTGGCGTAACTATTTTTCCATCTGCTGGTGCAAACGAACCTGGATACGAGATATATGTTCAATTAAATGTGATTGAGGGCGAATTAAATAACGAGAACAAATCACAAATTGATTGCTTATATAAGGACAAATCATTAGGTAGCAAATATGAATATTTATTGAATGAAACATTACGCAATCCATGGGATATAAATAGCGATCGCAGTTTTTTAAAAATAAAAAAGAAAACGGATATAAATGAAAAAAATGAAAAAAATGGAAATAATGAAAAAAATGGAAATAATGAAAAAAATGAAAAAATAGAAAATAATTTTCAAGATAAAGAAATAGGAGAAATGAAAGGAGGACAAATGATTCAGTACAATACGCGAAAACTTCGCGCAGATTTATTGAAGACAAGAAAAATATATGCACATCATAAATAAAATTATTTATTTATTAGTAATAAATAAATGATAAAAAAGCCCAAACTGGGAATTGAACCCAGGACCTCTAGCTATCCTTGTATGTGAATTAACCATTTATTGCGCTTCGCAAGTAAAGGGTAAAAAATGTACAAATTTACAAGGCTAGTGCTCTACCGCTAAGCTATCTGGGCAAATACAGATATTTTTCTGTACAAATATATACAATAATTTTTATTTAAGTTCTTTATAGATATATATATTTATTTTTTGTTGAATGTTGGTTTTCCATTTTTGTATACACCGACTTCTAAACTGATCTCCCCATTCTCATCTGCATCATATATTATACTATCTGTTTCATTCATTACATAATATGTTTTTCCTTTTATAGTTACTTCATATACTTCACTTGAATCTTCTTCTTCCTCAACAACTTCTTCTTCCTCCTCAACAACTTCCTCCTCCTCAACAACTTCTTCTTCCTCCTCAACAACTTCTTCTTCCTCCTCAACAACTTCTTCCTCCTCAACAACTTCTTCTTCCTCCTCAACAACTTCTTCTTCCTCCTCAACAACTTCTTCTTCCTCCTCAACAACTTCTTCTTCCTCCTCAACAACTTCTTCTTCCTCCTCCTCCTCAACAACAACTTCTTCCTCCTCAACAACTTCTTCCTTTATAAAAGTAACTTTTTTAAATAATGTATCATTGTTATCTTCAATGATCTCATAAACAATATTTTCTTTTGGTACCCTTTCAATAATAATAATCTCATCATCCGATTTTCTAATATCATCCTCTTTTTTTATTTTACACATATTTTGTTTCACTTTATCATCACGCAGAGAACCTTGAGAACGAAGACCTTTTTTTTTATCACCTTTATTATGCTGATCTAATAAAACATGTAACAACTGTTTTTCAAGTTTACTTTTTTCTTTGACCAACATCTTGTTTTTTTTCAACAATTTTTTAACAAAAGGTATATTCGCAATCGCATCATAATTTGTTTTGTACTCTTCTAATTGCGAAACGCTTTTTTTTATCGTATTCACTTTTTGAGATACAGTTGTATTCAAATCATCTAATGCAGTGTTAATTTGTTGAGTGGACATATTGTAAATATTATTTGCAAAAACTCTTTATGCCATTTCTAAAAATAGATAAAAAAGCTTCAATTTTATGAATTGCAGATAATAATATTACCTATACAAGTGGTCTATACGAATGACCTATACAAGTGGTCTATCCCAAGGTATAGGATCAGATTGTATCTTGATCCATGTATCCGGCATCATATCTCTATGGTCATACATATGCTCATAATATTCCCCAAACCATTTTGAAGGAAAACAAACAATTTTGGATGCATAGGTATTCAAATAAGACCCCCACCAACTATAACTACTATTGGACATTACATTATGATGGCATCCACTCATAATTAGTAACTGATCATAGTCTGTAATATAATCGTCTACTTTTACAAACTCTGCATTTGGATATTTGTTGTTCATCAACCCTATTTTTGATTTCACATACTCATTATCTTCTTCTTCACAAAAATACAAAACGCGCACATCATTCTCTTCTTTTCTATTTGCCATAATATAATCAAGACATCCCTCAAAATATTCATAATTCATAACAGGATGGTAATATCTTTTTTGTTTATAATCACCCATCCTAAAATGAATAGAAATCATTGTTTTTTCATTATCAAAAAAATGCAAATATTTCTCAATAACATTGCGTTGTTTTTCTTCAAAATTCATAAGTTTGTATATTTGATCTTTGCAATGTTCAAAATATTTGTAACTTTGAAAATATCCAATCATATAGACATTATTTTCACCAAAATCGGGTAAAGGTCTATACAAAAATTCAGGTTCATAGAAGATTGAAAATCGTGAAATATCTTCATTTGTCAAATGGTAACTATCATTCGCAGTAGTAAACATTTTAAAACCATCTAATAATGTTTCCCAATATGTATGACGCTCAGCTATTTGATAATAATATTCAAATATCACCTTTACATTATTTGTCATTCCATATGCCATTGCGGCAAAAATCATAAATAATTGATTCCCTAAACCCCCTTGAATTCTTATAGAAAGCATAATATTTATTAAACATTTTTATATTTATATTGTTTTTTGTTTTCTTTTGTTTCCCATTCATTTTTTATAATTTCTTTGAACAATATAAAATCCATATCCGAATCTGGTTCATATTGTTGTTTATGACCATATGAATCAATATAATCAAAATAATCATAATGTCTTTTGTTCGTCTCGTCATACATATAACATTGAATAGTAATGCAAGTATCTATGCAATTATTACATAATTGATGTGTTTGATTCAGTGTTGGACTAATCCATGTAATATCGTCTTTTGTAAAATCAGCTGATCCAAAAATTGGAATTCCGTCTTTTTCTGCGCATAAAAAAGGAAACAATTTCACATGTATTTGACCATGGAGAACGCGAATAATCGCACTTGCTCCTCCATGGTTATGTATTGGCGAATAATGTTTGGATGGCCATATTTCCATAACATAGGGTATTCCAGGTGATTCACCATTGTTTTTACCCAGCGTAATTCGTAAATATGTTTCATTGATGTTTGGTTTATCTTTATTGAATTCGGTAGACTTTTTTTTGAGAGTTTTATTGCACCAGCATCCTTCTGTCACAATACTGTATTCAATTGCTTTTGAAAAATCCGGAAAATCGTCACTATCCAATATAAATTTAGAACCAGCAATACAATCATACATTTGTTGAGAAACTGTAGATAAATTTGCCTTTGGCATATATGTCATTTTTGCAATATCCATCATAGATAGTTCATCTGTATTTTTTATGAAAAGGGACATCATATCTGTAATAGGATCTTTTGATATTCTCAAAATATGAATATTTATAGGTTCAACAAATGCCAAACTTTCTAAAAATGCCTTGTTTTTTTTACGAATATCATCTGGATTATGCGGTAAAATATATTTATATTTGACTGTTTCAATTCTTGGTTCACCTATCCCGCCATATAAAACCTGGTTTTGTGAATCTATACTAAACCAATAATAAGCTCCATGTGCATGTATCAAACCAGTTTCATTATAAATATCTTCTAAAGCTATATTTATACCATTATTCATCATGATAACACTAATACTACCACTACTAAATATGATTTTCATTCCATTTGTTTTATCATCATTATACAAATAGAAAAATGCATTGCCATGAACAATTGGCTTGAATACAACAATTCCTTGCCCCTTCACAGTTAGATTTATATATTCTGTCATTACAATATGCAAATATTTTTATGAAGACAAACCAAACTTGTCCTTTATAATACTATTTTTTGTTGGTCCCTGCGTTTTTTCACTCTGTCGCTTTACTTTATAGACACCCCCAGTTGCAGTTGTTGTTTTCACCCCACCATATATATTCAAAATAAATTCATCATTGTCGTCATGTAATTCTGGTAATATTCGTGTTAATGGTTTATCAATTACTAATAACATATGTTCGGTTTTCAACAATTTTCTATATTCTTGGATTGTTAAATTACCGTAATATTTGTCTAATAAATAATAAGGATTTGGTGCAGGTTTAATATTTTTTTTATAGCCATATACCTTACTATATATTTGGTTTAATAATTGATATCGTTCAAATTTCGTTGAATCATCAATATTTTCTTTCATTAAATATCCTACTGCACATTCTGGTCTGCAAAAAGAACCATAACCACAAATAGAATCATTCATTTCATATTTTGGAATATAACAAGCTTGATTATCAAATTCGTAACTGCACCAAAAACATGCGGATTTTTTATCGTTTAAAGTATTTTTATAAAATTGTATTCGTAGATCTTTCAACTTACTGTTTATGTGTTTTAATGATATTTTATCTTCTTCTGCTTCTTCTGTTTTCAATGAATGAATGTCTTCATCTGTTTTCTTCGTATTACAGTTGCATTTTTTACAAACACTATCTATATATGCTAATTTATGATCCGCGGACTGAACAGAGGATAGTTCTTCTGTTATTTGAGAACCATTATAAAAAGAAAAATGTTGTTTGTTATCATCATATGTCATAATTTCAGGTGGTACTTGTGGATTGTATGATAATGGATCATTTGTATTTGTTTCAACTCCTTGAATGTCTTTCAAAGAACACTTCAAATGCAGAATTACATTTGAAGATGAAACAGTTGGTTCAACTTCCACTATATTTTTATGAATGAGTTTACCACCCTTTGGTTTTCTTCCTCGTTTTTTTAAAAGGGGGGGCTCTGTTACTATTACTGGTGGTACTTCTTCAATAATCATTTGAATATTTGGTACTGATTCCTTTTTTTTTCTACCTCTTTTTTTATTAGAACATACAGTTGACATTTTTGTTTTATATTTCATATATGTATTTTTATTTATATTGTTTGATAAAATAGTTTATGGTGTTCTTAGCCCTATACTTGGACAATCGACCAATTTTCTCGATTTTACAATAAAAGGGTTAAAAAGATATAGCATACACAGATGAGAAATTGAATGAGACAAAACACATATTACACTCTATAATATCTATAAGCGCGAAAATCATATCATTATCATTTTGTATTTTCTATTTCATTATTATAACATTTTCTACAAAGAGGTATATAATTATCGGCACCAATTACCATTTGCATTTTTTCTTTTGAAATTCTATGTGAAAAATGCGCTAAAGTTCCATCACGACAATTTGCACATAATGCCGATAATTTTTCAACAGTATTGCAATGCGGTATTAGATCCAAAATAGTACCAAATTTTGCGCGCATATAATCACCATCTAAACCAAAAATAAATACTTCTTTATCCATTTTTTCTACAAATTCGAGAACACAATAAAATAAATCATCAAAAAACTGTCCTTCGTTTATCAAAATAGTATCAAACTGAGAACAATCAAATCCAGTTAATTTTGCTAGTTGAATACAAGGTATCATGATGTGGTCATGTGTAGATAGCATTTTTGAATCATATCTAACATCTTCTGCATAATTTATAACAGCAACGCGTTTTCCAATATAATTTCTCGTTTTGTATATTTGTATGAGTCTAGTTGTTTTTCCCGAGAACATGGGTCCTAAAACGAGTTGCAAAGATCCCATTATAATATATTGAATAAAAGAATATAATATTTTCATTTCATTTATCAAATATAATTAATTGAAAAAATATATATAATGACTACAGAATTAGACAATGCAAAAAACAATATTCCATGGGTAGAAAAATACCGTCCTACTAATTTTGATAATATTGTTTTAGAGCCAATCAATCGCCAAATATTCGAAAAAGTACTAGAAAAAGATTATTTCCCCAACTTATTGTTTTATGGACCACCTGGGACAGGCAAAACAACTACAATTATCAATCTAATTCAGTCTTATCAATACAAACACAATCAAGTAAGCAAAGGTACTATATTACATTTGAATGCGTCTGATGAACGCGGAATAGATATTATAAGAAATCAAATATATCAATTTGTAAAAACGAAGAATTTGTTTGAATCGGGTATGAAATTTGTTATATTAGATGAAGTAGATTATATGACAAAAAATGCACAGCAAGCATTAAAATATCTATTACAATCCTCTGGTCAAAATGTGCGGTTCTGTTTGATATGTAATTATATAAGCAAAATAGATGAATCATTAAAGAACGAGTTTATTGCCATCCGGTTCAATCAACTGCCTAAGAAAGAAATAGAAGGATTCTTGAAAAATATAGCTATGCATGAAGGTATATGTTTATCAGATACGGCGATTGATACCATACAAAAAATATATCAATCAGATATCCGTAGTATGATCAATTTTATTCAATTACATCAAAATATGGTAAAATGGGAGAATACAATTATAACAGATGAGATTTGTTCTTATATATTTGATTTATTACAGGGACAAAAAATGTATGTAAACAATGACAAAGACAATGACAAAGACAAATGTCAAAATTTTATAAAATATATATATGATACGAGTATCAAGTACAATACTGACAAACGACATATTTTGAAATATTACTTCAATTACATTGTAAGAAAAAAGAAGGAATATATTACAAAAGAATTATTAAATATAGCAGAATTTATTGTACATGCCTCAAATGATGCAGAATTGCAAGATGTTCTATATTTTGCATATTATCATTTGCGCACATAAAATTGAAAACAATATAAAAAATTTATTATTCTTTATATTGAATTAAAATGTCAACAGACGAAGAATGGTTAAATTTTATAAATGGCGTATACAAATCACCAATCAAAAAAAACGAAGAATTATCCACAAAAATATTTACAGATGAACAACCCATTTGTGAAGAGTTGTACATTTCAACGAAAACCAAAGTTCTCTATTTGAACCAAGAAATGGATATTCACAATATATTTTGGTTGATTCCAATAGTAGAATATTGGCGGCCAGTAGAAGGGGTCATCAAGAAACAAATGAAAATCGTATCAAAAACAAAAGAAGAATATGAAGAATACCAAAAAAAAATAAAGGATATTTATTACTATAAAGATCATATTATAAAACAGATTGATAACCCAGGCGCAAGAAGAATCAAATTCAAGGACGAGCGAAAAATAACGATTGGTATTTCTAAGAAAGATATAATGAATTATAGAACTAAACAGAAAAACGCTTTTTATAATTGTTTTGCAATGATATTGAGATTCAAATATAAAGATGAATTCAAAGAAATACATGTAAAGGTCTTTAATACTGGTAAATTAGAGATTCCGGGAATTTTGAACAACGAATTATTAGGAATAGTGCAAAGAATGATATTAGAAATTATACAACCTCATGTTGCAAACCCGCTTATATACACAGAGATTGATCGCGGTGATGAAAATGTATTAATCAATTCTAATTTCAATTGTGGATTTTATATCAATCGCGACAAAATGCACAATATTATGCGAAGTAAAAAATATGGAATAGAATCAGCTTATGATCCATGTAGTTATCCTGGTGTAAAATGCAAGTTTTATTATAATAATGATTTGGATTATGATTTGGATAAACAAGTTGGTAGAATATTAGAAGCAGACCAAAACATGAAAATGTGCGAATTGATTGATAGTAAAAAATATACGGAAATATCATTTATGATTTTTAGGACAGGTAGTTGTTTAATAGTTGGTAATTGTAGTGAAAAAATATTGTTATTTGTATTTGATTTCATAAAACGGTTTTTAAAAGAAGAATATAATGCTATATGTGTAGCTAGTGATGATCCTATTAGTAAATTGAAAAAAGTGAAACTTCGTAAGAAGATTATTACATTGTCTAATGATTATTTAGAAAATACGGTTATGAAATAGAAATTAGAAAAAACACTTTAGGCATTTACACCTTTTGATGTAATTAGGTAACTGTTACTTTTCACCGATAAATCACCTTTATATAATGATAATTCTGCATTTAGGCATAATTATCAAATATGATCGGCGTTTTACACCGATGAATATTTGAAATGGGAGACGCCCCTTTCAGGGGCGTTCCATTCAATTCATTTATCGGTAACTGTTGCCCTTGAATCTCTAGTGGGACGCTCTGCTTCGCTAGAGGCGTCCCATTATAAATTTTCAAGGGCGTAAAGGTGTAAAGGTGTAATACATGAATCCTGTTTTATTTTTTTCATTTTTTCGTTTTTGGTATATTTGAATAAAAACAGAAAAGCGATTAAGGAATTTATAAATAATAATTCGTTTTAATGATATAAAGTAGAATCTTAATATACAATATAATTATTACAAATGAGTTCTACAGAAACTACTAGTCAAAATATTGCTCCTTCACCAGCTTCCGTTGTAACTACACCAAATGGTTACAGACTTCCTGAAAACACAACTCTTCAACATGCAGCAAAACTCGCTATTGTTGAAGATAAACCAGTAATGTTAGATTACTGGACAAATTCGCTAGACAAAACTGTTTTGATTGGCGTAAAAGACAATAAAGAAAAGCTTTTAGTAAAATCAGAAGAAGAATATACAAGTCCAATTGCAAAAATTTTCAAAGTTGGAAAAGAGTATATTGTCATGACAGAAAATTCTATTTATATTGTGGATGTTGAAATCCCTACAAAGAGAATTACAGCATAAATTAGTTATATATAAATATATATTTTATTTCATAAAATATATGTCAAAACAAATAAGTAAATATTACACAGATATTAGAAAAAAAATAAATTGGGATTATGACCCTTTAGGAACGATTGATGACTATTTGTCGGAAGATATTGAAATAAATTCAGCAGCTGTAATTTACGATTTAAGTACCTTTGTAAAAATTTGCATTGAAAAAAAAAGCAGAGAATGGTTCCAAGATACGAACTATAATCATTTATTAGATGAATATGGTGTATTACTTTTTGATATTTACGGAAATTTCAATTTGTTCAAAAAATTGCCACTTAGTGTAAAATTCAAAAACTTTATGAATGTTACCATGCAAGTAGAAATACCAGAAGAGTTGTATAATATTATTGGTGATAGACAACCTTATATTTATGAATGTTTTTTTTGGTCAGATTCTATCCTCAAGAAAGTCTTTTTAGGAAAAATCAAAAAATCACATGTAGAAAAAATGAAAGAAATATTTTTATCTATTAAACCAGATGATTCATTAGTGATAAAAAGAATACAAGGTGAATTGCAAAATATGGTACCTGAAAAGAATGTCACATTAATAGAGTATATATCATCGAATGAACCAATACAAATTCAAGGTACAATCGCAGTTATTTATACGCCAGATGTTTTTGAAGATGAAAGTTCTAGACAAGTGAATAACAATACAAGAAAAATAACAACAGGTGTACATAATAAAACAAAACGAATTGCCAAATTCACTTGCAGTTCGCAGTACAATTGAGTAATTTGGTCGGTTGTATTGCGAATTGCAAATAAATGGTTAACGATAAAATTCAAATCCTGGAGTAGGTATAGAAAACATAATGCGATCTGTATGTTTAGATGCTTCTTCGTGAAAAATTCGACCTAGCAGTTCATTCCAAAAAAGAGGATATTTAGTACCAGGTACGTACTCTATACAGCAATCTGGTTGAGTAGATGGGTTTTCTTTCAATAATTCCAGTTTTTCATCCAATACAGCTAATTGTCTCTCATACCATCTTTTCACGAAATCGGTTTTTGATCGAATAATGTACGCACCATTTCCTGGTAATTTTTCCCATAAATAGGCTGCAGGGCGATAGGCAATTGCATCAGAGCTTGATTCATGGTATCCATTTATCCATTTTTCTGGATCTGCTTCCATTTCTTCAAATCCTTGTACCCAAGAACCATTTGGAATTTTTATATCCGAATAACCACCACCATAGTGATACATAAAATAAGTTCGCAATATATCGCATTTATGTGTTTCAGATAAATATTGGTATGCTGGATGGAGTGGACATCCATCAATAATATATTCATGCAAGTTATCAACAGTAACAAGAGTAACCATACATCCAGTTTGTTCTTTTAAGGCATTAATGCAATGGATACGACGGAAAGACATTTCATTTGTTCCTGTCCAAAAAATGAAAATAATCTTATTTTTGATAGGATCTTCTAACTCTGGCTTCATATTAATAATAATATTAATAATAATATAAATTATATTTTTCTATTTATATTATTTTTACATATGATTACATTTTGTTATTACAATTTACAATATATCTCGTAAAACATGTATTTGTTCTTTAGTTAAATTATCTGGAAAAGTAACCGACATTTCAATAATCAAATTTCCTGTTTGTCCATTTTTATTCATTCCTAATCCTGAAACCACCTTTTTGTAATTTGGTTTTATAATTGTATTATTAGATAAATTATTCATATTCAGCGTTTTACCATTTAAATGTAAAATTTCAAATGTAAATCCACATAATGCTTCTTTTAATGTAAGACTTTTGTTGTATATCAAATCAAGCCCTTGTCTTTTGAAAATAGAATTATTTTTTATTTCAAAAGTAAATTTTACATCACCTTTCAATTCATCACTGATAACGTGTCCATGATCTCGTAAAATCAATACTTCATTTTCTTCAATTCCTGGTGGAACTTGAATATTTATCGTTTCTATTTGACTAACTCGTCCAACTGGTTTAGAAATCTGCTTTTCAACATCTACACTTATATTTGCACCTGCATATGCTTGTTCAAGTGTAATTTGTACTTGTTTTACAATAGGCGGTGGTTTGCTAATTTGCTGAAAAAAATGTTCCATTCCACTACCTCCCGGAAAACCTCCTCCCGGAAATCCTCCTCCCGGAAATCCTCCTCCCGGAAATCCTCCTCCCGGAAATCCTCCTCCCGGAAAACCTGAAGAAGAATGAAAGACACGAACACCTGGTCCCATGCCAGGGATTCCGACACCCCCAAACATCATATTGAAAATATCACCCATATCACCCCCCATTCCCATAGGCATTCCTCCATTCTCCATACCAAACCGCAATTCCATATTATATTGATCCCTTTTTTGTGAGTCACTCAAAATTTCATATGCTTCATTTATTTTTTTATATTTTTCTGTAGCATTCGCATCACCACCATTTCTATCTGGATGATATTGTAAAGATAGTTTACGATATGATTTTTTTATTTCTTGATCAGATGCATCTTGTCCTACTTCTAATACATCATAGTGTGTTGTCATAATATAGAAATTATAAACCTATATTTATATATTTTTACTAATAAATTATATATTGAATTCTATCCATATTATAATTCTTGTCATAATCGTAAAATCTAGTTATATTCATTCTCCATAATACATATGAATCAAAAATTATACTATCAATAATACAACACATATTATAATTTTTTGCAATCGTTTGATCTGTTATATTTTTCCAAAAACTAATATCATAACTATTGAAAGAGTTCTTTTTTGCAATAGCAATTTGTTTCAATACATTATATCGCATATCATTTTTATGAAGTCGTTTCATATATTTACCATTACGATAAATATGATATCCATGAAATTCCAATATAAGATTACATATATCTAGTGGTAAATGTTCCATAATATATTATATATTATACAATTTATGCTTTATATTTTTGCTATTTCATTATGATTATATACCATTGCACATTTACACTATTTCGTATTGAAAATACCCAATGGCAACAGTTACCTTTACTTATTTGCGCCCACAAAGTGGGCGTTTACAAAAAAACATATCCTAAAAAATGTATAAAGGGTTATCAATACATTTTACATATAGATATACAAAACATATATCATGAATAAAGAAACTTTTATTTCCAAATATAAACCTTATTATTTGAATGATTTTTGCATGAATGAAAAGATGATGAGTATTTTGAGAACACTGTTAGAAATAGATGATTTAAATATATTATTTATTGGTTCTGCAGGTTCAGGTAAAACAACATTATTATACAGTTTAATAAGGGAATATTATGGATTAGCAAAAACCGCATCTATTCCAGAAACAAATATTCTATTTATAAATAGTTTGAAGGAGCAAGGTATTAACTATTATAGAAACGATATGAAAACATTCTGTCAATCACATTGTTCTATATATGGGAAGAAAAAAATGATAATTATTGACGACTTAGATACAGTGAATGAACAGAGCCAGCAAGTATTTCGCAATTATATAGACAAATACAAACATAATATTCATTTTATATCAGTATGTACAAATATTCAAAAGGTAATAGAAAGTATTCAATCGCGCATTCATATCATTCAAATACAGTCGCCTTCCATTGACGAAATCAAAAACATTATGAATTATATTATAACACAAGAAAAAATCATAATAGATGAAGAATCTATTCAATATTTATTATTAATATCTAATGATTCATTGCGTGTTCTAATTAATTATTTGGAAAAAATGTACATATATGGCGAACCAATCACGATTGATATATGTATGAAAATGTGTTCAACAATATCAAACAAGACATTTGAAGAGTATATTGATTTATTGAAACAGGGCGATTTACAAACAGCGATCATAATTTTATATGATATTTATGATCAAGGGTATTCAGTTATTGATATATTAGACTATTTTTATACTTTTATTAAGATAACTGATGTTGTAGATGAAGAAACCAAATATAAAATAATCCCTTTTTTATGTAAATATATTACGATCTTTAACAAATTGCACGAAGATGTTATAGAATTGTCATTTTTTACGAATAATTTGTACAATTTAGTAAAATTTTGATAAATTTCTTTCGTTGATCATTGTTACCCATTTCTATTTTGTTGTTTCTGCCTGAAAATGTAGAAACATGATATATAATTAGGCGTTTGAAATGGTGAAAGATGTAAATGTAGAATGGTGTACATAATATGTAAAATAAAAATGGCACAATATTTACTAAAAAAAAATATAAACCAAATAATATAAAAATAATCATTTTTGTATTATATTATGTCATCAAATAGCATAAATATTAGAACTGTTGAAAGCACTGATTCAACCGCGGAAACAGTTGACTCTGTTGTTTTTTCAATAGTATCGCAATTTGTGGATAGAGCAAGATTTGGAAAGGAAAAATATGGAGTAACTCTAGATAGAGAAGATTTATCTATATTGGATTGGATACAACATGCACAGGAAGAACATATGGATGCGATTTTATATTTGGAAAAACTCAAAAAAGAATATTGTAAAAAGAATGATTCAAAAATATGATAATAGAGTAAACACATAAAACAAAAATACAACTATAATATAAAATAATCCATATTCCAATGAAAAAGCAAATTTTCAAAACAGGTGTACCCCCAGAAATCCTGTATAATCTTTTAGAAAAAATCTCATTAAAGACAGATAAATATTATATTGTTGATTTTGTAGCCTATAAAAAAATGAGATTTCATAATTTACATGAACCATTTTTAAAAACAATCATTGATTATTATCATTATTCAAAAAGATTTTATATAGAACGGGATTTTACATATAATTCATTTACAAATATTGTAAGACAAATATGTAGAGTAAATGATATTACATTCACGAGTGAAATTAAATACAATGACTCAAAATATCATATTGATTATTTTGTATATTCACAATATAAAATGAAGGAAACAATAGAAACAATAGAAACAATAGAAACAAACAAATAAATCAAATGATAAAAAATAAAATAAGAATATAATTTATAATGTTTGAAGCAAAAAAAATATGGAAATATGCCGCATTAATAGCAGTTCTTGGCGTTGCAAGCTATTATGGAAATAATATAAAACAAATGTTCAGTCCTAAAGAAGAAGAAGATTACAACCTCATAAAACAATATTTATTGAATGATTCCCCGCTTTATGGATATAATAAACCCAAAATATGGATCCATACAAAATATGACATCAATGCAAGAAAATGGAGAGATTTTTATTCAAGAAATTCGCATGATTTAAATCAGCCATATATACATTTAACAATAAAAAGTATTATTAATCATTGTTCAGATGATTTTCATATTTGTTTGATTGATGACGACACATTTAGCAAATTGATTCCTACTTGGGATATTGATTTGAATAATGTAGCAGAACCATTAAAATCTCAATATAGACAACTTGGTTTAGCTGAGTTACTATATTATTATGGTGGTATGATAGTCCCTAATTCATTCTTATGCTGTCGAAATTTGAAAGGACTATATGAGGAAGGAATCGCAGGTAAAAAACCATTTGTTTGCGAATCTATAAATCGTACATCAAATATACAAAATCAAATAAATGGTAGCAAAATGCTTTTTATACCAGATACATATTTCATGGGCGCAGATAAAAATAATTCCGTTATTTTAGAATATGTAGAATATTTAAAAAACCGTTCGCAAAATGGACATATAACACAAGTATATGAATTTTTGGGAGATACATCATTGGGATGCATCGGTTCTATTAATGTGAGTAAAATGAATTTAATAGGCGGTGAATATATTGGTATAAAAACAAACAAACGAAAACCAGTATTACTAGAAGATTTAATGGAAGATAATTATTTGGATTTGAGTACCCATATATATGGTATTTATATTCCTGAATATGAAATATTAAAACGACCAAAATATCAGTGGTTTGCAGTTTTAGATACAAAACAATTGTTGGAATCAAATATTTTTATAGCCAAGCATATAAAAGCTTCTATGGTTGATTCTTTGAGTGATTATACTAAGACAAGCGAGATAAAATCTATTATTGCGATATAATACACTTTTTACATTTTTTACATTTCAAATCTTCATTAGTGTAAATAAAATTGAATAACTTTTTTATTCATTACAGTTTGTATAAGATAAAACATGTTATACAAACTATTTTTTACAATATTCATATATAAAGCAAATGCCTTTATACATCCACCGCAAATAATATTGCCTATTTTGAAAACAGATTTGGAAGTATTATTAACAAATCGGGCAATTATCAGTTCTTTGATTGCAAATTTGCGAAATGAAATTACAGGTGATAGACTATTACTTCAATTTACGGATTTTCATCCGGTTAGTATTGTATATCTATCACTTGCTGTAACATTTATATATGGTCAATGGAAATTTTACGAAGGTTCTCAAAAAAGAAACAAAATACAGAAAATAGAAGAATATGTAAATAATGAAATTATTTGGAAACAGATTATATTGATAATACTGTATGTTTTTACGAAAGATGTTTTATCAGCGTCATAAAATTGAAGTACTTTTTATAAAAAAGAGAGTATGAAAAACTACAACAACAAACATATGAAAATGACTACTAACAATAGCACAAAATCCAAGAAATGCTCTTTTTGTCAATCAGTCGGGCACAACATTAGGGGGTGCGAAGACGAGAGAATACTTACTATATGGGAGCAAATGTATTTTATGGGAAATATAATAACTCCCATTACAGGAATGGCAAATTGGAGAGATATACACAGATTATTAGAAGATACGCCATGGAATGTAACAGTGGCAGTAGCTATCAAGTACTGTTCTGCAAAAATAGCTGATAAAAATAATAAAGAAAAAATACTAGATTTGATTTATGACTCCCTATGGAGACATTGGTCAAATTATTGGTGGACGCGCGAGTTGCAAGATCTTTTTGATAAAGAAGTAGAAATGTTGAAACCAAAAAACCAATGGACGATTTCTACTGCTTTATTGTGTGTTGAAACAGAAGCAGAATTAAAAGATCCAGTAGACTGTCCTATTTGTTTAGAAACATACCAAAAAATACAATCAATTTCTACAAATTGCAATCACACTTTTTGCAAAGATTGTATGTGTAGCCATATAGATCATGCAACACAAAAACCATCTTGTCCAATGTGTAGAACAGACATAACATCAATGGAAATAAAAGATGTAGAAATATTTCATGAGATAAATAAAAAATATAGTGAGCGGCAAATTCCAAAAGATGAATTAAGAGATACTTGGGTTAGAGCTCTAATACATCATGGTCACATTACAACTGACTAATTGTTTTCATTATAACATATCGAATTGAAATCACACTTTTTTGTAAGCTTCATAATAGGAATGTTGTGCGGTTTATTTACTTATTGTAGTTATATAGTTAGATAGATAGTTAGATAGTTAGATAAACAACATAAAGAATAAAAACTCATTTTTTTATTGTTATGAGTGAAAATGAAGTAACTGAATCATGTGTAATGATTCAACAATTATTTGAACAATATAAAAATGACAAATACATGACATCGCGCATACATCAATATATATGTAACAGATTGCCCAAAATATTTGAATCCTTGCAGAAAACGCATTTAACAAATCAAACATATGAAGAACAAATGCAAACACAACAAGATTCGTTTATGCAAACATTTTTGCATATGAATAATTATTTTTATGTTCCAGCAACTGAAAAATTCTTTGTTTATATGAACAATCACTATAATATAATTTCAGAAGATCATATTTTACACAATGTTCTCACAAATATTTCAAAAAATAAACAATTATTATCTTGGAAAAAAAGCACCAAAATCCATGTTATGTGCAAAATAAAAAGCAATTTATTAACAAAAAGTATTCCCAACTCGGAAACCATTCAACATGTTCTTGATTTATTATATCCAACATTTTTTTCTACAAAAACAGAAACAAAATATTTTCTTACGATATTAGGTGATGCAATCTTTAAAAAAAATTCAAATATTTTCCATTTTATTACATCAAAATCAAAGAGTTTTTTACAAGAAATAAATAATTATTCGCAAATATACATTGGTAGTAATATTATCAATACATTCAAACATAAATATTATGATCACGAATACATGAATTGTAGATTAATAAAAATTTCAGAAAATATAAAAAACGAAAATATTTGGAAACCGTTCATATCCCAATATTTTTTGGATTTCATTTGTGTAGCATCGCATTATTCTATAAGATATAATTCATCAGATGAATATATATTGTCTTCTAGCAATGATTCTTTGATACAATATACATGTTATTTGAAGGAAAAAACACAAGAGAACATAGTAGATATCTTTTTGAAAGAATATATTACTTTTATACCTCCAGATATACAAAGTACGCAAAATATATCAACTTCACAAAATATGCAAGGTACTCAAATTCCTTGGAAAAACATGTTATATCTATGGAAACATTTTTTAGACAAAAACCAATTACCATTTGTTGTTTTCCAACAAAATTTAAAACAAATACTTATTCAAAAATTGTCCTCTTGTTATAATGAATCAAATGATTGTTTTAATGGTATTTGTAGCAAATATATGCCAACAATACAGACTTTTTTACAATTTTGGAATGATACAATGCAACTGTGTGATAGTGAGTATGATTTGGAAATAGAAGAGATTATGTTGTTATTCAAAGAATGGGTCATTTCACAAAATATATTATTGAATCACATTAATGAATCACAATTAATTGACTTAATCACATATTATTATCCAAATGTAGAAATAGAGGACAATAAATATATACATAAAATCATATGTAATAGATGGAACAAAAAAGAACACATAAAATCAGCACTAGAGAAATTGCGCAATGAAATCATTGCAAGTAATGGATCGTTTTCTAATATTTCTTTTTATGAAGCATATGAATATTATTGCAAAAAACAAAAAACTGAAAATATGAAGTCATTGATTGTAAGTAAACAATATTTTGAAAAATACATTTTTGAGAACCTGACAAATTACATAATTGATGATGCATTTATTAGTGCTGATTGGTTATTTTTGGATTAACACTTTTTCCAAAAAAAAACAAACGATTCATATATTTGTGCGCACTATACATGTTATTATTTTTTGGATGTATACTCTTTACATGCAGTAAGAATTATGAAAATTTGCACCTTTACACTTTCTTCTTATTTATTAGTCCCATTTTCAATGTTCATGGATGTAAAATGTAAATGCGTTTTCAATGTAAAAATGTATACATCTGCAACGGTGTAAAATAATTTATATTGTTTATAATATACACAATCAATATAAATTTATGCTTTTGCTAAAGGAGCTGCATCAAGAACAGCAGGAGATAATGGAGAAAGAGTACCACCTGTTACTGGTGCAGCAGTATCAGCAATACTGCCACCACGTTTAGCAGTTCTTCGTTTTGAAACATTTTTCTTTACATACCCGAATTTACCCTTTTCAGCAAAGTATCCATACTTTTGAAGACGTAATTCCTTCTTAGCAGTCTTATGCTTTTTCAAACTGACAATTCTTCCATGGCTCTTCGTAAGTTGAGAACGAAGAAGACCACCTTCTGTCTTGTATGCATTTTTATTCCATACTTGCACGCGAGAACCGCGTACTTGCTTGTATGTTTTTCCCTTGATATGGTAGAGTCCATCGGAGGCTTTGATTGGTCTTTTCATTATATATTTACTAAAGAAAATATCGAACGCATAATAAATTTATTCTTTACTTTCGTATTTACTTTCGTAATAAAGAGTATACATATCTTAATTACATTGAAAGATGCCGACCATAGGATCGACATTTGAAATGTAAAAAAAAGTAGATCGTTTACACCATTGCACATTTACACCTTTTCTCATTCAAAACGCCCGCTTTGCGGGCAGTTATGAGTGAGAAAGGCGTCGCTGATTGCGCATTTTCAATGCGAAATGGTGTAAAACGCCCACTTAAAGGTGGGCGTTCTTTATAAGTGCTTTGGTAACTGTTACTTTGCAACCGATAAATTACCTTTTATATACAGTAATTCTGCCTTCGGCAGAATTATGATATATAAATCGGCGATTGAAAGGTGTAAAGGTGTAAAGGTGCAAAGGTGTATAAAGGTGATAAATGAAAAAATAATTTTGCTAAATAATTATATCCTTGAATATATAGTGTTTATTGCGCTTCACAAATAAAGGGTTAATCCTTTACTTTGTGAGTGCAATAAAAAAATGGGCGGAACTCATTACATGAAAATAACACCATATATAATGTGCCACCAACGGAGACAGAAATATATATATGAATTATTATTACGGGAAAATGGTTAAATATGAAAAAGGTGTGAAAACTACATATCAACTACTATGAGGAGTTACAATAACGACTTTTCCACTATACAAACGAACTTGCTCTGCATAGCGCATTTTACAGCTTCTTGACGAATCGTTTGTAGATGTATTCAAATTATTTTTTTTTGACAAAGGTAATGGCTTAGCAAAAGGTGTGCAATTATTATTATTATTATTTATATTAAGAGTATTATTTCTTATATTATTCACATTGCAGTTGAATGTATTTATATTTGCAGACTTCATACCATATTGTCTATACCTGAACATATCTATATATATATTATATAAAATTGATGAAAAAAGATATAATAATACGATACTATATTTTATCAAGATTACTGCGATTATTACGATGTCATCCAATACTCAAGATCTTGCGGTTCAATATCAACAAAAGACAGATAAACAGCATATTCTGGATAATCCAGACACATATATCGGTTCAATAGAGACGGTAGATGCAAATATGTGGGTTTATGATGATGCTACATCTACAATGGATTTTAAAACAATTGAATATAATCCAGGATTATACAAACTCTTTGATGAAGCAATTGTAAATGCGCGTGACCATGTGGTTCGTATGATCCAATCAAAAAATCTAGAAAAGAAAAATGTTACCTATATAGAAACAACTATTACAGATGATGGAACAATTACTATTGTCAATGACGGAAACGGTATTGATGTTGCAAAACATCCAGAAAATCAACTATGGATTCCAGAAATGATTTTTGGTCATTTGAGAACATCTACAAATTATAACAAAGACGAGAAAAAAATAGTAGGTGGAAAGAATGGTTTTGGCTTCAAACTTGTTCTCATTTGGTCTACCTATGGATATATTGAAACGGTAGATCATATACGCGGTCTAAAATATACACAAGAATTCAAAAATAATCTTGATTGTATTTGCCCGCCAACCATTACTAAATGTAAAGGTGCTAAACCATATACAAAAATCGTGTTTAAACCGGATTATGGAAGACTTGGTTTATCAGGGTTAACACATGATGTATTCTCTTTATTAAAAAAACGCGTATATGACATAGCAGGGGTAACAGATCATTCTGTAAAAAAAATAAAGGTGGTTTACAATGATGTACAAATTCCAGTGAAAAATTTTCAACAATATATTGATTTATATATTGGCGAAAAAAATGCAGATAAACCAGAAACAAAAAGAGTATATGAATCACATGATGATAGATGGGAATACGCAGTGGGATTATCAAAAACACATGAATTTGCACAAGTATCTTTTGTAAACGGTATTTGTACACATAAAGGCGGCAAACATGTAGACTATATCGTCGGTCAAATATGCCGTAAATTATGTGAGTATATTGAAAAAAAGAAAAAGGTTAAGGTAAACCCTTCATCTATCAAAGAACAGTTGATTCTGTTTTTGAGATGTGATATTGAGAACCCATCATTTGATAGTCAAACAAAAGACAATATGAATACACCCTATAATAAATTCGGTTCATCTTGTACAGTAAGCGACGCTTTCATAGAAAAGATTGCAAAAATGGGTGTTATGGATATGGCATGTTCATTAACAGAAGCAAAAGAAACAAAGAATGCAAAGAAAACTGACGGAACAAAAACAAAAGTCATTCGCGGTATTCATAATTTGATTGACGCCAATTTCAGTGGAACGCAAGATTCAAATAAATGCACACTTATTTTATGCGAGGGATTAAGCGCCATGTCAGGGATCGTTTCTGGATTATCAAGTGAAGATCGCAATTATATTGGCATTTACCCGTTAAAAGGGAAACTATTGAATGTTCGTGGCGAACAAACGAAAAAAATTGCTGAAAACAAAGAAATTACCGATATTAAAAAGATTTTAGGTCTAGAAACGGGAAAAATATATACAACATTAGAAGATGTTCATTCATCCCTACGCTATGGAAAAGTAATGATTATGACGGATCAGGATTTAGATGGTTCTCATATTAAAGGTTTATGTATCAATCTGTTTCACAGTGAATGGTCGTCGCTTATTAAAATTCCAGGATTCATTTCATTTATGAATACCCCTATTTTGCGAGCAAAGAAAAGCCATCAAATCCTACATTTCTATAATGATGGTGAATATGAATCTTGGAAAGCATCTCTCGGTCCAAATGGGTTGCATGGTTGGACTATAAAATATTTTAAAGGGTTAGGTACATCAACAGCAGTTGAATTCAAAGAATATTTTGCAAATAAAAAAATAGTGGATTTTGCATATTCAGGTTATGTCAGCGATGATACTATTGACAAAATTTTCAACAAAAAGCGCCCAGATGACCGTAAACAATGGCTTGAAAAATATGATAAGAATTCATTTTTGAATACAAGCAGACAGCAAGTGATGTATGAAGAGTTTATTGATAAAGAAATGATTCATTTCAGTAAATATGATTGTGCAAGATCTATTCCTAATATGATAGATGGTCTTAAGATTTCTTTGCGAAAGATTTTGTATTCTGCATTCAAACGCCGACTTACTAGTGAAATTAAAGTCGCCCAATTTTCAGGGTATGTATCAGAGCATTCTGCATATCATCATGGAGAAGCTTCTTTAAATGGTGCGATTGTAAAAATGGCGCAAAATTTTGTAGGATCAAACAATATTAATTTATTGGAACCAAATGGACAATACGGTACTCGTCTTCAAGGTGGTGAGGATTCTGCATCAGAGAGATATATATTTACTCTATTAAATCCATTGACAAGATTTATATTTCCAGAAGCAGACGATGCTGTATTGACCTACATGAATGATGATGGAACATTGGTTGAACCGGAATATTATGTGCCAATCATTCCATTTTGTCTTATGAATGGAATTTCAGGAATAGGCACAGGATTCTCTTGTGAAGTTCCTTCATACAATCCAAAAGATATTATCGCCTATTTGAAATCAAAACTTGCGATGCAAGAAACTACTATAGCGACCGAATTCGTACCTTATTATGAAGGATTTCAAGGAACGATTCAAAAGATAAGCGAAAGTAAATATTTGATCAAAGGAAAATATGAAAAGGTGGGAGAAGACAAGATTCTCATTACCGAATTACCGATAGGAACATGGACGATGCCATATATTACATTTTTAGAAGGATTACTGGATGGAACACTTGATAAAGCTGGCAAGAAAATACAGCCCGTACTCAAAGATATGGTTTCTATGTCGACCGAGGTAATGGTGAATATTACGGTTACTTTTCAAAAAGGAAAATTGGCGGAATTACTTACAAATGAACCAATAAATGGTTTGGAAAAACTATTGAAACTTACAACCACTGTATCTACCACAAATATGCACATGTTCAATGCAGATTTGAAACTTCATAAATATAATAATATTGAAGCAATCATAGACGAATTTTATGTAACGAGAATCAAATTATATCAAATGCGAAAGGATGCACACATTGTAGATATGCGTAAACTGCTTGTTAAGTTGTCTAACAGAGCAAGATACATTTTAGATGTATTATCTGGTAAGGTTGATTTGCGCAAGAAAACGAACCAACAAGTGCAAGAGTTATTAGAAGGATTCAACTATGATAAGATAGATGGTGATTATAAATATTTGATAAAGATGCCAATGGATTCAGTTACAGAAGAACATATTGCATATATATTGAAAGAAAAGGCGGATACAGAAATAGAGCTAGATATTCTTATGAAAACAACAACAAATCAAATGTGGTTGAAAGAACTAGAAGTGTTTGAAAAAGAATATGATGTATACAAGAAAAAACGGGAAAATATTCAAATGGTTTCTTCTACAAAAAAGGGAGATTCCAAGAGTAAGAAAATCATGAAAAAATAAAAATATGTAAAAAAGTAAAAAGATAATCGTATATGTATCCTTTTATTGCGGTGAATATATATGGTTTATTTGTTCATTATTTATAATAAAATAATAAATCAAATAAAAATATTTTTTTATTTGATATATGAAAATAAATGTCCAAAAAATTCCCACATTTTGCCTAACTTGTGAAAACGAAACAGGTAATAAAAGAAAAATGATACAATATGAATTTGCGAATATGAACAATAGACAAGGACCAGAATTTATCAATCCAATCCTTGTAATAAACGGTGAAAAAACGCCAAAAAATAAATCAGGGGCTTCAGGATTTATAAGAATGATTGAAGAAGGACTTATGAGACAAACCCCTGGTGAACCCTTTGTTCCTTTTATATTACTAGAAGATGATGTCTCTTTTTTGTACGAATCATGTAAACATATTACTGAAATTGATGTTCCAGAGAATTCTGATATATTATATATTGGTCTATCTTGTTGCAGTATGAATGCAGAATCTTTCCATTACAATACATATTATGAATTAGTAGATGGATATCCACATATTATGAGAATAAAACACATGTTGGCTTCTCATGGTATTATGGTATGTTCCGCACTAGGTGCCGCTGCACTACAAAGAACAATGATGGAAACATGGTTTTCAGATAGGCCATGGGATGTACCACTAGCATATATTCAACCATATTATCATGTATATGGATTGAGAGAGCCTTTGATATATCAAAATGAAGAACGAGGTGGAGATGCATCATGTACACGAATCACAATAGATGGTAATGGATGCGTACTTCCATTTGAATATATAAATTGTGATCTAGCAACTATATTTTTGCCTAATAAACGACTTGTATAATTTATTGTTTCGTATACACCTATGAACATTTATAATGGAACACGTACCCACAGGGTGCATGCCTTTATAATTGATAAATCGGTAACAGTTGTCAATGTATCTCTAGTGCACACAAAAATATGAATTATTTATTTGATAGCTGTAAAAGTGCAAAGGTGTATTCATATTGTTATATATTTCATCAAATAAAATATATAAATAATTTTTATAATATAATGTTGTTTTCTATTATTCTGTCATTTTATATATTTCATATATTTGCAAATACATATTGTCCCAATCCCACATCAAATAATGATAATCGTTCAAAAAAAAACGAATTGCGATATGTACAATATAATGCAGAATGGCTGTTTGTGAATTACTGTAGTCCTTCTCAATGTCCTGGATCAGGGTGTACATGGAAAAATACCACGGAAGCACTTATACATTTAGACTATGTTGTTGATGTAATTATGAAAATAAACCCTGATATTATGAATATTTGTGAAATAGAAAGTTGTGATGAACTAAACATGTTGATTGAAAATATAGCAAACGATAAATATAATCCCTATATGATAAAGGGAACAGATACGAGTACAGGACAAAATGTAGGCATTCTCACTAAAATAGATCCTAATATACCATTGTATCGTACAGAAGAGCGTGTATCATATCCAATACCAAATTCGTCTTGTGGATATACTGGCGACTCTTCTACCACAGGTGTGAGTAAACATTACATAACTGAAATTGTAATAGAAAATATAAAAATAGCGATTATAGGTCTCCATCTAATTGCATATCCAACGGATGTCCAAAGATGTGCACAACGGGAAGCGCAAGCACAAGTAATACAAAATATTATTATAAAGTATATTTCTTCTGGGTATGAAATACTTGTTTCTGGCGATTTGAATGATTTTGATGCCGAAATAATGGATGCAAATAATAATACGCCGATATCTAGTGTATTGGATATTTTCAAGGGATTTTCAGGAATATATAAAAAAAAATACGAATTGCATTCTGTAAATACATATATGCAAAAATCTATGATATATAGTGATTGGTGGGATAAAAACGGTGACTGTAAATCCGTATCAACTGAGTTTTCCATGATTGATCATATACTGGTTTCTCCATATTTGTTTGAACATATATCTAATGTATATATGTATCAAGAATATGCCGAATTTTGTGGAACTTACAATTCAGACCATTATCCATTGATTGTTGATTTTATTTTTTGAAACCTTTTTGATCACCTATAATGGATACAAAAAGCAATAAAGAGTATACATTTCCTACCTTGCATATTTACACCTTTTAACCTTTCAATCGCCTATTTATTGGTTACAAAGTAACAGTTACCAAAGCACGTTCAAATAAAGCCTACAAAAATGTGTGCGTTTTACACCATTAACAATGAAAATATACAATGGTGTAAAAAATACGACCATGTATAACTTGGACCTTTGGCACACATAAATACCTTTGGCACACATAAATACCTTTGGCACACATAAATACCTTTGGCACACATAAATACCTTTGGCACACATAAATACCTTTGGCAC
>Ga0214921_10001730_pt1 | contig 36705 bp, 30 predicted proteins | sample LL1505_MetaG_FD_177992 | JGI IMG/M metagenome (GOLD analysis project Ga0214921, IMG submission 177992) | Freshwater microbial communities from Lake Lanier, Atlanta, Georgia, United States - LL-1505 | ecosystem: Environmental > Aquatic > Freshwater > Lake | place: USA: Georgia | collected... | reverse complement strand
TGCCCACGGGGATAGAGAACTCTGAAGTTGGGGTTGAGACTACGAGAATTCTAACGGTCACAAGGTACTGCCCGTTGGACATCCGCTCAAAATCGGCAGTTGTGGCGCCGAGCTCAAGGTTGGTCCAACTTCCTGCAACACCAGCTGAAACCCCGAGAATGGAGTAAGTGGTGCCGTTGCCATCCACTGTGATGTTCTGAGAGATCATCACATTTGGGCCACCAACCGCTGTAATGGCTTGGGTGGTCAACTCTGTTCCGGCTTCTGTGGCTACCGGCGTATTTCGGTTAACGCGCAGGGTGCCTGGGATGCCGTTATCGGTCGCAACAGTAAACCCTGTTGGGATCCCGTCTTTATCAAGCCCTGGGAATACCAGCTTGGCTGATTTGATTGCCACGCCTGAAACCATGGTGCTGGACTTCTTAGCTGGCATTGAAATAGAAGGTGTTGGTGTTCCGGCTTCAACAGGTGCAGCCTTAGAAGATCCAGCAACTGGGCCAGATGCAATCTCTGATGGAGCAGAAGGTGTGATTGTCACTCCTTCGCGGCCGGTCATTGAGTTAAAGCCCAAGAATGCGGTCACAACTAATAGGAGTGAAAGAGCAACCTTGGAAGACTTCTGGGCAAGTTCTGCTGCCTTCTTATAGGTAGTAGAAAGCATGTCTAGAGCTGTTAGGCCGCGCTCTTCGTCGATAACGAGCTCTGAAAGAACACGACGAAGCGATGTGCGAGCGCGAGAAACAGTGTGGCGCACTGCAGATTCCTTGATGCCAAGCTCTGCTGCGATTTCTTCAGTTGAACGACCTTCCATTTCCCACATAACAAGCGCTGCGCGCTCTGCAGGAGAAAGCATTGCAAGGGCTTGACGAATGATTGCGGCATCTTCGGCAGCAGAAATAGCTTGTGAGTGATCGCCATCGACCTGCCACGCGGCTTCAACTTCAGCTTGGGCATCGTCAATAACCACGAGGTTTGGACGGCGGCCTTCAAGGCGGAACAAGTCGATGCAGAGGTTTTCGATGGTGCGGTGCAGATAAGAAAGTGCATGATCATTTGATTCAAGCTCTGGGGCTGCAAGCATGAACTTAATCAAGGCATCTTGGGTGATTTCTTCAGCCTTAGCGGAATCCTTTAGGACGCGATTTGCGTGGGCAAGAAGCTCTGAACGATGCTCTGTGTAGAAAGCACCGAGCTCTGCAACGGTCCACACACGGGGACCTGCAGAGGCTGCAGACTTCTTAAATGCCACTTTGGGACTTCCTTCTTAACCGGTTTTGTACTTCAGTGACACCCGTCGGTGCCTCTATAGCCTTCTACGAATCCTAGCCCTAGATGTAGCGGGGAAGGGACAAAACGGACATTTTGATACTATAGCCCCATTATTCTTGCTTGTTCGTCAAATTCAGGAATTTGAGATCGCACTTCTTCAAAGGTTCCTGTTGCTCGAATTTGTCCGTCTTGAATGTAGGCGACACGGTTTGCTAACCGGACAGAAGACAGCCTGTGAGCAATCATCACAATTGTAGAAGATCCCTTTAAGGAATGGAGTGACTCGGCTAAAGAAGCTTCGGTCTCACTATCCAGGGCGCTAGTCGCTTCATCAGTAATAAGTAATTTCGGACGTGAAATTAGCGCCCGAGCAATACCCAGTCGTTGGCGCTGGCCACCACTTAACTTTGCACCAGCTTCACCAACCTGGGTAAGGATTCCGTGATTATGGGTTTCAAATAAGAAATCTAGTTTGGTTTCCTTTAAGACCTGTTCGAGTTGCACTTCATCAATTAACTCAGAGTTGTATCCTAAACATAAATTGTCTTTCACAGTTCCATCAAATAGAAAAACATCCTGAGGAACATACGCGACTGCTCCAGGCCATTTTTCATATGTGTCGAGCGGTTGTAAATCTGAAATTGCAACTGTACCTGAGTTGGGTTTTATAATTCCCAGAATTATATCTACAAGGGTGGATTTGCCCCCTCCAGACGGACCAACAATTGCTACAAAGTCACCTGCCTTTATCTCAAAATTTAGGTTCTTTATGAGGGTTTGACTTGACCCCGGATAAGAAAAATTGACATTTTCCAATTTAATCCCCGGTTTGAAACCCTCATATTTTCTGTCAAATTGAAGTTTATCTACAGGCAAAGGTTTAACGAAATGAAGCTCGAGTGACAAATCGAGAGTTGGGGAAGCGCTAGCCATGCTGCTGCGAATTTGAATAGCACTTTGCTGAAGGCGCAACACTGCGGGAGCTATTCTTGATCCGGCTGCCAAAAAAACTGCGAGTGTGGCAATAGCTTGCGTGGAATCCTGAACAATAAATTGAATCGCACTAATTATCATCGCAGCTAGTATTACTGTGGATTCAATTAGGTGTTTACTTAAACTCGGCATGAACTGAAGTTCAGCTGTCATATCGGCAAGCGACACTCTTTGATGCGCTATTTGACGTGCAACATAACTTCTTCGGTTCAGCACTACTAATTCTCTATAAGAATTTATGGCGTCTAACAGTGAGTTGTTACTTTGAATTGTAAGGTGCATTTGATTTGCGCCTAGCTTCGCGGCGCGGAGATGCATAAACCTAAAAAGACCATAGGCAATCGCGCCGAACAGTGTGAGAGTAGTTAACGCAACTATTGGATCAACGACAAATAGCCCAAAAAGCATAAAAATAAGTAGGGAAAGGTCTGCTATTAGTAGTACACCTGAGCCGATCACTCCGAGGACAACGGTATTAACTCCGGTGGTCACTGCATAAAGGTTTTCCTGAGTTGTTCGCTTCTGAACTTTTAACAGGTCTTGTGCTAAAAGTTTCGAAACTAATGTCGAAGAGATCTCTGCACTTTGATGTGCTAAGAAAAAAAGTGTTTTTCTCGCAAAATAAATTGATAGGAGGGTGCGAAGCATCATAGAAAGGACAACGACGAAACCAAGAATTGCAACTTGCGCCTGGAATGAAAATGTGTCCAGACGAGCAAATTCTAGAATTTCTGTAATCCTTGAGCCAGGTTGTTGGGATTTGATTCCATTTACAGTCAGCGCACCTAACACACCAACTATTGCAACACCGAAAAGGTCAAGCAAATTTACGACTATCTGGGCTAAAGCCATAAGGATGATCTTCTGGCGCTCTCTTTTACCCAGAGTTAAAAGGCAGGCATAAATTCTTGACTTTTCTAGCCTCTGCATTCTCAAATCTTACTATCTTCAGGTTCGGTTCTGCAGAGTGTTATCAAGTTTCCCCTTAGCCTCCATTAAAGGTGATTTCAAAGGCGTATAGTTGGCCAGAGGATCTCAAGATTGGGCTGATATGTCGAATGTACTTATTGTTGGTGGAGCTGGTTATGTAGGCGGTTGGATGACTGACGAGGCGACCCGCAGCGGTCATCAAGTGCGTGTCGTAGATAACTTGACTTATGAGGATTCATTCTTGAAACCTGTAGATTTTGCGTTTGGGGACATTCTTGATTTTAAGACATTGGAAAAACATCTCAATTGGGCTGATTCAGTTATTTGGCTAGCGGCATTCGTGGGAGATCCCGCATGCGCAATCAACCCAAAGTTAACTCAGAAAACCAATGTTGAGTCTGTACGTAATTTAGTTGATTCCTTCGGTGGGAGAATAATATTCCCATCTACTTGTTCTGTTTACGGCGCGCAGGATGGTCTTCTAGATGAAAGCAGCCCGACGGGACCGCTATCACTCTATGCAGAATCAAAACTGGAAGCAGAAGCGATTTTGCAAAATTCCTCCAATAGCACTTTGATTTTTAGGCTTGGAACTCTCTTTGGAATGAGTGACCAATTTGCAAGATTGCGCGTCGACTTAGTCTTAAATGTTTTAACAATAAGGTCAATTCTCGAGGGGTCAATGAGTGTTTTTGGTGGAGCACAATACCGACCACTTTTGCACGTGCGCGACGTGGCGACCGCAGCAATCCCTCAAATTTCTACTGATGCTATAGGAATATATAATCTGCATGCCGAGAATGTAACCGTTCTTGAGTTAGCGGAGAAGATCAAATCTGTGGTCGGAGAAGTCAACATAGAGCAGACTGACATCTCATTCCAAGATGCTCGCAACTATCGAGTGAGTTCGGATAAGGCTCGCAGTGATCTAGGTTTTGCTCCGCGCTGGACTATTGAAGATGGAATCCGGGAAGTTGCCGACGTAATCACGAATCGTCGAATTAAGAATGTACAGAATCCTCGATTCAATAATTCAGAAAGTTTACGTATGCAGCTAGGGGGAATTTAGACATGGCCTCTCTGCCCAATGTGCCAACGATCTTTCAAGGAAATAGAGCTACTGATGATCGGGGTAGTTTAGGATTTATAAACGGCTTTGGAATCTCAGATTTTGAACGCTTTTATACTGTTGCAAATCACTCGTCCAATTTCATCAGGGCTTGGCACGGCCACCTTAAAGAAGCCAAGGCGATTATTGTTTTGCAAGGATCAGCATTAGTTTGCGCAGTTGAGATGAATGACTCCAAGAATCCCAATAGGGATAATCCGATAACACGCCATGTACTCTCTGGAAATAATCCCAGCGCCCTTTATATTCCAGCTGGTTATGCGAATGGGTTTAAGACATTAACCAGCGATGCGATTATGTTGGTTTTTTCATCCACCACCCTAGAAGAAAGCCTGGGGGATGACTATCGATTCGAGTATGACTATTGGAATCCTTGGGAAATTGTGCCCCGATAGATGAATCAAAAACCTTTAGCCTTGGTATTGGGTATTAGGCCAGATGTGATTAGGGCAAGCATCCTGATTCGCGAGCTTAGAAAAAAAATGGGAGAAAATTTTCTCTTGATTTGGTCTGGCCAACACTACTCTGACAACTTAAAAGACGTTTTCTTTAGGGAGCTTGGGATCGCAGCTCCAGAAATTGAATTAAGAATCCAAGGAGAGTCGGATGCGGAACTTTCTGCATCGATGATAAATCAACTTTCTAAATGTCTCCGTGAAATTGATCCGAAGTTAGTCGTATTCCTGGGAGATACCAATACTGTTATTGGTGCCGTCGCGGCTGCACAACTCAACATACCAATAATTCATATTGAGGGTTGCATGCGCTCATATGACTGGAGAATGCCGGAAGAGAAGTATCGGACGATAGCCGATCATCTATCTGATCGAATCTATGCATACCTGCCTGAATATAAGGATCAGGGTCTGGCCGAGGGAATACCGTCTGAAAACATTTTGGTGACTGGCAACCCAATTGTTGATGTTCTTGAAGAGTATTTCGTAAGCGGTAAATTGCGGATGGATGAGTCTGATTTTGATTATCTGCTTTCGGAAAAATACGGAGTTAAAAAGAATAGTTACTACGTTATGACTTGTCATCGAAGAGAAAATGTTGAAGATCATCTGTCTCTAACTAGGATTCTGGATTTGGCTGCAGATTGTAAGCAGCCAGTGTTATTTGCCGCAGGATACAGAACTCAAAAAATGATATTAGAGTTTGGCATTAACTTAAGTAAGAATGTCAAACTTTTTGATCCAATCGGTTACCTTGAATTACTGGAATTAATGACCCATTCGAATGGCGTCCTGACTGATTCTGGAACGGTAGTTGAAGAAGCCTGCATACTGGGAGTCCCTACAATTCAAATGCGTAGATCAACTGAAAGACCCGAGGTTTATATAGTTGGTTCTTCTGTAAAATTCGATCCTGCTTCGGATCAGACTCAAAAAGACGTGTTGGATGAATTCCACAGAATAATTGCCGGTTCTTGGAAACACACATTTGGTGACGGAAAGGCCTCCTACAGGATTTGTGACGATTTGTTTGCGTGCTGGTCTATGGACAAATTCACGGGTCACTCACCGTTGAGTAAGAGCCACTTGTCAAAGCGCTCATTTATGTGAGTGATTGAAGTCAAATTGCTCTTGAACCATTTGTTGAACAGTGGGTGCCGACTGATATCCAGATGCTCTCCAAAGGTTGGTGGAAAATTCACTTTGGTTGCTCGATAAAGTTCGATCAACTTTGTTCATACTTTCTACATGATTCACCGTAATATCATTTCTTCCGTAAACCGCTTTGAAATATTCAAGTAGTTCTGCCTTTGCCACAATATCACCTGGTAGCACATGTTTGACGCCAGGAGAAAAAAGATCTGTCTCAGTTATAATCAATGCTAATTTCGCAAAGTGATGAGTGGTAATCCCGTTCCACAAGTGATCTGTAAATCCATTAACTTTTGCATCTGGTTTTTGACTAAGAAACCATTCCAGCAGTGAAGTCGACCTTCCTAGTTCCGGACCGATTATTGAAGCTCTTAGATGGATGAAAGCTTCTGAACTTACCTCACCAAGGGATTTTGTTTTTCCATACACATCGAGTGCATCATGGGGATAGCTCTCCGAATAAAGTCCAACTTGACCACTATAAACACAATCCGTAGCAATCTGAATTACCTTCGTGTTAGTGGCTTGAATCGCTTGCGCAATTTGGTGTGGAAACAAACTGTTTACCTCAATGGCATTCTGGGTAGAGCTATTCAAAGACTCATTTATATGTGGCTTTATCACTCCGATGCAGTTAACGATCCAGTCGGGTTCCACTTTTTGAATAAGCTCTTCTACCGAGTCACCTTTAGCATCAAATCGCATCGAGTTTTTATTTTGATTCCGACTGGTGACTACCACATCGTTTTTGGATTCTTGCATGAAAAGCCTTTCACATGCACTACCAAGCATTCCTGTAGCACCAAGAATTAAGACTTTACCCATCGTGACCTCCTCAGCGATTCTCTGTTTGCCAACCATTCTAATGGTGACATAGTAGAGTGGTGCTGTGGAAAAAAATGTAGATTTTCTCATTGTTGGCGGTGGAATTCTTGGGCTATCAATCGGTCTTGAAATTTTGCGTAACTTCCCTTTTTCTAGGACATTGATTCTTGAAAAGGAAGCTAAGTCAGGTTTGCATGCTTCGGGTCGTAACTCAGGCGTTTTGCATGCCGGTTTCTATTACTCAGCTGACTCGCTCAAGGCAAAATTTTGTGCCGATGGAAATTTAGAGTTAAGGAAGGTGATTAGAGATCATAATATTCCTCTTTTGGAGTGTGGAAAAGTTGTTGTCGCCAAGAATGAAGCCGAACTAACACAACTAATCAAACTTCATGAACGAGGAAACAAGAATGGCGTCAAGCAAGAAATTCTCTCGGCGTCAGATCTAATTAAATTCGAACCTTATGCCAAAACACATAAGGAATTTTTGTGGTCTCCTAATACTGCCGTTAGTGATCCGAAAGCCGTTATTCGAGCAATTGAGCATGATTATCTATCCAAGGGAGGGGAAATACTTCACAACTCCATATTCTCAACTAACAATCAATTTGAGCATCGGATCAATGGAGAGTTAGTCACGGCTGGAAAGATTGTAAATGTTTCTGGAACGGGAGCTATAGATATCGCTAATCAGCTCGGGGAGGGGCTTGAATACGCGCAACTTCCTGTGTTAGGACTTTACAAGATCACCGACGATCGCTCCGTTCCTCTTAGGACATTAGTTTATCCTGTTCCGAATCCGGAGTACCCATTTTTAGGCGTGCACTTCACGCTTACGTTGGACAGAAAGATAAAAATTGGACCTACCGCTATACCAATTCTAGGATCTGAGCAATATTCAATATCATCCAAGGTTTCAAAAGGAGATTTAAAGGGCTCTATTAAGGCAATCAAGTCTCTGGTATTTAATTCACCCAAGCTCCTTACGGGCTTGGCGATCGCGGAATTACCGAAGGTAAGCACGCGCCGACTCGTGACAGACGGCGAACGGTTAGTTCCCAATGTCAGGTTAATATCATCTTGGAAATATAAGGAGCCCGGAATTCGTGCTCAACTTGTAAATCTCAGCGATGGTAAATTTGAAATGGATTTCGTTGTTCGATCTGCAAATGGTGTCATTCACGTCTTGAACGCAGTTAGCCCTGGTTGGACCGCTGCAATTCCGTTTGCCAAACATATATTTGATAACTACCTTGCTTCGTCATCTATAGAATGACTTAGATACCTCTTTTAGTAGTGATGTATCGGTATACTTTTTTAACACAATAAAATTTGTTTCGGCGGCAGCAGTAATAGCATCAATGTCGTTATAAACATCGTTGAGAGCGTTGAATAATACATCTTTGTTTGGCTCTACCACTCTCCCAACGCACCCCTTCCCTATCCAGTCTTGCGCACAAGAAGTATTCGTCTGGATAGGAAAAGCTCCATAGTTCATTGCTTCCAGGAATGAGGTACTAATTCCATCACTTCTTGATGCACCGATGTAGACGCGAGATTTTTGGTACTCCAAAGCTATCTGACTATACGACATTGGATTTCGGATACTCGAAATTCTTACCCGATTTGGAAATTTCCTTTCAAGTTTTTTAGCGTCACTTAATAGGTCGTCTGTAACAGAGAAAAGCAAGACGGAGGCGTCCTGTTGCGTATCCAAGAATTGATCCATCACAATTATCAATATTCTTCCAAGACCAAACGTTTCGCCATAGCACTTTACGATAACTTGACTTTTGGCGATTACGTCTTTTTGATTGGCAACGTTGATATTGAACTTAAATGAATTCGGAATTAGTGGTAATTCCTTGCCACAAAAGCCCATTTTTCTCGCTAATTCATAATCCCTCTCACATTCTGCAGCATATGAATCGATTAATTTGAGCAGTTCTTTTATTTTCTTTAGATGCGAGTCAAACTGACAAAAAAAATAGATATCGCTTCCCCAGTTAGTACAAATAATTTGCACATTAGATAAGGAGTCTGACTTGATTTCAAGAAGCAAATAGCCGGCGTGCTGAATCTCTAGGCAGTGAATATGAGAATATGATTTAGTCTTAATAGCACTTTTAAGCAACCAATGGGTAAGACTAAATGTTGCAAAATTAATCTTTCTTGTTAGGAAATCAAAATATGGTGCTAATCTGTAGCTTGGAAAGCTATATATCAGTCGTAAGTTTTTATTATCTTTAATCAGTTTTTGAAGTTGCGGGTGAATTCTTCGATGCGTTCGAGAGGGATAAATATGTATTTCACAATCGATATCAACTATTCGTTCAATCCAGTTCGCCGTATGTATGCTATCGACCATCCCGATTAACAGAATTTTCTTCATCTGTGCCTTTTCTTTTTCATCAATCCTAATGCAGATAAGGTTCTAAAAATAATTCGGCTCAAGGGCAATGTCAGAAGATAGGTGACTATGTGCAATTTCGAGGACTTCACCCATCTCCTATTCGTGATCAATGCCTGCACCATCCACTTTCGACCGGGGACTTCAGGATCAAAGAATGCCAAGATTGCAGCGTTATACAAAGAGCAAGCCCTTGCCTGTCTTGAGAGATCTTCTTTTTGAGGGTGCTCGAAGAGGAAGTTGCTGATGACATCAATTCTCTCAAGTGCCATGGTACGCCCGCGTTTGCCAATTGAAGTGGATTCATTGTGACTTCGCCATTGCGCCAGTACTTGCGGAATGTGAGCGAAGGTTCCTCTACTGGCTAGCCTCAACCAAAAATCATAGTCGCTGACAAATCTGTATTCTACGTTGCGGCCTCCGATCTGTTTAGCGACCTCTGTTCTAAATGCTGTGCCAGGGCCTGGAATACAGTGGAACTCACCTAGCAGTTCTTCAAAACTATAATCGGGGCAAACCTTTATTGAAATTATGTTGTTTTCTGAATCGATCATTTGCCAATCAGGATACACGGCTACAATTTTTTCATCGCTATCCATAATACTTCTCGCGTAATCAAATAATTCTTCTGATATTAGAGGGTCATCTGCACTCACCACCAACGTATATCTACCTCTTGCCAGACTAATGCCTGTATTCACAGCATTAGCCTCTCCAGCGTTAGGTTGATTTACGATCTTAATCTCTGACTTATACATATCCAAAATTTCGGGTGTTTTGTCAGTAGAACCATCATTAACAACAATTATCTCTCTATCTTGGTGTTGAGAGTACTTGATCACCGATTGTACTGTTTCACGGATATGCGACTGACCATTGTAAACAGGAATAACTATCGTAAATGTAGTCACTTCAATATTTCCCGATAAATGTCCTCAATCTGTGAGGTTATTTTGTCTTCACTAAGGTACTTTCTTCCAAAATCTAAATTATTCTTGGATATCTGACTTCGAAACTCTGGATCTATTTGATAAGTTTTAATTAGTTTTCTAAATTGGCGTCGCGAAGAACAGAATTGTTCATTGGTCAGCATCTCCGCTTGAGCTTGCGGATATCTACGTTCTCCTCTCAAGCTTGCAACAGGCAGTCCCCGCAATACAGCCTCTGCCACCGTATTTCCAAATGTTTCTCCCAATGCATTTACGTGAAGGTATACGTCAAAAGTTTGGTAAATATCAGCGATTTTCATCGGATCTTTGATGGGGTCGAGCCACATAATATTTTTAACACCAAATCTCAATGCATCGGATTCTGCAAGTCTTGATTTACCTACCCAAATCAACATAGTTTTGTCTGTCTCAACTTTGGAATATTCCTTCATCAGTTTCGGTGAATATATGCTTCTGTCGGAGCGAGCGACTCTTCCAAAAACTAGGGTGTCATCACTTATTCCATATCTCCCTCTCTGACTAATACCAAGTCTGGAGTTCACAATATTTGGAATAACGCGTGAATCATTTCCCAAGCCAATTTTTTTAGATTTCATCAATGCTAAAGAGGGATAAATCCTAAAATCTGCGATGGTATTGGTTGCACCATGAAAGTTAGTCTCAATAATTTTATAAGTTCTGGGGTGCTGTCCCAAGCCAGGTAGTAGCCAATCGTCTTCGCCTGATCTATGTGTGTGAAGAATATCAAATCCCATATTTTCGATTTCTTGCGTAGACTCGATGCGAATATGTGGCGCTAACTTGGTTGCTTCTTCAAATGTGCTGAGCAATGGTTGATCTTCATCTTGATCTGCTGTCCGCTTAGGGAATGACATTTCATTGTACAGAATTGTTATGTCCATTCCATTTTCAACTAAGCACCGTACAAGCTCGATTGCTGCTCTATCTGCCCCTCCGATGCCGAAAGACAGAAAGTGCGCAACCCTAGGCAAAGTCACTCACTAATTTTGGAGAATGTAATTTCCGCATAATTCTTTCAGGGATAGTTCGGGATTCGTCCAAATCTGGATAGAATGACTTTCGGAGCTCTTGAAAAAGAAGGTTCTTCCACTCCTCTTCTAAAATAGAAGTGGGCATCGTCATATTTAATTGATTTTTATGCTGGTATATGTCTAACTTATTGGACGCGGCGGCTTCTGCAAACGCTTCGTCTAATTCATCTCCAAAATTGTTTGTGAATGTATTCTCTGTTTGAATGAAATTATCACTTGTTGGGAAGGGTAGCCAAACAAAGTGGTTCTCAGCGTCAAGATTGATCGTCGCAATTGAACTTGTAACGACCGTTGAAGCGTTGCGCAGTACCTTCTCTCGCATTTTGAATAGCTTGGGATCGACTGGATTATCTTGCAATAAAGCCACACATCGTGTGCCTCCGTCAAAATTTGTTAGGTAACTTGCATTCTGTAGATAAACTCGCGGGTAGGCTTTTGGAGTAAAATCCAGAGCAAGCAATTTTCGCAGAAATATCCGGTGAAATCTAACTTTACCCGAATTCCATTTGTTAACTTGGAGACAATTCTTCTCTAGGATCTGTATCAAGAAACTCAACAAAACACTCTCTTTATTTGTGTCTCCACCAGAATCGTCCTCAATTGCAAAACCAGAACGGATTTTCGCGTTAACTTTAGCGCTTGTGTGTCGTTTTTCACCTTCTTGAAAATGATATGCGATCGACCGCAGCGAAGTTACATGCCTAATCCCACTTAGCTTGGCCTTTTTAAAGAGCGCCTCGTCTCCTGATACGCAAATCGTCCCAGGTTTTGCTATTTCAAATCGTTTGCCCTGGATATATGCATCTAGAGAGCCGGGCATAATATTTCCTTCCGGAAACCCACCAAGATTTAGAAATACTTCTCGCGAGATGAGCAGTGGCATGAATAGGCCACCTTCCGCAACACCAGGTTCTTCTTTGCGCAATGCGTACTTATAGAAGGCCTTCCTCCGAAATCGCTGCAAAGATTTTCCAAAATTCTTTTTGATTGCGAGGGGGCCAGGCTTCAACGTTCCACTTTCAACGAGTTTTGCGACAACAAAGGAATCTTTGTCTCTTTGCAATAGCATCTTGGTTAGGAAACCTGGCGTGTAGGCCATGTCTGAATTAACAAGCAAGCAATACTCCGACTTAGCAGCTCTTGTTGCAAAATTGTAGGCTCGATAGACGCGAGAAATATAGTGTTCTTTTGGATCGGCATTGTTAAATTCTATATAGGGTATGTTGTTGTACTTTAGAAAATCTAGAACCTGCTGAGAGGCGTCATTTGCACAAAATAAAATTTCGACTTCTCCTTGTTCGAATTCCTTTTGAAGCAGTAAAAGTTCACCATATGCGAATTCAAGCCAATCAATTCCTGAATAGATTAAGCAAACTAGAGTTACGAATGGCTTTTTCTCATGCCTCGCCTTCGTGACTTCAAGTTCACGTATATCCAACAGATAATGTGCGACAGAAGTTGCACTTGGTTGGCCTAGTCCGGCCTGACTTACCCATTTGTTAATGTTTTGTCCAAGTGATGAAGCTATCGAACTCAGCGGTTGTGTTTCCATGCATCTTTCATCAATTAAGCGCCACAAACTTCGACTTTCTTGACCAAAATTCTTATACGTTAGGAACTTCTGCACAATCTTCTCTCGGGTTGAAAAGCCTAAGTGGAGAATTCTTATCGAATCTTGGGCATAAATCGCCTGAATAGAAATTGGATGAAGCTCTCGATGAAGACCTGATTCTCCAGAAAAATACATTTCGCGTTGGTTTTTCCAAAGATGAATTTTTGCTACTCTATTAAAATATTCATCCGTGCGGAAATAGACCTCAGATTTCCATAGATTAACAAGCATAAATCTCACACCGGTACAGTTTTGACTCTCCGCTTTATCAATAATCATCATTAATTCTTCTCGACTGCAAGTTAAAACTTCATCCAAATCTAAAATCATAAACCAGCCAGTTTTTGGAAATCTTACTTTCGCTTCTGCCAGAATTTTTTCCCTGATTAATAGTTCATTTTTAAAAATAGAAATTTCGTTTTCAATTACTTCTACGCCGGATTGCTTGAGAAGTTTTACAGTGTCATCACTACTGGCGTCATCGTAAATCAGCACATTATCAAATAGCGGAATGTTCCACTTTAGAAATGAATCAATGTGCCCTGTATCGGCCTCATTCCTACATACGGCAATAAGTGTGAGTTCCATTTTAATGAGTTTTTTTTCTTAAAAAAATTTTATCTATTCTATCGAGATTAAAGAAGGATACATTCTGCTTTCGCCTAAGTCTGAAAATTCCAAAATATGCTAGTTTTAGATAGCTAAGTAATGATAACTTAATTCTCCGATTTGACTTGTGTTTCAGTGTTACGCCCTGAAAATATCTATTCGATCCATATTCGACGGTGTTGGCTTTTTTTGATATCAATCGGGTGTACCCATTACTTATAATTTCTGCAGAATTATTCGAGTGTGAAAATTCAAAGAAAGCAGAATCTCTATCCATTTCATAACCAGGTGTAAATGCAATCGTTTCATCTGGTTTTGTGGTAGCTCTTTTTTCGTATATCGCCCACATGGCGCTGAATTCTTCGCCCGAGTCGGATATGTGTGCGTGTGTGGCTATGTGAAATTTCCAATTAATACCGAAATCATTTGGAAGCCAGCCGCTTCGATGGGTTTGTAAATCAGCCTCTTCAAAACCCCAAGTGTCTTGTTTGGAAGAAAAATGTTGTGGCATGAATCCCAGTGGGGTAAAAATTCCCACAATTGAGCTTGTCACCCGTTCCACTTCTCTAATTAGTAGAAGTCCTTCATCTTTTTCTAGGTGCTCAATGACATCCGTTAAAACTACTGCATCAAATGACTCGTCGGGGATTGATTTTAGAAAAGTTAGGGCATCTTGGTTAACCACAACAGTATTTTCGCGTGGACCTAAAATGCGGCTTAGTACCCTGCAATACGCTGTTGACGGTTCTACTAGTACGCGAAGATGCGGGGGGAATTGCAGAACTATTGGCCTTATTCCTGGTCCTATTTCAAGCAATCTTCGAGAATGGTTTAGGTATTGAGTTCCAGCTTTAAAGCCGTCAGCAAGCGTTGAATGTACAGTTAAATTTTTTTGCTTTCCCAGGGTGCCAATATTGATAATCATTGATTCGACCTCCGTATTTGGACTTTCCAGGATGAACTTTCCGAAGTCCGATCACACCTATATAGTACTTTAGATGGGATAAAATTTCCTTCATGCTCAATTCCGCAAGAGTTTCAATTATTCTGCCGTACTTCGAGCGGCCTGAAGTCTTAGCTATTACTCTTCGTAGTTTTCAAGCCCTCTATTCAGAATCTCAGATTGAAATTGTAATAGTGGACGACGGATCGCACCCTGAAATGAAGCCACGTCTTCCGGCAGAATTTACTCTTCCCACAAAACTTGTCACGATAAGGAATAAAGATGGGATAAATCCTTGCACTCCAATTAATATCGGGGTAGCCGAAGCTTCTAGCGACTTGATTCTTCTAACCTCTCCAGAGATAGTCCACACTGAGTCAATATTTATTGCGATGGGCAATTCTGATGTTGGCAAAAACGAGTGTCTTTTCTTTAATGTTTTTGCACTAACTGATAAAGATACAAATTTGAGATTGATTACATCTGAATCACATAGCGCTTTTATGGAAATTTATGCGTCTCTTGAGCCTAAGCTAGAAGAAGGCTTGGGCCTTAATGGAAATATCTGGTCAAATTTATATGGGAGTTGGTATTGCCATCCCACTTATCGGAAAACAGATTTAAATTTTCTTTCTTTGATGAGACGAAGTTCTTTCCTTAACGTAGGTGGATTTGATGAACGCTACAGAAAAGGATCCGGTTTCGATGATAATGAATTTCGGAGAAGAATGATTTCGTATGGTTTTAATTTCAGATATCAGGGTACATCTGCCGCCATACATTTGATTCATGAAGAAGTATCAACCAGGCCTGACTTTAACATTGGAATTAACTCTAACGAAAAACTTTTTAAATCAAAATTTAAACGCACACTTGGTAGAAAATCTATTGTGAAGAAATCTAATTACGAAATTACCAGTATAAATTTTTGATGATTCGGTAGACCTTAAAGGGAGAGGGTCTATTGAAATTTTACTAGCGTGGCCTACGTCGTCGCTGATCCGAACTCGGACGGGGCTTGCGATTTCCATGAGTAGGTCCTTTGTTTTCAACGACAGGCGTCACATAAGGAATACCTGAGGGCTCTTGTGCTCCTGTAATCCGCATTAAGTCCTGGTCTAAAGGTTTTACCCCTACAAACTTAGGTGTGACTCCTGCGCGAGATGTAAGCCCCCCAACAGATTTCTGTTGCTTGGTCGTCGCAAGAGTTACAACTGCACCTGCTTCGCCGGCACGTGCTGTGCGACCAGATCGGTGCAAGTAATCCTTATGATCTGTTGGTGCATCTACGTGCACAACCAGTGAAATTCCATCAACGTGGATACCGCGTGCTGCAACATCCGTTGCAACTAAAGCTGCATTAGGCAATCGCTTGAAAAGTGCGAGGGTGCGAGTGCGAACCGCTTGTGATTTCCCACCATGCAGTGCCCCAACAGGAACGCCCGCGTGGGCGATTTTATCAGCCAAACGATCTGCTCCACGTTGCGTTTTCACGAAGAGAATTGTCTTTCCATTACGAGCAGCAATCTGGTTCGTGATGTCATCTTTGTCACCTGGGTGCATAACCAAAACATAATGATCCATCGTTGAAACCGATGCACGATCATTTTGTAATGAGTGAGTCTTTGGGTTATCTAAGTACTGACGTACTAACGCATCCACGCCACGGTCTAGCGTTGCAGAAAAAAGAAGTCTTTGACCATTTGGTTTTGCTTGATCAAGAATTTCCTTCACGACCGGCAAGAAGCCCATGTCAGCCATTTGATCTGCTTCATCTAGTACGGTGATTTCTAGATCATCAAGTTGAACTTCACCTTTGTTGAGCAAGTCAATTAGTCGTCCAGGTGTTGCTACAAGAATTGCAGTTGCTTTACGCATAGCAGTTATCTGCTTTGCATAAGGCATTCCGCCTGCAATGACGACAGAGTTATGACCAATTGCTCGTGCAAGAGGCGTAAGCACCTCATCAATTTGTTGAGCAAGTTCACGCGTTGGAGTTAGAACAAGTGCCAATGGCTTATGAGGTTTAGCGGCTTTCCCACTGATATTTGTAAGCAAAGCAAGGCCAAACGCAAGCGTTTTACCTGAACCGGTTTGTCCGCGGCCAAGGATGTCATGGCCAGCAAGAGCGTCAGGAAGTGTCGCGATTTGAATTGGGAATGGACTCGTAATGCCTTGTGCATTAAGTGCGTTGGCAAGTGCTGGTGATATACCAAGATCACGGAAAGTAGTTGTTACTTCGGATAATGGAGTTGCATCAATCAAATTTGCATCAGCCAGGTTTGCAGAGATGTAATTATCATCTGCACCAAAATCAACCGCTGCATTGGTGTGAGTTTTCAATGCTTTGCGGTCATCACGGGCATATGCAGGTGAATCGTTACGGCGATCGCGAACAGGCTTTGCTGGACGCTCCGCACGGTAATTTGATGCTGAAACATCTGGTGCTGAATTATGTTTAGCAAAAGTTTGTTTTGATGGTGATCCTGGTTTGTATTTCTCGCGCTTGCCAGGAATAAAGTTTGGACGGCCATCATCGGTGCGGGCAACACGTTCTTTCGCCGCATCGCGGCGAGTTGTTGGGCGGGTATCTGGCTTCTTAAATTCCGGCCGAGCTGTGCGCTCATTGCGGGCAGAGACAAATTTCTTTGCTCTTGATTCAGGTTTTACAAATTCTTCTTTAATTTCTCTTGGTTTTGAAGAAATCTTTTCTTGATAGCGCTTAGCGCGCATCTTTGAACGCTCTGTTAGTCGAGCATCTTTCTTTGAAAGAGTTGATGTATCACCATCGGTATAACGCTGTGTTGATGGTTTCGCATCTGGCTTTGAAGCAGCAGATTTAAATGGCTTTGCGGCTACACCTTTGCGTGCAAGTTTCTCAGCAGATGTGTGTCGTGGCTTTGATGCTGATGCTCCAGCAGATGACTTCTTGGCGCGGGGTTTTCCAGCTTTGGCAGATGCTGCTCTGCGGGCTTTTCCGGGCGCGGTTGTACGTGGCTGTAGAGACATAGAAATGCATACCAATCGAGACGACAAGCGCGTCTCGGGTATGGCCTCGAATGGGCCAGGGCGGTGATAAGACTCGCAAGTAAGTGACTTTTAAGGCTCACTTTGGGGGACGTGCATCGAGGCGGATTGCTCCGATGGTTTAATTGTAACAGTTAATATCTGGTGCTTAATCCAAGGCTATTGCGCCGGGTGGCACCTCAAATGGGTGGAAATCATTCTGGTCTCGCCATATTTAGTATCAAAGTGGTCTTCATTTTGTCGATGTAAAAAACGGGGCTCACGTGATGTGTAAAAACGGTTAATGCTGTGTCAGTTGGAGTCTTCGATAAATGCGAATCAAATATTCGAGCAATATACCAACAACAAATCCTAAAAAGGAAAGTATCAACGTGATTCCTAAAATTATGGACATCCAACCACGTGCACCTGAGTCAAACCCCACTAGCCACAAAATAATCAGCATTAAACTTCCTAAAGCTGAAATCAAAAAAACAAAAAAACTTAGAGTAGAAATTAGTCGAATAAAATTTCTTCCGTAGAGAAGTAACCCATCAAGAGCCAAGTCGTACATGCTAGCGAAATTAAATTTGGTTTTTCCGGCTACCCTAGGCGCTCTTTTATAATCAATGTAAATAATGTTTGTGAATGAATAATTTAGAAATCCCCTAATGAAAAGATTTTGGCTTGGCAGATTAGCAACTTGGTCGTACACATACCTGGGGAGGATATAAAAATCTTGAAAGCCATTTACATAAGTTTTATCTGATGACGCATCAAGCAGTAAGTAAAAAAATTTTCGAGAAATATTCAGTGCTGCTGATTCTTTTCTTTTTATAATCTTTCCCGCAACAATACGATCTGGATTAGATAGCCAGGTATCCAACAATTCTTCAAGTACAGATATAGGGTCCTGCATATCAGATTGGAATAGCGCAAAGCCGTCGCCAGTCGCTTTACACATAAGGTCTCTTACTGTTGCCTGAAAATCTAATGGAGTGTCTAAGACAAATAGCTTTACATTTTCTTCGCTTGCGGCCCAATCCATCAAGAGTGAGGTACCTCCATCGGTACTTAAATTATCATTGATAAGGACTTCGAATTTCAACGGGGAGTACTTCTCAAGGTTGAGCAAGTTTGTAATTTGCTTCTTTAACTCCAATATGTTTTCAAATTCGTTCTTAACTGGAATACCTATTGAGAACGATCTTTTCATTTCAAATCTCCATTCTTGAATGATTCGACGAATCGTTCATAGCGCAACATTGGTGAAAAATTTTCAAGTAATGCGGGATATTCTAATGGGCTTTCTTGGTGCTTATCCAAAACATCATTAAACATGCATCTTTCGAAGGCGGCACTCGAATTCGCTAAACTAGAGACTAAATCATGCAGTCTGCCGTGCCACATTGGTCTAGGTGTGCAAATCAACTGCTCACTGAGCAAAGCTTGATATAGGGCGCGTACGGCATCCATAACGTGCAGAATCGGTAAGAGCTGGTTCCCGCTTCCAAGTTCTACCACTTCACCATTATTCATCTTTCTTAGAGTTGGAATAATTCGCGAATTGTTTTCATTTCCTCCAAAAATATGAGGGAGTACCAATGACGTAACGGCTAAATGTTTCTTTTCTGCTGTCGAATCAAATAAAAAATCTCGAAAGGCAACCTTATCTAGAGAGTAATAATCGCTGCGACCTTTTGGCACTTGGAGCTCGTAATAGGAGGCTGCTTGCACCCATTTTATTGGTTTGTCCGAAATTCGATTCAGGATTGCTTTTGGGAAGTTGAAATTTGCGGAGCGAGAATCTTCTTTTGAAGCATTTAATCTCGAGGCGCTCAAATTCAATATTATTTCCACTTTATTATAGAATTCTGGTTGTTGCAAATTCGCGTCTGAATGTTTGAGAAAAATAAAATTATTGCTCGAGTAAGCTCTCCGAAAGTGAGTGCCGATATATCCCCCTCCGCCGAGTACTAATACCTTTTGGCTAATTACAGAACTAGCCATGGGGCTTTTTCGGAGGCTGATGAAGTTGACATTTTAGTAAGTGATTCTTTATCTCTTAAGGTATCCATCGATTGCCAAAAGCCGTGGTGCTTAAATGCCATTAAGTTGCTCGCTGAAGCTAACCTAGGAAGTGCCCCTTTTTCAAAAGTCTCATTCTCGGTTGAAATATAATTCACTATCTCCCGCTCCAATACAAAGAATCCACCATTGATCCATCCTTCGTCTGCTTGATTTTTTTCGTCAAAACTTACAACCCGATCGTCTTCAATGGTCACATGTCCAAATCGTGCAGGCGGTCTAACTGAAGTCAAGGTGGCAATTTTTGAATTTGATAGATGAAAATCTAACAATTGATGCAGGTTTATGTTTGCCACACCATCCCCATAGGTACACATGAAACGAGAATCGGAGTATTCAGAGATGCATTTTAAGATCCGTGTCCCAGTAAGACTGGAAAGTCCTGTATCGATAACCGAAATTTTTAAATTCTGAATCCAAGCAGACTTGGTTTTGTAATGAGACTTAACCCAATTGTCTATAACTTCATATTTATACCCACCCGCTACTACAAAATCCTGAAATCCTTGTGAGGCATAAATTTGGATAATGTGCCAAATAATCGGTTGGCCTCCGATATCAACCATTGGTTTCGGTTTTTCATTCGTTTCTTCTGAAATTCTGGTTCCAAGTCCTCCTGCAAGAATAATTACTCTCATTCGAATTACTCAAATATTCCGTGGATAATTGAGCTCATGTATTCAATTATTTCAAAATTGATTCCTGGCCACACACCAATCCAAAAGGTGTCCTCTGTAATTTTGTCACTATTTACAAGGTCACCAGAAACTCTTCGTGGGGTTTCGAAAAAGGCTGGTTGACGCAGTAAATTTCCACCAAATAATAATCTAGTTCCTATTCCTGCTTTCTCAAGTGTTGTTACGACTTCATTCCGACTTATTCCTACACCATCGCGTAAAGTGATACAAAAGCCAAACCAAGATGGGTTGCTCCCAGGGGTTGCTTCTGGCAAAATGATAAATTCCTGCAGGTCTGCTAATTTCTTGTTTAGATATTCCCAATTTGTTCTTCTATCTGCCACAAAACGATTCAACCGGGTTAGTTGCACAAGCCCTATAGCTGCTTGAATATCTCCAGACTTCAAATTATAGCCTAGGTGGCTATATGTGTATTTGTGGTCGTATCCTTCAGGTAACGTACCTAATTTCCAGCCGAATCTCTTTTTGCAAGTGTTATCACAACCGGGGTCGCACCAACAATCTCGTCCCCAATCTCTGAAAGATTCGATTAGTCGACTTAACACCGGGCTATCAGTTAACACGGCGCCTCCTTCACCGGTTGTTATGTGGTGCGCGGGATAAAAACTTAACGTAGCAAGATCGCCAAAACTTCCGAGATTTTTCTCTTTATAGGTGCCCCCGAGTGCATCACATGAATCTTCAATCAGCCAGATCTTATTCTCGCGACAAAGGTCAACTAACTTGTCCATTTCAGGGGGATTGCCAAGTGTATGAGCCAACATCACAACTTTAGTTTTATTAGAAATTGCCTTTTCTATAGATTCCACAGAAGGCACATAAGTAGGGATTTCAACATCAATATAAACCGGAATCAGTCCATTTTGAATAATTGGGCTTACGGTTGTAGGAAATCCTGTTGCGGCTGTGATCACCTCATCACCAGATTCAACTCTACGACCTTTAAGCTGTGGACTTGTTAAAGCACTTAATGCTAACAAGTTAGCGGAAGAGCCTGAGTTGACCATCTGGGCTTTTCTAGTCCCGACGATTCTAGATAGTTCTCGCTCAAAATTTGCAGTGTTCTCGCCCTCTGTCAACCAAAAATCTAGACTTGCACTAACTGCCGCGGAAAGCTCTTCCTTATAAAAAGTTTTCCCAGTTACTGGAATATAGGAATTGCCAGGTATAAAGACTTTTTTAGAATGTTTTTTATTAAATGCAGCTGCAACCAACTGTGCTTGTAAATCTAAAAATTCTTCATCCATGGTTGAGAATAGTACTCAAATTTTATGTCTACGGATGGAATGCGTCATTTCCAGGGCTATAATTTAGCGTGCAAAACCCACTCTCAGGTTTAAGGAATAGTGAAGGCCCAATTTTATTAACAGGCCACACTGGCTTTAAGGGTACCTGGCTTACTTTTTTGCTTGAAGAACTCGAGATCCCAGTTGTTGGGTTTTCGCTACCACCACTAGAACAAAGCCTTTATCGGCGAGCGAACAGGCTTCAAAAAATTCCAGAAGTGTTCGGTGACGTGCGCGATTTAGACCTTCTCAAGAAAACGTTCAAAGAGTTCCAGCCATCGTGTGTAATTCATATGGCTGCCCAGCCGTTAGTCATCGAATCTTACAAGGATCCACTTCTTACATTTGATATAAATGTTTTGGGCTCCGCTAATGTGCTCGAAGTTTCCACGATGGCTGATTGTGTTAGAACAATTGCTTGCGTTACAACGGACAAGGTGTACCAAAATGTCAATCAAAATGTAAAGTTTCTTGAAGGAGATGTGCTTCGCGGCAAAGACCCCTACAGTGCAAGTAAGGTCGCAGCGGAAAGCGTTATTGATACATGGAGACACCTAACCAAAGATAGAAATAAATCGAGCGTATTAAGCCTTCGATCAGGCAATGTAATCGGTGGCGGCGATTTTTCAACTAATCGACTAATGCCTGACATTATTCGAAATATTTTCTTAGACGATCCGCTCTTGATTAGAAATCCAGACGCAACTCGCCCATGGCAGCATGTCTTGGATCCGCTCCTTGGGTACATCTTAAGTATTGATTACTCAATAACTGAAACTAATCCAGCTTTCGATACTTTTAATTTCGGCCCTTCTGAAAATTCACTATCTGTCAGAGAAGTTATTCAGATATCTAAAGATTTTTATCCAGAATTTGAGGTGCCTGAGTTGAATGAAATTCAGCAAAAATCTTATGAGGCAACTTCTTTGCAACTAGACTCGACTAGAGCAAATACCGAACTCGGCTGGAAGCCAAGGATGACTCAAAAGCAAGCGGTTACTTCTACAATTTCCTGGTGGGTTGATAACCTAGCAAAAGGCGTTTCTGCAGAGGTACTTTGTAAAGACGAAATAAAGAAATTCTTAGAAAGATGAAGGCTGTTAATATTTTTCGAAAAAGGATCAATGCCCACCATTTTGCACTGACATTGATTCTTGTTCAGTTCATATTTCTTACGAATGAATTCTCTAGAAATCCGATACGAACACCCGTCACTGACGATTGGCTTTATTTAAACATCGGGGCACACAGAGCTACCCTTCTCAGTGTCGATAGCTTCGAATTAATTAATGGCCACCAGCAAGTTCTGGTTAAATCTCTAGTTTGGGTGCTTGGATTTCTTCCAGGTTTATATTTTTCATACGTTTGGTACTTGAATGTAGCTCTCGCTTTTTTAGGTATCTATCTTTTAATTGGTTCACAAATTATTCTCCTCCGAAATAAAATGCGCCTTCTCCATGTATTGATTTGCGTTATAATCCTGTGTAACTTTAAACCTTTATATCTATACATGAGTGTGACTGGAACAGGTTTGTGCCTAACAATGCTTTTCTTCGGCATTTACTACTACGCAAGTAATAAATTCTCTGTAAAGAATGCACGAATTGTGAAGACTATTTGTGCATTTCTTGCGCCGTTTGCGACCGGGTTTGGTATTTCGTTGGCAGGCGCGCATTTAATCGAACTTTTTTACTCTTGGAGTCAAAAAAACTCATTTAATATCTCCAAGAGAAAGATCTTTGATATTTTGATTATTTTCACTGGACTAACTATTTCATACATTCTGCCGACATTTTATAATATTTTAAATTCTCGTTCACCAGAAAGTAGTACATCAAAGTTAAGTGATATCTTCGATTTAATTTGGAATCCGATGAGGGGTGTGTTTTTCATTTTTGGTTTATTGGGCGCAACAGTAACTCCGTCATCTCGATTTGACCCCATGGTTGCGATTTTTGCTGGTGTTTTAATCGTCATGTTAATCTCGTGGAATTTGTTTCTCTTGTTTAGTTTAAGGGGTTTCATTTCTAAAGTGTTGATGAATCAGACTCCGTTGTTGGGTGCATTAATTTTTATGCTTATGTTGGTTGTCTTTAGAGGGTCAAGCGAGCAAGGATCTCTGAGTGAAGCGGTTGCCCCTCGGTACGTGATGGGAACATCTCTAACCATTTTCAGTCTCTTTGTTCTTATTTTAGAAAAACAAAATACAATAAATAATGCCCGCATTCCACTCACAATTCTTTCTTTAGTCCTAGTTTGCTCTCTTTCGGGTCTGAAAACTGGATTAGAGTGGTTATCTGTTCGAAACCTACAAACTTCTGAGCTACGGACTTGTCTTGATAGCCAAACAGTTAACAACGTTGATTGCATTCAAGTTGCGCAACCGATCAAAGAAGGAGAAAGCAGTGATGCGGATACCCTTAAAGACTTGGAAGATCTATCGAAATATCTCACCAAGGTTAGCCTGAAATTTTCTGAAACTAACTCACATTTTCTAAGTACACCAAAGCTTCTTTAAATTTTTCTTGGCTTAAAATATTCTCTCCTGGGTATAAGAGTTCCTCACACTTACTTGAGGCTAGAGAATGATTTGAAATACATTCGGTGATTTGAACGCTTTTGTTGTGTCTAACTTTGGAAAAATCTTCTGCGGTCTTTGCACCAGATATTGTCATAATCCCCAAGAGCATCATGATTAATAGCTGCGTGCTCTTCGTACCACTTCTCAGCATATTTAGAAAAATTCCAAAGACTAGTAAAATTGCCCCCGTTGAATAACGTGGTTGGGCGGCGATCAAAATCGACGTCCAGCTTCCATCAAATCTACCTAACAAGTGGATCACATGAAAGATTATTCCAATGGTGATAAGGCCATCAGTTGATAGAAAAGTTGAAAGATTCTTTGAGTTTCGCAAAATTCTCATTAACAGTATCAAAACTATTAGCCCGAAAACTGACGCTATAGTCACAGAAAAGCGCGATGCTGGAGTGAATGGTGAACCAATACTTGTAAGCAAAAAAATTAATAGGTTGACAGGCTGAGTTATCATCTTAATTGGGCTCGTGAATCCTCCATACTCATCCGCAGAATTTAGAATTGAGATTTTAAACACGAGGCTTGTAAACAAAACTACACAGGTCAATATCAGAATATTACTAAGTCGGTGGCGATCTTTGTATATTTCGTAGGTAAGTTTGATAGCTAGATATCCGGGAATGATAAAACCAAAACTTAAAGTTAGGGGTCCTATTAGAGAGAGAAGTAACAGAATGATTACACGATAGATATTCATGTCTTGATTTACTAGTAAGTAGGTCCAAATCAATGCGATCAGGCAAATCATCCATGACCAACAAGTGGGCATGGTCAGATTCTGGTACTGGTTTAAGTTCAGGCCGACAATTACTACGGTGAAAAATACAAAATTCTTATTGTGGTTAATTGCGGCGTGGCTGGCACTTCGCGCCAAGACGAGTAATGTTGTTATAAGCAGAATTGTTAGCATTATAGAAAAAGTTGAAATCGCAATTCCCATTGTTTTCGTACTGAATATGTAAATAACCCTGTTTACAAAAAATGAATGACCGTTGTACGGAGCAAGATTCGTTAGATTTATGCCATTTCCCGACGTGCTGAAATCTTTGAAAATGGACCAGTCATCTACAAAGAGATATTCAATATTTCTTGTTAATAGTAATCGCGTTAGGTTGGCAATCAAAGCAAAAGATAAGAAAATTATTAGTCTGTCTGCCAAATCTAATCGTTTTAGGTTTGCTAATCTAGTCATATTCTTTGAGGCTTAATTCTAAAAATTGCTTTTAAATACCACTTCAAATAGAATCTAAGTGAAGAAATCAACGGGAATTTAGACTCTCCCTCTGTCCTTTCAATCCATATCGTAGGTATTTCTGCAATTCTAAAATTTAGCAGTTTGGCCTTGGTAGTAAGCTCAAGTCCGATTTCAAATCCATAATTTGATTCAATTACTATGGAATTAATGAACTCGTTCGAATAAACTTTGAAGTTATTCGTGGCGTCGCGAGTGCCTAATCTTGCAAATAGATACAAAGTAATCCCAGCAAACCTGCTTAGCCAGGCTTTTAAAAGGGGGGCCCCAACTAATTGCCCGCCTTTCATATACCTCGAAGCAACTGCAACACTAACTCCTCTTTCGACAAGCCCTGCCAAAGAATCCAGCTGGCTTATATCATCGCTTCCATCCCCAGAAACGACTGCAATCATTTCTCCTTTAGCAAATCGAATACCTTGTTTTATCGCTCCCGCTGGTCCTACCGCAACCTGATTCAATTCAAATCTAAAACGCGGGTCCTTGCGTTGGAAATCTAAGATAAAGGGGATTGTTGAATCAGATTTGTTATCAGCAATAATGATGCACTCAAACTCAGTTTTTACGCTTCTGGTAATTCGTTCAAGAGTCGCAAGGATGTAAGATCCTTCTTCATGTACGGGTATTACAATGCTCAGCAGATACATATATCAAATCTATCACTTTTATTCTATAAAAGTTCTTCTCAAATAGCATTTACCCGATCGGCAATCTTCTGCGTGAAAATGGCATCATCGATGGAAGGGAACTTAAAATTATCTGATCGGGAATTTTCGCTGAATTCTTCAATCAATACTCGGCTTATGTAACTTCTTAGAGCAACTTGCCTTGCATCCTCGTCAAGATTTAATGTCCCCGAAAATTTTACCTGGTCCATATTTTGAATTAGGGAATAATCTCGCAATTTGAACGGGTACACGTTTCTTATTTGAAACCGATCCTCCGGTGTTTCAATGTCTATCTGCAAACTTGAAATCAAATTATAATCTCTGTGGATTTCAATTTCCAATGTTTCAGACTTTAGACTGACATGATCAATAAGATTATTCCCTTCTAATAACAACTTGAGTTCAAAACCAAAACACTCATCAGAAAATCCATATACGTTCCGTAACAAGTCGACTACGTGGCACAAATGATCTCTGTACACACCACCGCCTCTTTTTAGATCATTCTTCCATTCCTGATGATTTTTCGTCTTCTTTATATTCCATCGTATTTTTGCCGTTCTATTTTCCGTTACAGAAAATTCACGGACATGATCGGCGGACTTTTGAATAACAGGATCAAATCTGAGGTGAAATCCAATATAAAGATTGTTTTGGTTTTTTTGGATCAGTCGTTTAATATCCAAAGCGTCTTTAGCATTCAGCCCACCTGGTTTTTCCAGATAGATCGATTTCCCGAACGGCGCGAGGCGATTAACATACTCAAATTGCAAGAATGGAGGAAGTGCAATAAACACGATCTTTATTTGTGGGTTAAGTGCAATATCTTCAAGTGAAGCAAAAGATATATTTGAGAGATTGTATGCTTCGTATTCTACTTCGGAGAAGTCTCTGGGTTTCATTAAATTTACTTTGAAGTCGCCTGAACTAAGAATTGCCGGCAATATTTCTTGAAAACCAAATCCACTACCAATTATTGCTATTTCAGGCGCGGTGTGACTACTAAACATACATAAACTATAGTAATGTTTTCGGTGTGCGATACTCCAACGCTCTAGGATTTTAATCCATGGCAGGCAAAGGAAATACAGCAGTCATAATCGGCCTCGGTTACGTAGGGCTCACACTCGCCGCTCACATGGCGCGATCTGGTTTTAAAGTACATGGGGTTGAAATTAGAGATGAAGTGCTCGAACCGCTAAAAAACGGGAGGGCTTTTTTCTTAGAACCTGGGTTAGATTCTCTTCTTAGGAAATTCATCACTGAAGGTGTATTTACTTTCTCAAAGGATATTCCTGCCTCCGAAGAGAATAGAATTTTTATTATCACGGTCGGCACTCCTTTAAAAGTGGATGGGACAGCGAATACAGATTTCATAAAGCGCGTCTCCGAATCCGTTGCAACTCACTTAAAGGACGGGGATTTTGTCATACTTCGATCTACCGTCAAGCTTGGAACTACAAATACAGTTGTAAAACCAATCTTGGAACGGACGAACCGCGAATACGGATTAGCATTTTGCCCTGAGCGCACTTTGGAAGGTGCGGCATTATCAGAGTTAGGTTTGCTGCCTCAAATCATTGGAACTTCGAACGACATTGACAAATCGAAAGCAAATTCCATTTTTACAAAATTAACCTCAAGTGTAGTACATGTTTCTAGCATCGAGACGGCAGAACTTATAAAACTAACTGACAATATGCAGCGCGATGTACACTTTGCAATTTCTAACGAGGTAGCCAAAATCGGCAATGTTTTTGAAATTGACGCGAGTGAAGTCATTGCGGCAGGAAAGCTTGGCTACCCTAGAACTAATTTAGCGATGCCAGGCCCTGTTGGTGGCCCGTGTCTAGAAAAAGATACTTACTTATTGAATGAATCGCTCGGATGGAATACTTCATTGAGTTTAGCGGCAAGAAAGACTAACGAATCAATTATCCAAGATTCCATAGATTTTTTGATTCCTGCGCTAAATAATTTCTCAGGCCTCGACGCAGATGATAGTTCAAATGGAATCGGTTTTTTAGGCTTGGCTTTTAAGGGGGTGCCTGAAACTGATGACCTTCGAGGCTCACTTGGTGTTACATTACTAAATGAATTGCGCAAGCTTTTCATTAATGCAAATTTCTCTTTTTTCGATCCGTTAGTTCCGAATCTAAAAAATCAATTAGGTCAGATCATAAAATATGAGGAAGTTGATGAAGTTTTCTCTAATTCACGTTTAGTAATAGTTACAAATAATCACCCAAAATTTGCCAACTTAGATTTAGATGCGCTGAGTGCAAAAATGCCAAAAAACTCAATTATTTATGATCTGTGGGGGAGATACCAAACCATGATTGATTCGAATGGTAACTTGCGGTGTTCGTGGGGCTCTCTAGGAAAAGCGAAGGCGATTTTGAAATGAAAAGAGTTTTAGTTACTGGCGGCTCCGGTTTTATTGGATCTGCCATTGTGAACAAGTTGCTTACTCTTGGATGCGAGGTAACGATTTTAGATGATAACTCCAGAGGTTCGCTCGAACGATTGAAAAAAATCAACGATGAGTTTAGGTTTGTTGAAGGCTCTATCTTAGACAAAGATGCAGTTAGGTTGGCGTGTAAAGATATTGATTCTGTTGTACATCTTGCCTATATTAATGGGACCAAGAATTTTTATGAGCGTCCGGACGCAGTGCTTGATGTAGGGATTCGCGGAATTCTGAATCTGAGTGATGTCATGTCTGAGTTTGATATCCCAGAGCTAATACTCGCTTCCAGCTCAGAGGTTTATCAACAGCCTTCTGTTATTCCAACGCCAGAGAGCATTCCAATGATTGTGCCAGATCTCGAAAACCCCAGGTACTCATACGGGTTAGGAAAAATTGTCCAAGAATTTTATGGTTACCATGCAATGAAAAAATTGGAGCGCTTTGTAATTTTCCGACCACATAATATTTATGGACCAAATATGGGAAATCTTCACGTAGTCCCACAATTAATAGAAAAGTGTAAAATTGCTATGGATTCTGGTGGCAGTCTGGAAATTGAGGGAGACGGAACACAAACAAGAAGTTTTTGTTTTATCGATGATTTTGTGGCTGCATTTGAAATTATTTTTGAATTAGGAAAGCATCGTAACGTTTACAACATTGGTACTTTGGAGGAAGTAAGCATTATTGATTTGGCAAAATTGATCTCTAAATTAATGGGTTTTCGTGGTGAAATCAAAACTTCTGGCGGACCAATTGGGGGAACAAGTAGGCGACTGCCGGATATCAACAAGATTTCTAATCTTGGTTTTAATAAAAAAGTTTCATTGGAGTCTGGACTTCAAATTTGCATTAAGGAGAACAAATGAAATCTGATCAAATTAAAAACATAAAAGAGTGTTCGTATTGCAAATCTGAATTAAAGACTCTCCTAAACCTAGGATCGCTGCCGCCTGTAAACGTCATGGATAAAATTGAAGACGAGTTCTACGGCTATCAAGCTTTTCCACTTACATGGGCAGTTTGTAAAGAATGCGGTTTGGTTCAAATATTAGAGGAACTAAACGGTGATTCAGTTTTCCCGGATAGCTATCCGTATTTGTCGGGTACTACTCGCATATTGCGAGAGAATTTTGCCGAACAATTTGATGAGATAGATTCTTTTTTGAATTTGAAAAGTAGTGATTTAGTTCTTGATATTGGATCCAACGACGGAACCCTACTTTCTAACTACAAAGGAACGACTAGGATTCTTGGCGTTGAACCAACTGGTGCAGCAGTCGTGGCTCAAAAAAACGGTATAGAAACAATTAAAGAATTTTTTTCAAAGCAAATAAGTGAACAAATCGTTAGTAAGTACGGGACTGCGAAAGTTGTTACTGCTTGCAATGTTTTTGCTCATATCCCTAACTTAACTAGCCTTACTGGTGCAGTTAAAGAATTGTTAGCCGAAGATGGTGTATTTATTTCCGAGTCTCACTATCTTTATTCACTTATTGAAACGCTGCAGTTTGACACCATTTATCATGAACATTTACGTTACTACTCCGTCGAATTCCTGAATAGATTGTTTAATGATTTTGATATGGAAATCATCCGAGCAAAACGAATTCCAACGCATGGTGGTTCTATCAGGGTTTGGTCGGCAAAAAAGGGAGTATTCACGCCGGATGATTCAGTCAAAGAAATTCTTAATTACGAGAGAAAATCTGAGAGGGCAGGTCATTTAAACTTGGATAATTTTGTAGTTAGATTGCTTGATTGGCGTCAAAGATTTCGAAATTTGATTGCGCAAACGAAAATTCAGAACAAATCGATAGCGGCTATAGGGGCGCCCTCGCGAGCCAGCACATTGATAAGTTTTGCAGGTCTGAGTCATCTAGACTTAATTTCTGTAGGTGAAATTAGTGGTTCGCACAAAATTGGCAGAAATATGCCGGGAACTTCAATCCCTGTTGTTGATGAGAGCGAGATTTTGTCAGGGGAAGTCGATTATTTGTTAATACTTTCGTGGCACATAGCCGAAGAATTGATTCCGAAATTGCGAAAGGGTGGGTATAAAGGAAAATTTATAATTCCTTTACCCCAGCCATCAATTGTTGACTAAGAAAACACTTTACGCCCTTCAGGTCCTACTTTTTGGATTAGTTACAGTAAATCTAGGATCTCAAATATTTGGAATTAGGCCGATACAGGATGACTATTTCATCCTGGGAGCTGTATCTACGGGTTCCATAAGTGATTTACTTTTGAGCACCTGGAAAACGCAAGGCGGAAATCTAATTCCGTATGCTTTCAGTGCGTGGGCGGCTAAATTCACTGCAGTATCACTTAGTCATTGGTTGCAAATTGCTTTCTTGATAATTACCGTAACCCTAATTATACTTTTAAGTTTGCAATTTCTAAGTTGGATTGGCGTAAAGAATCGCAAATCTAGATTACTTTTGCCTTTGTTACTAATTCTTTGTTTTGAAGGCATTTTTACTCCGCTACAAATCGCAGCCTATTCATGGGCTCAGACCAGCCTGGCGCATTTATGGCCAATACTTCTAACTTTCATAGTTGTTTTCTCTGTTGAAAAATCAAGAATTAGACCGTTTTTTTGTTTCCTAGCAGGAATAGTGGTGGGAAATAGTAATTCTGCGGAAGCGTTGTGGAGTGTTTTTTCGGTATGTCTTTTTATAGCACTTTTTTTTCGGGTATTTGAGTTGTCATCTATACGAAGCACAATGATTAAGTTGGTCAGTTTCTTGGTGGGAGCCATTGCTGGTTTAGCCCTAATGCTCGTTGCACCCGGTTTTTGGAATCGCGCAAACAATAGTGTGGGTTTTCCATCATCAATAGAAGAATTGTTGGTGAGATTTTTTAAGTCCCTATCGGCCTTTGGTTTCGATCTATTGACACATCCTTTCTTGTTTTTAACTTTCTTTGTTTCAAGTTGCTATTTGGGTGCTTCCTCAAAAAATATAATAAGCTTTGAAAAGAAAGCAAAATTCTTGTTACTGTCTGCATCAATGCTTTTTGGGCTTCTAGTTCTTGGTACAACGGCTGGATACCCTGCATGGCATCAATCCTTGGGGCTGTTTCCAGCTTTTTCTTTAGGTGCATACGTGCTAGGGATCAAGTTCGAGACAGTGATAAAGGATCTTAATTTCAAATTTCTCGCCTTCATTCTTATTTTGAATCTATTTCTGAGTTCGACGATTAGTTTGAGAACCTCCTTGGCTGTCTCACAAAGAGCCAACCATTGGGATATTGATTTTCAGCGAAACTTCTGTGCATTGATTAACTCTGAAGATGCAAAAATTGATCAATTATTTCTTTCCGGGCCAGAAATCATATATCCAATTTTTAACAAAGGGATTGAAGATATACAAACTTGGGAGTGGATGAGGACCGGATATATCAAGTGGCTTAAATCTGGCAAAATTAAAAATGTACCAACCTGTGGAAATCTTTAGCATTTTATCAAATTCGCTTGTATATGACCTCATAATAATTTCCAAATGAATGCCTGACGCTATTCATTTTCATTAACCCAAAAGAGTTTAAGAATTTTTCTATTTCTTCGGATCTATCTTCGCGCAAATCATCAAGATGATTTTCTAACTGGACGTAATGAATTTTCTTTTCCTTAAAGGTTTGCTCTGCTCCCTTAAGCACGTTTAGTTCAGCGCCTTCAACGTCTATTTTTAATAGAAAGATTTCTGAAACATTTAATTCAACCATGATGTTATCAATTGTTTTCTTATGGACTGTTATTGGGAAGTACATTTCGCTTGATGAGACGCCCAGAATCTGACTTTTTTTCTTTCCCCACTTTGAATCGTCCTTGGGCAGGATTAAAGATGAAGTTTCTTCTAGTACTGATTGGAAAAAGATTCCCTCGCCTGATTCTTGGTCAACTGCAATATTTAGTATTGATACCCTTTCGTTTTCGAAATTTCGCAAAAGCTTGAATAATTTTGGCACTGGCTCGCAACTGATGATGGATTTTCCAGGAAACAATTTAGAAAAGAATTTAATTGACTGGCCTCGATTTCCGCCAACATCTAATATAATTGACTGCGGGTTCCCGTCATCAGTAATTATTTGACTTAAAGTATTTCTAAGCTTTGGGTAATAAAAAATGTGCTCAACAGCATGCATAAGAGCTGAGATTATCTTGATTCTGATTAAATTAAGAATTTTATAACTCACTCAATCTAGTTTTTTGATTCCTTCAGGAGTGGTAAATTCAATTAAGACTATTCCTTTTTCCCCGTCGATGTTATTTGACTCGTCCCAAACCATCTCGATGTCAGCCAAAGAGGAGATGATCTCTTCTTTAAACCATGAGTCGTGCAACCGTTTTTCGTTAGCCATTGTAATTTTGCTAATTCGAGCTACCGCTTTTCCATCTCTTGATGGATGATCGTCAGTTAGCCATTGAATAAAGAATGGCAAATCGCGAGATTCTTCGATCTCCTTGACACCAATTTGCTTCCACTTAAGGTCTGTTCCGTCAGGACGGGTGCGGTGTCCGTCAACGGCCTTACGGCCGAACTTTTCTTCTATAGGTGAAATATCTTCGGTGCTAAATACCCAGGTAAGCCAACCCCCACCCTCTTGTGCCTTCTTTGAAACTGCTTTTCCCCATGGTGTTTGTTCTGTTGCTGGATGATCAAGTGGGCAAACTACTTCGATGTACTTTCCATCAAGAAGTGGTGCGGTGAAGTTACGTGTACCAAAGCGTGGATGGATACCGCCATCAACAAATGTTGTTCCTAGGCGCGAACCAAGGCGTTGCACGGTGTCGGCTAATTGATCATGGGAAGTTACATATGAGACATGGTCTAAGCGCATGGAGATATTTTGCACCATAGAAAGGGGTGGTCATTACCAACTTTTGGTCTGGCTAAAGCGAGCAGGTTAGGTTTTTTTTCGGTGATTTGCCCTGAAGTAAGTAGGCATCCACGGCATTATCAACACAGGCGCTACCTCGGCCTTGGCCAGTGTGACCATCGGCATCTAGGGAAATTAGTTTGGAGTTCTTTAATATTTGGTGAAGGCCAACAGACCATTCATATGGGGTTGCCGGGTCACGGGTGGTGCCGATGACGATCACTGGTGCTGTTTTGATGGAAGTAATCTTGTTTGTATAACGAGTCAGTTTGTCTTTGGTTGGCGGAGTTAAATACTTGCAAGAGATGTTTGTGTAGGCAAGATACGGGCCAAATACGGGCGCAGCATCTGTGAAGCGTTTGGCATCACCCTTTGTCTTCTCAACGCTACGGGTATCTGGCCAATCAAGGCAGTCGATGATTGCGCCGGAATCAAGTTCGTTGGACATGTAAGAACCATCGGATGAGCGGCCGGTGTATTGGTCGGCTAGATCCAAGAATGTATCACCGTAACCTTGCTGGCCTTCACGAAATGCGTTGCGAAGTTTTGGCCAGCCGTCGACATCATCGTAAAGAGCTGATGCGGTGCCGAGAACAATTAGAGATTCGGTTGCAGTTCGTTCGTCGTTTTCAACTTTTGTTTTTCTTGGCAGCGGGTTTAGGGCGGCGGTTTCAAATAGAGCGATGATTTTTAAAGTTGCTTCTTGTTCGTTAGCTGGCAGCGGGCAATCATCTTGTTTTGCGCAGTCGGCTAAGAAGGCATCTAGTGCGTCATCGAAACCTTTTGCTTGTGAAATATTTTGTTCAAGGATGGAAATATTTGGATCGAGTGCACCATCAAGGATCATGCGGCCTACTTTGTCGGGGAAAAACTGTGCATAAAGTGTTCCGAGGTAAGTTCCGTAGGACTTGCCGAAGTAGTTGAGTTTCTTATCGCCAAGTGCTGCGCGCAGGATGTCCATGTCGCGCGCTGCTTCGGCAGTTGAGTAATGGGTTAAATACTCGTTGGCGCTTTCGCATTTTTCGATGAAATCTTTTGAATCAGCTAGTGCTTGTTCTAGTTCGGCCTCGGTGTCAGGCTTAGCATCTGATGCGTAGTTGGCATCGGTTTCTTCATCGGTTAAACACTCAATTGGTGCGCTGCGGTTAACTCCGCGGGGATCGAAACCGACGATGTCGTAGCGGTCCAGGACTTCAGGATCAAAGACGTATTCGGCGTTATAGGCGTAATCAACGCCAGAGCCGCCGGGGCCGCCGGGATTAACGATTAGAGAGCCAATACGGTTCTTTGGATCTTGAGCTTTGTAGCGAAGAACAGCAATTTTGAATGTGCCAACTGTTAGGTCGGCGTAATCGATTGGGACGCGAAGGTCGGTGCATTCAAAGTCTTCGTAACAAGTTGCCCAATCAAGTTTCTGGTTTTCATAGGCGGCTAAATCTGAGAGTGGTTTTTCGATTGCTACATTTGAGGCGCAACCTGAAAGAACCAGTGCGATTGAGATCGCAAAAGTTGTGAAAAAAGATTTCTTCTTTAGCATCAGGCCAGACGACACATCAGAGCTTCGATGGTCAAAAGTGGTGCTGCATTGTGGCTCAAGTTGGTCCGCGCTTCCATGATGGCATTGATCTTCTTCACCGTCGCATGGGCGGGGGTTTTATGCGCGTAAGCGGTTATTTCATCGACCATATCGATATTGATAATTGAATCTGTTGCCCCTGATTGCACCAGCATTACATCGCGATAGAAGGTTGCGATATCAAGGAGTGCGCCATCTAGTGAATCGCGGACCATGCGGGTGGCGCGGGATTTCTGTTCTTTCTCTAACTCTTTAATTGCCTTTGATCCGCCGGTTGCCATGCCACGGCCGGTTGCGCCTTTGCCATATGCCTCGGCGAGCGCCGCAGTTTCTTTCTCATCGCGTTCTTCACTGGCAGTGTTTGCTTCAGTGGTTGCAAGATCTACAAGTGTTTGTGCAGCTTGGAATGCCGCAGCGATTGATGAAAGTTGAAGGGGCAACTTCATAACTTGGGCGCGATTGCTGCGCACATGTTCGTTGGTGGCGATGTAACGGGCGCGGCCGATGTGGCCTTGTGAAACGCGCGCTGCGAAATCGGCCATGGCTGGTGAGATGCCATCGCGCCTTTCGAGAACTTCGGTGACATCGTGGGTTGATGGTGTGCGCAGTTGCAGGTGACGACAGCGCGAACGAATGGTGGGCAAAATGTCGTGAAGCGTTGGGGCACAAAGCAACCAAACGGTGCGAGCGCCGGGTTCTTCGATCGCTTTGAGAAGTGCATTGGCGGCAGATTCGGTCATTCGGTCGGCATCTTCCATAACGACTACGCGCCAGCCGCCCATGGAAGGCGCCCAAGATGTGCGGGTCAAGAGCTCGCGGATTTCGTCAATCTTGATGGAAAGGCCTTCGGTGCGGATGATCTCGACATCGGGATGCCCCGAGGTTTGAGCGCTACGGCACTCCTGGCAGGTGCCACAGCCGCCTTGTGGGCAGACCAGAGCTGCGGCGAAGGCAACGGCTGCCGAAGATCGGCCTGAGCCTGGAGGGCCGGTGAAGATCCAGGCATGGGTCATACCGTGTGTAGAAGTTTTGGGTGATTCTTCGCCTGAGCGAGCTGCAGCAACTGCGCCCTTCAGGATCTCAGTGATGTGGGATTGGCCGACTAATTGGTCAAAGACTGATGTGGTCATTTCTTTTTAGCGGACTTCTTAATTGTCTTCTTAAGTTTCGGAACTTTTACTTCGTGCGAGATTGAAGGCAAGGTTGCAATGCGCTTTGTGATCTCGTTATGAATTGCATCGATAGTTTGTGTGCCATCGACAACTAGGTAACGCTCTGGATCAAGGCGAGCGATTTGTAAGAACTCTTGGCGCACGCGCTCGTGGAAGGTGATTGGTTCTGCTTCTAAGCGATCTCGGTTCTTTAATCGACCAATGCCGATTTCAGCCGGCAAGTCGATAACGATTGTGAGTGTTGGAAAGAGTGATTCGGTTGCCCAACGAGAAATGCGTGCAACTTCACCCGGTGATAAAACACGACCAGCACCTTGATAAGCAATTGATGAATCAAAGTAACGGTCGGTAATTACAACATCGCCATTGGCAAGTGCGGGGCGAATAACCGAGAAGACATGGTGGGCGCGATCTGCGGCGTAGAGAAGTGCTTCTGCGCGTGGGCTGATTTCGCCAGTTTCGTGTCCAAGTAAAATCTTACGTAAGCCTTGTCCTAAATCAGTTCCGCCTGGTTCGCGCGATAAGACAACGGTTTCACCGCGGGCTTCCAGCCATTCTTTAAGCATCTTGGATTGCGTTGATTTGCCAGTGCCTTCGCCGCCTTCGAATGCGATAAATGTTCCGACAGTTGGTGCGCCGGTGATTCCACCGAGTTCTCCCTTAAGGGCATTTGAAATATCTGA
>Ga0214921_10001729_pt1 | contig 36709 bp, 55 predicted proteins | sample LL1505_MetaG_FD_177992 | JGI IMG/M metagenome (GOLD analysis project Ga0214921, IMG submission 177992) | Freshwater microbial communities from Lake Lanier, Atlanta, Georgia, United States - LL-1505 | ecosystem: Environmental > Aquatic > Freshwater > Lake | place: USA: Georgia | collected... | reverse complement strand
GCAGTTACTGTTCCAGTTAATGTTGGGGCAGTAAGAGTTAGCCCAGCAATAGTTCCAACTGTTGTTCCAGAAGGAATAATAGTTGAGCCAAGAGTAGGTGCTGAATAAGAACTTGCAGCATTAATTGCTGTCCAACTAGAACCCGACCATACTGACATAACTCCACCTGTAGAGTTAAAGTACAAAGCACCTACAAGAAGTGTATTGCCATCATTATCTACTGATGGAGCAGTTGATTTTGCACCTAAGTATCTATCATCAAAGTTATCGTAAATTGTTGCTGTATCTGAAGCACTTGCTGCTGCAGATGATGCAGAAGTTGCAGCCGAACTTGCAGAAGTGGCTGCAGAACTTGCACTAGTAGCCGCTGCTGATGCAGAGGTTGCTGAAGCAGTAGCCGAAGTTGCTGAGGCTGTTGCTGAGGTAGCAGATGCAGTAGCACTTGTGGCTGATGCGGTAGCGGAAGTTGCAGACGCAGTAGCCGAAGTAGCCGAAGCGGTGGCACTAGCAGATGCTGAAGTAGCAGATGTGGCTGCTGAGGTTGCTGAGGTAGCAGCAGATGCAGCACTTGTTGCTGCAGCGCTTACGCTTGCAGCCATTGTGCTTGCAGATGTAGCAGCACTAGAAGCCGATGTTGCTGCAGAACTTGCAGATGTAGCAGCAGAGTTAGCAGATGTTAAAGCATTAGATGCATAGGTAGCAATTGTTGCTACTGAGTTTGCAGCGCTTGTTGCACTTGCAGCAGCGCTGGTAGCCGATGTAGCAGCAGCAGTTGCACTAGCAGCAGCAGATGTAGCAGAAGTAGCAGCACTTGTAGCGCTAGTTGCTGCAGCAGAAGCAGATGTTGCCGATGCGGTTGCAGATGTTGCAGATGCTGTAGCGCTAGTAGCAGAAGCAGTTGCCGATGTGGCTGAACTTGTTGCACTGGTAGCAGCACTAGATGCACTAGTTGCTGCACTTGATGCTGAAGTTGCAGCACTAGTAGCAGAGGTACTTGCTGCAGTAGCAGAGCCAAGAATTGAATCTACATAATCTTTAGGCGCTGCAGAAGAAGCACTCATGCCAGCAGATGAAAGACCAGTAATAACTGGAGTTCCAGATATAGTAGGGCTTGTTAATGTTTTATTTGTAAGAGTCTGTGTGGCATCAAGAATTGTTACCGTTCCAGAAGTGTTAGGAAAAGTAATTGTTCTATCTGCGGTTGGGTCTACAACAGTAAGGGTTGTTTCAAAAGCATCATCTGTAGAGCCTTCAAATGTAATACTTGTGGCAACTCCAGGTGTTCCTGTAATAGTTGGAGAAACTAAAGTTTTGTTAGATAGAGTTTGGGTATCGGTAGTTCCCACTACGGAACTTGTTGATGCAATTCCATGAACCCCACTAGATAATTCGATATGTGTATTTGCCTCACGAAGGTCACGGCCAACAACCATATGGCGGACAGTAGCACCAGCGGAGTGAGAGGAGCCAGTCCCGTCGTTTTCAACACCACGAGTAATTGTAAGTGTATTACCAGCAACCGCCGTAATATCTACAATTTCTTCAAGAGCGGTATCTGGGTCAATTACTACTGTAAATGTTTCTCCAGAAGATACGGTGATACCACCTAGAAGTTGTGTTGCTGATACAACAGTTGCTGATGTACCAGATGAGGTTAATGAACCTGAGAGTGTCGTTTGTTGAGAACGAGAGGAGTATTTGCGTGTTGTCATTTAGTTCCCTATCGGCTGTAGTGGACGCGGATTGGATATTGATTTTGTTGGCGAGACGTTTCTTCTTTCAAGCGTTGTGTATACAAAGCATACAGTTGCTTGGTAGCAGTATTCGACGCACCAAATGGACGCTTGCTATCTGTCTCGTCTGCTTGTGGGCTGATTTGAGCAGCACGAGCAGGGTCTAGATATGTTAGCAAACGATATGCGGCCCCAAGGATTATAACATCCTTACATGATTCTGGTAAACCAGTTTGTGTAGCAAAGTCTTGTGAGTTAGAAGTAAATGCTTCCGCATCAGTTGCGTAGATTACTTTGACTTTTCTTCCAGGTGTGATATAATCACCAATAGTAATTGTTTGTGCGTTAGCGGCAAATGCGGTAGAGTCTGCTTTAGAATCCCAAGACCACTTACGGACTGGAATCCATTCTTCAGATGGACCTACGGATTGCCACATTATGCTTAATACATTTTGAATTGTATATCCATCATAAATATTATATGTAGTTACTGGTGCCTCAAAAGTAAATGTCATACTTTTAACAGCAAACATAGATGAACCAGTAGAACGGATTGTATCGTTAATTGCTTTCTTAACTGAGTTGCGTGGAAATACTGGAGAGATAGTTACCTTTGAGTCAGCCGCTGCAGTAGATGCAGTTGTGCCTAGATAGCCACGACCATATGGAGAGATAGTAGCCGTGTTTGAAACACGGTCAAATGTATCAACCCACATTAATTCTTCACCAATTTCAATTATACCTTTACCAAGGTTTTCAGAAGAACCTAGACTAAGAACTGTTGGAGAGTTCGATGTAGATACGGTGGATGTTACAGCAGTTCTAAGATATGTGCTTCGCTCTTGCTGATAGGTATAACCAGCAAGGTTAATTAGAACCTCATCAATGAGATTAGATAATGTAGTTGTCAAGAGGCTATGCTCCTTAATGCGTCAATTGCTGATTTGCCAGTAGTTCCAGCAAGTTCATTACAGATACCATTTAAATCTTTATAAGCAGAAGGTGCTCTACCAGCACTTGCCTTTTTATTCAAGGCTCCAATTATTCCAAGTCCTGATGTACTAGCCCACTTATTAGCAGCACCTTGTTCATCAAGAAACGCTGTTCTTGCTGGGTAGTTACCACCATTGGCTAGGCGATTCAGTTCAGCACATAGAGTGCTACCTGCGGTACCTGTTGGCATTGTTTATCCTATCTAGGTGTAATGATTTTCTTATCAGGGGTGATAAGTTTTGACTTAGGCTCTTCCTTAGGTTTACCAAAGAATGCCTTGTAATAATGTTCATCGAATGAGAACCGCTTCATATGTGGTGCAGTTGCTCCTGTGTGGCAGTATAGTGGAACTTCAGCCTTATCGCATAGAGCAAAGAAGAATATATCTTCACCTATAAATTTAGAGCCTCTACCCATTTCCATGAATAGTTGTCCTTCAGGTGATACTTCTCTAACCTTAGGAACTATACTGCGATGCATTAGAATGAATCCCATTCCTGCTGCATCTACCTTAATCAGTTCATTAACTGGTAGTGGATGTACTCTGGATAATCCAAAGCCACCTTCTTTATCATTAACAAAACTAAATACTGTAGGCATAGGAATCATTAAAGGTTCTTCTGGATTATCTGTAGTAAAGTATACTCCAGTAATCATAGGACGCTTTTCAGCATCTCTATTATCCCATAATAATTTAAACTTTTCTGGACTAATTACTACATCTGAGTCTACCCATAGTAGCCATTCGTAATCAGTCTTATCATACCAGTAATCAATTACTGTCTGTCGTTGTCTGGCAATTTGGTTGCCTTGACTTCTTAAAGATGTAGCAAATTCTACGCCAGACTTTAACATAACATCTGTTACGCCTTGCATAAACTTGCCATCTACCATTCCATTATCGCACCATACTAGTGCAATAGAATCTTTTTTGCTCATAGTCCCCTGTGTCCCTATCTGTACTTTGCTGCTTTTTTTGCTATTGATTTAGGTTGTTTAACAAACTGTTTACCTTTAGCATTACCTGCAGCCTTGGCTTTATTAGTAGCGGCTTTCTCAGCAGGGCTTAGTGCTGCCCATGCTTTTTCAGGTAAATATCTTTTTTTACCCTTAGATGGTTTACCATCAGAGGTTGTCCACTTTTGCTTAGTCCAGTCTTTTAAAGACTTTTGAGATTTGGCTAGTGCCATTATCTATAACCTCCGCCAGCCTTTTTGTATTGAACAGCAAGTAGTTGTGCTTTACGGGCTGACCATTCTCCAGGGTCTCCACCCTTAGAACCAGCCTTAATCTTCTTAAACAACTTAGCCCTCATCTCAGGCTTAGTGTAATTGCCAGCAGCATTAACTTTAGACTTAGTCTTTTTCTTTGCTACCATTTTACTTTATCTGCCCAATATGCTGCAGACATTTTGCCCTTAGCAATATTTTTTCTGTGACGTGCTTTAAAAGATTTCTGTCTTGCTGTAGGTTGCCTGTCTCCAGTAACACCCTGTTGACCAAATCGAATTGTCTTTACTTGACTTCCTTCTTTGGCTACAACTACGTGTGATTTAGTAGGATGCTTAGGAGTACGCTTTGGTTTATTAAAACCAGACACTCCTGCTCTAGCAAGCCTTGGGTCCCTTTTGCTTTCCATATTCCCCATACTTTCCTAAGACCGACCTAATGGTTCCGTTCTTGTTTAACCGAACCACTAGACCATTCTTAATTTGAACTGGATTAAAACTATCATGTCTTTTATATGTTCCAGAAGACATTACTTTTTCTTCTTGGACATACCAGCCTGAGATAGAGCAATAGCAATCGCCTGCTTCTTAGACTTTACCATTTTTTTAGATTTACCAATGTTAAGAGTTCCAGCCTTGTACTCTTTCATAACTTTAGAAATCTTTTTCTTTGCGGCTGCCTTCTTCATTATCGTCCTCGTCTTACGCCAGGAGTTCTACGAGTTTCAGGTAGAAACATTCCTGGATACTTTTGTTCTAGTGCTTTCTTAGCAGCAGCCTCTGCTGCAGCAACACCTTTAGGAGATATTTGTTTTTCAAACTCAGTAATGGCTGCCTTACCTTTTAATACTTTAGGTTTAGGGGTATTCATGTTACTTCTTCTTGCCCATCTTCTTCATACCCTTTTTCATTTCCATTTTCTTTTCAGCCTTAGATTCCATCTTCTCACCCTTAGCATAAGCCTTAGCAGCCTTCTTGCCCTTGGCGGTATATGGGAACTTCTTGTTTCCTACTTTTGGCATTAGATTTGTCCTATCTCTTTCATTACGGCTGCGGTTTTTGGTGTTATGTCTTTTGTCTTAGGCATAGTGTCCGCATTATACGCTTTGCCTAAAATCTCTGATGCTTTATACGCCTCTTCTACATGGCGTCTAGTAGTCCCTGATGGTTGCATACCTTGTGCTCTTGCATCTCGATAAGCCTGTAACTCAGAGTTCCATTTCTTATCAGGTATATCTCTCTTAGCATCTCCTGCATTAACTTGTAAACTCATTACTTTACATCCGAAACATCCTTCAACTTCTGTCGGATGGTCTTCCCAGTGATATCCCATATTCGTCCCTTACGCTGCTGTGAAATTAGCCTCAGTTATTCCTAGTCCAGATGATATTAGCGCAGCCTTGGTAGCATCATCTACTATATGTTCATGGCCACCAAGATAAAATTCATCATAAGTTGCCATATCCTCATCTAATGGAAATCTTACTTTAGAATAAGTAGCACCGCTTTTGGCAATACTAACACCCTTATTAAGTTTGTAAAAGTAAAACAATCTATGTCTGCCAATAGGTGCTTCTTCTACAACTGGTGTTGTGAATATATAGTTTGCCATTATTCTCCTTAATGAACTTACTGTAAGGCTAGGATTTCTCCTAGCCCTACCGTCAATCAACTAAGCGATTGATGAACCTGATTCGATTCGGAATAGTGCCTCTTCGCGGTAGCGAGCAAAGCCAAGTACGCCGTACCAACCCATTGGGCGGTGACGCATTAACTTGTCAACTACTGGTCCGATTACTACGTGTGGCTCTTCGGCAACTGCCTCGGCCAATGCCTGTTGTCCAGCAACGATTGTGCGGTACACCTTTGCAGATGAAGCACCATCAGTTGCAGAGTAAAGACGTGAGGACTCTACGAAGTATGCACCCTCGTATGTTCCAATTTCTCCTGCCCAAATGCGGTCCTGTGAAGCACCGTATTGGTTAGGAAGCAACCATCCTGCTGAACCTGTCTCAGCACGTAGGTCGTGAGATACCTCTGGGTGTAGTCCAGCCCAGTATAGGTTACCCTTACGTCCTGCAGTGTTGTTAGCACGTAACTTAGCAACAGCCCTACGGATGTTTGCTGAAGATAGTGTTGCTGCTGCTGTGATAGTTGCAGTTGAAGTTGCTGTTGAACCTGAGTAGATTACGTTTGAACCGCCACGCAATGTTGTCATTGCGACTCGGTCAATAGAATCTGCTAGGTTGAAAGCGATGATGTTTGCGATTGCAGGGTCAACATCTGCTAATGAGAATAACTCAAGAGCACGAGTTACCAACACTGAGTTACCGTACTCGTTAAGAGTAATGGTTACTGAGGTTGGTGTTGACATTGCTACTGCATCTGGGTCAGTATCCTCAGTGAGGGCTGTAGTTGCAGCAGATAGGTCAACATAACGTTGTAGAACAACGGTTGAACCTGGTTGTGTTTGGCGTACTGGACGCTTGTCTGCGACTGAACGAATTAGTGGTTCAGAACGGAGAGCAAATTCCAGAAGACGGTCATACGCCTTCTGTACTAGACCAGCAGCACCAGCGGTACCTCCTAATGAGGAAGAACCAGTTGATACATAACTGTTAGGCATTTGTCACCTCCAAGTGACTAGAAACTATGATGATTCTTGTGAACGAAGAACATCTAACAATGCATCCATAGAATCTGCATTGTCAATTCTTGAGTTAAGTTCTTCCATTCTGTCAGGAGTGAACGCGGCCTGTGTTAGAACATCCTGCTGTCTTAGAGCAGCACGGTCTTGTTCTGCCATCTTAGGCTCTTCTTTCTGCACTTGTATTCCAAACAAATCTGCGTTATCATCGAGCCAGTTAGAAACTGTCTCTTCGTTAACATCTTCAATGTCCTTAAGAATTAAGCGTGCAGCCTTAGCGTTTACGCCTTTCTTTTCCAGGACTTCTTTGACGGTTCGCTCACGCTGCACTTTGGATAATCCCTCAAGTTGCTCAGTGAGTTCCTTAATACGTTTCTCATCGGCTCTCTTTGCTTTCCGTAACTTCTTAATCAAGTCACTTCCATCACCAGAGAAACCTTGGTCAGTATCTAGGTCTTCGTCTTCATCTTCCCAGTAATTGTTGCTCATAGCAACTACCACCCTTCTATTCGTTGTTAGTCGCAGGCCGCAGTTCAGTTCGGGGAAACTGGCTGGCTCCTACTGTCGGTCTTATACGCTGCATTGGGCCGATAGGTCAATGTCAGGATTCTAGTATTGTCCGCCTGTTGTGCTAAGTAGCGATGCTTTCGTAGTTCCAGACTTACCAGAGAATGATGCAATCTCTCGTTCAGTCAATGCTTTACGTTTGCGTTGTGCTGAGGCTAGAGTATTAAATACTTCTTGTTCTGCCTCTGCTTGGTTGTATCCAGGAAGTGTTGTTCCATAGATTTCGCTTAACTTTTGTGCGGTAGGTAGGATATCTGCAATTGTTGCATATCCCTTTTGTGCTTCGGCTTGTGTGATTCCTTGTGCTGCTAGTTGTTCTGCTACAGCAACACCAGTCTCAAGTCCCTGTACTCTTGCTGCTACGCCAATTTCGGCTGCTGCAATTTGACGTTGAATCTTAGGTAGTTGTTGGTTAGGGTCAAGAACGTAAGCAACCATATCGGTTGAGCCGATTCCATAATAATCTTTAAGTGTTCTAGCAATTGCAGGGTCAGCATTCTGAACTCTTTGAACTGCCATAGATACACGAGTTGATAACTCTGATGGAGATACATCATTCTCAATGAACTGTCTTACATATGCATCATTATCAAACTGAGTTAAACCGTACGCTCTAAGTGTTTGACGATATGCATCTTCATTGGATAGATACTCTGCAGGAGTAAGGACACTAAGTCCCTTCTTAATGCGCTGGGCATTAGCAGCAAATCGTTGCTGATACTCTGAGGTATTTTGCAGTTCTAATGTAATGGTATCTTCTGTATATCCCTGACGAGCAAGGTCGAGAATTTTAGCACCAAGAGTTGCAAGGCCAAACTTAGCAAATCTATCTGCTACAATTTTGCCAACTGATTCTCTTTGTGCAGCAACTCGTTCTGCTTCTGCGGCTGCTGCCGCTGCTGCCTTGGCTGCATCATCTGCTGCTTTTTGCTGGGCTGCGTTTATTGCCGCTGCATTTGCTGCTGCTATCGCTGCTGCATTTGCATTTGCTGCATTCGCTGCTGCCGCTGCTGCGGCATCTGCTGCTGCTTGTGCTGCTGCAAGTTGAGCAAGAAGTGCTGCTCTTTCTGCTTCAGATGCTGCTAAAAGTTCTGCCTTAATTCTTTCAAGTTCTGCTGCACGAGCCTCTGCCTCTGCCTTAGCCTTGGCTTCTGCTTCTGCTTTGGCTTTTGCTTCAGCCTCTGCTGCTGCCTTAGCAGCCGCATCTACTGCGGCTTTAGCCGCTGCGTCGGCTGCAGCCTTTGCTGCTGCATCTGCAGCCGCTTTAGCGGCGGCATCTGCCGCTGCATTACCAGTAGCACCAGTTGCGCCAGTCGCACCAACACCAGTTGCTGCACCAGATACTGGTGTAATACCAGCAGCCTTAGAAATCGTTTCAAGTTTAGCGGCACTTACACCAGATGTAGGAGAGAATGGGTTAGTTCCACCAGTTACTCCACCAGCATATGTGCTAGTCGCAGTCTTTGTTGCAGTATTAACAACAGGAATATTTACTTTTTGTCCAACATTAATCTTATTAAGGTTAGAAATCTGTGGGTTAGCAGCCGCTACTGCGGCAACGCTAACACCTGCTTTGGCAGCAATTGCTGAAATTGTTTGTCCAGATTTTACTGTAGTTGTACTAGCGATAGGTACTTTAGGAGCAGCCATGTTTACGCCAATCCAAAGTCACGAAGGACTTTTAATGATAGTGAGTCTACAGTTTTTCTGGCGTTGTCTGTCTTTTCCCAACGAGGGTCTTGACGAAGTTCAGTCTCAAACTGCCAGATTGGTTTAACTGATGGCTTACCATCTGTGCCAATATACTGTAATGCTCTACGAAGAGTAGGGTCATTGAATGTAATGCTATCTGGGTCAATCTCTAGAATGTTAGCCATAGAAGATTTGTAGGCTGAAGCCAATGCTTCAACGCTTGTTCCTTTATTAATCTGGTCAGCATAACCAGGAAATGCACTAGCAGAATCTCTACGAATTAATGCTTGAATATCTTCAGTTGTTGTAGTGCCAGCAAAGATACCCTGAGACCACGAATCTAGACTTCTTTGTGAATATGACATACCAAAAGCATCAGCATACTCTTTAAGACTTTGTACACTACCTAGAGTAGAACCACCAATTGGCTTACCCTTGGCTGCAATAAGAGCATTAAGGTCTAGTTGTGTATCGCTAAGTCCCTTAAGATATGCATTTTCTAGAGTGGCATCATCTACAACTACACCCTTTGCAGCAAGTCTTTTCTTCTGTTCTAACTTATATGATTCAAATTCTTGAGCATATACACCAGGCTGTGAAGCCTTTTTCTTTTGACGTGTTTGCGCATTAGAAGTAAGATTTCTATAGTAACTAGTCTTATAGTATTCTAACTCTGCGTCAGTTGTATTGCCAGCCTTCCATAGGTCAAATACCTTTTGAAGTTCTGGAAACTGTCTAATTAAATCAGCGGTAATACCGTATGCTGTCTCTGCCACTTTAGCCTCCTAGTCCTGATAGGAAGTCGCCAAAGTCAAGGCTTTGCTTCTCCGCTAAATCTTGTGGGGCTTTCTCTTCTACACTCTTCTTGATTAAGGCTTGAGCCTTTTCCTTGGTGTAGCCAGGCTTTGTCTCGGTTACAGTCTTTCCGCCAACCTTTTTGGTTGTAGTAACTGTTCCCTTATTAATCATGTCTTGAATGGCAGTATAGAATTCTTTGTTCTCGCTATCTGTAGCCTTGCGTCCAAGAACGCTTTTAAGTGTATCATCAATCAAAGATTGAATCTCTTCTGGTTGGAACAGATACTTCTGCACAGACACCTTAGGCTTATTCTCGTCACCAACACCCTGGTTCTTAGCGTACCATTGCAGGTATTGCTCAGGGGTTATTTGACGAGCACCCTTAGACTTCTGATACCAGTCACCTGCGCCATCAACTGCTAACTCGTAGATTGCTGCAGCCTTAAGTGGGTCAACAGTGCCGTAACCATACTTTTGAAGAGTCTTAATCCAGTTAGCCTCAACCGCTGGGTCAGTATAATAACTAGACTTTAGGTCAACAACAGATGCAGTAGTAGACTCTATAGTAAGTTCTTTTCCAGTCTTCTTCATTTTAATGGTCTTTGTTTTACCTGGACCAACATAGACTTTTCCAGCAGTAGAAGCCGTGTTACCATTCTTTAGATTATCTAATGCACCACCCACGCTACAAGCCTTTCGTTAAATCATCATTTTCAAGAATACGATTGTATACTCTACTGAATGATATATATTCATCTAGTAATCCACCAGTAAATGTGTCCCACATTTCCTTGATGTCTTGATTTTCTACTGCGTTAATAGATTTGCTACCCCTAGTAGCGAGAATACTACGAACATATTCTCTGCCCTCTAGATAGTCAGACATACCTTGAAGGTCTGCTCTACCTGAAACTCTAGGGTCAGATATAATTTCTTTAGCAAACTTTAAGAAGTTATATACCTTTTGAGTATCAATCTTGCCACGAACTTCAGCCCACTCTGGGTTCTCTTGGCTAAGTTCTTCAATGAACTGACGCTTACGGTCAGCCAAATCTTTGGCATCCTTAACATTTAGGTTAGGCAACCCTCTTCCAATGCGTTCAGCCTCAAGGATATCCATACCTTTGTTATAAGTAATCCAACCTTTTTCCGCCTGAGTAGCAGCAATTGCTTCATATGGGTCTTGTGACTCACGGAACTTCTTTGTGCTTCCAGGAGCAACTGGAGTACCACGTTGGCTTTGATATACGCTAGGTGAGAACTCGCCAGAGTTAGCATCGCCTACGATAAACCAACCGTATTCTGGATTCTTAGCAATCAGGTCAGATAGTTCACGAGAACGCTTCTCTGCCTCAATCGTAGCAGCAATACCAGTATTGTTCTTAGATAGACTTGTAGAGAATACAAAGTACTCTTCTCCATATGTATCATAGAACTTCTGAGATGCATTCTCAGGGTCCTCTTCACGCATTCTGTGCCACTCATCAATGTAGAACTGATAAGGAGAACGAGTGTTTGTAGCAAAAGGTAGGGTAAGTTTAGCCGCTGCTTCTAGAGCAAGGATTTGTTTAACCTTAGTATCAATCTCTTTTGTTGTAGGTGCAGTATCACGAAGTCCATTATCATACTTATGGTTTTCTTCCATAGCGATAAGCACTGTTAGGTTGCGACGTGTTGGGTCATTATTATCAAATAAAGACCAGATACGCTTAGCACCTGAGTTCTGTACTAACAAGTCCTTTGTAAATTCACCTGGTGTTGTACCAGTTGGACCATAAGGTAGGATTTCTTTTACTAAAGAAAGTCGCTCTGCATCTGGAACAGCCTTAATAAAGAATGAAGTTCCTATTTGAACGAACCATCCAGCACCTGGATTCCACCATTGGTTACCCTGGAATAACAAGTCAAGGCTAGTTTTAGGAATGGCAAGAGGTCTTTCAACCTTACCAAAAGACATACGCTTAACCCATTCACCAGGGATATTGATATATGTCTTACCGTCTCGTTCTTCTGTAATGCCAAGACGTTCAGGTGAGTTGTAAACTATATCCATCTTACGGAAAACAGTTGGGTCATTAACTACAATACGGCTCCACTTTTCAGCCACATCGCCAAATGCTCCAAAGAATGGGAATGCATAACGCATTGTATATGCTGCATCTATGCGCTCTGATGTATCATACACTGTACGACGGAGTTCTGCTCTAGCCCATTGGCGAGCATTGTTCTCTAGTTTACGTATATACTCTGGTGGAATTGTATCACCAGGATATGTATCTATAGCGTTACGTACAAGTGCTTCCATACGTTTACGGTAGAAATCTACGAATAATGGTTGACGAACTAGATTTGTCTCAGGGATTTCACCGAAGTATTTGTAGAACTTATCGCGGATTCCAGAGGCATATCGTATTGCTTGGTGTGTTCCATTAGCAGCACCTACCTGAGCAGCGTTAACTGCTGGGTAGTTTAGTGTATCTGTGCCAAAAGTCTTCTTAATATCATCATATGTAATCTTACGAGTCTTGGCTATCTCTTTAAGACTTGAAGCCCATGAAGGAAACAGTTCATCTATGTTATCCATGTTTGCTTCTGCAATAGCACGGGCATCTCTACCCATAGCAAGAACACGCATAATCTTACGACCCTCATCGGTCTTTAATAGGAAGTATTCAGCCTCATCAAGAACCTGTTCTCTTGGCTTATTCTGCAAAAGAATCTGGGTAATCTTAGAGTTACGTACCTGTCGGTTTACGACTCGCTCATATGCTTGCGCCCAGTTAGGGTCATCGCCACGAATGACTACGAAATCTCCAGTTGTCTCGAACACATTGTTTAATTTGTTACGAGTATTGGAAAGATGGTCATCTACAATACGAGCAGACTCAGCAATAAACTTCTTCTTAATAAACTCAGCCTGTTCAGGTCCAGCACCTAGAGCATCTTGGTATGTTATACCATCAATGGTCCTAAGGCCTAAACCAAACTTATCTTTTACTTCTGTTTTACCAGCAAGCATGTTATCAATATCAGCAATTTGAGCGTCGATTAGGTCTGGGTCATCAGCCAAATCTCGCATAGCATCTAGTTCGTCCCTGTGTGCCTGGAGTTTAACATCGTCACTCCACTGATACATATCTTCAAGAGAGGCATCTTTAAATCTATTGTTAAACATCTTGCGAGTTGACTCTCTCAAGCCAGCAACAAGGGCTAATGGTCCAGTTGTTGTTATAATACGAAGGAATCCTTCGCTAACGTTACGAACTGGGTAACCGATACGTGCAAGAACCTCAAACTTAATAAGGGAGTCTAGACCATCAACTAAATCTACAGCACCAGCCCTAGTCTTATAGTAGACGCCTACCTTTTCAGAACGACGTGCTCTAGATAATCTGTTCAATGCGTTGTACATTGTATCGATATCAAGAACTGGCAGTTGTTTTACCAACTGAGTCTCATTCAAAGGCAGTGGAATGATGTACTTAAGGTCTTCAGAGCCAAGAACTGGGGTAGTCTTTGCACCAACTGGTACAACTCTACCATCATCTAGCGTCTTTGTTGCTCCAGTATAAGCACGTTCACGGATAATGTTGTGTGCCTTAGAACGTCCACCAGCAAATAGCCCCCATGCTGCACGAACATCTGACTCATCAAATCCAAATTGCTTTGCTACAGTATTAAACAGTTCTTGTTCAATTTTCTGGAAAGCATTAGCACGCTCAGCAGCATTTGTTGCTGCAGTATACTCATTAAATAATTGTTGTTTACGTTCAACTGTAAAACGAGCCTTACCTAAATCATCTTCAAGACTCTTAATTTCTTTTTTGAGAAGTTTAACTTCATCAGGTGTAAGAGTCTGAGTATTAAGTCTATTCTTTGCTATGTTGATTTGGTTAGTGTAGGCTTCTTCTTGACGGCCAGCGATACCACGAACACGGCTAAGCATATTGTCTACAGTCTGAACTGATTGATTGTCGGTAAAGTCAATCCATCCACGAGGACGCTTATAGAAGAATCCTGTTAAAACTCGAACTGGTGCGCCAGCAGCGCCTGCTCTAAGGTCAATAAACTTCTGACTTCCAGAAAATGCTTGACGAAGCATAGACGCTTTGTTAAATTCAGGTATACGTGTTGGGTCAAGGATTGCTTCTGCGCTTAACTTCATGTGAAGTTGGCGAAGTTCATCCTCATAAAGGGCTGCATTTTCTACAGCCTTCTCTAAATCAGGACCCTTGTTGACAAGGTCCATAGTAAGTTGACCAGTTGCCTTGTCTAATCCTGCACCAAAAAACTTTGCGGCAGTAACTTCATCTTGTAAGTTACCAATTTTGACAGCAATGTTGCGGCTAGATGCCATAAGTCTTGTGCCAGCATCGGCATCACCCATAGCCATCTTAATAATATCTGCTTTAGTAGAATGACGTAGCGCTACATCTTCAATCTTGTTAGCATCTGCTAGGATGTCTGCAAAAGAAGCAGGGTTTGCTGACTCACGGATAGCCTTAACTCGGAATAAATCCGTAGCATCCATGTCATCAGTTTTAGTAATGAACTCATTAAAGGTTGCTTTTACTTTATTAGCCCTGAAGCCAGTCTTTTCTCCAGCAAGAATAGCATTAAGTTCTTTAACACCCTTTACTGAATAGTTGATAGCCTTATACCCTTTTACTATCTTACCACCAATAATGGTTGGGTCTAGAACAAATCGGGAAACTACATCTGTACCGAATGATGTATATCGGCCTACGAGTTGTTCTCTAAATGCTTTTTCTGCCTGTTGCTTATCAAAGATATTAAAATCATTTGCAGCAAAAAGAATGTGGTCCTGTAGGAACTTATCTGCACCAGACAGTTTACCAAAACTTACAGTCTTTGCTATGCCAGAGAATACGTTTTCAATTTCATCTAGCGGTCTTCCAAAAATTGTGCGCTGGATTGAACGGCCAGTAGAAATATCACGAGACTTATCCCAGGCCTCTTTAATATTGTTGAAAGAAAAGTCATCTTTGTAAATAGGATTATTTTTTTCTGGCAGTGTAAGTCCAAATGATACTGCCTGAGTTGTAAAGTTGTAGGCTTTTTCTAAACCAATAAATACTTTACCCCAGAATCCTGTTTCCTCTTTAGGAGTATTAGGAGTCTTAGTATTGTAAGACGCAACTGCTTCAGCCCTACTCTTAGGTGGAGTAGACTTACCCATATCCAATGGCAAAGCCATAGATGAGTTAGCATTCCATCCAGCATAGTAAGTGTTGAACGCACCCATTGTGTCAAAGGCAGAAGGATTTTTAGATTTCTGCAAATCTTGATACGCTTTTTGTGCGGCTTCTCTTTCGCTCATAGCAGATTAGCCCTTAAAATTCTCACATAATTACGGAATGCTTGTGATGAATTTGGGCTTTGTGCTGCAACCTCCAGGGCTGGTAAGTAGGATAGTAGTCTTTGTTTATCAGAATCTGTATCTGTACTAGTTGGCAACATTAAAGCCTCTGTTCCAGCACCAGCACCAAGTGCTGCGCCGTCAGTTACAGGCACATCTGGTTGCTCTGTTGGAGCAGTAATAGGTGTTACTTGTGGCATAGAATCAATTGGATTCATTAAAGGTGCAGTAACATTACCAGCCATTGGTGCTGCTTGTTGCTGTTGCATTGTTGCCTGACCTTGTCCGTAACCTAAACCTGAATAATATTTTGCGGCCTGTGTACCGCTTTGTCCGTTTCCACCAGTAGCAGAAACATTTGCTGGACTGTACTGTGGTCCGCCGTTAGCGCCACCGCTTCCTTTTCCACCCATTGTTCCTCCTACTTAGAATATTGTATTTTAGTAACTATTGGGCCACCTGTATAGATATCCCATTTAGTTGATATACTTATCGCTTTTTTAATAATTTTTTCTGCTTGTGTTGCAGTTTCAACCCTGTCAACTCTAAGTGCTTCCATAACACCAATAGCGATGTCCCCACCGCTACCAGAATAATAGATACCGCGAACATCACGGTCCCAAGAGTAATCCTCAAAAATAGGATAAATGATTCCGCGAATGCTAATAAGAAATTGTGAATCATGCGCTGCCGCATCGCCGTCCTCTTTCATGTCGTAACCTGCATCGATAAACAGTTTACGCATGGCAGGTATGAATTTCTTTGTAACAAATAAATCTAGATTTTCGCCTGCTCCTGGTTTCGGTGCTTTCCATCCATATTGTAATAGATTTGAGCCTCGACCTGCGCCAGAGCCTGCAATTAATATTCCGTTGTTCTCAACAATCTTTGGCGTAGCCATATCGATTGGACGACCAGAATCATCTGAAGAGCGTGAGTCACATCCAATGACAGACCATCCGTCGCCTTGAATAGCAGCAAGTGTTGTCATTGTCCCCTCCCACTACTATCGTCTACGAATTGTTCTTACGCTTGCGTTTGCCTGTCCTCCACCAGTTAGACTTGACAATAAACTTTGTACGTCAGGTGGTCCTGCTGGTGGCATTTCCATTGGAGATGGACCTCCTACTGGAGAGGAGGGAGCAGGGGACGGTTGCTCAACCTGAGGTGCTACTCCAGCAGGAGGAACTTGTTCTTTAGGTGCGAATGTTTGTTCAATCGCATCTTCGATAGCCTGTCCCTTTTGTCGTGATTTAATCACTGCAGCAATCTTAGTTACAACTTCAGATGGGTCTTGTCCTTGTGTTGCCATCTGTGGGATTGCTTGAGTGTATGCTTGGAGTGAAGCAAGAAGCGCATTGCGCATATCTTCAACTTCAATCTTCTCTTGCTCTGCGCTAACATTAACATTAAATGGAAGTTCACGCATTGCCATATCCTTGGAGATAAGTTTACCGCCAAGTGCCTGAAGCATAAATATAAGACCTTGTGCTGGATTCAAACCTGCAAGCATACCATATCTAACATCAGCGGAGTAATCTCCCTTGATGTCCTTGCTTGGTTTGTATTCTAATGCGTATGGAGAACCAGCATCTACACCGCGAATTGTCTTTTGTACATCAAAAATTGTTTCGTCTAGTTCAAAGCATAGACGGATTACATCTCGAAGAGCCGTCGCAAATATTGCTTGCGCACTCTTGACCTGAGTATCAAATGCTCCCATAAGTGCCTGGACGCCTTGACCCGTAACGATAGACGCATTAACGTTACCTGTTCGTCCCTCTGGGTATCGAGCACCAATTCGGAGTTCTTGATTGAGCAAGTTCTGTTCTGTGAACGCTCCTTGCGGAATGGTAAGTTCAACTCTTCGTACTCCTGAAGGGGTGTTTGTTCTGATAACTGCATCCCCACCAAGTTGTAGTTCTTGTACATCCATTGGTACGACGATAGGAGACTGAACAGATTTCTCAGCCGCTTCCATAGCAAGCATAGCAAAACGGTTGCGAAGCAACTGAATACCAATAACATCATCAAATTGTCCACGCATCTCTCCATCGATAGTAGGTCGCTTAGCAATTACGACCATCATCTTACCAATTGGGTTCTTAGCACGAGAAAGAACTAGGTTCTCACGGCTTGGTACATATACTAAAGATTGGTCTTTATCGTAGTAACGAACAATCTCAATTAGAGTGTTGGTGTCTTGTTTGAAACCTGAACGACCAAGTAGTTGTACTTCGTATTCAGGGAATTGAGCAGCCAACTCTCCAAGAGTTAGTGAGTATATCTTAGCGAAAGATATGCATCGTCCGTAGCGGTCAAACTCAGGATAAGCCATCCGAGGGTTTTCTACGCGGATGCGAGGCATCTTTGCTTCGTCATCCATTTCAATAATGAATGGGACGAAACCATAAGTTACATAATAGTCAGCACCTGTGTACATACTGACTTGCAAATCTGAGTGATTAAAGTAGTTTGATGCAATACGTGTACGATTGTCAGCAAACTTACGAGCACGGTCATTGACCTGTGAAGCACTAGAGCAGTTAACTGCAGGTAGTGGAGCCATAACCTCAGAAAGGTCACGGGCTACGATGTCAATAAAGTTTGCTACTACGTTTGAGTCTACGCCCTCAGGGAAGAAGTCTGGGTATACTTCAGCAATCTTGCCTTGGCGGACAGAAAGAATATCCCCAGCACGAGCATCACGCTCTGATGCACGGTACTTCAAAGAAGAAACTCGTGCAGCAATCTGTTCAATGTTTAGTGCCATTTATATCCTAACCATAAGTTTCAGACCATTGCTCTGCAAAGGCCTCGTCTAAATTCACGGAGTATCTCATGTCCTTCTGTCTACGGGTAGCCCACCGATTAGTTGAGTACTTAGTAGCAAAAGAACTTTGTTGCATTAATTCACGGACTCGGATGATAGCAAACCAAAGTGCCATCACGCAGTCAGTTGGGTTTTTAGTATCTGGCTTCCAAGTGATTAGTTGTTGTACCAGAGATTTTAAACCTTCAGAACCTTCATTAGATGGAAGTTCTATTAGGTTGTTGTCTTGAAATCTGCCGTCCCTCAGACTGCCAAACAAGGCAGACATAGAGGCCACACCGAATGATGTGTCCCATTTATTCTTTCCAGTATAGTGAGGATTTAACTTACATCCATACTGGGCTAAATACTGAACTAGGTCAGTGTCCATCTGATACGCCTTTTGATGGGCGTTGATTTCAACTCTAAACTCTTGTGGCTTATATCGTTCAACCCATTCCTCAATAAGAGCACGCTCTTTCTGTGGAGAAGGGTCAACCATATTGACACAATCTAAAACATAAACTTTTCCGTCACCCTTGTTGTAGGTTACTGCTACGAATGCAGACCTACCTGATACAGCAGGGTCAAAACCTATAACCGTGTAAGTACCTTCAACATGCTTTGGATGGCCTGGCGTTCCAGCCTTGAGAGGTCCACGCTTTCGCATTCCGTTGCTACTTCCTGCGACGCAGGTTGGTGGGAAGATGGAGTCTTCAACGACATCTTCTTGTTGGTAGACCATAGCCCAGATTGACGGAGCAACCTCAGACCTGCGAGTAAAGAGCGAGGGTCCATCCCACTTTGGGTATAGTCCTTGCTCATTTGCTTCGTCCTTCTCACCTTCGGCTCTATCTGTCCAAGGCCAAAGTGTTTTCCAGTTATCAGGCTTCTCATCAAACTCCAGCACGGCTGGCTGAGAGAAGTATGTGAATGGAGATTTGCCACCTGTCCATTGGTCGCCATCTCGTATCATCTTATATAAATCTACAGGGGCGACACGGGTTCCTACTATAAGTAGTTTACCGTGCCGTCCCAAACGGGTGATGACTTCTTTTTGAAGCCATTCAATTTGCTTTTCCCACTCATGAGAGTTTGAGTTCATCACCACATCGTCTAGGATAATCAGGTCGGCGCGAGCACCATAAATCTGTGACCCAAATCCTAATGCTTGAACCGTAGGGTCCTTTTCGCCAGAGTCGCGTCCAGAGCCTAGGTAAATCATATCAGCAGACCAAGTCTGCGAGTCAGCCTTATATCCACCATTAGGGCCAAAGGCCATCTGGAGTTTAGTCCAGTTAGGGTGGCTCATCCTTGTTTTGATGGCTGAAAGGAATTTGCGTGCCATGCCTTGAGTCTTAGAGACCACAATGATTCTGACGTTAGGGTCAGTGGCTATACGGTAGGTCACATAGTTAATCGTGATGACCGTAGATTTGGCGTGCTCAGGTGGTACGTTGATAAGAATACGGTTGCTGGCCGCAGGCTCATAAGTCATAGCAGGATGGAGCCAACGGGGTTCCCGTCCTTCAATAAGGTCCACCCAGTCTTTGTGGTGGTCGAACAACTTAGTGTCTAGGAATTGCTCGGAGAAATCCTCAAACGAGATATCCTTCAGATTGGCCATGTCAGCCTTGACACCTTTACCAGCAAGCCTTGCTTTGTCAGCCTCAGCCTTGAAGTCAGGGTCAGTAAGTGACCATTGGCGGAAGGTGACATCGTTGCGACCCACCGCAGCCATAGCGTCGGTGATGGTCGTGCCTTGAGATAAGAGTTCTAAAACTTGTTTCTGAGCCACATCCTTAGGGATGTTCTGCTTGCCTGGTTTGCGTCCCACTACTACTCCTAAAAACGGTATTTTAACGGTAAGGTATAACGGACAGACCTCACCCATTATTATATATTATATAATATATTATATAGGAGGAGCGGAGTCTTAAACGGAGCGACTCCGTCTATATATGGAATTAATATTACATATATAGATAACCTGTTCAAATAGAAAAACCGAACAAACTAGGGTGAAAATATTTATAAAATGTCCGAATTATCCATATTTATACCTATATAGGGGGGCTATATAACAGAAAATTTATACGAGATACTATATACCACCCCCGCTAGCGAACTTAATAACCCTACCCTCAAAATATCGACATATCGACATATAGATATATCGACATATATGGGGGTATAGTGTTATGTCCGATATGTCTTTATTGTATAGAATATAACTATTTAGGCGTTATGTCTTAAATATGCGATACTTGACTATCTGCCCTATAAGTTCTAATTGTCCGAATTGTCGCCCTAACTATATTACCCACTAGTAATCGAACATATGTTCTATGACCTATATCACACCTAGCAGACTTGACTTCTTAGGGGTGTCGTGGTATAATGCGACCCGATATGATGTGATGTAAATCACACTAAATCGACTTGACTTCTGCTTGGTGGTCGTGTAAGATAGGCACTATCAAAACTAAATAAAGGTTAGGCAGTTCGGATAAGTAGCCTAAATCGTGTGAACTAAATCACACCGAATATATGGCGTGTCGACTTGCTAAATCGGAATTAGTGCGATAGAATTACGCAGTAATCAAAACTAAATAAAGGTTAAGTGGTTAAGCAGTAGTTAGGCTTGATTAGATATTAGTAGCAGTAGGTCGCCTATGGTATCACGACCCTAACTACTACTTAACCACTTAACCCCTAGTGAAAGGATAGCGAAGTGCCATATAACCCCTTCGGGGTTAGTGGTAGCATAATTACGCCACCTAGACAAGTTAGGGCAAGCGTAGCGTGGAAGGGTTCACGCTCTCGCAAGTTTAGCGAAGTCGTGGTGCGTGATAAGTCGGGCAACATAATTGCGGTGGTCGAAGATAGCCCTGCGGTTAAGTTAGCGAAGCGTAGTCGCAAGTCTGCGCAAGTCGCCACCCCTGCTACCCCTGCCCCATTAACCGAAGCAGAATTGCGGGCTATTGCGTTAGATGAACGCAGACGACAATTCGAAGCAGAGCAAGCGCAGAATTATCGTAAATTGGTCGGCGATTACAATTAGCCGATAGTCGTAGCCGATAGGTTCGGGTTCTCTAGGGTTCGATACCCTACTACGACACGCCGAAGTTAGGTAGGTGCTTGACTTCTGCCGTAGGTATATGATATACTTACGCCGTAGCGAAAGGATACAATATGGCAAGCGAAAGCGACCCATTAAAGGATAAGTTCTGGAATTGCCCTAAATGTGGCAAGTTAAATCTAGGTGCTTGGTGTCCTTGCGAACAAGTGAAAGTAAGGGGGTAGATATGTTGCTAGAGATACTAGTAGCCGTTCAGACCTTAGCGATTATAGCACTAGTGGCTAGAGTAAATCGCCTACAAGGTCGCCTAGAGTATAGGGGTCGCTAATGATAGACCTAGAAGAAGATACGAAGAAGCGATATTGGGTTAAGGTTATCGTAGAGTATAACTACGAAGTCGAAGCCGATAGCGCAGAGCAAGCCGAAGAAGAAGGGTGGAATTACGAAGATTACCGCTACAATGCTTCGGTAGATGAGATTAAGGTCGAAGAATTAGAAGATGGAGATGAAGTATGAACGATATAGACGACCTTTACGAAAGAGTAAATGCGGAATTGGTCAAGCAAGCGCAGGGTATCCTAGCCCTTGACCCTAACTCTTTCATAGACTACGATACCGCCATGTCGGATATGGTAGAACGCCTAACGGCGATATGGTATAGCGGATATGAGTTCGGTATGGAAGATAGGCTAAATGAAGATTTAGACCTTGACCTAGAAGTAGAAGAAGAAGCCGAACTATGATAACCTTAGAACTAACTCAGAGAGAGTTAGATGTAGTTAGACAAGCACTACGCACCGAAGAAGAACGCCATAAGCGCAACGACTTTAAGGTGCTAGTATTAGAGATACAAGAATTAAGAAGTAAGATAGCCGATAGTGTGATTAACGACACACGAAAGGTGCTTGACTAGGTTATAGCAAGGTGCTATAATATAGGCTACAAGGGGGTGATGATATGCCGATAGATGAAGAACCTACGCAGTATGAGTGCGGTTCATGTAGTTGGACTACCCAAGATGAAGATAACCTAATATGGGTAGATGATAGCCTACTATGTGAAGATTGTAGAGCGTGGTGTAATAACTGCGAAGAATATACATGGAACGATAACACTCACTATGTAGAAGGTGTCGGTGATTATTGCGAGAGTTGTTGGGAGAATAATACTAACTACTGCGAGAGATGTAGTTGTAATTATCCCGACCATGTAAGCACATACCATATCGAAGATAGGGGTGAGTATTGGTGCGAAGGGTGCTATGAAGATAATGCTTCATACTGCGAAGATTGCGACCAATATTATGCTAATGAGTGTGAAGGGTGCGGTGAAGGTCATAATCGTAGGTCTAACCTAATCCACCAATACTCATACAAGCCTAGCCCACACTTCTTCGGTAATGATAAGCATGACCTATACTTCGGGCTAGAGTTAGAGATGGAGATTAGGTCGGGTAATCTGCGAGAGAGTGCGCAGTATATCCAAAACAAGGTAGGCGATAGTATCTACCTTAAAGATGATAGCAGTATTGGCAGGGGTGGACATCTTGGGTTCGAGTTAGTATCTCACCCATTATCCTTCGGTCATTGGATTAGTCAGATGTCTAACCTATGGCAAGGGCTAGATTATCTGCGTGATAATCAACAAGCAAGGTCATGGGACGCAGAGAGTTGCGGTATCCATATCCATGTAAGCAGAGCAGGGTTTAAGAGTGGGGCGCATACGCATAGGTGGCTAACGCTTATCTATAAGAACGCACCAGAGATGATGAAGTTCGCAGGTCGTAAGTCTGACTATGCGAAGTTCAATGATGTGTGGCAGTATGACGAATACGATAGACCATACTTCTCCGTCAAGCACAAGTTAGACGGACGAAGCCACACCGAAAGATATTCTGCGGTCAATACGCAGAACGAACACACGCTAGAACTGCGGTTCTTTAGGGGAACTACTAGACCTAGCGGTGTTCTTAGTGCTATCGAACTAGCACACGCAAGCGTAGAATACACTAGAGATATGACCCTAGCAGATGTTAAGTTGGGTATGCTAAAGTGGGATTGGTTCTACGACTATGTAGAAACTAACAATGGTTTCTACCCTAATTTATATGAGCGTATGTCCAAAGTATCTCATGTAAATCTAAAGAATATAGAGATGATAAATGCGTAAGGGGGGTAGTTATGTGTCTATTGGTAGTATGTAATCCTAACTCGACACCGAGTAAAGATGACTTACACAATGGTGCGTGTAGTAATCCGCATGGCTTCGGCTTTGCGATACAGACACCCGAAGGTATTATATCTGAACGCAGTATGTCTGCGAAGAAGTCGGTCAAGCGGTTCTTAGAACTGCGTGAGCAGTATCCTGAAGGCTACGCTATGTGGCACGCAAGATACGCTACGCATGGTGTTAAGAACGAACAGAACTGCCACCCTTTCCAAGTAGGTGGTAGCGACTTGACTTATCTCGCTCACAATGGTGTGTTAGATATTCATATACCGAAAGGTGATAAGCGTAGCGATACTAGAATTATGGCAGAAGAATTACTGCCACGACTAGGTGGTGTGTCTGCGTTAGATGACGAATATGTATATGATATGGTGTCGTCTTGGGCTAGTGGTAGTAAGGTAGCAATTATGACCTTAGACCCTAGTGCCAAATATACCATGTATATTATTAACGAAAGTCTAGGCACATGGGACGATAGCGGTGTGTGGTGGTCTAACCAATCACACAAGCGCACAGTATCCACGCCACGCACTACTTCATACACTAACTACTATGGGTATGATGACTATCTCGACAAGAGCATAAGTGGCAGTATGGAATTAGATGATTACAATGCCGATATACTAGCCAAGTGTATGTGGTGTGATGAAGATGTAGACATGGAAGATAATCCATACTACTGCGATATGTGTATGAACTGCTTTGATTGCGGTATGACTATGACGGATTGTATGTGCTACAATGAAGCCGACAAGTTCTCCATAGTCCAAGAACAACAGTATATAAATCGCTACTTATCAGATGATAATTGGCACTCAAAGAAGTGGTATAGTAAAGAACCACTTGACTTCTAGCATTCCTTCTAGCCCTTGATTGCGGTTAGCGGATTGTCCTGAGCACGACATTAAACTGCTCACCCCCTATCTAGTAAGGTGCTAGGTAGATAACACGACAACGAAAGGTAATGATATGTCATCAACGACAATCAATAGCGATTACCTAACAAGTATCGCTTACTCTCTACAAGATATTGTAGACGAACTCACTTCACTTCCACTAGATATGGACAATGACTTCTATCCTCGTGGAACTATTGTAAAGGCTAAGGCAGAGCAATCACGCTTCAAGCCTAAGTCAGTATGGGTTTCGCTAGGCGACGGCACATACAAGCATTTAACAGGTAAGAAGGGTCTTATTGCTACCCACTCACGACTTGACGGATATGTCGATGTCGTGTTCTCTGCCTAATAAAATATCTAACCGAAAGGATACTATGTCATCACAAGATATCGTAGTTAATGAAGAGCCAGCAGGTTCGTGGCGAGCAGGATACATTACACTTACCGATACGGAAGATGGCATAGTATCCTATGGTTTATTTACTACATTAGAAGAAGCCCAAGCGTGGGCTATACAATTAAGGAACGCTACCATACAAGCGGTATGTGTCCCTGCTTACAGTAGAGGATAGTATATGGCAGCACCAGGAAAAGCATTATTTTGGGACAAGTTAAAGGTCAAGCGTGGTAATCAAGAACAGATTACTTCGTTCAATCGTAAAGCATTATGCGCTAAGTATCCCGACCCTGACCTATGGTTCTCTGAAGAAGTAGAGGATTTGGGTAGGCGTGGTGGTCCGACTAACGCACAGAAGCAAGTCAATATAGATAGAACAATACTAGCACTTAAGATATGTAGCAAGTGTGAAGTTAAAGATGTATGCCTACAAGAAGGTATGCGTAAAGAGAACCTAGACTTTGGTATATGGGGTGGTAAGATGTCGGGCGAAAGATTGCGCATGGCAGACGAACCAATCCTAGCATCAGATAGGGTTAATAAAGTTCTATTTAGTAAGAAGATTAGAAGTCTGATTGGAGAGTTATGAAGATAAAGACACGAAGTATTATATCAGTATTACTTGCGTTCTTAATTGGATTTGTCAGCGCATTTCCAATAGCAGACATCAAGACTGAGAACACAAAGAAGCAGACTGATTGGTCAGTAGAGGACAGTAAAGCCTATGCGTTAGACCAATTACTCGACTGGCACTATAAAGAATATAGATGTCTAGTTAAACTATGGGGTAAGGAAAGTGCGTGGAGACCTGAAGCATTTAATAAGATTAAAGTAATGGGCAAGAATGCTGGCGGTATTCCACAGTTGCTAGGCTTAGACCCTAAGACACCACCGACAATTCAGATTGACAGAGGGCTTAAGTATATCTACCACAGATACGACACGCCTTGTAATGCTTGGGCATTCTTTCAGAAGAAAGGTTATCACTAATGAAACCAAAGAGATACAAGAGTATCTATGATATGAAACCAAAGGATTACAATAATGCTATGGATATACGGGGTAATCCAACTTCGGTATGCCCTTGCGGTTGTAATGTATGGTCGCTAAAGGTTAAATTTGATAGCGATAGCGGAGATATAGAGATGTATTTCCTAGATATGGAGTGTGCTATGTGTGGCACAAGAGCAACAGCACCAACACCAATAGACGCAGAGAGGATAGACTAATGAAGTTATCTAAGGTAAGACAGTTTAAGATAGGCAGGTCATACTTAAGTTTAGGTTATAACTTTAGAGGTATAGGTATAGGCTTCGGTCTGAATAAATATACCCTTGACTTGGACTTAGTATTCTTTTGGATTAGTTGGGAGTTCTAATGATAAACGCAGAAGCAAGAGTATGGCTAGATGAAATGGCTACCTTCTTATGTGCTGACGCTTGGTCAGAAGATAGAGTAAGAGAACTTCTAATTAACATATGGCTCGACGGATATAATACCAAGGGGAAAGAAATTATAGATGCCGACATATGAGTATAGATGTCTTGATGACAAGACACAGTTAGTGTTATCTCGCAAGGTAGACGACAGGGATAATGTAGTTGACTGCCCACAATGCGGTAGGGAAATGCGTAGAGAATACAACGCAGTTCCAGTAAAGTTTAATGGGACAGGCTTCTATTCAACGGGAGGATAAATGGAAGAAGCAATTCAAATCTTAGAAGAAGCAAACAGAATGCTTGCCGATATGTTTGGCATAGACGAAGATAACGACAATGAGTGAGCCTATGTGGTTAATGGGCGACGATGTTGCCTTAGGACTAGCAGATGAATGTGATAACTGCAATGAACTAGAGCGTCATTGTGTGTGCGGTGAACCTGATAGAATGTGGGGAGACGATGAATAACAGACCACCTGGCATTACTGAGCAAGATGAAGAAGATGAAATGCTAGCAAAGTTTTGGGCAGACTATGGTGAGAGCCTATGGGTTGACCCAATGGAGCAGGAATGGATGTGGGATGAGAAGACTAACTGACCTGCTTATCTTCCTCGCCCCTGTCATCGTGCCACTCATGTTCATCGGCAGCGTGGTTAGTTTCTTCTACTTCATCTACTTCGGACTTCTCTTTATCGGGTGAGTCCTCTTCAAGATATGGTCTAAATCCACCTATCTTATTTATTAATCTTTTAATTGCTCGCTTATGTCTCATGCGAGCAGTATCCTCGCTAAACAATTCAAGGAAGTTCGCTATCTCCTTGAAGTCGAGAGACTCTGCGTGTCGCAAGAATAGTAATTTTCTATCCTCTTTACTTAACTTGTAATACGCAGAGTCAATCTCAAACATCATTACATTTAAGTTACCACCTTCTGATGGTGCTTGTGGGCGATTAGTCCCACCTAGATTTAACTTATGACTTACACCATACTCACCACGCAATACTGCTGGCAAGATAGCCTCAACGATTACTGGCTCATAGTAATGTAAGTCAGCAACATCATAGCCGATTGACTTGGCTTTCCAACGCTGGCAATAATCTAATGCTTGATTTCTAAGTGAACGATAGATTAAGTTCTTAGCGTCCTTCTCGCCTATCGCTTCCCACTCATCAAGTTTATTTGGGTGCTCAACGAACCATTGATACAGTGATTGTTTAATGTCTTCCATCTCTACCATAGTAAACTTCTTATGGTATTCAGAAGCGACAGCGACCACTACATAGTCCCACTTCTCAATGCGTTGCCAATCCATATTAAATTATTTCCAAACCTTTCCATCAAATACAAATGACCCGTCCATATTAACTGGAACGAGATGTGGTATAACTTTATTTCCGTCTACATACAAGACACCAAAGCCCTTATGCCATGTGAATAGTCCACCCTTTACATACTTAGCGAACTTAAAGTCCATCAAGCAACCAACTTCCATACCCCATAAAGTCTTTGGATGACCACCAAAGTATGACTGCGTGTAATGTGTGAGACCCATGCGGTGCGTATGACCACAGACTACTGACATACCAGCACGCTTGGCTAATCCCAATGCGGTAGCACCAGCAGTAGGCTGGACATTACCCTCATCACCATGCAAAAGTAGCCAATTTGGGGCTAATTCATAGGGTTTTTCGTGGTATTTGATACCCAAATCATCAAGTTTCAAGAAGTTTTTCAACTCTAATTCAGGCAAACCTGCGAGTCCAGGTGCTCTCATCTTGATAGTATTAAACAATCTGTCCGTATGATTACTACGAATCATATGTTTAATCTTTAATGATTCTAATACACGATATGTTTCGTCTCTATCTCTACCGATAGACTTCTCGTGTTCTAAATCAGTCCCCTTACTCCATTTAGAAATCGTCTGCATATCCATTTCATCTCCGACTGATACTACTTCATCAGGTTTATAAGACTTAATGAAACGGGAAAGGACAGAGACTGCCTTCCTATCATGGTAAGGCACTTGCAAATCTGACACGCAGACTATAACTTTCATTTACTTATCCCATTTATCTCTCAGAACTAGCAGTCCTATGATTGCGTAGTTAGCCATATCCTTGAAGGAATCTTCAAGTGATTCGTGCTCTGGATTTTTATTGTTGTCAACTAAGTTATTTATCCGTGCCAGTTTATCATGCATCCTAACACGAAGACCATTGATTGCACCGCCAGGTGCGTCGGCAATATTGCGTGGACCATAATCCCTATGCTTGGATAGCAGTAGTTTTTCTAGTTCTCTGAATGCTTTATCTACATCTCTTTCGAAAGTGGAATTGATATTTTCACCTCTACCCCCGATTGATTTATGGTTATGTCCGTTATCTTGAACCCTTGATTTATTAAGTGTTGTATGATTTGCCATTCGTCACTCCCCTCTTTCAAGTAGTTTTTTAAGTTCTTCATCTAAGTCCGTCATCTGTGTGTCAACTATCATGTCTTCGATTATACCTGCTACTACATTGGGTTGCGTCTCTGCTGTAAACAATGTCATATAAGTAGACTCTGCTATGCCCTTGATATTCTCAGGGCTATCAGCGTATCTGTATATACATCTAAGCAAAGAACCAATCATTAGTCTATACCCATTTGGTAGCACCAGTGCTGGGTCAAACTCTTCGTCATCTTCTAATAGATGGTCGGTTGCATCGAATGCATTCTCGAAGTGCTCACCACATTCAGGACATGGTGGAATCTTTTTCCTAGTCATTTACTCCTACCTTCTGAAGGAAGTATTGTGAACCTTCTTGGACGAACATAGAGTTTACATCCTGTCCATCAGGTAATTGTATAATAGTAATTGGTAACTCTCTTGCTAATGATGTAGCAAATTCTTTTCCTGGTTGGTCTCCATCAGCAAAGACAAACACTCTTTCAAAGTCAGCAAGTAATCTAGTGTAATGCTTCTTCCAACTGTTAGCACCAGGCACTCCGACACATGGTATACCTACTAGTGATGACATAGTAATTGTATCTATTTCACCCTCACATATACCAATGTAGTCTCCTGCTTTTTCTATATCTAAAACATTATACATCTTAGTATCCGAGCCAGTCATTCCCATGTACTTAGGTTCAACAGCAGGATTAAGAGAGCGAAAACGCAAATCGACAACACCACTCTTGGTAATATACGGTATGGATAATCGTCCTGTGAATGCTTCATGTCCAACCTCAGGCTCCGCGACTACGCCTAATCGAGCCAACCGTGCTGCTTCCATTGTTATGCCGCGACTTCTTAGGTAGGCTTCTGCCTGATAAATGTTTGCCGCGTACTTCTGAGTTGCTTGTCCCAGCAATTCTTTCTGCGATTCTTTTTGCTTCACGGATGTCTACCCTTTCTTGTTGCGCAACGATTTGTAACGAATTGCCCTGGACTCCACAAGCAAAGCAGATGAAAATATTCTCATCAAGATTCGCACTCCCACTTTGGTGCGTGTCACCATGAAAAGGACATTTGAGATTGACTTGACCATGACCTTGGCGTACACTCGCTCCATAATGGATAAGTATTTCTCTGATACTCGGTAGGTCATTCACAGTTCCTCTCAATCCATTGCTCCAAATTCTCTACGACCCAGGCTTTATCTATACCAGCCATGCGTCTTTTAATTATAACATATCTAGGTGGAGTTTCATCCAACCCTCTAGCCTTAGCATAGTTCTCTGCTTCGACTGTAGCCTCTGCCCAGAACTTAGGTAAGTCAATCTTCTTTGTTGCTTTTAATTCAAAGATGTAAGTTTGCCCAGCAACCATAGTAACTATGTCGCCTTCATCTTTAGAACCTGCTTTAGTTAAGCGTTCAGCAAATACTTTCTTAGACCTTAGCCACTTCATTACTGAAGTCTCAAAGGTTGCACCCTTGCGTTTACCATAACTACTCACGCCACGCCACCTTAGGATACTTAGCAAAGTTAATGAAGAAGAATAGGAAGTCAAGTCTGGTAACCCAAGCGGTAACTTCTGCCACGTCTGACTCAGTCCATTCTATAATAGGATATCTTTCAAACCCTATACCAAAACAATATCTAGTATTAAATCCAATAGTTACTGTGTATCGTCCGATATCTTTTTGCATTAATGGTTCTCTGGAATATCATCAACGAACATATACTCAGGGTTGAAGGCAATCCATGTCATGAGGCCTCCTCCTGCGTCTGCTCTTCCGTATCTGTTTTTAACAGGCGCGACTCCCATTGAGGTCCCAACAACTCCGAGAGTGCAGATGAGAGCAGGTAGTTGTGCAACCTTACCCTGAATAGCACTTCGCGGTTGGCACGGAGAACCTGTAACTGCTTCACTAGTATGATGAAGCACAACAACAGCAGCATTAGTTGCACGAGCAAGATACTTTAACTCCTTCATGATGGCTCGCATAGAAGCGAACTCTTCACCACCATCGGTGGCTACGTCCATTAAATTATCTACTACAATTAGAACTGGTGGGCAACCCCATAGTTCCTCAAATGCCTGCACTTCTTCATCAATATCTTGAAGCGTTGGCGCAGATTCAAATGACCAAACAATATGACTACTCTTTGATAGAGTAGCCTTAGTCCAACCCACATCAGATGATAACATTCCTTCTACATCTGACTGACTCTTACCCGAAATCATAGATGCTAATCGCATAGCCATCGTATGAGCGTTGGTATCTGCCGATATATATAACGTCGGCACTTTCATTTTAAGTGCTAATGCTAATGCTAAAGTTGATTTACCCACACCTGGTGCTGCTGCGAACATCGAAACTTCGGAACGACGGACAATGATTTTATTGGAATCGAACGCCTTAAAGCAGGAAGGTAAAGGTTCCCCTCCGATACTGGCACGACCAACTGAGCGGACAAGTGTACGCATCCTGGTTCCTTTCTATCTGTAAAGAAGAGTCGCAACCAAAATGCAACTGGTGTAATTCGGCTACGACTCTTCCTCATTATTTAATTGTTAGTTAACTGGTTTGCATTGGTCAGGTGTACCCTGTGGTGAAGGACACGCCCAGAATGCATAAGGCTTTCCGCTTGCTTTACTGATTCCCTCTCGCCATATACGGGGTCCGTGCTTGCACACTGGCGACGCTGTACCTGATACTGCCGATACCTGGGTTGGAGGCGAGGATACTAAGGGCTTTGTGCCGATAGTGGAACTCGTGGTCGATAAAGGGGCTAGTGTGTAAGCACCTACGACTTTCTGTTGCACAGATGAAATCTGTGTTGAGTAATCGCCAATGCCTTCTAACAGCACAGACAATTCATCAGCCGTGTTTGCACGGATGTTTATCATATCACCTGTTGGTGTCTTGTAGGAAACTTGTAGTTTCCAGTCTTCATTTGCCATGTTTCTCATTTCTTAGAAGAGAACTGACAATACTCTGTCAGTCCACATCTATTGCAGTTGTTTGTATTTGGTATAAAAATTCCAGCCTTGCGTGCCTTATCAAATCCGCTCACAAGGTACTCCAACTTCTCATCAGTATACCCTGTTAAATCAATGAGTGGGGTAGTTCCTTCTTGCCTTGCCATCCAGTAGGCTCCGTACTTAACATCTACCCCTAGAACTTGTTTAAGTCCTAGGCGGTAGAAGCCAAGTTGTAGCGTGCTGAAAGGGGTTTGCTGTGAAGTCTTGAGGTCAACCACGACTAATTCACCATCAACTTCAAAGACTCTGTCGATAACCATTTTAACAGGTATACCAGCAAAGGTAGGTGTCAAACCCAATTCAACGGCAGGTGCGCCTTCTGGTGTGTGCCAGATTCTCCAGTTGTGATTAGCAATACGCCAATCGATATATGCTTGGACCCATTCAGGTCCAGTCTTTTGCCAAAAATCTACGTTCTCTTTATTAGGGAATGCTTTGGTAGCACGGCCACCAACCCTAGCGAAGGTTAAATCTTTACCATCTGATTCCTTTGCCCATGCTTTATCCCAGTAGTTCTGTGCTAGTAACATTATAGGTTCTCCAAGTCCCAAGCCTCAGTTGCTGAGTGAAAGGCGGAGCCACCCACAGACCATACCGAAGGTTCTTCGGGTAGGTTAAGTAATCGACCTAGGTAATACTGATATCCGCAGTCGATGAATGTTGTAAATGCTGAGTACGATATGTGCTCAGGTAATGTATATCCTTGCAGTTCTATTGCCATAGATGTATTATACACCAATCAGATTAGTTTGTCAAGGATGATGATACTTGACATATTAAAATTCAGGGTGTATAATTAGATATATAATATATAATAACTATATATAAGACCCCGAAGGGGTCTATTATAATATATAATATGGGATATAATGGGTAAACTATCTGACTTTGATTTAGACTTATCGGTAGGACAGGCTGGCGAAAAACTAGTCGAAGGGTTACTGACTGGTAACAAAACAATAGAAGTCAAGACTGATTTAAAGTGGAAGAACACAAACAACATCTATATAGAAACCGAGTGTTGGTCTCACAATAACCAGTCTTGGTATGCCTCAGGCTTATCTGCTACAAAGGCTGAGTACTGGGCGTTTGTACTTGAAGGTGTGGTACTTATTGTACCAACCAAGGTACTACGCAAAGCAGTCGAGTTGTACGGGGAAGAGATAACCTGTGACATAGAACCAAACCCAAGCAAAGGATATCTTGTACAACCAGGATATGTGCTCTGGGTCACAAAAGAGTTATCTAAGTAGCAAGGGGAAGGCTACCTAGAAAACACAAAAGACCCCCCTTCCAAAGGTAATCACCTAAGGTTGGGGGGTTTCGTGTCTCTAAGGGGCGTTTAAAGCCCGATTAGGGGTATATAATTAGTTGCTTCCGCGCCCGAATTCTGTGGCAGATGGGTCTAACCACTTAAGAACTGGTCCTGCAAGACCTGCTAATGCTGCTGCACCTAATTGCTTAGGGTCAGTAATTCCACTCAGATACAGTGCGACTACCGCCGCTGCTGCTGCTCGGAACCAAGTTAGTGCTACTTGCTTGAACTGTGGGTTCATTTATTGCTCCTTTATTTTGTCTTGCTATGCACCTTGCAACAGGTACAAATCAGGGGTTTTGCTATTGGATAAGCCTTCTTTGCTGGGACTGGTGTAATAGATGCAACCAGTGCTGACAAAGGATTAGGTTGATTCATCCACCAGAACCAAGGGCTAGTATCATTAGACTTATTAGCATTGATAGAAATATGAAGATGTTTAATATGAGGGTTGCTGCCAGTATAAATACGATTGCCAGACTTAGCCTTATCACGGGACCATATTTTTTTATTAAAGATAAGATAGGAAACCCTTTCGTCTTCTTTTAATTTTTCAAATATCTCGGCGCAGTCTATGCCATTCTTTGGGTCATGGGTGAGGTCTACTGCTAGCCCAGTATTGTGGTCCGAATTCGGACTTGCTTTCTGATGAGCAGCAGATGGTAGAAGACCATCGCTTGCTTTGTTCCTCATTGGTTTTAATGCCGTCGCTTGGCGCAGCACAGCAATTGCAGCAGGTGTGGCTCTCTTGACAACAGTTTTCATTCTTTACCTTTTCCTTATCCATACTTGCCATCCCTTACGGATTATATCAATATCATCTTTATGTTTGTTTAGCCAAGCATCTATTGCTGGCTTAGGATTCTTATCTGTACCATCAGGGTGGTCCCATTCATAATCATCAAATGCCATGATACCCCCTGGCTTTAATAAATCCCAGGATAAATTAGCATCTAATGTTACTGATTCAGGTAGGTGGTCACCATCAATATAGATAAAATCAAACTTAAGTTCTCTGTGGTTCTTTAACCAGTCGCCACTAAATGCTTTATGTGCTTGAACCTTCTTGCCATATGGGGCAGTCTGTTCCTTGTAGGCTTCCTGTATATCATCCCAGTTATAGATTGATTCATGCTGTAGGTTACCGCACCAAGGGTCTATATCTACTAGTAATGATGATGGGTCAGTAAGTATATTTTTTAGTAGCCAAGTAGATGCGTTACCAGTAAAGACACCTATCTGCAGGAACTTAAGATTCTTCTTGCCTTTAAACTCTGCTAGTCCTGATTCAAAGTCTTCGACTGTAGCATTGTCGTAGAACCATTTAGGAAATTTGTCCGCTTTTGTCCCCATTATCCCTATCTTCCTATTAGTTGCTTAACAAGGTCGGTAAGTAGTTCTACCTTCTCATCCAATTGATTGACCTTATCTTTCAAACTGGACCCTCCATTGGGTTTAAGTTCATTAAGATAATGTTTAACCATCCATCTAATAGATGTTGCTAGTGCTCCTATTAAAGTGGTTACGGCTACGGCTAGTCCAGCCCAATCAGTTGGTGTCATCATGATTCCCTATACGGTTCTAATGGTTATCTCAAGGATACCACCAAAGCCACTGAAGCCTCTATCTGGTGGAGTTCCACGAGTAAACGATACTTGTTCAATTACAATCTGGCGAGATTCACCAGTCGTGAAGTCTTGTAGTGTAATTACGTCTCCACTCTTTTCTATATTTTCAAGTGCTTGAATTCTAGCAAATGCTCTTCCTTCGTATCCAACTTGAACATTGTATCTATCTGTTTCGACATCAAAGCAATACAGTGGGAACTGCATGATTTGCTGGCGAGGCGTAGCGATAGTAGCCTTAGCCTGGTATCCTTTAAATGTAGGACCCAAAGATGTAGTCGTAGCATCTCGTCCAAAGATGAACTTGTATGCTACATATTCTTGTGCTGTCTCAGGTTGAGATGTTGTTACCTCAACTGCTGGAACTGAGGAACTATATGTAATAACATCATACTCTGTTCCATCTTTTGCTATAATATCTAGTGTTGCAGTACCGTATGTAAATTCACCACGACCTAGTAAGCGCTTAAAGTTTTTTGGTTCTAGTGTACCATACCTAATATTGCCAGTAGTGAGATACCCAGTTGAAATTAATGTACTTGCATCCTCTAGATATGTATAACCAGTACGGGCTACGGTTCCAGTAGGTGATACTGCAGCCGATGCAATGGTTCCAGATGTTGCTGTAGTATATGTAAATGTTGTAGAGGTTGGAACAGAAACAACTGTATACTCTCCGTTTAATACTGCATCAACAGCAGCGACCCATATCTTATCTCCAACAGATAGACCGTGAGCAGTAGATGTAGTAAGTGTGGCAGTTGTACCAGTTCGTGCTTTATTAGATACTGCTACTTCACCATATGATGCAGTGCAATATGCAAGTCTATTGGTATTACCAAGAAAGGCACAACCAGTTGTTTTAAAACCAGTTACTCCAGTATAATATAAATCGTTAGCATAAGCAAAACGAAGTGTTTCTATTTCATTTCCTAAATCAATACGGATTACACCAGGCTCTCCAGCAACAGATGTAGCACACCATACGAATTTGTCTCGTGCAGCAAAGTCATAGCAAGGCTGTGTAGTTTCCACAATTAGTGGACCATAGTTTATAGAGCCATCAGTGTCAGAGACAACTGCTGCACGGATTCCTTTATCCGTCCCAATCATCATGTACCCAAGGTAATACTTTACTTTATGTACTACTTCTCCTACTGGAAGTTCTGCAGCAACCACAGCCGATGTAAGTGTTGGCATTGTTCCACTAGTAGATAATGTAAATTTTTGAATGGTTGATTGAATACCATTATATCCAGCAATATAGACTGCTGAGCCAGATGTTGTTATACTTGTGTATACATAGTTAGATGATGGATGTGTATACAATGCCGTAGGCAATGCTGTTGCCGAAGGAGAAAACTCATATACTGCGTTATTAAAGCAAGCAACAATACGTTCTTTACCAAACTCCATAATTGCATTAGATACAGTAGTTCCAGTAACATCAAACATCTTAGTGTCAGCAGTACTTGAGTTAGCGGTCAATGCTTTCTTATATACAGTCATCTTTGTAGAACCGCCTGAAGTAACGTTTGTCACCCAGTATGCAGTTACTCCATCATCACAAATGCTATATACTTTATCATCAGTACCAGTATTGTAATCAATGAAATGTGTTTCATTACCGCTAGTATCTATTTTGTCTACATCGTATCCATCATGCAATAATATACCATTAGTATTGCTCCACCGAATGGAGCGAACTTGTTGGTAGGCACGGCCATCTGTATGTATAGGTGCTGTTGTAATATGTCCTATTGATGAATTTTTAAGTAGAGTAACTTGTCCTTTAGTCCAAATATCTACACCCTTGCTATCAGTAAATCTATGTGCTACTGTTTCACCAGCAGATGGGTCATAAAACTTGATGCCTGCTCCACCATGAAAGGAAGACTGAGAACGAATCCACCAACCAGTAAGTGATTGCTCACCTGGTTCTGAACCGTTATCAAACTGGTCTTTACGGAATGGTGCTGTCTGCCGACGATAAGGTCGAGCATCTGATATAGCGTAGAAAAATGGTAGGCCACCAACAGCAATATCATATGCCTCTGCAGTGTTCTGCCATGTAGCAGAAGACGATACAATACCTAAGTCAACCGCAATCGCTCTACTAGAACGACCTTCGGTAATATCACGACCAGCCACGTTACTCCTTAATTACTCGATTGGTTCTTTGAGTTCCAATATAAAGCGTATAAATCCATATCCCATGCAGTTGTTTTCATGTGCTTTGCAATAGCACCAGTGTGTGCATATAGAGGTATCTCAAGGGCTTTGCATTTGCGGAAGAATGAAATATCTTCACCTACAAATTTATCATTCTTTTGGTCATTTTCTGCAAAGAATGAAACATCAGTTCCATATTTTTCACGAAGTTTAGTTACTAC
>Ga0214921_10001727_pt1 | contig 36718 bp, 16 predicted proteins | sample LL1505_MetaG_FD_177992 | JGI IMG/M metagenome (GOLD analysis project Ga0214921, IMG submission 177992) | Freshwater microbial communities from Lake Lanier, Atlanta, Georgia, United States - LL-1505 | ecosystem: Environmental > Aquatic > Freshwater > Lake | place: USA: Georgia | collected... | reverse complement strand
CCATACATCCTAAATAAATAAATAGGTGCAAATAAAATTGTTGCATAAAATGCCATACGCCACCAACCCGGTACTTTATTGTCCAACTCACGAATGCCATCGTAGTCATGACTCATATCTAACATATGTTCGTCTTCTAAGGCAACCGTTTCGTTAATGGTTTCGAAGAATGTTTTCTCAGGGTTCTTAACTACTTCTGGAATATCTAAAACTTCCTCGGCTTGTATCAGTAATTTAAAAATTGATATAACTAATCCGTACACAATTATCATTTCTACTACTACTCCAAAGGCAAGCATGTAAATATCAACAGGCATGTTTGCAAAGTCAATTCCAAATTTCAATTCCTTTGCAGGTTCAATGGCTTGAGCGTTTGCAGTCAAGGTTAATCCTAACATCATTAAAGCAATAGTTGCAACATTTTTTGTGCTAGACTTTCCATTGTCTTTTTTCCAATTTTGAAAATATACCATTGCCAAATCATTTAGAATGTATGACAAGGCAATAATGATTATCATCAAAATAATTACAGTACTCAAAAGCGTATAACGCAATATTGTGTTGGTGCTAACAGATGACGATTGTGCAACTGCTATTGTAGTTTGCGAAAATATTAATTGATGAAACACTGTCATCAATATACATAAAACTAAGCTTGATTTACTCTTCATGATGTGTGAATTAAAGATTAGGAATATTTGCCTTTTCTTGCATTGTTTTTTTGTCGGCAGTAAAAACATATATAACTACTACCGCAAATATTGCAGTGAACAATACCAATGATATGATTGGGTATAACGAAACGTTATCTATATTTTTTAAATAGTTTGTAAACTTCATGTCAATTATTTTTTAGCGGTTTTTTTAATATCTGTTCCTAAGCGCTGCATGTAAGCGATAAGTGCAATAATTTCTTTTCTACTTACTGCATTTATTTTCTCAGCTTTTAAGTTTGCAGTAATTGATTCTGCTTGCTTTCGTAGCTCTGCATTAGCAATGTTTTCATATCCTTTAGGATAAGGCACACCTAGTGTTTGCATCACTTCAATTTTCTTTTTGGTGTTTGATGTGTCTAAATCATCTTCATACAACCAAGGATATTCGGGCATGATACTACCATTACTAATTTCTTGAGGTGCCAACATGTGCTTATAGTGCCAGCTATCTGGATATTTACCTCCAACCCTATGCAAATCCGGACCATTACGTTTACTTCCCCATTGAAATGGATGGTCATAAACAAATTCACCAGCTTTTGAGTATTCTCCATAACGTGCTTCTTCATCTCGGAACGGTCGCACCATTTGGGAGTGACAGTTGTAGCAACCTTCTCGCACATATATATCGCGTCCTTGTAATTCCAGCGGTGTGTATGGTTTTACCGATGCAATAGTTGGCACATTGCTATCAATTAGGAATGTAGGAATCAACTCAATAGCACCTCCTATTGAAACAACAATTAAGCTGAACAATAACATGCGCATTGGTTTGCGTTCGATAAGAGCATGCCAGTGCATTTTTTGTGTTGGCATTGGTTGTGCTTTTAGTGGGTATCCTTCGGTGTATTCGTTGGCAATAAAAGTTCCTTGTTTCATCGTTTTACGAATGTTAATAATGGCTAAGAAAATACCCGAGAAGTACAATAATCCTCCCACACCGCGCAACACATACATTGGGAATAAATGGGTGACAGTTTCTAAGAATTGATATTGTAGTTGACCACTATCGGTAAATTTTTTCCACATTAAACTTTGCGAGAAACCTGCCCAATACATTGGAATAGCGTATAATAATATACCAACCGTTCCAATCAAGAAATGTGTATTAGCCATTTTGCGAGAGTATAGTGTTGTGCCATACATACGCGGAATTAAATAGTACAACACTCCAAAAATCATAAAGCCATTCCATCCCAATGCACCAATATGCACGTGTGCAATGGTCCAGTCAGTATAATGACTAATTGCATTTACATTTTTTAATGAAAGCATGGGTCCTTCAAAAGTTGCCATACCATAACAGGTTAGTGCAACTACAAACATTTTTAATATGGGGTCTTCCTTTACTTTGTCCCATGAACCGCGCAATGTATATAGTCCGTTAAGCATACCTCCCCAACTAGGAAGAATAAGCATGATGCTAAATACAGTTCCTAAAGCTTGTGCCCATTCTGGTAAAGCTGTGTATAATAAGTGATGCGGTCCAGCCCAGATGTAAATAAAAATCAAAGCCCAAAAGTGAATGATACTCCAACGATAAGAGTATATAGGACGTTCGGCAGCTTTTGGTACAAAGTAATACATCAAACCTAGGAATGGTGTGGTTAAGAAAAAGGCAACAGCATTATGTCCATACCACCATTGTACCAGGGCATCTTGCACGCCAGCGTATAAACTGTAGCTTTTAAAAAGTGATACTGGAATTTCGAAAGAGTTTACAATATGCAACAATGCAACTGTAACCCATGTGCCAATAAAAAACCATATAGCCACATACAAATGACGTTCGCGACGTGTGATGATTGTACCAAACATATTGATACCAAAAACTACCCACACAAGCGTAATCAAAATATCTATAGGCCACTCAAGTTCGGCATATTCTTTACCAGTACTTAAACCCATAAATAATGTAATGGCGGCAGCGGCAATAATTAATTGCCAACCCCAGAAATGTATTTTACTAAGTGTATCATTAAACAACCTATTTTTAAGCACACGTTGCAGAATGTAATATGCACCGCCAAACATGGCATTGCCTACAAATGCAAAAATTACTGCGTTTGTGTGTATTGGGCGCAACCTACCAAAAGTGGTGTAAGCTAAACCCAAGTTCAAAGCTGGAAATGCCAGCTGAAATGCAATAATAACTCCAACTAACATTCCAATAACACCCCAAAATAACGCTGCAAAACCAAATTGTTTTACAATTTTATTGTCGTAATAAAACTTCTCTAATTCCATACTATTTTAATTTTTATTGTTATCGTCAGTGTCTTTTTTTTCGTCGAATAAAATGCGGTGAGCAGGAGAAAAATCATCATCAAACTGACCTGATTTAATACTCCAGATGTATGCTACTAGAAAGCATACAGCTACTGTTAAGCTTACTGTTAGAAGAATAATTATTACACTCACGTTTTATTTTTTTAACGAAAGCAAAACTATGAGCAGTGTCAGGGGCTTAGAATGTTTTGAGTCAGATAGTGTTATGACTTTGGTCAGTATAGGATATTACTTATATTAATTTTGCTCTAATCTATTTTAACTTCAAATTTTGCTTAGGCTTGATGTAATTTTGTAGGCTGTCAAGTTTTAGAAGAGACTAATTTTATTTGGAATTTTTTTGTTCTGATACTTTCATAAAAAAGGAGCGTGTATAAAATGTAAACTTTGTGTTTTACAAAAAAAGGCTGCACCAATTAGGTACAGCCTTTTTAATAAGGGTTGCAACAAGTTAATGAATAACAATTTTTTGGGTCATTAAAACTTCATCTTTGCCTTTAATTGTCATAAAATATAATCCGCTTTGGTGCATTTCAAAGGGAATTGAGTTTGCTCCTTTAGTGGAGAATTTATTTCTGCGTTCAATAAGTTGACCCATTGCATCAAATAATTTTATTTCCAATTCCATTTCACTAAGTACATCAAAGTTTAAATAAAATATACCATTACTAGGATTTGGTGATATATAAAAATCATTTTTTAATACAATAGTCGTAAGCCCTGTAATACTATCACTTACTGCAAATGTTTTGTTGGTTGAACCATTAGAATGCGATGTAATACGAATGGTTTGCAACTGTTTGGCAGTTGAAGTACAGCCACCAGTTGGATGCACAACTTGTACTTGATACATTGACTCTAAACTTGGTGTTGTAATATCGGTATATGTATTTAAAGTGCTTGGAATTGTTTCCAATAACTCCCAATTTAAACCAGGTATTTTACGGTAAACTACGTAGCTTGGAAAGTATCCGAAACCCTCTTCGTGTGTCCAACTTAAGTTACGGTCATAACCAACACCTGGATTTATTTGCAGATGCATTGTTTTGTGGTATGCGCTTGGCAACGTAATTCCTCCACAAGTATCTCTTGCAGCTAGTTTATATCTATTTGCCTTAACTTTAGGTTGAGATGTAATGTCAACAAACTCACTTAAACTATTGTAATCTATGGCACCAATTCGATTGAATATGCCCGCCTGACTTCCTTCTCTAAAAACAACAAATGAATCAATATCAAGCGTTATTGGTTTCTCCCAAACAACCACATTATAGCCCTGGTTATTATTTAATGCTGTATCAACAGTAACCATACATATTTCGGGAGCCATTACGTTTGATGCATTTATAGTAATGGTTTCCGAGTTTACATTACAACCATTGTTTATACCATTGTTTGCATTTACGAAATAATACCCCGATTCGGTTACACTTATGGTTTGTGTTGTAGCACCATTACTCCACAAATAATTTGCAAAGCCACTACTTGCAGTTAATGTTTGTGCACCTCCTGCACAAGCCAGCACAGCACCTGTTGATGTAATAGTTGGTGCTTGTGGTGCGGTATTATTAAAGTTTACAGGTAACAAATTTGTTGTTACAGGACAACCTCCATTATTGTAAACTGTTACTGAGTAATAACCTGATGTGTTTGCTAATAAACTAGTTTGCGTAGCGCCTCCTATTGTAACACCATTAATGTTCCATTGGTATGTTGGTGAGGTTGCAGTTGTGTTACAAGTAAGTACCGCACTTCCTCCCAAACATCCATTGATGGGTGTTGATGGATTGATACTAACTGTATGTGTACAATTATTAGTTCCGTTCGTACAATTAATATAATTAGATTTTACAAGTGTATCCGTGCAACCAGTTAGTATTTTTATTGCTAATAAACTTACAGAATATTGTCCGTTGTGCGGATATTGATGAGTAGGAGGAGTAATGCCTGCATAATTAGTTCCATCACCAAAATACCATATAAAGTTATATTCACTTATATTAGGTGTGTTGTTTGTAAATGTTACGTTAAAAGGTGCGGCAGGTGATGTATTGTTTGCTGTAAATTCTAAATTAAAGTTACTACTAATGATAGAAAGATTTGCTCCATTATCAGCACCAATAGTAGCAGGTGAGTTACTTACAACTCTTATTCTATAACCATTTCCTGCCGAAGCACTTGCTGGTATAGTACAAATAATTTGTCCGTTTTGACCTACACTTGCTAGAGTTCCAATATTTATTGGATTTGCAAAACTACCACTTGCATTAGATAGTTGCGCCGTGTAAATGTTACCCGTATTGTAAACGCCTCCACTTGTAAATGGCACTAAAAATGTAAAACTATTACAGAATGGGCTACCTGCAATACTTGCTGTACCAATTGTATTTGCACAAGTTGTTACAACCATTGTAATACTGTTACTACTCGCCGGATTACCACTTACACAAGTTGCATTACTTACTAATTCGGCAGCAACCACATCACCATTTTGTATGTTTGCCGATACAAAACTGGCGTTATTTTCACCTAAAATTGTTACACCATTTACTGTCCAAGAGTATTGCGGGTTTGTGCCGCCATAAACTGGAAATGCTGTAAAACTTACTTCAGCACCAGCACAAATTGATGAGGCACTTGATGTAATTTGTACAGAAGTTGTAACTGGTTGATTTACTGTAACACTTACAACATTTGAATTTGCTGGGCTACCAATAACACAATTATCAGTTGATGAAACTGTCAAAGAAATTAAATCATTATCACTTATATTAGATGTACTAAATATTTGGCCTAATGCACCAGGAATAACAGCTCCATTCAATTTCCATTGATATGTGATATTGTTTAAGCCACTTGCAGGAGTAGCAAAAAAGTTAATACTATTTCCAGCACAAATATTTGTATTTGCAGTGCTTATAGATACGCTTGCTGTTACATTTTGAGTAACATTCATAGTAATATTATTTGAAACCGCAGGCCCACCCACAGCGCAACTCGACGATGAAACCATTTCGCATGTAAAATCATCAAGGTTACTAATGGTTGAAGTACTATAATTTGCACCAATTGCACTACTTATATTTATACCGTTTTTCTTCCATTGGTAGGTAGGATTTGTACCACCGTTTATTGGTGTTGCTGTAAAAGTAACTTGTGTACCAGCACAAATTGAAGTATTAGTTGTACTAATAGTTAATGCTGAATTAACTGATGATGAAACAACAATTACCGATGGAGAGGACGTAGCTGGCGAGCCACTTGTACATGTTGCGTTTGATGTCATGGTAACTGTTATTTGGTCTCCATTTATTAATGAGCTGCTACTGAATGTTGCTGAGGTAATACCAGTAATTGCAACTCCATTTTTTTGCCATTGATATGTTGGTGCAGTGCCTCCACCAACAGGATTAGCAGTAAACGTAACTAGCTGCCCAATACAAATTATATTGCTTGTGGCTGTAATCGTAACATCAGCTGCAATGGTTTGTCCAACTGATATGGTAATGGTATTTGAAGTTAAAGGATTTCCAACAGCACAAGTTGAATTGCTCGTCATTTGCAAACCAAAAACATCATTGTTGCTAATGTTGCTTGTACTATAGCTTGCCGAGTTTGCACCAGGAACGCTTAGTCCATTTTTCTTCCATTGATAGGTTGGTGACGAACCTCCGTTTGTTTGTGTCGAAGTAAAATTCACAACCGTTCCGCTACAAATACTTGTGCTACTTGAGGCAATATTCAAAATAGGAATGATGTTGCTATTCACATTCATGAGCACAGTATTTGATGTCGCTGGCGAACCTGTTACACAACCTAACGAAGATGTCATTTCACAACTTACGATATCATTATTTGTAAAGTTTGAACTTGAGTAGGTTATAGATGTTGCATTTGCAATATTAACTCCATTCAATTTCCACTGATAAGTTGCTAATGAACCTCCATTTGTGGGGCTAGCTGTAAATGTTACATAAGTTCCTTCGCATATATTGTTTTGAGATGGTGTAATACCTACAGATGCAGCACCAGCTAAACCAACTGCCATAGCTATAGGTGTTGATACTGCTGGAGAACCAACGGCACAACCTGAACTTGAGGTCATTATCACCGAAACTAAATCGTTGTTTACAAGGTTACTAGTGGTGTATGTTACAGCTGTTGCACCAGCAATATTTACTCCGTTTAGTTTCCACTGATAGGTAGGTATGCTGCCTCCTCCAATAGGCGTAGCAGTAAATGTTACACTTTGACCAACACAAATGTTTGTATATGTTGCAACTGTTGTAACACTAGCGTTTACAGCATTTGTAACAGAAATTTGAACTGAGTTGGAGGTGGCATTTGTAGTAGTTACACAAGTTTCATTGCTTGTCATCACTACACTAAAAATATCATTGTTTGCAGCTGCTGTAGTTGTGTAGTTGCCTGCAGTGGCTCCACTGATATTAATTCCATTTTTCTTCCATTGATATGTTGGTGAATTGCCACCATAAGTTGGTGTAGCAATAAATGAAATAGCATCGCCAGGACAAATAACTAATGTGCTTGCTGCAATACTAACTGCAGCCGGAGCATTAGGAACAACAGCTAATGCAAAAGTTGTACTTTGCGATGTACCACAAACATTTGTTGCAAACAAAGTATAGTCGCCCGAAGTGTTGGCTAAATAGTTACTTGATATTGCTCCTGAAATTGGTTGTCCATCCAAATACCAATTTTGACTTGTTGCACCTGTTACAACACTTGTAAAAATTCCTGTTGTACCTGCACATATAGTGGCATTATTTGGAGGTGTAACATTTATACTCGGAAAAGTATTTACAACTACATTTTTTACTATTGAATATGAAACACCGCATCCATTACTAATCTTGCAACGATATGCACCCGTGGTAAGTGCATTGTATTGTGTACCAGTAGCGCCAATAATATCAACACTATTATTTTGCCATTGATAAGTTACGTTTGTTAAAATTGTTGTGGCAGAAAGTAATACATTATTACCTTGACAAAAAGTAAGTGGTTGTGAGCCATTACTAATAGTTACTGCGTTAGTACCAGGTGTATTGCCAATTTCAATACTTTGTACAATGGTATCTGCACAAGCACCTCCATTGCTGGCAATAAGAGTTACATTATAGGTGCCAGCAGCTGTATAAATATGTGTCGCATTATTGCCCACACTTACTCCATTATCCCCAAAACTCCAATTATATGTGGCAGTTACAGTACCATTACCAGTTGATGTACTTGTAAAATTTACAACAGAACCGCTACAGCTATTAGCATAAGTAAAGTTTGGATAGGTAATTTCTGCACATACATTAAATGTTTTGCCCTGCGCAATACTCCATACATTAGTACTATCCATTGCACGAACAAAAACTTTATGAGTACCAGCGCTTAAGCTAGCCATCGAAATGTTTAGGTTGCTGATTGAAATTGAATCAGCGTAAGCACCAGTAATAATAGGCGTTCCATTGCCAACTCCAGGGTCTGTATCAAAATAATACTCTGCTTTTTTAATACGACGTTTGTTAGTTGAAGAGAAAGAGTTTGAGGTAACGGTAAAGTTCCTACTATCAGCAATACTCCAAACACCAGTAGTGTTGCGTACACGAATATAAATGCGATGCACTCCAACACTTAAAGTATTAATATTTACTGCTAAATTTTTGGTGATTGAATCGGCAGTTGTAATGCCAGTAATTGCAATTCCATTTCCAATTCCAGGGTCGGTATCAATATAATATTCAGCTTTACTAATTTGAGGTATTGTGGTATTTGAGCCTGTAACTACAAAGCCACGTGAATCGGCAATGCTCCAAGTACCACTAGTATTCCTAACTCTAACATATAACCTGTGTATGCCAATACTAAGCCCAGTCATATTTATGGTTAAGTTTTTTGTAATTGAATCGGCAGTTGTAATTCCTGTAATTGTAGTACCATTGCCCACTCCAGGGTCGGTATCTATAAAATACTCAGCTTTATTTATTTGCTGAACTGTTGCTGCATTTGAAGAAGTAACAATAAAACTACGAGAGTCGGCAATACTCCAAATACCAACAGTATTGCGCACTCTAATATATAACCTGTGCATTCCAACGCTTAATAGAGCTGGATTTATAGTAATACTTTTTGTAATTGAATCAGCTGTAGTAATGCCTGTAATGGCAATTCCATTGCCTACGCCAGGGTCTGTATCAATATAATACTCGGCTTTGCTAATTTGCGGAGTAGAAGTTGATAAAGAGGTTATATAAATTGCTCTCGAATCGGCTATACTCCATTTGCCTTGTGTGTTGCGTGCGCGAATATATAACCTATGGGTGCCCAAGGATAAACTAGCAACTGATAAGCTAAGGTTTTTAGCTATTGAATCTCCAGCGGTAACAACTATATTAGTTCCATTACCTACACCAGGGTCAGTGTCGTAATAATACTCTGCTTTATTTATTTGTTGTGCCTGCAAACTATGCAATACACAACACATCAAAGCGAGTATGATGGTATATATCTTTTTCATTTAGTTTAAAATTAAAGTTTAAAATTCATAAGAGTTTTATCCAAAATTTGAAGCGTTAAAAATTTATCACCTTAAACTTTGAACTTTACACTTTAAACTATATTTAGTTTTGTTTACGCGCTTTGAATGTTACATTTAGTGTACCATTTTGAGGAACCGCAGCATTGCCAATATTAATTTCATTCACCTGCGGAATAGCTGGTAATAAGCCTATTTGATTAATAGCTAAAATACCTCCATAAACACCTAAATCAGTACCATCACTTGCAGCATTATCACCAGGGGAAGTTGTTGCCAAACGCCAGTTGTAATTAAAAATATCATTCCAATTACTGATGCCGTTTGTTGGTATAGTACTTATAAAAAGTGGGTCAACGGCTGCTTGGTTATTGCTACCTGTGCTACCAGATAATGGCAATGTAAAGGCTGTTTGAGTAATGTTGTAAACCAAATTGTTTGTAAACACACAAGCAGTGTGAGCACCTCCGTTAAAGTTAGTATTATAAAATATACTGTTTGTAAAAACAGTTCCGTTTGAACGCCAATAAATACTATAACTTTGACCAATAATAATTGAGTGGTTTACAATAGTGTTGGGTGTTAGGTAATCGGCATATCTATAAACGCAATTAGAAAACTCCATTGGGTTATTTGTTGCTTGAGCATTATTTTGAAACCTATCAAATGAACAGCCTCTAAAGTAAGTGCCATTACAATCAGAGGTATTGGTAGATGCACTATAAAATTCGCAACGCTCAATTATAACATTTCTACCATGTGAAATATCAATATATGCAAATCGAATACCCATAATTTTTATGTTGGTTGAGCTTTGATTTATTGCAGTTGAATCAATGTAAATATTTTGAACAAATACTCCTTGTGTATTTTGTGTATTACCACCAATATGAGAACCAGGGCCAATTATAGTAAGGCGTTTATTGATAGTAAAATTTGAGTAGTTGGATGAAGAACCAGAAACATAAATGGTATCATTATTAGATGATGCCGTTATTGCGGCGGGTATATCTGTGTACTGCGCACCTCCCAAGCCATTGTTGTTTACGGTACGTACTGTTGCGTTTGCAATAGTAGCTGCTATTAATGTTGCAGCAATAAAAGTGTAAATTTTTTTCATGTGTTTATTTATTTAAATTATTTGTTTTTTTTTCGAGATGTTTTACTAAAAATAAGACTTTCAAAAATAATAATTATTATAAATATAAAAAACACTAAAAACTACATATGTAGGCTTCCCATTTTTAGTACAGTTTAAAAGTATAATTTAAACTAATTTAAAAAGAGAATAGTAGCCAAATACTAAGCTTTACCTAGGAAATACAAAAAAGATAATAGAGTGAATATGTGATAAAAAATAGAAACTATTTTTTATGTGCATCTTTCTTGCAACAAGCATTTAGCTTATCGTAAGCTCTTATATTAGCCTTCATTTCATCGGCATCATAACCAGCTTCTGTAACTGCCTTTTTTATTTTATCAGCATCCGTTTTCTTGGGATTATAATAAACCGTAAGCACAGCAGACTCAACATTTAATGAAGATTTTTTAATACCTTTTTCATAAGCCATTGCTTTTTCTAAAGTTGTTTTACACATATCGCAAACTGCAGAAGTTTTGATTTGTACTTCAGAAAAGGCATTGGTTTGCGCAACAGAAAATAGCGTTTGCCAAAGACAAATAATAGCGATGATGTATAGTTTAATTGATTTCATTTAAATAATAATTTCCATTTAATACTGATTCAAAAATAGTACATTAAATACAATTTGTATTTTTTTGATTTGTTATTATTTAAGAAATTTATGAATTCTATGTAGCATTTTTCGATTTAATCATTTAATAAATGTTTTTTTGTTGAAATAATTCACAATGTTTTTATATCGATTTCTAATAATAATAATTGTATTATTCTGTTCTAATTCCTGTTTACTTGCACAGCCAAGCATAAATGGTAAGGTACTTGATGCTAAAACCAGCCTACCAATACCGTTTGCAGTAGTTAAAAATGTGGGTGTAACTGCTGTTACAAGTTCTGATAGTATTGGAATATTTAGATTGTTAGCAGATAGTTCAGATGATTATAGCAAAGCGCAAACAATTATTACAAGCTGTGTTGGTTACAAAACGGATACTACAGTTGCTCCAGTTTTTAAATTTCAAAATATCTTTCTACTGCCCATCATCGAACTAAAAGGCGTGACCATAACCGAGAAGGGTTTAGGAACACTACATTCTACAATAAAGACCATTAATAGCGAAATAATAGGCGATGGTGAACTTAAAAAGGCTGCTTGTTGCAACCTCAGCGAAAGCTTTGAAACCAATGCCAGTGTTGATGTAACGATGAACGATGGCGTAAGCGGCGCTAAGCAAATTTCTATGATTGGATTGGATGGTGTTTACACGCAAGTGCTGTTAGAGAATACGCCTTATGTACGTGCATTAAGCAGTAGTTATGGTTTAAATTTCATTCCTGGGTCATGGATTGAAAGTATTGATATTAGTAAGGGAACAGGGAGTGTGGTAAATGGCTACGAGGCGCTGTCGGGAATTGTAAATGTAGAATTGCAAAAGCCAGATAAAGCAAATAAATTATTAGTAAATATTTATGCTAGCTCTGCTGGACGAGCTGAAACAAACATCAGCTACCAATTAAAAATAAATGAGAAATGGAATTATTTATTGATGGCACATCATAGTAGAGTGTTAATGATAAATGATTTTAATAAAGATGGTTTTATAGATATACCATTAAGTGTGCAATACAATGTTTTTAACCGCATTAAGTATAACGGTAAAAGATTTTTATTTCAAGCGGGAACTCAATTAATTGATGACGATAAAAAAGCTGGTCAAATTTGGGGAGGACTTTTAGGATTTCCCAAAACCTATCAAATAATGATTCATAACCGACAAGGTATGTTTTTCACAAAAACTGCGTTTAACTTTTTAAATAGTCCTTACCGCAGCATTGGCTTGATTACAAATGGTAAAATGCAGGAGCAACAATCAGAATTTGGAAATAAAACTTACGTTGCAGTGTATAATTCATTTTATAGTAATTTAATTTTTCAAGATATTATTGGCGACTCTAGACACAAATACAAAGTTGGCGCTACCTATTTATATGATCATTTTATTGAGAATTATAACGATTCTTCATTTTCACGCATCGATAATATGCCTGGCGCTTTTGCTGAATACAATTTCGATAACTTAAGTAAATTTTCAAGCATTGTAGGGTTTCGTGTCGACAATCATCCTAAATATGGAGTGTTTTATACACCAAAAATAAATCTAAAATATAGAGCACACAAAAATACCACGCTTAGATTTAGCGCAGGCTTGGGTACTAGAATTTCAAATGTATTTATGGATAATACTGGCTTGTTTGCCAACGCAAGAAAAGTAGTAGTTTTAGAAAAACCATTGCCCGAAAAGGGTTACAGTGTAGGTATTAATTTATTGCAAAAATTTAAGGCATTTGGCAAAGATGCTGAGTTTGTGCTAGATATTTATCGTAGTGGTTTCAGTAATCAAGTGGTAATTGATTTTTATGAAAGTTACAAAAATGTTTTTATATATAATTTAAAAGGAAAGAGTTATGCAAATGCTTTACAAGCTGAAGTATCAATGCATCTCAACGAATTCTTCACTGTAAAGGGTGCATATAAATTCTATAAAATAGAAACCAAATACTTAAGTAGCACCCAAGCAAAACCAATGATACCAACAAGTAGGGCTTTATTTAATATTTCATACACATCAAAGTTTGATATTTGGAAAGCGGATGCATCATTTCGTTACAATGGCGTTAGTCGCTTACCTGTTGGAAATTCGCATTCAAACCCAGAAATGAAACAAACAATTGGTAAAGCTTTCATTACTGCCTATATGCAATTAACTAAAGCATTTAAAAAAATGGAGGTATACGTTGGTTGTGAAAACTTACTTAACTATTTGCAGCCGAATGCTATTGTTAGTGCGAATAAACCATTTAGCGACACCTTTGATGCTACAATGATTTATGGACCAGTAACAGGGAGAATAATATATACTGGTTTGAGGTACAACATAAAATAAAAATGATGAGTAATTAATACTCACTTTTAAAAGTTTTATGTTCATAACTAATACAACGCTTGCCCGTAGTATAAATGCTTGAATGTAATTTCGTACGTTAAATGCGCATAACTAATTACATATACTTTCTACTTATTGTGTTCACAAATTTTTGCTTTGCGCAGAAGTCAAAATCGCGTTCAAAGGTATATACAAAGCCATTGGACAAAACCATATTAAGGTCAACTGACAAAACAGAATTAGAACAAAGAAAGAAAAGGCTACAACAGGAAATAATTCAATATAACAAAGAGTTAGAAGAAACTAAAAAAGACAAGCGTACGTCAATGAAAAACTTGATTATTCTAAATCAAAAAATCATGAAACGCCAAGCATTAATTTATACCATTAATGAGGAGTTAGAAGTTACAGCAAAGCAAATTTCAGAGAATATTGATAACATCAATCAGTTAAACAATAAACTAAAACTGCTGCGAAGTAACTATGCAAATATGGTGTTGAATTTGTATAAAAACAGAAATCAATCTACATCAATTAACTTCATCGCTAACTCCGAAAATTTTAACCAAAGCATAAGAAGAATAGAATATTTAAAGCGCATTGCTATAGCTAGAAAAGAACAAATTGGTGCAATAAATCATACCACCACTGAGCTAAATACAACAGTTCAAAAACTTGAAATAATCAAGGAAGATAAGAGTCGATTACTAGATTCAAAAGAGAAAGAAAAAGAAATTTTTGATGAAGAAAAAAATCAAAAAGAAAAAGTAGTAGCCCAACTGCAAACGCGCGAAAAAGAATTAAAAAGCCAAATAAGAAAAAAACAAGAGGATGCTAACAAATTAAGTAACGCAATTAAAAATATAATTGAACAAGAAATAAGAAAGGCAAGAGAGGCTGCAATTGCAGAAGCTAAGCGCAGAAAGAAGGAAATTGAAAAGTCAAATTCTGACAAGAAAGATAAAATTAAGAAAGATAATCCAGCATCTGAAACAGTTGCTAACAAGGAGGACGAGAAAAAAATTGAGAATATTAATAAGGAAATAGAAGAAGCTGAATCGGCAAAAAGTTCTGAAGAAGTTTTTGCTTTGAGCAGCGAAAATCAAAAACTATCCAACGGTTTTGAAAACAACAAAAATAGATTGCCATGGCCTGTTATATCTGGTTCAGTAATTTCTGTATTTGGTGAACATGAACATCCAGTTTTAAAAGGTATAAAAATTAAGAACAACGGTCTTGACATCAAAACTAAATCAAATGAAAGCGGGCGTTCAGTTTTTGATGGAGTAGTAACTGGAGTTATTAGTATTCCGGGAGCTGGAAAGGCAGTTATTATTAGACACGGTGAGTATTTGAGTGTTTATTCAAACCTTGCAACAACATTTGTAAATAAAGGTGATAAAGTGAAAGCGAAACAACCTATTGGCATAGTGGCTAATGGAGAAAGTGGTAGTGGTGAATTGCATTTTGAAATTTGGAAGGGACAAATAACACAAAACCCACAAACGTGGTTGTCTAGAAATTAATATAAACTATAGTTAGGGCAATGATACTGCTCAAACCTCGATTGGAAAATTTATTAATATATTCTTTTGCTTATCAATTAAATAGTTTATAATTCTAATTTATGAGGAAACAATTTAATTTCTTAACGATTTCAGTATAAGATTACAAGCTATCAAATCTCACTATTTTAAAACGGTACCTTAGTCAAAGAGTATTTGTTTGTTTTTAGTTAAGAATTTTAGATTTAAGTCAACTTCTTTAAAAATGCATACCATTCATTACCCAATTCGTTGCCTAACCAATTCGTAAAGAATAATGCCAGTTGCCACAGAAACATTTAGTGACCCTAAATCGCCAATCATCGGAATCATTGCACGGCTATCGCATAAACGTAAATATTCGGCAGAAACCCCATCTTCTTCTGAACCCATAATAATGGCTGTAGGTTTTGTAAAATCCATTGATGTATACATCTTCTCCGACTTTTCAGTACAAGCAATTATTTGTACGCCACTTTCTTTCAAAAAATTAATGATGTATTTTAAGTTAGGACTGCGACAAACCTTAATTTTACTTAGTGCTCCTGCCGAAGTTTTAACGGCATCGGCGCTAGCTGGTGCTCCACCTTTAAAAGGAACAATTATGGCATCAATACCTGCGCTATAAGCTGTCCTGCATATTGCACCAAAATTTCGTACATCAGTTATTCTATCTAAAATTAAGAAGAAAGGTACTTGGCCCTCCTCAAACAATTGAGGTAAAATATCTTCAACATTAAAATAATTTATTTCGCTGATGTACGCAATTGCACCTTGGTGATTGCTTCTAGTAATGCGGTTTAATGTTTCAATTGGTACACCATTATAAACAATATCATGGTCTTTTAATTTGCGTTTTAAATTTACAATTAACTCGCCACCCAAACCGTTTTGAATAAAAATTTTATCAATTTCTCTTCCTGCATCTATAGCTTCCGTTATGGAATGAATACCATAAATAAAATTTGCTTTTTCTTTGCTGCGATATTCCCCATCTCTTCTATTAAATGCCATCTTAAATTATTGTTTCTCGTTTATTACTCTACCCATGCGCCATGCATCTACATTGCGATACCAAATTTCTTTATATGCTTCTGAACGATTTAAAACATATTCATTGTCAGTAAATGGATTTTCTACTTTGGTATAAATAAATTTTACTTGACGCATCAGATTTGTTTCATCGCCATATATCCATGTTTCTGAAAAATTATCGCGCAAAACCGAATTTGGTGCCCCAAAAATTAAGTAAACCAAACCACGGTCAGTTTTCCAGCCTTCATCGTAAGTATTGAAAAATGTATTGCACTTTTCAATCCGTGTGTAATAATTTTTAATGAGTACGTTTGCCCTTTCTTTGCTATTGCTGCCGCACTTTAACCAATATTTATCTAGCGCTAATTTTAAATTATTTGCCGATAGCAGCTCATCGTATTCTTGCTTGGTTGTAATGAATCTAAGTGATTTTATCAAATTATTTTCATCATTGAAAATAGGAAAGTTATGGTTATATTTCATAATCGTTAAACCTTCTTTATCCGAAGTATCTGTAACAAAATGATAAATTCCAGGATTGCTAAAAATTACTTTGCCAGAATAGTTTTCATCTAAATTAAAGCTAAAAATACTGTCGGCATTATAGTCAAATGTTTTTCTTTCTTGATATGAAAATGGTGGGGGGGGCAAACCCATATCTCTGTTATAATATTTAACAAAGAGTTTTTTTATTCCTTCTTTTTTATTGAATTTTATCTTAATAGTGTCGTTATTCGATACATAGTTTTTGAATATTGGATAAACTGAATTTGTGCTTGATAGATAAAAGTTTTGCCTTGAAAAAATTGTTTTTTTGTCGATACTTAAATAAGAAAATGATTCTGATGTTCGGTTTAAATCAGTCATAATTAATTCAACCACATAGGTAAATCCTATAGGAGCATTAACTTCAAAATGACCTAAAATTAATTCCTTTCCTTGCGTTGCATTCAAAATGGTATCAGTAAAAAACACTGAAGCACTATCTAGTACTAATGTTGAACCGTAACTATTAACTAATCTATAACTAATTTTTACTCTTGAAACAAAATCATTTTTTTCATTTACTGCACGCATGTAAAGCAACTCCGAGCTTTTTATGCTAAAAAATATTTGTGTGTTATTTTCAGATTTGTGATAAGCTGTATAATCAGGGTGTAATGTTGGAAGTTCCTTAGCAATTGTTGCTTTTGAAACTGGTTTTTTTGATGTTTTTTTTGAGCTTGCACATGAAATGATAGCTAATGCAGAAGCCAATATCAAAAAATATTTTGAGTTTTTTAATGCTAATTCAATCACGTTTTTTGTTTTTTCTTTTTAGCTGCAGGAAATAAAATGTTATTCAAAATAAGTCTGTATCCTGGACTGTTAGGATGCAAACTTAAATCAGTAGGAGGGTCTCCAACTCTATGTTGATAATCTTCAGGGTCATGTCCGCCGTAAAAAGTCCAAGTGCCTTTTCCAAATTCTCCATGCACGTATTTTGCTTCTCCAATACTTTTATTTTCACCTAAAACTAGTGTGCTGCTTTTCAGTACATTCTTATTAAAGGCTGTTGTTTGACCCATAAAACCTTTAATAATTTGCTCATGATTTTGACAAAGCATAGTTGGAATTGGGTCCCACTTTGCACTAAAATCAAACAATACAAATAGGTCAGTAGGTTGCGTTACTTTTCTTGGTTCACTTGCATCAATATTTGAATACTCATAAATTATAGGATTTGTAATCAAATTAAAATCTTTGAAGGCAAAACATTTTGAATAATCCAACTTTGAATTTTGATTTTTATCAGAAGAATCACCATCAAACATACTTTCGCAAATATCAACACCTTCAGCAGCTAATGCAATATCATAGGTATCAGTAGCGCTGCACATTGCAAATAAAAATCCGCCGCCAACAGTAAAATCTCTAATTTTTTGCGCAACAGCTAACTTTTCTTGACTCACTTTTGAGAACCCTAATTTCTTTGCTAATGCCTCACTGCTTCGCACTTGTTCTTGGTACCAAGGTGCGTTTTGGTATGCAGCATAAAATTTTCCGTATTGTCCTGTAAAATCCTCATGATGTAGGTGTAGCCAATCATAAAGAAGTATCTTTCCCGACATTATATCTTCGTCGTAAATAGTTTCGTATTTGATTTCGGCATAGGTCAACACCATTGTTACTGCATCATCCCAAGGCATTTTACTTTTCGGTGAATATACAGCCACTTTAGGTGCTTTTTCTAATTTTACAATATCCATGTTAGCTTCGGGATTTGCAATTTCTTCGAGTATAGAAGTGTATTGCGCATCAGCAACAGTTTCATAGCTAACTCCTCTAATGTTACATTCATTCTCTATGGATTTTGCATTTTTTATTGCAAAACTGCCTCCTCTATAGTTTAGTAGCCAATCAACTTCAAGATTATTTTGCAGTGTCCAATATGCAATGCCATAGGCCTTTAAGTGGTTTTTCTGCGAAATATCCATCGGCAAAAGCAAGTAGGAAGCTTGAGCAAAAACACTTATAAATAGCAATAGTACAAAAGGTAATTTCTTCATGTTTTAAAAAGAGAAAAAAAATGATTTTTTACTCGCACAGCAAATGTAATTTTTTATGTTTCTAATTATTTTAATAAGGGTTAAAATAAATTAAAGTATTGTTCTTGAATTTTTCTAATAAAATGATAAAATTTACATTGTAATGAATTATTGCAACTCCTTAATTCTTTACAAACTCTTTTAGTAGCAAATCCATTTCCAATTTACTCCATTTTTGGTTTAGTTTAATTAAATTACTTGCATCAGCAAAAGGCTTGTATTTTGCTTTGGCTGTTAGCCTAATATAATGGTGGTTGTAAACGCTTAAATCAATCATACAAGGCTTAATATCCTGATGTTCTAAACTACGTTTTTTGATACGCATAAATAAATCAAAGTCTGCTTCTTGCAAACGTACATCCCACTCGCCACAAAGCTCAATTGCCCGTTTGGTAAGTATTACACTGTGCCCCAAACATCCTTCAATAAAGGTATCGTTGAATTGTAATTTTCTAGTTGCATTAAATTTTTTCCAATCAAAATACATCAACTTATGCATCAATTTTAAGTTAGAATAATTCTTAGGTAAATACTTAAAAGCATTTCGAATTAAATTCCATTTCAATCTTAATCTTTTCGTTTTCTTTTCATTCTCAACACGCTCTAAACCGCAAGTTGTTAGTGCATCTAAGCCATTATTGTTCATGCTATCAATAATTGTTTTGTCCCAATTAGATGCAACAATAATATCATTGTTTAGAAAAGCTAAGTAGTTGTATTTTGCAATTTTAATTCCTTGATTTTGTGTATGTGGGTATGAGTAATTCTCAGTATTTCTAATTACTGTTGCTCCTGCTTTTTCAAAGTAATTTGCAGAATCATCAGTGCTTGCATTATCAATTACAATAAGCTCAAAATCATGATGAGTATACTTTTTTATGCTCTCAAAAAAAAGGCGGTTCATAGCCAATTGGTTATGAACCGCAGTAATTATTGTTATCAAAACGTATTGCCTTTAATTGTTGTACAATTATAATAATTAATTGAGCAAATTTGTTTGATGTAGTATTTTATAAATATAAATTACTCATTTGAAAGAATAAGTTTTTGAACTGGACCTTGTTCAGATTTCAATATATAAATACCATTTTTTATAGTACTAATGTCAATACTTAGGTTCTTTTTATTTTTGGTATTTACATTCAAAATTGTTTCTCCAATGGTATTTACAACTGCAATATTTTCGGCAACATTATTTGTAATATTTAAGATATTTTTGGCTGGATTAGGATAAAATTTAAAACTGTTTTCTTCGTTCATCATATCTTTAATTCCTGTAGTTCCAAACACCAATGTAACATCGTCTATTAATAAAGTAGAACCTATCTTAGCACCTTGATGATTGCTACTTGCAAACTCAATGTAAATTGAATCACTAAATAAATCAGGTGCATAATAATTTAGTGGTAAACTTATTCGAGTATAGTTTGACTTTTCACCAAATTTGAATAAATTTCTACTTGTAGTATCTCTGTGTGTATTTAGCCATTTTGTAGTTATAATAATTACAATAAAACTGTCGCTAGCAACTGGTGTATATTTATACCATGCAGTTAAACTATCAACATGTTGGTTCATTGGCATTCCCAATTGTGGTGGTGTTCCAGGCATTCCTATAGTACCAGTAAAAATAAAACCTGGTGTTGTATCTAAATTTTGGATCATAGGATTAAAAGCAGTATCAGTAATCATTTTTACTGCATACGCTCCCGAATGTGCATCAGTTGATTTTGAAACTAAAGGCGTTGATATTGTGCCGGGAGGTGAAGGATGATTATTACTTGCCCAATTATTTGGCTCCTCTGTTTGCATTGTCATCCAACTTTCAAAACTTCCGTTTTGTAATTGTTGTGCATCCGATTTTGTTGCAAAAGTTGTTGCAATAATAAAAAGTATAATTTTGTTCATCTGTAACTGTTTATTTTTTCAACAAATAAAAGTCAAATAAGTACATAATCTGTATACAATTTCGGCTAATAGTAATGAAATTTAGTTTGGTATCTTTAAAATTATTTTCTTTTTTATAAATAGAATTTCGGCATTTTCTCGGTTAAATCTATTTACGGCACAGCAAATGAAATTAACGAATACAGCAATACACACATCATATTTAAAATTTTAGAAAATAATTTTATTTATTAAGCTAATTGTTTCTCTTCAAGTCCAACACTATTTTGTAAAATGTATCTAAAATGTTTTTTTAGACGCTACTAAAATATTTGAAAATAAATTTGCTTAATCTTTAAAGGAATATTTAAGAGAACCTTTGGTTATGTGAATTCTTTTTCCAAAAAATATCTACGTGACAAAGCATTAAATAATGTCTTTGATTTCTATATAACATTAGAGTGGGAGCTAAATTCATCAAACGGAAAAGTCTTTGAAAGTTGGTTAGACAATTTATCAAATGGTAATAGTTTAATTCAAGAAAATATCTAAAGAGGAATCATAAAAGGTTTAAAAAGTTTATTGATGATGGTGTTAGATATTATGTATAACACTATACACTTATAAATTCAAGACTAAGATTCATTGACATATCAATAAAACTGTTTAAAAATACAATGAAAATTTTGTTACTGATTTTGTTGGTAAAAAATTGAATTAGATTTACGCTTTAATTTTAATTGAATAATCTTAATGGAAATTAATTTTACAAAATATCAAGGTACAGGCAACGATTTTATATTGTTAGATAATAGAGAATTAAAGTATTCGGCACTAACAAAAAGTCAGATAGAGTTTTTATGTAATAGAAGATTTGGTATAGGTGCAGACGGTTTGATGTTGATTGAAAAAATGGATGGTTTTGATTTTAAAATGGTCTACTATAACTTAGATGGAAATGTAAGTAGCATGTGCGGAAATGGCGGTAGATGCATTACTAAATTTGCAAAGCAACTTGGGATTGTTGATGGAAAAGCAATGTTCTTTGCAATTGATGGTGCCCATGAAGCGATTATAAATGATAATGGTTACGTAGAATTAAAGATGAACAATATAATCAAAATAGAAAGATTAGGAAACGATTTTATTCTGAACACAGGTTCTCCGCACTATGTTCAATATGTGCATGATTTAAACAATTACAATGTTTACCTGGAAGGGAAAAAAATAAGAAATAGTAAGCCTTTTGCTGAAACTGGAATCAACGTAAATTTCATAGAAATAATTAATGATGTATTGTATGTTCGTACTTACGAGCGTGGTGTAGAAGATGAAACTTACAGTTGTGGAACGGGTGTTGTAGCATCAGCAATTGTAGCATCAATGGGTCAATTTGTTTTTGGTGCAGAAATAAATGTAAGTACAAAAGGTGGCAGTTTGAAAGTTTCTTTTGATAAAATAAACAATCAAAATTTCGAAAATATTTGGCTTAAAGGTCATGCCAATAAGGTTTTTGAAGGAGTAGTTTTTATTTAATTTAATTTGAAAATATTCTCATCGATTAAAGTTTTAGCGTCATCAAGTATTGGCAATTTTGTTTGCAATTTCGATGTATTAGGAAATAGCGTTGATAATCCTTTTAATGAGGTTATTCTTATATTAAATAACTCAAATAAATTAATCATAAAAAATACATAGTGATGGCGGTAAACTAAACTTACAAGTGTCAAAAAAAAATATTGCTAAAAATGTATTTATAGCATTGCTGAAACATCTTAAAATAAAGAAAGTTTTTGCTAATTTTTAGAAGAGAAAATACTTTTGCATAATTGCCTATCTAGCAGCACAAAAGTGCTTAAATATGGGTTTTTCTGGCAATATTTTGTAAGGTATTACATTTGAATATTATAAAGATTTACTGCCTTTTATATTGGATTATTTACGCATTGCTTGTTTTACTGTATATGCTGATAATTTTTCGCATTTTATAATAGCATATAAATTATTTATAGTGTAAAATAATTCATTTGAAGTTGTAGCATTCTAATATCAACAAATTTTGATCAGTTTAATACTAATCTATTAAGCCGTTAGCATTTCATTTAACACACCTTCCTTCAAAGCGTAGGTGCTTAAACGCAATTTAATTATTCCTAGTTTATTTATAATAAACTGCGTTAGGATGGTTGATATCACAATCATTTCGGCACGTATAGGTACAACACCTCTTGTATTTATTCTTTCTTCGAAAGTTGATGCAACAAGCAGTTTCCCAACTTCATCAAAATCATTTAAGTCAAATGTATAATCAGTAGTTAATGTTAAATCAATTGGGTTATTATTTCTGTAACCTATAACTTCGGCAAGAGTATCAAATGATCCTGATGAACCAATAAGCTCAGTAATTTCATGATTTTTGCATTCATAAATAAGTGGTTGTAAAGCTTCTTGTATGTATTGGTTTGTTTTTTCAATTTCCTCAAGGGTAATTGGATTTGATGGTTCTATAATTTCAAGTAATCGAGCAGCACCAATTTCAAAACTCTGTTTCCAAAATATACCCTTATTATTTGCAATAATAAATTCGGTACTTCCTCCACCTATATCCATAATTAAAGACTTTGTGTTGTTTAAGGCAACACCTAATTTTACTCCTTTATAAATTAATTCGGCTTCGCGGTTACCATCAATCACTTCTATAATTATTCCAATATTCTGCTTTATTTTGTTGAGGAATTCTTCTTTGTTATTTGCATTGCGTATTGCCGATGTACCAAATGCTCTAATTGATTTTACATTATTTTCAGTGCAGATGTTATTGAAAATAATTAATGCATCAATTGCACGTTGCAAGGCCTTTGGGGTGATTTGCTTATTTCCAATACCACCTTCGCCAAGTTTTACTGCAATTTTTTGATTGACAATTATTTGGTAACCAATTGAAATGTCAAAAACCAAAAGGTTAAAAGTATTTGTACCTAAATCTATAATTGCGCCACGCATAATTTTTTATTTCGTACAAATATAGGATACTGTTAGCAAGGTAGTGTTACAGAAATCTTTGTATATTTATTTAGTTTAGAGTCAATAGTCAATTCGCCTTTGTGTAAGCTGATTATTTTATTTGCAAGAGAGAGTCCTATACCATAACCTGCAAATGATTTGGCATTGGTGCCTCGATAAAAAGGTTCCAGAATTTTTTTCTGTTCATCTTCACTTATACCAATTCCATAGTCAGTACAAGTTAATATTATTAGTCCCTTTTTGGTGCTAAAATCTAATTGACAAGTTTTATCAGATGAAAATTTACAAGCATTTTCAATTAAATTAGTGACAGCAGTTCGCAGTAATTGTTCGCTGCCAAGTACCACTAAACTGGCTTCTTCTTCTGGAAAATTTATGATGTTTAAATTTATAGTATTTTGATCATTGCGTTTGGTAAGTTCGTTATGTATACTCCATAGAAGTTCATCAATTCTTACTTTTTTTAATTTTAATTTAGAAATATCTAAATTGGCTTGTGCCAAATCCAATAAGCCATTAGAAAGGCTGTTCATACTTTTTATATCCTCTAAAACCGATTTTAAAGTTGTAACATATTCATAGTTTTGTCTATCTTTCATTAAGGTAACTTCAAGTTGGCCTGTAATGGATGTAAGTGGTGTTCTTAATTCATGTGATGCGTTTGAAACAAAACTCTTTTGTAATTCAAAAGCCTTTTCAATCCTATTCAGCATTTGATTAAATGTGATTGCTAAATGTGCTATTTCATCTGTGCCATTTCCTTCATCAACTCGTTTGCTTAAATTTAGTGCGGTAATCTTATCAACTTGTTCAATTACTATTAAAATGGGGCTCAATGCACGTCCAGCAAAAAACCAACCAACTAGCATAGTAGTTATTACGCTTAATATGAGTCCGATACTTAATACCAATCTTAAATTTCTTAATTTGCTGTATCCATACCTATCATAAGCCCATGCTATAATTATTATTTTGTTTTTTTTTCCGCTGTAAACAATACCTAAACCTTCCTCTAAATTTTTATTAAATCTTAACTCATTATTTGTTTTAATATTCTCAATAATTGCTCTATCTATTAATTTTTCTTTTTCTTTTTTTGTTCTAAAAATCTCTTTTCCGTTATAATCGTAAATAACTATTTTTTCATTTGATAAAGTCATCATATTCATACCAATAATTCTTAGCAAATCAGTACTAACCTCATCAACTTCTAGGAATAGTTTTGCAGTGTTATAGGCCTTTTCATTGATGCGGGTATAAAATTCTTGTGAGCGGTATTTTGATGATTGGTAATATATTGTTAGTGCGAAAATTAATAATATTGCACCAACAATAAGCGTAAACCAAATTGCAATTTTTGTTCTTATTTTCATTCACTATCTTTTAATATATATCCCATGCCTATTTGGGTATATAATAGTTTAGGAGTAAAATCTTTATCAATTTTTTTCCTTAAAAAATTAATGTAAACGTCAATAACATTAGTGCCAGTATCAAATGATACTTCCCATATTTTCTCAGCAATTTCAGTTCTTGAAATAATTCTATCTGGGTTACGCATAAAAAACTCCAGCAGCATAAACTCTTTGGCAGTAAGTTCGATTCTTTTGCTGCCGCGTTTAACAATTTTCGTTTCTGTATTTAATTCTAGATTTGATATTGTAATTAATCCGTTTGATGTTTCGAGAGCGCTACGTTTAATAAGCGATTTTATTCGAGCCAATAATTCTCTAAATTCAAATGGTTTTACAAGGTAATCATCGGCGCCAATTTCAAAACCCGCTAACTTATCCTCAGTAGTGCCCAATGCAGTAAGAATCAATATGGGAACATTATTATTTTCAAGCCTAATTAATTTACATAAATCCAAACCATTAATGAGCGGAAGGTTTAGATCCATTATTATTGTATTATACTTATTACTCAATGCTTTTTTTTTACCTATTTCTCCATCCTCTGCTATGTCGCAAACGTATTTAAACTCTTCAAGCCCAACTTTTATAAAGTTAGCAACCTTCACTTCATCTTCAATTATCAATATTTTATTTCCCATAATGTATTTTATTTTATGAAAGGGTTTTGTAAAAAAAACAGCAATGTAGACATCATTTTAAAATCCCAAAGCTAATTCAAGCAAGCATTACTAATATTTATTAATTGTTTTTTAATTGATATTTAATCTTTTCACTTACAATTATTAGTTTATTGAGTTAAGAATTTAACTTTTTTAATCTTTGTCAATAATTGCAGTTCCAACTTTATCAAACTGTTGTGGGAAGTTATAAAAAATATTAGTTTGATTTTAAAACGCATTCCTCTAATGCGCATTAATTTCACTTTCTGATTCATTAGTATTTTTTCAAATGTTGCAAAGAAATTCTAATTAATTGGCTCTTAATATAGGCTAAAGCTATTGTTATCTTCAAATTTTGTCAATGTTCATACAAATGAAAATTAATAAGATTTACTTTGCAAACACTAGTATTCTGAACAAGTAAGTAACGGTATTTTTTAAATATTTAGTCAATCTAAGGCTCATTATACAAAGAAAACACAAAATATTTTTCACCATCATACTAAACCAAGTTTATTGATAAGCGAGCTAAAAACTCAATTTTTTATTGATTTTTTTAATGAAAACTCTTTTGCTTAAAGTTCCATTTTTTAATTTATGTTCAAATATGGTTGCAGAAATTTTTAAAGCAGTCTAAACTGTTTCTCTTTGATTTTTATAAATTATAACTTTTCTAAATTTCTATGTAAACAAATTCTTAAAATTATATGATCAATAAAGCTAAAATAATAGTTGATTTTTTCATGAATAATGAAATACAAACAATGAGAATCACAAAATAAAATTTTAACTCAAAAGTATTCAAATTCATTTTTATGGATAATTTAAAATGAAAAAAACTAGTTTCTTTCTTTTAGATGACTTATTATTTTTATCAATCAAATGAATTTTCTAAAATCTTATGTTTTTTCTTCAAAAATTATTGTTTTTAAAGTTTTGGTCTCTTGTGTAGTTAAAATACCAGATAATTTTAATTAATTTTTATTAATGAGATTTTTTTATTTAAAAAAAACTACATTTGGCCGAAATTTTTTGGAGTTATAGTGACTCCTAAATACGATATTTATAATTATGAAAATGAAAAAAATACTTTTCAGATTGTGCTTTTTGATTCTACTCGTTGGGGTAGGGAAGGTGAATGCGACTACTTATTTTGTCCAACATCATGGTGATGCACCTAATGCTTCATTTGCTTTGTTTACAGGCTCATTGCGTGAAGCAATAGTGTTGGCAAATGGTGACAATACTGCATCATTTGGTGCGCCTCACATAATTATTGATACGGTAACTACAAGTTCAATTATTACTTTGACAAGTCAATTACCTAACATCAATGAAGATGTTATTATAACAGGTGCAAACAACCGTAGCGGATTGTTGACAGTAAAGGCATTTAATCCTATTGCGTTTAATATTTTCAATATTGGCTCAATTAGTGGTTCATTTCTATCACAATACGTTGAATTGAATAATATTAGTATTCAGAATGGATTTACTGTTACTTTAGGAGGAGGGATTAATGTTCAAAATTGTTCTTTAACTTTGAAAAATTGTGAGATATTAAACAATAGTAACTTTAATGGTTTAGGTGCAGGTATTTACGCTGGTGATGCTGCCTTAAATATCAACAATTCAACTATTGCAAACAACACAATCAACAATGGTAATGGTGCAGGCTTATTTTTTGCAGGTTCTGTTGGTGTTTGTAATATAATCAACTCAACAATTACTGGTAACACCGCAATTTCAGGTTCTGGTGGTGGTGCAGATTTTAACTCAACTGCTATTGTTAAAGTAATTAGTTCAACCATAACAAATAACTCTGCTGTTGATGGAGGTGGTATTTTCATTAATCAAAATCAAATTTTTATTGAAAACTCTATCATTCTGAATAACATAGCAACTAATTCTGGAACTGATATTTTTAAAGGAACCTCTGTGGATGCTATTCCAGGAGTCAATTCTCAATTCGGTTATAACATAGTAGGTGATAATAATGGATTTACAGTCGATCCTGCTGCTGTTACAAATACCAATGTAAATGCTTCGGATGTTACACAAGTTGTCTCTTCTACATTAGCCAACAACGGTGGAAGAACTCAAACCTTAATGCCAACTCCTTGCAGTCCAACTATTGATGCAGGATTCTCAGTAATGTCTCCAACTACAGATACTGACCAGCGCGGTACAGCAATAGTTAATACAAAGAAAGATATTGGTGCTGTTGAATATCCAAGTTTAATTGTTGCTGACCAAATTTCTTGTGGTCCTGCTGTTTTTACCTTAACAGTTTCAGGAGGAACGACTACAACTTCTCCATTTTATAATTGGTTTAAAACAGAAACTAGTAGCACCGTTTTAGGAACTGGGTCTTCTTTTGTTACACCCACTATTTCATCTCCAGATTCATTTTATGTGTCAGAGGTTTCAAGTTGTTCAAATCCCAAGAGATATAAAGTTCGTGTTACAGTTTTTACAATACCATCAACACCAACCATTGCTATAACTGGTTTTCCAGCTAGTACAGCATCTATTGATTTGTGTGTTGGTTCAACAGCTGAGTTTACATCATCATCTGTATCAACAGGAAATTATTCTTGGGCTCCTGGTGGTCAAACTACTCAAGCAATTACTGTTGGAGCAGCAGGTTCTTATGTTGTTACAATAACAGATGCCAATAATTGCACAAAGGCGTCGGACCCAATAGTAGTTACTATGGTTTCTAAACCAACTGTGCCAGTTATTACATCATCAATAGGAGGGAGTGGTTTTTCTGTTTGTGCAACTGATACAGCTAAATTAACCGCAACAACAAGCTCAACGCCAATTGCGAGCTATGAATGGTTTTTAAATACAGTTACGACAAACGTTTCAGTTGATAATATTGATGCAATAGCTGAAGGTGACTATACTGTTATTGTATCATCTACACCCGGCTGCTCTTCAACATCAGCTCCGTTTACTATTAATCATATTCAATTGCCTCCGAAACCAACTTTGATTGTTGGCGGACCAACCACTTTTTGTCTTGGAGGTTCTGTTCAATTAACAAGTTCTGACTTAATAAATACGAATACTTGGAATACAGTTCCATCTCAAACAGGAAATTCAATAAATGTAGATACGACAGGAAATATTTTTGCAACTGTAAGCGATGGTAATAATTGTAAAAATTATTCTGATACAATTTCCATTGTTGTAAATATTCCAACAAAGCCAGTTGTTACAATTTCAAATGCGCACCCAACAACTTTTTGTGATGGTGATTCAATCGTATTAACTTCTAGTCCTTCTGCATCATATTTATGGAGCAATGGAGCAACAACACAATCTATCACTGTAAAAGTTTCTACAGTTGATTTAGCAGTAACAACTATCGACATTAATAATTGTAGTGCAACTTCTGATTCATTACAAATAGTTGTGATTCCAATTACAACGCCAGTTATCACAGCTTCCGGTGCAACCACTTTTTGTGAAGGTGGTTCAGTTGATTTAATATCTGACCAGTTATTAAATAATACTTGGACTCCAGGTGGAGCAACTTCTCAGACTATAACAGTTACAACATCAGGAAACTATTATGTATTAATTCCGGGATGTTCTGATACTTCTAACGTAATAACAGTAACAGTTAATCCAAATCCGGTTGTACCAACTATTTCAAATAGCACACCACTAACTTTTTGTGATGGCGACAGTGTTATTTTAGTAGCTAACTCACCAGAATCAAATCTAACTTATATATGGACAGCATCAACAGCTAACACAAATGATTCATTAATTGTAAAAGCATCAGGTAGTTATTCTGTTACGGTTTCAAATACTTTTAGTTGTTCGGCCGCATCAGCGCCAACAAATGTTTCTGTATTAACATTGCCAGCAGAACCAGTAGTTACAGCATCTGGTCCACTTAGTTTTTGTGAAGGTGATTCAGTTAGGTTAACATCGAATATACCAACAAATAATTTATGGAGTAATGGTGAAACAACAGAATCAATATTAGTAACAACTTCTGGCGATTACTTTGTGAAAGTAACAGGTACGAATAATTGTTTGTCATTAAATTCGGATACATTTACTGTTGATGTTAGAACACCAGTAAAACCTTTTATAACTGCTGACGATACTTTAACTTTTTGTGATGGTGATAGCGTTCACCTAACTTCGAACATTGCAACTAATATATTATGGAGCAACGGTTCAACAGCACAAACTATTACAGTATTTGCATCAGATATTTTTAATGTTTCAGCCCTTGACTTAGGAAATGGTTGTACAGGTAAATCGCGTGACACAATTGTAACAGTTTTACCTACAACGCAACCAGTTGTTACAGCAAGCACGCCAACTGTATTTTGTATTGGCGGTAATGTGGTTTTAACATCATCATCTCCTGCGGGTAACCAATGGTTTGAAAGTGGCAACCCAATTGTTGGACAAACAGGCACTACTTTAAATATAACTACAAGTGGTAATTATACAGTTTCACTTCCTGGTTGTGCTTTGCAATCGCTAGTTGTTCCTGTAACGGTTAATCCTTTGCCATTGCCTCCAACAATTATTGCAGCTGGTAATACAACATTCTGTGCTGATAAGTCTGTTACTTTAGCTTCAAGTTATACTAACCCAGGAAACTTATGGAGTACAGGTGCAACAACGCAATCAATAGTTTCAACAACTGCGCAAAGTTATACAGTTACTTATACTGATGGAAATGGTTGTACATCATTACCATCATTACCAACAACAACAGACACATTATCTTTGCCAATTAAACCTATTATTACAACAGGTACTACTTTAGAGGTTTTCTGTACTGGTGGCACAATCGATTTAATTTCAAACTACACATTTAATAACACATGGAGCAGCACTCAAACTAACAATGATACAATAACAGTAAACGTTTCTGGAACTTATACTGTAACTCATACTGATGCAAATGGTTGTACTGCAACTTCTAATCCTAAAGTTATTAATGAGGTTGTACCTTTTACACCTACTATCACTTTGAGTGGCAATGATACTATTTGTCAAGGTCAGTCATTAACTTTAACTTCATCTGAACCTTTTGGTAACCAATGGAGTACTGGCGATACAACACAATCTATTACAATTTCTCAACCAGGTAACTACAATGTATTATTACAAAGTTGCGATTTACCGTCTGATTCTATAAAGGTTGCAGTATTGGCTTTGCCAACTAAACCAATTCTAACTAGCTTCGGAGCGAATCCAATATGCCTAGGCGATTCTAGTTTATTGGTTTCTAATATTGATAATGTTTCTTGGTCAATATCATCGACTATTGGTGATACATTATACGCAAAAACTTCTGGCGATTATTATGCAATCAATACTGATTTATTTGGTTGTGCCAATTACTCTGATACTATTTTAATAAACGTTACAGATACTCCTATTGTTGTTTTGGTAACTCCACCCTCACAATGCGGTGGAACTTTAACTTTTGATGCTGGATTCCCAGGCTCAACTTATTTATGGAGTAATGGAGAAACTACTCAAACGGTAACCGTTAATTCTGGAATTGCTTTAAGTGTTGATGTTACTAACACCTGCGGAACATTTACTTCAAATACAATCAATGTGCCTATCAATGCAATTCCTGTAGTTACTTTAGGCGCTGATATTTTACAATGCGGTGGTTCAGTAATATTGGATGCGCAGAATGCAGGTGCTGATTTTGCTTGGAGCACTTCAGAAAATACCCAAGCAATTTCCGTTTCTTCTACTGGTACTTATTCAGTAATTGTAACCACAGCTGCTGGTTGTTCAGCTTCAGGTTCAATCAATGTAAATGTTGATGGTACTTTACCAATTGTAGCTTTAGGTACTGATATTGCACAGTGTGGTAGTACATTTACCCTAAATGTAGGTAATCCATTATCATCTTACCAATGGAATACTGTTGGTTCAGCTACGGTTTTAGGAACACAAGCTTCATTTACAATTACTCAAACAGGTAATTATGTTGCATCAGTAACAAATGGTTGTGGAACAGTAAAAGATACAATACTTGTAAACATCAATCCAATACCAGTTGTTGCTATTTCGCCAGTTACAAATGCTTGTAACTCTCCGGTGACAATAAATGCTGGTAACTTAGGCTCTTCATTCTTATGGAGTACTAATGAAACTACCCAAGCAATTACAGTTTTAACTTCTGGTTCTTATAGTGTTGTAGTTACTAATCCGCAAGGTTGTTCCACATCAGCTTCTTCTGATGTAACTATTAGTGCATCAATTCCAATTGTGAATATTGGTTCTGATGGAAATGTTTGTGCTACCTCTGTATTATTAGATGCAACCAATGTAGGTTCTACATATACTTGGGTTTTACCTGATAATTCAATAGTAAACACACAAACAGTTAATGCAACAACCTCTGGAACTTATGCAGTTTTGGTAAACAATGGTTGTGGTGTTGATAGAGATACAATAACTCTTAATTTATTGACTCCGGTTACAGTAAACATTGGTGGTCCTTATACAACTTGCGATGTGCCAGTTAACTTAACTGCTGCGCCTCAACCAATAGGTAGCACTTATTCTTGGACAAAAGATGCTAACACACTTTCATTTGTAACTGATAATATAACTGTAAATACTACTGGCACTTACCAAGTTACTGTTACCAATTCAGTAGGTTGTACAAATAGTTCAACTGCACAAGTTGAAATAGATGCACCATTAGTTGCTCCAGTATTAACTGCGCCGGCCTCTAATTGTGGTACATATACTATTGACTTAGGAACAATTGCAGCAACTACATTAGCCACTTGGTTTGATGCTACAAACACACAAGTAGGAACTGGAAGTAATTTTAATGTAACAACAACAGGAACATATTATGTAACCTTAACTAACTTCTGCGGAAGCGTAACTTCTAATAATGTAACAATAAATATATTAACACCTCCAACAACTAATTTAGGTGGACCTTACAATACTTGTTCAACTCCAATTTTATTGGATGCAACGGCTCAATTGGCAGGTACAACTTTTGTTTGGACTTTAAACAGCAGTGTTGTTGCTGATTCAATATCTCAAACATTTACTGCTCAAGTAAGCGGCACATATGGAGTTACGGTAACTAACATAGCTGGATGTTCTGTTACTTCATCAACGCAAGTAATAATTGATCTTCCTTTAACGGCACAAACTATATCTGCACCAGCTATCAATTGCGGTTCAATAGCAATAGTCGCTGGTACATATCCTGCATCAACTACTTATCAATGGTTTAACGGTGTAACTCCAATTACTGGTGCAACATCATCAACTTTCCTTGCTTTGGTTGATGGAGATTATAGTGTGAACGTATCAAATAATTGTGGTGGAGGTACAAGCAATTCAATCAATGTAGTTATTTTACCTGCAGTGACTGTTGATTTAGCTGGACCTTACAATACTTGTCAAACTCCAGTAACTTTATCTGCTGGAACACAGTTAGCTGGTTCTACATTTCAATGGACTCAAGATGGGAATGCTTTAGTTGCTTCAACATCATCAATTGTTGCTACTTTAAATGGTTTATATGGTGTAACAGTTACAAATACTGCAGGTTGTTCTGCAACTTCAATAGCCACTATAAGTATCGATTCACCATTAATACCTCCAGTTATTTCAGCACCAGCTGTTAGTTGTGGTGCATTTACAATTAATGCAGGAACATTTGCTCCAGCTACAATAATTGAATGGTTAGATGGTTCTAACAATGTTGTAGCTAACACAGCTTCATTTACAATAACTACAAGTGGTACTTATAGCGTGAGAGTTGCCAACAATTGTGGCGGTGATACAAGCAATTCAGTAACTATAGATATTTTACCTGCAGTTACTGTTGACTTAGGTGCTACTCAAACTACTTGTGCTACCCCTGTTACATTAGATGCGGGAACACAATCATCAGGTTCAACATTTGTATGGACTAAAAACAGTGTTATCCAATCTGAAACAACAGGAACGTTAACTGCATCTGCAACTGGTTTGTATACAGTATCAGTAATAAATGTAGCAGGTTGTTCAGCAACATCTTCAGTAAATATTATAATAGACAATTTACCAGTTGCTCCAGTTTTAGCAATTCCTCTGGCAGCTTGTGCTTCAACAACACTTAATGCTGGTTTATATCCAGAAGGTACTTCTTATACTTGGACTTCTACAATTTCAAATACTGTATTAGGAAATGGTCAAACAGTTACAATTACTCAAACCGATAGTGTGACAGTTACTTTAACCAACAGTTGTGGCACATCAACAAGTAATAGCGTTCCTGTAGAAATTTTATTAGTCCCAACAGTTGATCTAGGACCAGCGCAAAGCTCGTGCGTTACTCCAATTACATTAGATGCAGGAATTCAAGATGCAGGTTCAACTTATGCTTGGTTCAATGCTTCATTGCCAATTGCTAATGAAACTAACCAAACATATTTAGCAACCGTAACTGGAAACTATACTGCAACAGTAACAAACGTTGCGGGTTGTTCTACAAGTTCATCAGTTCAAGTAACAATAGATTCTCCGCTTACTGCTCCAGTATTGGCAGCGCAAACAGCACCAACATGTTCTACATATCAACTATGTGTAAATAACTTCCCTCCAAGTACAAGCTATGAGTGGTTTGAAGATAACTCTCCGGCAGTTGTATTGGGTAATGGAATTTGCTTCACAGCAACAACTTCTGGAACTTATGGTGTAAGAGTTTTCAATAATTGTGGTAGCACAACTTCTAACACAGTTTCTGTTACTATTATTCTCGCGCCAATTGTTGATTTAGGAATTGATAAGAACTCATGTGTAACTCCAGTTACCTTAGATGCTGGTTTACAATTAGCCACTTCAACAATTTCTTGGTTTAATGGAACTTCAGTAATTTCGGGAGAAACAAATCAAACTTATACATCAACAGTTACAGGAACATACATTGCACTTGTAACAAATTCAGCAGGTTGTTCAACAATTGATTCTGTAAATGTTACAATTGACTCGCCTCTAACTGCTCCAACATTAGTTGCTCCAGCCAATAGTTGTACTTCAGTAACATTTGATGCTGGTTCAACTTTCCCTGTTTCTACAATATTTGAATGGTTTGAAACTGCAAGTCCTTTAACAATATTAGGAACTAACTCAACATACACAACTACATTAAGTGGTACATTTGGAGTTAGGGTTATTAATAACTGTGGTGCATCAACAAGTAATACAGTTGGTGTAACCATCTTTACTAATCCTATTGTTAACATAGGTAATGATATTACTCAGTGTGGTGGAACAGTTAATTTAAATACATCTGCTTCATTCGCATCTTATTTATGGAATGATGTAACTGCGTCTACAAATAGTACTTTGTTAGTTACTTCAAATGGTACTTATTCAGTAGTTGTTACTGACGTTAATGGTTGTACAGCACAATCAAATTCTGTTGATATTACAATTAATGCAGTTCCTACAGTGTCATTAGGTAATGATATTTCATTATGTGGTGGAACTGTTACATTATCTACAACACCAACTTTCAATAGCTACTCTTGGAATACAAATCCAGTTTCTTCAACTCCAACATTAGTTGTTTCTACTTCTGGCGAATATATTGTTGCAGTAACTGATGTTAATGGTTGTACTGCAACTGATACTGTGAATGTATTTATTGATGCACCTTTCATTATACCAGTTTTAGTTACGCCTGCTCCAAGTTGTGCATCAACTAATTTAAATGCTGGTACTTATCCAATAGGAACAACATATTCTTGGATTAATAATTCTAATGTAGAATTAGGTACCCAGCAGATACTTACAATTATAGCTACAGATACTGTTTCTGTAATAGTTTCAAATAGTTGTGGTCTTGATACTAGTAATTCGGTAATAGTGGCAATAATACCTGCACCAACTGTTGATTTAGCCGGACCTTATGAAACTTGTAATACTCCTGTAACTTTAAATGCAGGGATACAAGATGCAACATCAACAATTTCATGGTCAAATAATGCTGGAGTAATTTCTGGTGTTACATCTCAAACTTTTGCAGCTACTATTACTGACTTATATACTGTAACTATTACTAACGCTGCTGGATGTTCAACTTCATCAACTGCTGTAGTTACAATTGATTTACCTTTGGTTGCTCCTTTATTGGCTGCACCAGCAGCTAGTTGTTCTAATGTAATTGTAAATGCAGGTTCTTATCCTATATCTACTCAATATACATGGTTTGATGTATCGAATCCTACTGTTGTTTTAGGAACAAACTCAACATTTACAGTTTCTGCAACTATGGATTTAGCTGTTACAATTAGTAACCAATGTGATACTGTTACAAGTAATACAATCACTGTAACAATACTTCCTCTTCCAATTGTTGATTTAGGTGGTCCTTACAATAGTTGTATTTCTCCAATTACATTAAACGCTGGAACACAACCTTCTGGTTCAACTTATGCTTGGTCAAGTGTTGCAAATGGAACTTTTGCTGATTCAACTTCACAAACATTTGTTGCAGTTGTTTCAGGTTCATATACCGTAGCCGTAACAAATGCAGCAGGTTGTACTGTTAGTTCAACTGCACAAATAACTATAGATGGATTATTAGCAGCTCCAGTTTTAGTTGCTCCTGCTCCTGCATGTTTATCAACTGTTTTAAATGCAGGTTCATACCCAGCAACTACTACTTATGCATGGTTTAATACTACAGGTAGTTCAACATTAGCAACCACATCAACCTATACAGCTACTGTAAGTGGAGATTACTTTGTAACTGTTACTAATAATTGTGGTACAACTACTAGTAATACAATTTCAGTAATTATTAATACAATTCCAGTTGTAAATATTGGAACTGGCAACACACAATGTGGCGGTACATTTACTTTGGATGCTGGTATTGGTGCTTCATACTTATG
>Ga0214921_10001726_pt1 | contig 36739 bp, 29 predicted proteins | sample LL1505_MetaG_FD_177992 | JGI IMG/M metagenome (GOLD analysis project Ga0214921, IMG submission 177992) | Freshwater microbial communities from Lake Lanier, Atlanta, Georgia, United States - LL-1505 | ecosystem: Environmental > Aquatic > Freshwater > Lake | place: USA: Georgia | collected... | reverse complement strand
TGGCCAGAAAAGCTGGATTCAGCAGCGCATCGAAGGCGCACCCTGGAACGGCCTCTATTCCCCCGCCGAAAAAGAACAAATCCTCACCCAGCTCACCGAGGCCGAGGGTTTTGAGGCCTTCTGCGCCCGCAAATATGTTGGCACCAAGCGCTTCGGCCTTGAAGGCGGCGAAACCACCATCCCCGCCGTGCAGACGGTGATCGAAACCGCCGCCAAACTCGGCACCAATGAAATCGCCATCGGCATGGCCCATCGCGGCCGGCTGAACGTGCTCGTGAATGTGGTGAAGAAGCCCTACACCAAGGTCTTCGCCGAATTCAAAGGCAGCTCGGCCAATCCCGATGACGTGCATGGCTCGGGCGATGTGAAATACCATCTGGGCACCAGCACCGATATCGAGATCGATGGAAGGCAAATCCATCTCTCGCTGCAGCCCAACCCCAGCCACCTCGAAGCGGTGGACCCGGTGGTGATCGGCAAGGTCCGCGCCCGGCAGGATAAATCGGGCGACACCACCGAGCGCGCCTCGGTCATGGGCATCCTGCTGCATGGCGATGCCGCCTTCGCCGGCCAGGGCCTGGTCTATGAAACGCTGGCGATGTCGCAGCTGGTCGGCTACCGCACCGGCGGCACCATCCACATCGTCACCAACAACCAGATCGGCTTCACCACCGTGCCGGTCTATGCCTATTCGGGCCTCTATTGCACCGATGTGGCCAAGAGCATCCAGGCGCCGATCATCCATGTGAATGGCGACAATCCGGAAGCCGTGGTCTGGGCCTCCCGCCTGATCACCGAATACCGCATGATTTTCCATGCCGATATCGTGCTCGACATCGTCTGCTACCGCCGCCACGGCCATAATGAGAGCGACGAGCCGGCCTTCACCCAGCCGCAAATGTATGCCCGCATCAAGGAAATGAAGACCGTCCGCACCCTCTACGCGGAAAAACTCGCCGCCGAGGGCTCCGTCCCCGCCGCCCGCAGCCAGGCCATTCAGGACGCCTTCTTCGCCCGGCTGGAAGACAGCTTCCAGGCCGCCGCCAATTACAAGGTGAACAAGGCCGATTGGCTGGAAGGCCATTGGCAAGGCCTCAAAGCCGCCGGCACCGACAGCGCCGAGGTGGATGAGGCCACCGCCGTGCCGCTGGAAACCCTGCGCGAGGTCGGCGGCGCGCTCTGCCGTGTGCCGCAAACCTTCAACCTCAACCCGAAAATCGCCCGCCAGCTTGAGGCCAAGAAAACCGCCATCGAAGGCGGCGAAGGCATCGATTGGGCCACGGGCGAGGCGCTCGCCTTCGGCACCCTGCTGCTGGAAGGCCATCGCGTCCGTCTCTCGGGCGAGGATGTGCAGCGCGGCACCTTCTCCCACCGCCACGCCGTGCTGATCGACCAGGCGAACCAGGCCGAATACGCGCCGCTGAACCACATCAAGCCCGGCCAGCCGATGTTCCAGGCCTTCAACTCGCTGCTCTCCGAAATGGGCGTGCTCGGCTTCGATTACGGCTATTCCCTGGCCGACCCCAATACATTGGTGCTTTGGGAAGCGCAGTTCGGCGATTTCGCCAATGGCGCCCAGGTCATTATCGACCAGTTCATCGCCTCGGGCGAAACCAAATGGCTGCGCATGTCCGGCTTGGTGATGCTGCTGCCACATGGCTATGAAGGCCAGGGCCCCGAGCATTCCTCCGCCCGGCTCGAGCGCTACCTGCAACTCTGCGCCGAGCGCAATATGCGGGTGTGCAACTTCACCACCCCGGCCAATTACTTCCACGCGCTGCGCCGGCAATTGAAGGCCAATTACCGCAAGCCGCTGGTGGTGATGACCCCCAAGAGCCTGCTGCGCCACAAGCTGGCCGTCAGCAGCATCGCCGATTTCGCCCCCGGCTCCGCCTTCCGCTTCGTCATCCCCGAGATCGACGCGATCGCACCGGAGGAAAAGGTCAAGCGCGTGGTGCTCTGCACCGGCAAGGTCTATTACGACCTCCTGCAGGAGCGGCGCGACCGCAAGATCGACGATGTGGCGATCCTCCGGCTGGAACAGATCTACCCCTTCCCGGAAAAAACCCTGGCGACCATTCTCGCTCCTTATCGCAACGCAGAATTGATCTGGTGCCAGGAGGAGCCCGAAAACATGGGCGCCTGGCACTTCGTTGACCGGCGGATCGAAACCGTGCTGTCCAGGCTGGACATCGCCGCCAAGCGGCCGGCCTTTGTCGGCCGAGACAATGCAGCGAGCCCGGCCACCGGCCTCGCCCGCGTCCATCAGGCGCAGCAGGAGGCCCTGGTGAAACAGGCCCTCGGCGTCTAAACCGCACCCCATCAGATAGGCAGAATACCGATGGCGACCGATATCATCGTGCCCACATTGGGCGAAAGCGTCAGCACAGCGACCGTGGCGCGCTGGCTGAAAAAGGCCGGCGAGGCCGTGGCGGCTGACGAGCCGCTGGTGGAGCTGGAGACCGACAAGGTGACGGTGGAGGTCAATGCCCCCTCCGCCGGCGTGCTGGCGGCCATCTCCGCCAATGAAGGCGCCGAGGTCGAGCCCGGCGCCGTGCTGGGCAGCATCACCGCCGGTGCCGGCGCGCCCGCCGCCAGGCCCGCCGCCGCCGCCCCGGCCGCCACCCCGGCCCCGGCACCTGCGCCCGCCCTGGCGGCAGCCCCCGCGGCGCACGCCCCCATGCCCGCCGCCGCCAAGCTGATGGCCGAGCAAAACATCACCGCCGCGCAGATCGGCCAGGGCTCCGCCAAGGATGGCCGCATCGCCAAGGGCGATGTGCTGAGCTTCATGGCCAACCCGCCCGCCGCCGCCCCCACCGCCACCGCCCGCGCCCCCCGCACCCTCGCCCAGGGCGAGGAGCGGGTGAAGATGACGCGCCTGCGCACCACCATCGCCCGCCGCCTGAAGGAGGCGCAGAACACCGCCGCCATGCTCACCACCTTCAATGAGGTGGATATGGGCGCGGCCATGGCGCTCCGCAGCGAATACAAGGACGCTTTCGAGAAGAAGCACGGCGTGCGCCTGGGCTTCATGAGCTTCTTCGTCCGCGCCTGCGTGGTCGCGCTGAAGGAATTCCCCGCCGTCAATGCCGAGATCGATGGCGATGACGTGGTCTACAAGAACTTCGTGAATATGGGCGTCGCCGTCGGCGGCCCGGCCGGCCTGGTCGTGCCCGTGGTCAAGAACGCCGACCAGATGGGCTTCGCCCAAATCGAAAAGACCATCGGCGATTTCGGCAAGCGCGTGCGCGACGGCCAGCTCAAGCTGGAAGAGATGGCCGGCGGCAGCTTCACCATCACCAATGGCGGCGTCTATGGCAGCCTGATGAGCACCCCCATCCTCAACCCGCCACAATCGGGCATCCTGGGCATGCATAAAATCCAGGACCGGCCGATGGCCATGGGTGGTAAGGTAGAAATTCGCCCGATGATGTATCTGGCGCTGAGCTACGATCACCGCATCGTTGATGGCAAGGAAGCCGTCAGCTTCCTGGTGCGGGTGAAAGAGTGCATTGAAGACCCCCGCCGTTTGATGTTGGACATCTGATCATGCGCTCTCGTGAAGGCCAGCTGAGTGACAACCGCCCCGTCCCGCGCAACCGCGTGGAGAAGGAGCGGCAGCTTCGTGACCTGAAAGAGGTCTATGCGGCGATGAAGCCGCACACCTCGCCCGAACTCCGGCAATCCGTCGCGGGCAAGATCCGCGAGCTGATGGCCGAACTCGCCCAGCCGGCGCCACCGCCGCGTGAAGAGCGCGCGCCGCGCTATCCCCGGCGGGAGCCGCGCGGCCTGGGCTGACCAGCCCAGCGCTTCTGACGCTTGACCTGAAAGGCTGAGGCGCTCAAAGCCCGCCCATGCCCTTCTCTTCACTACCCGCGCCGCTGCAAGCGGCCCTCGCCGCGCGCGAATACCTCTCCGCCACCCCGGTCCAGGCCTCCGTGCTGGAGGAGCCTTCGGAGCGTGACCTGCTGGTCTCCGCCAAGACCGGCTCGGGCAAGACCGTCGCCTATGGCCTGGCCATGTCCGCCAACCTCATGCCCGAGGGCGCCGAACGGCTGCCCCAGGCCGGCGCGCCCCTGGCCCTGATCGTCGCCCCCACCCGCGAACTCGCCCTTCAGGTGAAGACCGAGCTGGCCTGGCTCTACGCCCAGGCCGGCGGCCGCGTCGCCTCCTGCGTCGGCGGCATGGACCCGATGATGGAGCGCCGTGCCCTCAACCAGGGCGTGCACATCGTCGTCGGCACCCCCGGCCGCCTGCGCGACCATATCGAGCGCGGCAACCTCAACACCCAAAGCCTCAAAGTCGTGGTGCTCGACGAGGCGGACGAAATGCTCGACCTCGGCTTCCGCGATGAGCTGGAAGCCATCCTCGACGCCGTGCCGGCCGAGCGCCGCACCCTGCTCTTCTCCGCCACCGTCCCCAAGCCCATCGCGCAACTGGCCAAAAGCTACCAGCGCGACGCCCAGCGCATCGAGGTCAGCTCCCAGGGCGAGGCGCATGGTGACATCACCTACCAGGCCACAATCGTCGCCCCGCATGATATCGAGCGCGCCGTGGTCAATGCCCTCCGGCTGCAAAACCCGGCCCTGGCCATGGTGTTCTGCGCCACCCGCGCCACCGTCGCCCGCCTGCACGGCAATTTGATGGAGCGCGGCTTCTCCGCCGTCGCCCTCTCCGGCGAAATGTCCCAGGCCGAGCGCACCCGTGCGCTGCAAAACCTGCGCGATGGCCGCGCCCGCGTCTGCGTCGCCACCGACGTCGCCGCCCGCGGCATCGACCTGCCGGAACTCGCCCTGGTCATCCATGCCGACCTCCCGCGCGACCCGGAAACCCTGCAACACCGCTCCGGCCGCACCGGCCGCGCCGGGCGCAAGGGCACCTCGCTCTTCATCGTCCCCATCTCCCGCCGCCGCGTGGCAGAACGCCTGATCCAGGCCGCCCGCGTCCAGGCAACATGGATCCCCGCCCCGACTGCCGAGGCGGTGCGCGCGCGCGACAATGAGCGCATCGTCGAACAGGCCAAGCTGCTCGCCGCCGAGGAGATCGACGAGGCCGACACCGCGCTGGCCGCCACCCTCGACGCCCCGCGTGAGGCCCTGGCCGCCGCCCTGATCAAACTGCTGCGCGGCCCCCTGCCCGCGCCCGAGGAACTGGCCGATACCGGCTCGCGTGAGCGCCTGCAGCCCACCATCCGCGAGGCCCCGCGGGTGGAAACCGAAGGCGCCGTCTGGTTCCACATGGATGTCGGCCGCGAAGGCGGTGCCGATCCGAAATGGCTGCTACCCTTCATCTGCCGCCGCGGCCATGTCACGCGCGAAGAGATCGGCCGCATCCGCATCCTGCAGGGCGAAACCCAGTTCGAGGTTGCCGCCGCCGCCGCCCATCGCTTCGCCCAGGCCTCGGCCCGGGGCGAGGGGCCGGATGCGCATATCCAGGTCGAACCCATGCAGCCGCTGCCCAAAGCAGCACCACGCGCCGATGCCGGCCCAGGCTTCGTCCCGCGCGGCAAGCCGCCGGTGCGCAAGCCGGTGCGCTACCCGGCCGCGAGGAAGTAGAGCTTCTCGCCCTCAAACACGCCACAGGTCAGCGGCCCGCCAAACACCGCGCCAGTATCAAGCGCCACGCGGTTGCGATGCCGCTCCGGCGCCCGCCCGCGGGTGGGGGTATGACCATGGACAATGATGGCGCCATGATCCTCCTCATTGTCGAGGAAGGCGCGCCGAATCCGCAGCTTATCCTCCAGCGATTGCTCGGCCCACGGCACCCCAGGCCGGATACCGGCATGGACAAAGATATAGCCTCCCGCCACGTGATGCGGCCGCAGCGCCGCCAGCCAGGCATGCTCAGCCTGCGGCAGGTGCCAGGCCGCGCGCGGGCCCTCAGGGTCCAGCCCCCAACTGCGCAAGGCCACATCGCCGCCATAGGCCAGCCAATCGGCACAAGCCGCACCCTCGCCAGCCAGCGCCGCCAGCGCAGTGTACTCGTGATTGCCCATCAGGTTGACCATGGGCAAATCCACCATGCCCATCAGCGCGCGGACCACCCCCGCACTATCCGGCCCCCGGTCGATATAATCGCCCAGATGAACAATCAGCGGCCGGGCTATGGGATAGGCCGCCAAATCCGCCCGGATCGCCCGATGCAATTGCAACAGCTTGTCCAGGCAGCCATGGATATCGCCCACCGCATAAATGCGCTCTCCCGCCGGCAGGCTCATCGCGCCTGAGCACTCGCCTCACTGCGGGTGGCACCGGCACGGGCCGCCAGCGCCGCCGCCATAAACTCGTCCAGATCGCCATCCAGCACCGCCGCCGGATTGCCGGATTCACGGTTGGTCCGCAAATCCTTCACCAGTTGGTAGGGCTGCAGCACGTAATTGCGGATCTGGTGGCCCCAGCCGATATCGGTCTTGCCGGCCTCAATACCAGCGCTGATCGCCTCACGCTTGCGCAATTCCAGCTCATAAAGCCGGGCCTTGAGCATATTCATCGCAATCGCACGGTTCTTGTGCTGGCTGCGGTCCTGGGTGCTCGCCGCCACCACGCCGGTGGGCAAGTGGGTGAAGCGCACGCCCGATTCCGTCTTGTTCACATGCTGCCCGCCAGCGCCCGATGCCCGAAACGTGTCGGTCTTGATATCCGCCGGGTTGATCTCGATCTCAATCTTGTCGTCCACCACCGGATAGACATAGACGCTGGCAAAAGACGTCTGCCGCTTGTCATTGCCGCCAAAGGGGCTGATGCGCACCAGGCGGTGCACACCAGTCTCCGTCTTCATCCAGCCAAAGGCATTCATGCCGGTCACCTGCAGGGTGGCAGATTTGATGCCGGCCTCTTCGCCATCGCTCTGCTCGGTCAGCGTCGCCTTAAAACCGCGCTTTTCTGCCCAGCGCTGATACATCCGCAGCAGCATCTCGGCCCAATCCTGCGCCTCGGTGCCGCCAGCCCCGGCATTGACCTCCAGATAGGCGTCATTGGCATCGGCCTCGCCCGAGAGTAAGGCCTCGATCTCGCGCCGCTTGGCATCCTCGCTCAGCGCGATAAGGTCCGCCACGGCGGCATCGGCGGTGGCGGCATCGCCCTCAGCCTCGGCCAGTTCCACCAGTTCAAGCGCATCGGTGACCGATTGCTCCAGCCGGCGCACGCCATCGATCATATCGGCCAGCCGCCCACGCTCGCGCATGAGTTTCTGCGCCAGATCGGCATTGTTCCACAGCGTGGGGTCTTCGGCCTTGGCGTTCAGTTCGTCGAGGCGGCGGTTGGCGACATCCCAGTCAAAGATGCCTCCTCAGCAGGGACACCGAATCGGTGATCTGCTCTTGCAATTGTGTGGCATCGGCGCGCATGCGGCTTTATCCGTTCCTTGGTGAGCGAGGGCAAGGCCAGGGATCCCCCATACCGCCCTCGCGTAAAAAACTCTATCGGGATCAAAGGGCCTTTCGGCCCTTTGCGGGAGGGTTTGGGAGGGCAGAGCCCTCCCAAGGGCAGCTAGCGCCGCCACCACCCCTTCTTCTTAGGCGCCTCAATCTCCGCCGCACCGATCACCATCGGCTGAATCACCGGCCCAATGGCAGGTTCAGCCGGCGCTTCAGGGGCCGGAGCCGAGACAGGAGCCGGCGCCTCAACCACAGTAGCCTCAACCACAGGAGCCTCAATCACCGGCGCTTCCATCAACGGCGCCTCAACAAGCGGGGCCGCTTCAACCACAGGCGCTTGGACCGCAGGGGCCTCAGCAACCGGCGCAAACTCCATTGCGGCCTGGACCAGCGGGGCTTCCGCCACCGGAGCCTCAACCATCGAGGCCACCACCGGCGCAGCCTCAACCGGCGCAACCGGCTCGGCCCTGCGAGGGCTGCCAAAGACCGCCTCTTCGGCTGCGCGTTCCGCCGCATCCATCGCCGCCATGATGGGGTCCACCTGGCTGGCAAAGGGGTCGGCCGGCGTCGGGCCGATATAGCGCGGCGCCAGCACAGGCGCAGCCACTGGCTCCTCGGCCTCATCCTCGCCACCAGCTTCGCCGGCCACGCCAGGCTCACCCTCACGCCGGCGGCGGCCACCACGGCGGCCACGGCGGCGGCGCGGGCGGTCATCCTCACCCTCGGCCCCGGCCGCACCCTCCGGCGCGCCCTCCGGGATCACACCGGCCACGGCTTCGCCCTCAGCCGGCACCTCGTCACCATCCGCCGGGGTTTCACCCTCGGCGATCGGCCCCGCCTGCGGCGCATCCTCGCCACCATTGGCACCATCCTCGCGGCGGCCACCCCGCCGGCGGCGACGGCGGCGGCGGCTCACCTCACGCTCCGCCTCGGTCTCCCCAGCCGGCGGCGGCGCCTCGTCGCCATCCAGCGCATCGGCGGTCTCGGCCTCCTCGCTGATCACATCTTCCGGCGCATAATCCATCCGCAGGGCGGATTGGCCACGATCATCGGCCATCGGCCGCGCCTCGGCCACGCGCAGCTTCTCAATGCGGAAGGCCGCGCCATACATCGAAGCATCCGTCTCAAACAGGACGGACATGCCAAAGCGTTCCTCAATCTGCCCCAACCGCTCGCGCTTGCGGTTCAGCAGATACATCGCCACCGTCGGGTTCACATGCACGGCAATCTCGGAGGCACGGCGGCGCGCGCCCTCCTCCTCGATGGCGCGCAGCACCTGGATGGCAGCGCTCTCCGGGCTGCGGACCAGGCCACGGCCCTCGCAATGCGGGCAGGTGATGAAGGTCTGCTCGGTCAGGCTCGGCCGCAGCCGCTGGCGCGACATTTCCAGCAGGCCGAAATGCGAGATCCGCCCCACCTGAATGCGCGCGCGATCACCATGCAGCGCATCCTTCAGCCGGCGTTCCACCGCGGCGTCATGCTTGGACGCATCCATGTCGATGAAGTCGATAACGATCAGCCCGGCCAGGTCACGCAGCCGAAGCTGGCGGGCAATCTCGTCCGCCGCCTCGATATTGGTGCGGAAGGCGGTGTCCTCGATGCTGCGCTCGCGGGTGGAGCGGCCGGAATTCACGTCAATCGCCACCAGCGCCTCAGTCTGGTTGATGACGATATAGCCGCCCGATTTTAGCTGCACCGTGGGCGAGTGCATGCCATCAAGCTGCGCCTCCACCCCGTGGCGGGCAAAAAGCGGCGTGGCGCCATCGCGGTAGAGCTGGATTTTCCGCGAATTCTCCGGCATCAGCATGCGCATAAAGTCGCGCGCCGTCTGATAGGCGTCCTCGCCCTCGACCAGGATTTCGTCCATATCGCGGGCATAGCCATCGCGGATGGAGCGCTTGATGAGGTCGGCTTCCTCATAGATCAGCGCGGGCGCGGTGCTGGCCAGGGTGCGCTCGCGAATGCTGTCCCATAGCCGCAGCAGATATTCGCAGTCGCGCTTGATCTCGGGCTTGGGCCGCTGCGCGCCGGCCGTGCGCACGATGAGCGACATGCCGGTGGGCAGGTCCAGCTCCTCAATCGCCTCGCGCAGCCGCCTGCGGTCGGAGACCGAGGTGATCTTGCGGGAGACACCACCGCCGCGCGGCGAATTGGGCATCAGCACCGAGAAGCGGCCGGCGAGCGACATATAGGTGGTCAGCGCCGCACCCTTGCCGCCGCGCTCTTCCTTGACGACCTGGATCAGCAGGATCTGCCGGCGGCGTATGACCTCCTGGATTTTGTAGTGGCGCATGAAGCGCGGCGGGTCACGGCGCTGGTTGCTGCCCTCTTCGGCGCCGGCATCTTCATCATCCTCGTCTGTCGCCTCATCGCCGGCGGCCTGCGCCTCGGCGGCGGCTTCGCTGGCCGGCGGGTCCTCCCCGCCCAGGGTCTCGGGCAGGGCCATGTCCTGCTCGACGCTTTCCACCCGGCTGCCGGCGGGCTCGGCGCCATTCTCTTCCGGCGCAGTTTCTTCCGTAGCAGTCTCTTCCGTAGCAGTCTGCTCATAGGCAGTCTGTTCGGGCGCAGCCTGTTCGGACGCAGCCTCGGCCGGCGGGGCATCAGCGGAAAAGCTCTCGCCCGCCTCGGCCGCAGCCTCAGGAATCGCCTCTTCCAGCGCCTGGGCCAAGCCTTCCTCGGCCGTGCGGCGCTGCTCGGCAATGGCCAGCTTGCGGGCCCGGCGCTCAGCGGCGCGGGCGGCCTGGCGCTCCTCCTCCTCGGCCTCCTCGCGGGCCTCGGCCTCCTGCATCTCGATCAATTTTTGGCGATCGGCCAACGGAATCTGGTAGTAATCCGGGTGGATTTCCGAAAACGCCAGGAAGCCATGGCGATTGCCGCCATACTCCACAAAGGCGGCCTGCAGGCTGGGCTCCACCCGAACCACTTTGGCCAGGTAGATATTGCCCTTTAGAGGAAGGCGATTCGCCGCCTCGAGGTCGAATTCCTCAAGCCGTGAACCATCCATCACCACCACGCGGGTTTCTTCCGCGTGGGATGCGTCGATCAGCATCCGCTTGGTCATGTGTTAAAAACTCCGCGCCCGGGCGGCACAATGGCGCGCGCACAGGGCTGCAATGGGTCTGTGGGACCGAGATGGAACGGCAATGTTGCGTCCGGCAAGCCATGGCGGCGTTGCACAATCCTTGTCTCGGGCGGAACGAAAAAACGTTCCTGGGAATTCGGGCGACCGCGTCGCAATTGACGGCGCCCGGCATGCGTTACGCCCCGTCCCGCGCAGCAGGCTGCATGGACAAGCCCACCATCGGGCAGGCGCGCGACGGCAGCCAAGGGCCCGAAACGCTCGGCCCTTCGATGGGCCATCTGCGAGGTCGGATCCAGGGCCGCTTTCAGGCAGGGCGCAAGGCGGGGCGGGTGCCGGCGAAATCGGGATCATTCCCGAAGGCCGAGACATTTCGCGCGGTGCCCCATTTCCAGGGCAAGACCGCACGGCCACATCCAGCGCCCTGCGAAAAACATCGCCAGGGCATATCACCATAACAGGGCAGGCCGGTCGGGCAATAGCTGATTCATCATCGGGCACAGAACGCGAACATTTTTGCTGCGCAGCGCTTGAACATTGTATAAGAACCATCTGCCGCACGGGGGGCGCGGCCCTACATGACGTCACGCCGTTCCATCCTGGGCGCCGCTCTTGCGGCCGCCTGCACCGCATCCGAAGCGTTGGCGCAACGCCGCGCGCCCGACGCCGAGCGTCCCTCCAGCAATGCCGAGCGCCCCTCCGGCCGCGCCGCCCTGCCGCTCATCGTGCTCGACCCGGGCCATGGCGGGGCAGACCCAGGCGCCATCGGCGCTGCCGGCACCCAGGAAAAGCGCATCGTCCTGGCCATGGCGCAGGAGCTGCGCCGCAAGCTGCAAGCCAGCGGCCGCACCCGCGTCATCCTCACCCGTGAGCGTGATGTCTTCGTGCCCCTGGCCGAACGCGTGGCCATTGCCCGCCGGGCCCAGGCCACGCTCTTCCTCTCCATCCACGCCGATAGCGCGCCCCAAGGCCATGCCGCCCAGGCCCGCGGCGCCAGCATCTACACCCTGGCCGAAACCGCGAGCGACACCTTCTCCGCCGCCCTCGCCCGGCGGGAAAATCTGGCCGATCAGGCCGGCGGCCTGCGCCTGCCCTCGGTCTCACCCGATGTGCAGCGCATCCTGCTCAGCCTGATGCGCGCCGAAACCAGCCAGGATAGCGAGCGCGTGGCCAGACAAACCGTGCAGGCCTTGCAGGGCGATGTGCCGCTATTGACCAACCCGCATCGCCGCGCCGCCTTCGTCGTGCTCAAGGCACCCGATGTGCCCAGCGCCCTGGTCGAGGTCGGCTTCCTCTCACACCCGGTCGATGAGGCCCTGCTGAACCGCCCCGCCTGGCGCGCCCGGGTGGCGGATTCCCTGGCCGAGGGCGTGCACGCCTTTCTCGGCCGCCGGGTGGCGACATAGCCGCACCCGGCTTTGCGCTATGCGAAGCCACCACATTCAATGCTAAAGGCCAGCCATGCAGCCCCCGCCGCTCCAAGCCGGTACCCCCATGGCCACCCCCTCGCTGGACACGCAAGCCGTGGCGCCGCAGGGTCCAGCCGCGCCGCCCCCGCCCGAAACGCCGCGCCGCCGGCGGTTTCGCGGCTTTGGCATCTTCCGGCTGCTGCTGGTGCTGGGCGCCGGCACCGCCATGGTCGGCGCGGTGGCGGGCTACGGCCTCTACAATCAGCTCCAGGCCGCCCTGCCCGATTACCGCTGGCTGGCCGATTACCAGCCACAGCAAATGTCGCGCATCTACGCCGCCGACAGCCAATTGATGGCCGAACTGGCCAATGAACGCCGCGTCTTCGTCCCCATCGAGGCCATCCCCCCCCGGCTGCAACAGGCCTTCATCTCCGCCGAGGACCAGCGCTTCCGCGAGCATATGGGCATCGACCCCACGGGCATGGTCCGCGCGCTGGTCACCTGGGCGCAGACCTATGGCTCGGGCCGGCGCATGCAGGGCGCCTCGACCATCACCCAGCAAGTGGCCAAGAACATGCTGGTCGGCAGCGACCGCACGGTGCTGCGCAAAGCGCGCGAGGCGCTTCTAGCGCTGCGCCTGGAACGCACCCTCAGCAAAGAACGCATCCTCGAGATCTATCTCAACGAGATCTTCATGGGCGCCCAGGCCTATGGCGTGGCCGCCGCCGCGCAGGCCTATTTCAACAAGGCGCTGGATGAATTGACCATAGGCGAGATGGCCTTCCTCGCCTCCCTGCCCAAAGCCCCCAACAATTACAACCCGCTGCGCTACCCCGAACCGGCCCGCATCCGCCGCAACTGGGTGATCGACCGCATGGCCGAGGATGGCGCCATCACCGCCGCCGAAGCCCAGACGGCGCGCGCCGAAACCCTGCTCGCCCGCCCCACCCGCCGCCCGGACATGGTCCCCGTCGGCCAGCACTTCACCGAAGATGTGCGGCGCGAACTCATCACCCGCTTCGGCCCCGAGCAGGCGGCCGGCGGCGGCCTCGTGGTGCGCACCTCGCTCGACCCCGCCCTGCAGGCCGCAGCCGAGCAGGCGCTGCGCAACGGCACCCTGGCCTATGACCGCCGGCGCGGCGGCTGGCGCGGGCCGGTGGGCCGCATCCCCTTCGGCCCCGCTGAATGGCAGGCCTCGCTGGAGGCCATGCCCCGCACCCCCGGCGCCCTGCCCGCCTGGCGCCAGGCCGTGGTGCAAAGCGTGACCAACACCGAGGCCCGGGTGGCCTGGCTGGAACGCGCCAATCCCCGCGCCCCCTGGGAGGCCCGCAGCGGCGTGATCGACCTCGCCGACACCGCCTGGGCCCGCCCGGTTGTACCCGGCCCGGCCCAGGCCGGGGTGCGCCTGGGTGCCGCCCCGCGCCGCATTAGCGATGTCGTCACCCCCTCAGATGTCGTGCTGGTCGAGCCCAACCCCGCCCGCCCGGGCCGCGTCCTGCTGCGCCAATTGCCCGAGGCCGAGGCCGCCATCGTCGCCCTCGACCCCGCAACCGGCCGCATCCTGGCCATGACCGGCGGCTGGAATTTTGAACGTAGCCAGTTCAACCGCGCCTCCCAAGCCCAGCGCCAGCCCGGCAGCTCCTTCAAGCCCTTCGTCTATTTGCCGGCGCTGGAGGATGGCATCCCGCCCAATCAGCGCTTCATGGACACCGCCATCGAGGTGGCAACGCCCCAGGGCTTCTGGCGCCCGGGCAATTACGGCGGCGGCTCCTCGGGCGCGGCGGTCACCATGCGCTCGGCGCTGGAGCGCAGCCTCAACCTGGTCACCGTGCGCATCGCCCAGCAGGTCACCATGGCCCGGGTCTCGGATGTAGCGAACCGCTTCGGCGTGATCAGCAACATGCCGCCCTACCTCGCCATGAGCCTCGGCGCCGGTGAGACCACGGTGGTGCGCATGGCCGCAGCCTATGCCAGCTTCGTCAATGGCGGCAGGCGCGTGGAGCCCAGCCTGATCGACAGCGTGCAGGACCAGCGCGGCCGGGTGATCTGGCGCGGCGACCAGCGCGCCTGCCAGGGCTGCGATGGCGGGCCAGAGAGCGAACCCCCCACCCTGTCCGAAAACCGCCGGCAGATCACCGACCCCATCGCCGCCTACCAAATCGTCAATATCCTCCAAGGCGCCGTGCAGCGCGGCACCGGCGCCCGGGCCGGCCAAGGGCTGAACCGCCCGGTGGCAGGCAAGACCGGCACGACCGATGACTACAAGGACAATTGGTTCGTGGGCTTCACCCCCGACCTCGTGGTGGCAGTGTGGTTCGGCTTCGACGAGCCGCGCACCCTGGGCAATAACGAAACCGGCGGGCTGAACGCGGCACCGATTTTCCGCGAGGTGATGGAAGCGGCCCTGCGCGGCTCACCCCCCGTGCCCTTCCGCGCCCCCCCGGGCGTCTCGCTGGTGCGAATCACCCTCGACAATGGGCAAAGCATCATGGAGGCCTTCCGGCCCGGGACGGAGAATGCCGCCCAGCCGGTGGATGGCACGGCTCCGGGCGCAGGCGCGGCATCGCGGGTGGAAAGCGGCTTGGGCGGGCTATACTGAGCCAGCGCCAATCAGCCCCGCCATCAAAGCCGAGCAGGGCAAGGTGAAAAAGAGCGAAAGGCCTTCGCCCCCTCGCCCTCACCCACCAGGGTCGACATGTATATCGACGATTTTCCTGGACCTTTGAATAAATAAAAAAATAATCAAACGAAGGTGCAGGAAACTCAGTTTCCTGCTGGGGTGCTCGAGGGGCAAAGCCCCTCGATCTTGTTTTTCCCCGCTGCTCGCTTTGCAGCCTCCTGTCAGATATTTTGCCCCCGCCCAGGCGCGGCCGAACCCGGATTTTCATTGACAATTTAGGCTAAAAATCCCAATATCCCAGCTGCTGTTTGACATGAGCATCCCGGCCCCAACACCACATATGGTGGCCCACCCGCGCCACCACACCACCCATGGTATTTGTCCGAATACAACACAAATCGCAGCCCTCAGTCGCTCTCCGGCGCAATCACATTGGTCTGCAGCCCCAGCACCAGCACATCGCGCACCGTCTCAATGCCCTTCAGCCGGATATCATCCCAGGCCTCGGGGGTGTGAAACGCGCTATGCGGGGTGATCACCAGCCGGCCCTGCAGCCAATCCTCCCGGGCGCGATAGGCCCGCATCAGGCTCGGCACCGGCTCCACCGGCGGCTCCACCGGCACCACATCCAGCCCCGCCCCGGCAATATGGCCAGAGCGCAGCCCAGCCTCCAGCGCGTCGAGGTCCATAATCGGCCCGCGCGCGGTGTTCACCACCACCGCGCCCTTCGGCAGCAAGGCCAGCTCCGCCGCCCCCACCAGGCCGCGGGTCTTGCGCGTCAGCGGCGCGTGAATGCTCAGCACATCCGCCTGCGCCATCAGCGCCGCCAGCGAAGGCGCCCGCCTCACCCCCAAAGCCCGGTCCACCCCATTGGGCAGAAAGGGGTCAAAAAACACCACGTCAAAACCAAAAGCCTTGGCCCGCAGCGCCACCGCCGTGCCAATCCGCCCCAGCCCCAATACGGCAAAGCGCTGCACCGACAGCCGGCGAATCAAGGGCGTATTGATCACCCCCCAGGCCGCAGGCGGGTTCGCCCGCTGCGTCTCGTGATGCAGAAACAACCCCCGCCTCAGGCCCAGCGCCAGCGAGATGGCATGATCCGCCACCTCCTCAGTGCCGTAATCGGGAATATTGCACACGGTGATCCCGCGCCGGGCGCATTCCGCCCGGTCCACCCGGTCATACCCCACGCCCATGCGCACCACCACGCGCAGCTTGGGAAACCGCGCCAGCTGCGCCGCCGGCACCGCCATGCGCAGCGTCATCAGCGCATCGGCCTGCTCACACAGCGCATCGGGCAATTCGTCCAGCGCCGCCACGGCAGCGCCACGCACCACCCGGGCACCCCCGGCCAGCACCGGCTCCTCCACGCTATTGTCGGGGTAAAGGCCTTCCGGCTCCAGAATCGTCAGCACCGCCACTCATCTCCTCTCACAAGCGCTCGAAGCGAAACCCCCAGGCGCGGGCGCCACTGGCCACCAGCGCGGTGACCTCACCGGCATCATCGCGCTCAAACCGCACATCCCACCAGGGATCATAGAGTTTGCCCGGCATATGAAACCGGGCCAAATCCTCGCCCAGCCCCTCAATGCGAAACGGCCCCGCCTTGGCCAGCGGCCCATCAATCCGCCAATTGCCATCCCCCGCCAGGGACCAGGCCGTGTCCAGATCGGCACAGTAAAACCGCCCGGAAAATTCCGGCCCCGGCCCCGGCTCCACCCGCGTCAGCCAACTGCTATGGCCAGCATCGTTGTGCAGCACATGGCCGCCATCGCGGGCTTCCAGCGCAAAGCGAAAACCGCCGCGCAGCGCATGCAGCCAGCCATCCTTGCGCGGCCCCAGTGCAAAGGCCACGCCATGCTGCCGCGCCATCGGCCGCCCGGCCTCATCCACCCAAAGGTCGAGCGACACGCCCTCCTCGGTCACATGACAGCCGCTCGGCACCGGCAGCGCCGCAACCTGGTGCAGCACCGGCTCAGCCTCCAGCGCCGCCTCCAGCACCGCCATGCCCATCGCCCCGGCATCCAGCCCGCCATGATTGGTGATGACAATCACCGTCAGCCGCCGCGCCGGCACGCGCAGAAAAGCGGTCTTGAACCCAGGCCACAGCCCGCCATGCGACACCAGCTTCAACCCGCGCCAATCATCCACCTCCAGGCCACGGGCATAGCTGTTCATGGTGCCATTGTTGAAGGGCGCCAGCGCCTCCATCTGCCCCTCCAACACACCGCCGCCGAGCAGATTGAGGCTCAGCGCCCGGGCCCAAAGCGCCAAATCCTCCACCCCCGAGACCAGCCCCCCCTCGCCACCCAGCGCGAAGCCATGCCCGGCGCGAAGAAAACCCTCGCCGCTGGGCATATAGCCAGTGGCCAACCCCTCGATGGGGGTCATCACATCCGGCGTATGGAAGGTGCGCGTCATCCCCAATGGCTGAAAAATCCGGTCCTGCAGGAAATCCGCCAGCGCCATGCGCGAGACAGCCTCAACCACCCGGCCCAGCAGCCAAAAATTGGTATTGGAATAGAGAAACCGGGCGCCAGCGGGGAAATTCACCCCCGCGCTGCGGGCAATCGCCCGGTCAATCTCCGCCGCCGGCACTGAATGGCTGAGATCCACCCCACCGGCGCGCAGCAATTCCAGCATGTCGCGCAAGCCAGCGGTGTTGCGCATCAACTGGTCGAGCGTGATGTGTCCGGCCCAGCCCGGCAGGCCCGGCAGGTACCGCCCCACCGGGTCGCGCACCGAGAGCATGCCCTCCGCCGCCAGGATCAGGATGGCAGCGCAGGTGAATTGCTTGGAGACCGAGGCGATGCGAAAGCCGGTATGCGCCGTGATCGGCTGGCGCAATTCAATGCTGGCCATGCCCGATTGGCGGCGCAACAGCAATTCACCATCACGGACCACGCCCACCGCCGCACCCGGGCCTTCGACATGGGGAACAAGCAGCAGGCCGACGCGGCGTTCAAGCCGCAATACATCCAAGTCCCGCATCTGGGTTCTCCCATTGCCGCGATCGAAGCTTGGCGCGGGGTTTTAAGCTATGGCATTGATCGCGTTGCGCCCGAAACCTCAGGCGATAATATCGGGCACCAGCTTGCGTTCGATCCAGGTGATTTCGTCGCGTAGTTTCAGTTTGCGCTTCTTCAGCCGCTGAAGTTGCAGCTGGTCCACGATCGAATCCCCCACCCGGAAGATCACCGTGTCGAGGTCACGATGTTCGCTGCGCAGTTCATGCAGCCGGCGCAGCAGATTCTCTTGGTCTTCCACCTTACATCCCCGATCCGACCAGTCAGATATTCACCTGGTCGCCCGTTACAACGAAAACGCCACAAAGGCGAGGGAGTGTGGACTCAGACCGCCTCGCTCTCGGCCAGCGCATTCTGAGCCAGTTTTTCCTCCACCAGCTTCACCAGATGCTCGACCATCTCATCGCTTGAGGTGGTGTGGCTCTGCTTGCCGGCGGCATAGACCATGTGGCGGCCAGCGCCGCCGCCGGTGAGGCCGATATCGGTCATCAGCGCCTCGCCCGGGCCATTGACCACGCAGCCGATAATGCTCAGCGTCAGCGGCGCGGTGATATGGGCCAGCCTATCCTCAAGTTTTTGCACCGTGCGAATAACATCAAAGCCCTGACGCGCGCAGGAGGGGCAGGAAATCACCTTCACGCCGCGGTTGCGCAGGTTCAGCGCTTTCAGCAGCTCCCAGCCCACCTTCACCTCCTCCTCCGGCTCGGCCGAGAGGGAGACGCGCAGCGTGTCGCCAATGCCGGCCCAGAGCAGGTTGCCCAGGCCGATGGCCGATTTCACCGTGCCGGTGCGCAAGCCGCCCGCCTCGGTGATGCCGATATGCAGCGGGTGGTCGCATTGATCGGCCAGTTGCTGATACGCCGCCACCGCCAGGAACACGTCCGACGCCTTCACGCTGATCTTGAACTCGTGGAAATCATTCTGCAGCAGGTGGTCGGCGTGCCAGAGGGCGCTTTCCACCAGCGCATCGGGGTTGGGTTCGCCGTATTTCTCCAGCAGGTGCTTCTCCAGCGAGCCGGCATTGACGCCGATGCGGATGGAGCAGCCATGGTCCCGCGCCGCCTGGATCACCTCCTTGACCCGCTCGGCGGAGCCGATATTGCCTGGGTTGATGCGCAGGCAGGCCGCGCCGGCCTGGGCCGCCTCGATGGCGCGTTTATAGTGAAAATGGATATCCGCCACGATGGGGACATTCACCTCGCGCACGATCTCGGCCAGCGCCGCCGTGCTTTCCTCATCGGGGCAGCTCACCCGCACGATGTCCACACCGGCCATCTCGGCCAGGCGGATCTGGGCGATGGTGGCCGCCGCATCCGAGGTGAGGGTGTTTGTCATGGTCTGCACCGAAATCGGTGCATCGCCGCCGACCGGCACCCGTCCGACATGGATCTGGCGCGATTTGCGACGCTCGATGTGCTGGTAGGGCCTGTAGCTGGTCATCAAGACGCTCCTGAAGTCAGGGCCGCGCGGCGCGGCCCGGGGCATTTGGTCACCGCGATTATATCAAGCCCGGGCGGGGGCAGCATAGTGGCTGCGAGCCGCCCGCCTGGACAGCACAGCTCAGCGCGGCGCCGCCGCGCCCGCAGCCGGGGCGCCAGAGACTGCCCCGGCGCCCGAGGGGCGCGGTGGCGTAGAGGAGGGGGGCGGCGCCGAGGAGGAGGGCGCCGAGGAGGAGGGCGCCGAGGGCGAGGGCGCTGAGGGGGAGGGCGCAGCGGCGGAGGGCGCCGAGGAAGAGGGCGCGGAAGATGCCGGCGCAGCAGAGGCGGGCGGCGTTGTCGTGTAAGGCTTGGGCGAGGGCGGCGATGGCCGTGTCGGCTGGGTGTGGCGCTGCATCACGCTATCGAGTTGGAGGATCTGCCGGCCAGCTGTGGTGTTGATCAAACCCGTGATTGCTTGGCCATCGATGAGCAGATCAACCGCTGGCGCGATTGCGATAGTGGCGACCAGCCCCGGCTGGTTGGGCGGGGTAAAGCTTTCACCGCTGCGAAACACCCGGGCGATGAGGGGCGGCCCCTGGTTGCCCGCCCGCACCTGCAGCCAGCTCTCGGCCTTGAAGCGGAGGGTGATGCGGCTGACATCGGTGGGTGAGAGCACCACCGGCGGCGGCGGTGGCTGTGGCACCACCACAGGCACCTGAACCGGCGTGGGAAGGGTCACGGTGGAGGCCGGCATCGTGTTGCCTCCGCCGGAGAGCCCAGGCACCGCCAAGGCTGGCGGCTCGGCTGCGGTGCCCACACGCGCGGCGCGTTCAAGGCGCGGCGGCACGGCGGGAATCGCGTCCACCGTCCGGTTCGGCGGGCTGGACCAGTTCGACCAGCCAATATAGGCGCCAATGACCAGCACGGCGCCCGCCAGCACGAGAATGCCGGTGGGCATGCCACGCTCGGGCACAGGCTCGGGGAAGATCAGGTCGTGGCGTTGGGCTACGGCCGGGCCGGCGCTGTCGCGGAAGCGGCGGACCATCTCATCGGGATCCAGCCCCAACGCATTGGAATAGTTGCGCACGAAGCCCCAGGCATAGGCCGGGCTGGGCAGGTCGCGCATGCGGCCTTCTTCGAGTGCCACGAGATAGACCCGGCGGATGCGCAGCGCCTGGCTCATATCCTGGATCGACCGGCCGGAGGCCTCGCGCGCGTCGCGCAGTTCTTCACCTGCACGCGCGGCGTCAGCGCTCGCAGGGACTTCAGCTCGGGTAAAACGCTGCATGGTGAATGACACGGCGTCATCTAGCCCATGCAGCGCTGCGGAAGGAAGGGGGCTGGGGCAAGCAATGGCTCACGCGAGCACCCTAGCGGCCAGCGCCGCCTCTGCCTGGGCGATGATCTCGGCAATGATCTCGGCCACTGGCTGCTCGCGCGTGACCATGCCGACAGATTGGCCGGCCATGAGGCTGCCATTCTGCACATCGCCTTCGACCACAGCGCGGCGCAGCGCGCCGGCCCAGAAATGCTCGATATCGAGCTGCGCGGCCTCTTTCGTCAGTTCGCCGGACTGAAACCTTGCCAGGGTCTCCGCCTGATGACGGATGAAACGCTGGCTGCCTTCGTTCTTCAGCGCGCGCACCGGGATGACGGGGAAATTCTCATCGAGCTGCACGGTGGGCACCGCATCGCGCGCCGAGGCACGGAAGAAAGCCTTCTTGAAATTGTCATGCGCGATGCTCTCGGCGGCGCAGGCGAAGCGGGTGCCCATCTGCACGCCGGCGGCGCCCATTTCCAGATAGGCCAGCATCGCCTCGCCCCGGCCAATGCCACCGGCGACGAAGACCGGAACCTCACGGATGACCGGTAGAATTTCCTGCGCCAGCACATTGAGCGAGACCGGGCCGATATGGCCGCCGGCCTCGCTGCCCTCGATCACCAGCGCATCCACATCCATCCGCACCAGCTTCTTGGCCAGGGCCACGGCGGGGGCAAAGCAGATCACCTTCATGCCGCCGGCCTTGGCGGCCAGAATGGCCTCACGCGGGGGGATGCCGCCGGCGAAGACCAGCACCGGCACCTTGTGGCCGATGCAGATTTCGACGAGTTCCATCAGCTGCGGGTGCATGGTGATGAGGTTGACGCCAAAGGGGGCATGGGCCAGCGCCTTTGTGGCGGTGATCTCCTCATCGAGCCGTGCCGGCTGCATGGCGCCACAGGCGATGACGCCGAAGGCGCCGGCATTGGAGAGGGCCGCCACCAGATTGCGCTCGGAAATCCAGCTCATGGCGCCGCCGAGGATGCCGTAGCGTGCGCCGAGCACGGCGGCGCCGCGGGCCATCAGGCCATCAAGCGCGCTCATTGGCCTTCTCCCACCGCTGGCGGCTCATCGCCATCGAGGCCGAAGCAGCTGTGCAGGGCGCGCACCGCCAGCTCCTTGTATTCGGCGGCGACGAGGACACTGACCTTGATCTCGCTGGTGGAGATGACCTGGATGTTGATGTTGCGCTCGCTCAGCGCCTTGAACATCCGCGCCGCCACGCCGGCATGGCTGCGCATGCCGATGCCGACCACGGAGATTTTGGCGACGGCCGGATCGGTCAGCACCTCCTGATAGCCCAGGGCTTCGCGGACATCTTCGAGCGCCACGCGGGCCTGCGCCAGATCGCCCCGGCCGACGGTGAAAGTCATGTCAGTGGTGCCGTCGGCGCCCAGATTCTGCACGATCATGTCGACATTGACATGCGCCTCGGCCAGGCGGCCGAAGAGGATGGCGGCGACGCCCGGCCGGTCGGCCACGCGGCGCAGCGTCACCTTTGCGTCATCGACCGAATAGGCCACGCCGGAGACCACCAGCTTTTCCACAATCTCATCCTCTCCAACGACCAGCGAACCGGGTTTGTCCGCGAAACTGCTCAATACCTGAATGCGCACGCCATGCTTCATCGCCATTTCGACGCTGCGGGTCTGCAGCACTTTGGCGCCGACCGAGGCGAGTTCCAGCATTTCCTCGAAGGAAATTTTTTCGAGTTTTCTGGCGCGTGGGACCACACGCGGGTCGGTGGTGTAGATGCCATCCACATCGGTGTAGATGTCGCAGCGATCGGCCTTGATGGCGGCGGCGATGGCCACCGCCGAGAGATCGCTGCCGCCGCGGCCGAGGGTGGTGACGCGGCCATCGGCGGTGACGCCCTGGAAGCCGGCGATGATCGGCGTTTCGCCCCGGGCCATGGCGGCGAGGAGTTTTTGGCCATCGATCTGATCCACCCGGGCTTTGCCATGGGCGTCATCGCTCAGGATGGGGATTTGCCAGCCCTGCCAACTGCGCGCGGGCGTGCCCAGGCTTTGCAGCGCGATGGCCAGCAGGCCGGTCGTTACCTGCTCGCCAGTGGCCACCACCGCGTCATATTCGGCGGTGTCGTGCAGCGGGTTGAGGTCGTTGCACAGCTTCACCAGATGATTGGTGGTGCCAGACATGGCGGAGACCACCACGGCGACCTCATCGCCGGCATCGCGCTGTTTTTTCACCAGCCTGGCCACATTGCGAATGCGGTCGAGGTCTGCGACGGATGTTCCGCCGAATTTCATCACGATCTTTGGCATGATCTCAGGAGCGGTCCAGGGTGGGCCGCTCCCTTAAAGGCAGCACAGGACGCATGCAAGGCACGGTCATTCCCTCGGAAATCGCTAAATTTGATGGGCTCGCGGCTCAGTGGTGGGACCCGCGCGGGCCGATGGGCCCGCTGCACGCGATGAATCCGGCCCGCACCGGGTGGATTTTGCAGCGGATGGAGGGGCAGCGGGTGCTCGATATCGGCTGCGGCGCTGGGCTGGCGAGCGAGGCCCTGGCGCGGGCCGGCAAGGATGTGGTGGGGCTGGACCGCGCCACGGCCGCGCTTGCCGCCGCCCGCGCCCATGCCGCCGCCGGGGGGCTGGCCATTGATTATCGCGAGGGCGGCGTGGAGCAGGTGGCCGATCTGCCGCCCTTCGACGCCGTGGTGGCGCTGGAGGTGGTGGAGCATGTGGCCGATGTGCAGGAATTTCTGGCCGATGCGCTCTCGGTGCTGCGGCCCGGCGGGCGGTTGTTTCTCTCCACCTTGAACCGCACGCCGAAGAGCCTGCTGGTGGCGAAATTCGGCGCTGAATATGTGGCCAGGCTGCTGCCGGTGGGCACGCATGATTGGAAGCGGTTTCTCAAACCGGCGGAATTGGCGGCGCATGCCCGGGCGGTGGGGGCGCTGGTGACTGATATTGCCGGAATGGCGCCGATGGCCGGGATTGGCGATTGGGGCATCAGCGGCGATGTGGGGCAGAATTATATTGCCATGGCGATCAAGGGGTAGGGTCGATTGGAAAGACTGGCCGGGGCAGGCGCTTCCAGGCGAAGCGGCTGAGCACCGGGCTGGTCAGGCCCGGGGCGTCCACTTCCAGGATGCGGTCATTGGGGGCGAATTCGGCGAAACCGGCGCGGAAATGGCCGCGGCTCTTCAGCACCACGACGCGCGCGGCGGCGATGTTGATGCCGTGCATCTCCAAGGTGCGGGGCTCATGGCATTGCCGGCGCAGGCTGATGACCACCACCTCCAGGCCGCTGCCCTCCAATGTGAGCCGGGCGGTGGGGCCCAGATTGAATTGGCGGCCGGCCATATTGCCACGGCGGCCTTGGCCCTTTCCGTCGGTCAGCATCGTTACCCGGGCGCGGGCGGAAAAGGGGAGGCTGAATTCGCCGGGGTCGCGGTTGAAGCGGGCCTCGAAGACGGCGCCCTCGCCCAGGGCATGCGCCTCGGCGGCCAGGGCGGGGTCGACGAAAAGGCCCAGCACCACGGAGGGGATGGCGGCCTCATGCAGGGCCTGGAGCAGCCAGGCGGTATTGCCGCGGCCGCCGCCGCCGGGATTGTCGGCCACATCGGCGAGGATGAGGGTCTGGCTGGTGGTTTTGGCGCGGGCGAGGGCTGCTTCCAGGCTGGTCAGATGGGCGACGTAGCGGTGGCGCTCATTCCAGGCGCGGGTGGCGAGTTGCTCGACCGCTTCATCGGCGGCCTCCTGGCTCAGTGCGGTGGCGCTGATTGTCATGCCGCATTTGGGCAGGTCGCTGAAGACGAAGCCGCCGGTGACGCTGGCATTGAGGAGTTTGCCGGCCATCAGCGCCTCGGCGTCGCGGATGAGGTCGGCATAGGGGCCCTCGGCGGTCAGCAAGGTGACGGAGGGGGGCGTGATGGCCAGGCGGCGGAAGGCCTTGAAGACCCGGGTGCCGCTGAGCAGCAGGCGCAGCATATCGGCGGCCTCGGCCGCGCGGGCGGCCATGTCGATATGGGGGTTGGTGCGATAGGCGATCAGGCTGTCGCAGGCGGCGACCAGGCGTTCGCTCACATTGCAGTGAAGATCATGGGTGACCACGATGGGCACGCGGGGGCCGACCACGGCGCGGATCATGGCGAGGAGGCTGCCATCGCTATCCTCATCGCCAGTGGCGCTGCTGGCACCGTGGCTGGCGACATAGACGGCATCGAGCGGCATGGCGGCGAGCAGGCCGCTGCGCGCGGCATCGAGCATGCGCAGGAAGAGCGCCTGGTCGATCGGCCCGCCCGGTGGGGCGGCCCAGATGGCGATGGGCTTGGGTGCCCAGGCGCCGGTCTCGTCCATGCGGCGGTAGAAGCCGGCCATTTCGGCGGGGAGATGCGAGGTCTCGGCCCGGGCGAGGCGGGTGATTTCCGCGCCCTCTTCCCAGCATTGGGCGCGGAAATCCGCCTCCAGCGTGGGCGGCGCGAAGGCATTGGCCTCCAGATGCAGCCCCAGAATTCCGACCCTTGGCACCATGACCCCACCCCCAATTGCGCAGCACCGGTTCGCCACTACACTGGCGTCAAGACACACCAGGATCGTGCACGCTGAACCCGCCCAATACCCTGCCGAAACCTTGCCAGGAAAGCGAGACCACGTGGCGGGCGCGCTGAACGAGGCATTGACCGCGCTGGCCAGCGGTGGGCCGGGGCCGCGGCTGCCGGTGCATATAGCGGCACCCGATATTCGGCGCTGGATGGATGGCAATGCCGCGCGCGGCGCCTGGAGTTTTGCCGCCAGGGTGCCGGGGCCGCATGTCTGCGTCGTCGCCCTCACCCATGGCAATGAGATTGGCGGCGCGGTGGTGCTGGACCGGTGGTTGCGGCATGAATTGCGGCCGGTGGCGGGACGGCTGTCGCTGATTTTTGCCAATCTTGATGCTTATGCGCGGTTTGATGCGCAGGACCCCACGGCCAGCCGGTTTCTCGAACAGGACCTCAATCGGGTTTGGGACCCGGAGATGCTGGATGGCGCCGGGCGCTCGGCGGAATTGCGCCGGGCGCGGGTGCTGCGGCCGCTCTTGGACAGCGCCGATGTGGTGCTGGACCTGCATTCCATGCTGTGGCCGGCGGATCCGCTGCTGCTGGTGGGGGCGCCTGGCTCTGAGGGGCTGGCGATGACGCTGGGCGAGCCTGGGCTGGTGGTGTCCGACCCGGGGCATGAGGCCGGGCGGCGGTTGATCGATTATGCGGCCGAGGCCGGGCAGCGCGGCGTGCTGCTGGAGGCCGGCAATCACTGGGAGCGGGAGACCGTCGCCCTGATGGAGCGGGTGGCCCGGCGGATGCTGGGGATTTGCGGCGTGCTGCCGGCGATGGCGGCGCCCATTGGCCCGCCGGCGCGCCTGGCGCGGGTGACCCAGGCGGTGACCGCGCGTGGGGCTGATTTCGCCTTCACCCGGCCGTTTCGCGGCGGCGAGGTGATTGCTGCGGCGGGGACACTGATCGCGACGGATGGCGGGGCGGAAATCCGCACCCCGCATGAAAATTGCCTGCTGGTGATGCCCAATTTGCGCACCGCGCCGGGTCTGACGGCGGTGCGTTTTGCTGAGTTTGTGGAGTAGCAGGGTACTCAAAAACCCGGATGGCGGAGCAAAAGAGCGAAAAGGCTTTGCCCTGTCGCGCTCTCCCACCAGGGTCGACATATATGTCGACGATTTTCCTGAACCTTTGATTAATTTGAAAATTATTAATTGATCGAAGGTGCAGGAAACTCAGTTTCCTGCTGGGGTGCTCGAGGGGCAAAGCCCCTCGATCTTGTTTCCCCTCGCCGTTGGTTTTTCGCAGCCTGCTAACCCAGGCTATTCAGCGGCAGCCTGCATAGGTGCCCGGCGCTTTTCTTCCGCCCAGGCGGTGCAGGCGTGGCGGAAGGCGACGAAAATGTCATGCGAGAGGCTATCCCGCTCCCAGTCATATTCGGGATGCCATTGCACGCCATGGGCGAAGCTCTTGGCACCTTCGACGCGCACCGCCTCGACCGTGCCATCCGGCGCCCAGGCTTCGGCCACCAGGCGGGGGGCCAGGTGCTGGACGCCTTGATTGTGCAGTGAATTGACCGGAACACGGTCCCGATTGCCGGCCAATTGGGCCAGCAGCGTGCCGGGCAGCAGCGAGACATCATGCGCCTTGGCGGTGCGTGAGAGGGCGATGTGCTGGTCGGAGGGCGTCGAATGGTCGATGCGGCCGGGCAGGTCCTGGATGCGCTGGTCCAGGCTGCCGCCGAGGGCGACGTTGAGTTCCTGCATGCCGCGGCAGATGGCGAGGATGGGCACACCATGCTCGATGGCGGCGCGGATGAGCGGCAGGGTGGTTTCGTCGCGCCGAAGATCCTCGGGCGTGCCCTCGGCATGCGGCGGGCCGCCGTAATATTCGGGCCAGACATTGGAGCGGCTGCCGGTGAAGATCAGCCCATCGACCCGCGCCAAAATCTCGGCCACGCAATCGGGGCCGGAGCATGGCAGCAGGACCGGCAGGCCACCCACGGGGCCGAGCACGACCTTCACGTAACTGTCTGACGCTGCGTGATTGGGCGTGTTGAACACGCCAAAACCCTTCACACAGCAGGAAATGCCGATCAGCGGCCGCATCATCGAATCCTGGCAACAAGAAATTGCAATTCGGTGAACATCCCCCCCTCTTGTGGCGCAATCAAGGCCTTAAATTTGCGCGGCTGTGCCGTGAGCGGCGCTGGACAGGTTTTTCGCTGGCCGCCAAAGAGGGGCGAGATCACAAACCGGAGAAATTTCCTTGGCCCAGCCCGCACACCCCGCCGCCATCAATGGCCTCACCCTCGCCCAGGCCGAGATCATTGCCGATGCGGCTTTGGCCAAGGGCCATGAGATGGGCTTTCTGCCGCTGACGGTGTGCGTGATCGATGCTGGCGGCCATATGAAGGTTCTCAAGCGCGAGGATGGCTGCTCGATCGCCCGGCAGGATGTGGCGCATGGCAAGGCCTATGGCGCGATGGCGATGGGTTTTGGCACGCGCGAATTGGCGCGGCGCGCCGCGGGTGCCCCGGGCTTCACCAATGCGCTGAGCGACCTGACGGGCGGCCGCGCCGTGCCGGTGCAGGGCGGCGTGCTGGTGCGCGATGCGAATAACGTGCTGCTGGGTGCGGTGGGGATCAGCGGCGATACCTCGCCCAATGATGAGGTGTGCTGCATTGCCGGGATTGAGGCGGCGGGGCTGGCGCCGGATACGGGTGACCCTGCGTAAGCGGAAACATCACACCACCCGCGCGTCTTGGGCTTTGACGCGCGGCATGTTTTCCCCAATACTGCCGCGCTTCCGCCCGATGGAGCAATTCCGCCCCCTCGCGCGGAGTGCCCAAGGGAGAAATTCCAGCGTGATCCCCGCCCTGATGCCCACCTACAACCGTGCCGACCTCGCTTTTGAGCGTGGTGAAGGCGCTTGGCTGTGGACGACGGACGGCCGACGATTCCTGGATTTCGGCGCCGGCATTGCCACCTCCTCCATCGGCCATGGCCACCCGCATCTGAGCCGGGCGATCGCCGAGCAGGCGGCCAAGGTCATGCATGTGAGCAACCTCTATCGGGTGCCGCAGGCCGAGCAATTGGCCGCGCGCCATGTCGCTGCCTCCTTTGCCGATAGCGTGTTCTTCTGCAATTCCGGCGCTGAGGCGAATGAGGGGATGGTCAAGGCCGTCCGCAAATACCACGCCGAGAATGGCAGCCCGGACCGTTTTGGCGTGATCTGCTTCGAGGGCGCGTTTCACGGCCGCACGCTGGGCATGCTCTCGGCCACCGGCAATGAGAAATACCTGGCCGGCTTCGGCCCCGCGGTGCAGGGTTTCACCCATGTGCCCTTCGGCAATATGAACGCGGTGCGCGATGCGATCACGCCGGGCATTGGCGGCATCATGATCGAGCCGGTGCAGGGTGAGGGCGGCGTGCGCCCGGCCGATCTGCGCTTTTTGCAGGAGCTGCGCGCGGTGTGCGATGAGTTCGGGCTGCTGCTGGCGCTCGACGAGGTGCAGACCGGCATGGGCCGTTCCGGAAAACTCTGGGCGCATCAATGGGCCGGCATCGAGCCCGATGTGATGAGCGCGGCCAAGGGCATTGGCGGCGGCTTCCCGCTCGGCGCCGTGATGGCGAAGGAGAAGGTGGCCAAGCACCTCAAGCCCGGCACCCATGGCACCACCTATGGCGGTGGGCCGCTGGCCTGTGCCGCCGGCAATGCGGTGCTGGATGTCATTCTGGCTGATGGGTTCCTGGCCCAGGTGGATGGCGTTGCCCGCAAGCTTTGGCATGGGTTTTTGGCCTTGCAGGCCGCCAACCCGGATATCATTGAGGATGTGCGCGGCGCTGGCCTGCTCCTGGGTCTGAAACTCCGTCCGGAATTCTCCAATGGTGATGCCCAGGCGGCCGCGGTGGCTGAGGGGCTGCTGACGGTGGCGGCTGGCATGAATGTGCTGCGCGTGGCGCCGCCCTTGATCATCACCGAGGCCGAGGTGGATGCGGCGCTGGACATGCTCGGGCGGATGTGCTGCCGGCTGCGGCCCTCCCAGTCCCAGGCCGCGGCGCAGTGAGTGCGGCGCTGAAGCCGGTGCCGCCACCGGGGCCTCGGCATTTTCTGGAGCTGATGGATATCGACGCGCTGTCGCTGCGCCGGATGTTGGAGCTGGGCAATCGCGCCAAGCGGGGCGAGCTGCAGGAAAAGCCGCTAGCGGGCAAGCATATCGCGATGATCTTCGAAAAACCCTCCACCCGCACGCGGGTGAGTTTCGAGGTGGGTATTCGTCAATTGGGCGGCGATGTGGTGACGCTGTCGAGCAAGGACACGCAGTTGGGCCGGGGTGAATCGCCGGCCGATACGGCGCGGGTTTTGTCGCGCTATGTTGATGCCATTATCCTGCGCACTGACCGGGTGGAGAAAATGCGCGAGCTGGCGGAATTCGCCACCGTGCCGGTGATCAATGGCCTGACCGATGTCTCGCATCCCTGCCAGTTGATGGCCGATGTGATGACCTTCGAGGAGCATCGCGGCGCCATTTCCGGCCAGATCGTGGCCTGGACGGGCGATGGCAATAATGTGGCGCAGAGTTTTATTCAGGCCGCGGCGCGGTTTGATTTTACGCTGCGGGTGGCCACGCCGCCGGAGCTGGCGCCCAATGCCGAGCTCATCGCCTGGGCGCGCAGCCAGGGGGCGCGCGTCGAGCTGACCAATGATCCGTTTGAGGCCGTCTCCGGTGCCCGCTGCGTGGTGACCGACACTTGGGTCTCGATGAGCGACGACAAGGCCTCCGCCCGGCAGCGCCACAATATGCTGGCGGGTTATCAGCTGAATGCGAAGCTACTGAAGGCGGCGGCGCCGGACGCCATTGTGATGCATTGCCTGCCGGCGCATCGCGGCGAGGAGATCACCGATGAGGTGATGGACGGCCCGCAAAGCGTGGTGTTTGACGAGGCGGAGAACCGCCTGCATGCCCAGAAGGGTGTGTTGTTGTGGGCCTTGGGGCTGGCGTGAGCGAGGCCGGGCACAGCCTCTCCGCCCTACGGCAGCAGATCGCCGAATTGGCGGTCGCGCAGGCCGAGGGTTTGAATGCGCTGATGGAGTACGCCAACAGCGCCTCGCGATACGGACACTCCGCAGCCGAGGTGGCGGAAAGGCAGCGCGATCTGCGCGGGCGAATCCTGGCGGCATCCGCCCGTTCTCTGGCTGTGGCGGAGGCTCTGGTCGAAAACGATGAGCGTTGACAGGTCCTTCATCGAACGCCTCGCCGCAGCGCAACAGGACACCAAAGCAAAACAGGTGGCAATCGGCCTTGAAACCGGCGGCAGAGGGGACGATTCTGGGGGTATGGATGATTTGCCTGCCAGGGTTACCCGCGTGGAAAGCCGGCTTGAGGCGGTGGACAGCACCCTTGTGCGCGTGGACGCACGCCTGACCATCATCGAGGACCGCATGGGCCGGCTCGAAGGCGGCCTTACCCGCATCGAAGGCCGGATGGATAGGCTGGAGACCCGCATGGATGGGATAGACGGCCGCCTGCGCTCGGTCGAACAAAGCCTTGCCGAGATCAGTGGCAAGCTTACCACATTGACGGCCCTGACATCCCAGATGGTCGGGAAGCTGCCATCCTGGTGGCAAATTCCCGCTGTCATCGCCTCCACCATCCTGCTGCTGGCCGGGCTTTTCGGCTTTGGGCTGCGGCTCGCAAAACTGGGCTATTTCTGAATGTTTACAATGACTGAGGGCACGGGCAATCAGCGTGCCGCCGTGCGCGCCTGGCTCGCCGGGCTGGATGCCGTGAGCCCGGAGACGGCGGAGCGCATCATCACCGCCTGGGTGACAACCTGGACCTCCAGCCTCTATGCGGCGCTGGAGGATATTCCCTTCTCCGCCAATGCGCCCGGCTATCCTTTGATGCGCCATATCAATGAGGTGACCGAGGCGGGGCTGGCGCTGATGCCGCGCGCCGCCGCCGATTGGGGCGCGGCGCTGGACCCCGAGATCATGCTGCCCATTCTCATCCTGCATGATGTGGACAAGCCGCTGCTCTCCACGCGCGACGCGGGGGGCGTGGTGCAGAAGACTTCGCTGGCCAAGCGCATGCCGCATGGCGTGGTGGGGGCGATGCTGCTGCGCGACCTGGGCTTCCCCCAGCAGGTGATCGAGACCGTGGCCACCCATGCCACCGATGCGCCCTTCCATTGCGACACGGCGGAGGCGCATATCCTGCATTATGCCGACCTGTTTGCCGCTGACCACGCGCTGCGCAGCCAGGGGGCGGTGCCGTTTTATCGGCGCTAGGCGCCGGCCGCCTCACCCGTCACGTCAAGACGGGTGAGGTCTTCTTCGGCAGGCTTATGCCGCCACCGCGGCTGACCAGGGCGACATCACATCGGTGATGCCAACCATGCCATCCGGCCCGCGCTGGATCAGGTTGGGGCAGGCGAAATTCACCGGCATCACGGCGTGGTCAACCTCCGTCACCGGGCCATCGGCGGCGAGGGCGGCCAGCACCTCGGCGCCCAGGCGCAGATCGGCGGTGACCCCATCGGGGCTGCTGACATCGAGCCTGGGGTGATGCGCCGCGGTTTCCGGGTCCATGCCGAAATCGGCGACATAGCTGAGCAATTGGAAGACCGAGGCCATGATGCGCCGCCCACCCGAGGCGCCAGTGGCGATCTCCGGCACGCCGTCGCGCACGGCGATGACCGGGCACATATTGCACAGCGGGCGCTTGCCGGGCGCGATGGCGTTCTTCGCCTCGGGCCGGGGGTCGAACCACATGATGCCATTGTTCATCAGCACGCCCGAGCCCGGCAACACCACGCGGCTGCCCATGGAGCTGAGCAGGGTCGTGGTCATCGCCACCATCATGCCGTCCTTATCGGCGACGGTGAGGTGGGTGGTGCAGCTTTCGGCCGAGGCGGGCTCGGCATCGCCCAGCCCGGCCAGACGGTCGGCATAGGCGGCGCGCATGGCACGCGCCAGGGCGGCGTACCACACGGCGTCGGGCACCGCGCCATAGGGCACATCGGCCATTTGGCGCAGCACCTCCATCAGGGTGGGGGCGGCGGTGAGGCCATTGGCCAGCATCAGGGTGCGGCCGCGCCACTCGGCCTGCAGCGCGGGCAGCACCCGGGCCTGGCAATTGGCCAGATCGGCCTCGGTGAGGAAGCCGCCCATGGCCTGGGTGTCGGCGACGATGCTGCGGGCGATGTCGCCGGCATAGAAATCGCGCAGGCCGGCATGCTGCAGCCGCTCCAGCGTATCGGGCAGATTGCCTTGGCGGAAGAAGCCCGGGCTGCCCTGATAGGGCGCCACCGGCGGCAGGCCATTGGGCAGATAGATGCGCGCGGATTCAGGATATTGCCGCAGGATGGCGGCGCTATTGGCCACTTTCAGCGTGGTGAACCAATCCTGCGGCAGGCCGCGCTTGGCATAGGCAACGGCCGGGGCCAGCACATCCTTGATCGGCAGCTTGCCGTAGCGCTCATGCAGCAGCGCATAGCCGGCTACCGCCGAGGGGATGCAAAAGCTCTTCGGGCCATGGACATTCACATCATCCACCACCTCGGGCCAGGCGAAGAGATCGGAGGCGATCTTGCCGGTCATCGGATAGGCGGCGGGATCCAGGCGGCTGGGTGAGACGGGGCCGAAATCAAAGGTTTCCGCCGGGCCGCCCGGGCGCATGACCTGGGCGAAGCCAATGCCGCCCAGGCCGCAATTCCACGGCTCCATGGCGGCGAGGGTGAAGGCGGTGGCCACGGCGGCATCGGCGGCGGTGCCACCCATGCGCAGCATTTCGGCGCCCGCCTCGGCACCTGCGGCGGCCTGGCTGGCAACGATGCCGCCCGCGCCGCGCGCCGCGGGCTTTTGGACGTTCCAATGCTGGGTGGTGTGGTGCGGGGGTGTGAAGGGCATGAATGTTCTCCTGACCCATCGTCACGCGCCCTGGGCCGGGCTGCAAGATGAGACTCGCGGCCGAGGGGGTTGGAACTTGCGTAGGCTTCCGCTACATGGACATAAGATTACATCGTTGAAAGGATATCATATGTTTGGCATGTTCAAGTCGCAGGCGGCGCTCGACCTCACCCCGCGCAATGCCCTCGTCGTCTCGCTAATCTACTGCATGGGCGCGGATGGCGAGATGGATCCGGAGGAAATCGCCCATCTGGTCTCCGTGCTCGGCCCGCGGGCCACGCGCGAGAACCTCGATGCCTGCCTGAAATACAGCCGCGCCAATAAGCCCGACACCTTTCTTGCTGCCGTCTCGCCCACGCTGAACGAGGCACAAAAACTCTGCATCCTGCTGAACATGGTGGACAGCGCCATGGCCGATGGTGAGGCGGAGGCCGAGGAGCAGGCGCTGTTTACCCGCTTCCTGACCGCTTTCGGCCTGAGCGAGGAGGCGATGCGGCCGCATTTCCAGACGCTGGTGGCCAAGAACGACCGCGCCGTGCTGGATCGCTGAGCACAACCCCCTTCCGCCCCGGCATTTTCCGCATTAAGTCGCCGAAAGTCATAAAGTCCGGGGTATTGGAATGGTCGAGATCAGTGGTTTGCAGGTGGCCGATGAACTGGCGGCGTTCATGGCCGAGGAGGCGCTCCCCGGCACCGGCGTAACGCCAGAGCATTTCTGGGCGCAATATGCTGCCATTCTGGCCGATCTCGGCCCCAAAAACGCCGCCCTGCTGGCGGTGCGCGATGCGCTGCAGGCCAAGATCGATGCCTGGCACCGCGCCTTCCCGGCCCGGCCGGTCAATGCCGAAGCCTATACCCGCTTCCTGCGCGAGATCGGCTATCTGCTGCCCGAGGGCGAGGATTTCGCCGTCGACACCGCCTTTGTCGATGATGAGATCGCCAAGACCGCAGGGCCGCAGCTGGTGGTGCCCACCTCCAATGCCCGCTTCGCGCTCAACGCCGCCAATGCGCGCTGGGGCAGCCTTTATGATGCGCTTTATGGCACCGATGCGATCCCGGGCGAGCGCAAGCCGGGCTATGATGTGGAGCGCGGCGCCGCCGTCATTGGCTATGCCCGCCAGGTGCTGGATGAGATCGCGCCGCTGGCCGGTGGCAGCCATGCCGATGCGCATTTCTATCAAGTGAGCCATGGTGCGCTGTCGGTGAGGATGGATAGCGGCAGCGTGGGGCTGCAAAACCCTGGCCAATTCGTCGGCTATACCGGCCCGGCCGAGGCGCCCACCGCCATCCTACTCAAGCATAACGGCCTGCATGCCGAGATTGTGATCGACCGCAGCCACCCCATCGGCAACAAGGATCTGGCCGGCGTGGCCGATCTGGTGCTGGAAGCGGCGCTGACCACCATTCAGGATTGCGAAGACAGCGTCGCCGCCGTCGATGCCGCCGATAAGGTGCAGGTCTATCGCAACTGGCTGGGCCTGATGAATGGCACGCTCGAGGCCAGTTTCGAGAAGGGCGGCAAGATCATGACGCGCCGCCTCAATGCGGACCGCATCTATGCCACGCCCGAGGGCGGCAGCCTCACGCTGCATGGCCGTTCGGTGATGCTGGTGCGCAATGTCGGCCACCACATGATGACCGATGCGGTGAAGCTCGATGGCGCCGAGACGCCGGAGACCATTCTCGACGCCATGTGCACCGTGGCCATCGCCCTGCATGACGTGAAGGCGATGCGCAATTCCCGCCATGGCAGCGTCTATATCGTGAAGCCGAAAATGCATGGGCCGGAGGAAGTGGCCTGGGCGAATGAGCTTTTCGCCCGGGTGGAGGATGCGCTGAACCTGGCCCGCAACACGCTGAAGATGGGCATCATGGATGAGGAGCGCCGCACCACGGTGAACCTCAAAAACTGCATCCGCGCCGCCCGCCACCGCGTGGCCTTCATCAACACCGGCTTCCTCGACCGCACGGGCGATGAGATTCACACCTCGATGGAAGCGGGCGCGATGATCCGCAAGAACGACATGCGCGGCACGCCGTGGATCAAGGCCTATGAGGACTGGAACGTCGATGTCGGCCTGATCTGCGGCCTGCAGGGCCATGCCCAGATCGGCAAGGGCATGTGGGCCATGCCGGATATGATGGCGGCCATGCTGGAGCAGAAGGTGGGCCACCCCCGCGCGGGCGCCAATACCGCCTGGGTGCCCAGCCCCACCGCCGCCACGCTGCATGCGCTGCATTACCATCAGGTGGATGTGCTGGCCCGCCAGGCCGAGCTGAAGGCCGGCGGCCGCCGCGCCCAACTCGCCGATATCCTGACCGTTCCGGTGGCCGAGAACACCAATTGGGAACCCGCCGCCCTGCAGCAGGAGCTGGACAACAATGCCCAGGGCATTTTGGGCTATGTGGTGCGCTGGATCGACCAGGGCGTGGGCTGCTCGAAGGTGCCGGACATCAACAATGTCGGCCTGATGGAAGACCGCGCGACTTTGCGCATCTCCGCCCAGCACATCGCCAATTGGCTTCGGCACAAGATCGTCACCGAAGAGCAGGTGATGGAGACGATGAAGCGGATGGCGGCGGTGGTGGATGGGCAGAATGCCGCCGACGCCGCCTATACGGCGATGGCGCCGGGGTTTGATGGGGTAGCCTTCAAGGCGGCTTGCGAGCTGGTGCTGGAGGGGGCGACGCAGCCCAATGGGTATACGGAGTTTGTGCTGACGGCGCGGCGGCGGGAAGCCAAAGCGGGTTGAGGCGGCACTGGAGGGGGACTTTGTCCCCCTCCAGACCTCCCCCTACCAAGGGCCGAAAGGCCCTTGGAACCCAATTAATTTTACTATTACAGGGCGCCGCCTTTTCGGCCGGCCATGGCGCCTAGGCGCAGGCGCAGGGCGTTTAGCTTAATAAAACCTTGGGCGTCGAATTGGTCGTAGGCGCCTTGGTCATCTTCGAAGGTGACGTGCTTCATCGAGTAGAGACTATTGGGCGATTGGCGGCCGGTGACGATGGTATTGCCCTTATAGAGCTTGAGGCGCACCACGCCGGTCACGCTCTTCTGGCTCTCATCGGCCATCGCTTGCAGCATCCGGCGCTCGGGGCTGAACCAGAAACCGTTATAGACGATCTCGCTATAGCGCGGCATCAGGCTGTCCTTGAGATGCGCCGCCTCACGGTCGAGGGTGATGCTCTCAATGGCGCGATGCGCCTGGTAGAGGATGGTGCCGCCCGGGGTTTCGTAGCAGCCGCGGCTCTTCATGCCGACGAAGCGGTTCTCCACAAGATCGAGGCGTCCGATGCCATTGGCGCGGCCCAGCGCGTTCAGCTTGGTCAGCAGGCTGGCGGGGGAAAGGCGCTCGCCATTGATGCCAACCGCATCGCCGCGCTCGAATTCCACCGTGATCTCGGTGGGGGTATCGGGCGCATCCTCGGGGCGGATGGTGCGCTGCCAGACCATTTCGTCGGGCGCATCCCAGGGCTCTTCCAGGATTTTGCCCTCGGAGGAGGAGTGCAGCAGGTTGGCATCCACTGAGAAGGGCGCCTCGCCGCGCTTATCCTTGGCGATGGGGATCTGGTTCTGCTCGGCGAAGGCAATCAGCGCGGTGCGGCTGGTCAAATCCCATTCGCGCCAGGGGGCGATGACCTTCACCTCGGGCTTGAGGGAGTAATAGCCGATTTCGAAACGGACCTGGTCATTGCCCTTGCCCGTGGCACCGTGCGAGACGGCATCGGCGCCGACCATTTCGGCGATCTCGATCTGCCGCTTGGCGATCAGCGGCCTCGCGATGGAGGTGCCGAGCAGATATTGCCCCTCATAGAGCGCGTTCATCCGGAACATCGGGAAGACGAAGTCGCGGACGAATTCCTCGCGCAGATCGTCGATGAAAATGTTTTCCGGCTTGATGCCGAGCAGCAGCGCCTTGTCGCGGGCCGGGCCCAGCTCCTCGCCCTGGCCCAGATCGGCGGTGAAGGTCACCACCTCACATTGATAGGTGGTTTGCAGCCATTTCAGGATGACGCTGGTATCCAGCCCCCCCGAATAGGCCAGCACCACCTTCTTCACATCTTTCACGCGCATGATC
>Ga0214921_10001724_pt1 | contig 36778 bp, 38 predicted proteins | sample LL1505_MetaG_FD_177992 | JGI IMG/M metagenome (GOLD analysis project Ga0214921, IMG submission 177992) | Freshwater microbial communities from Lake Lanier, Atlanta, Georgia, United States - LL-1505 | ecosystem: Environmental > Aquatic > Freshwater > Lake | place: USA: Georgia | collected... | reverse complement strand
AAGCCAATGTGTCTTCGCAGACCAAGGAATACGAAATTACGCTGATTGTCCTTGCTGACGTGAGCGGTTCCATGCTGGACGGCAACAAGCTGCGTAATATGCGCGAGGGCATCATACGGCTGGGAGAGCTTGCCGAGCGGTTTTGTACTACTCGCGTTGAGCTCATCCTTATCGAGTTCAACGATGCTGCTCGACTCACCCTCCCTGCGTCGAAAATGCCCTCCGTGGTGGAGCTGCGGGGTATCTGCGAGCGGCTTTCGCCCAATGGAGGCACTAATATTGGCGCTGCCATTGACATGGCCTTGGACCAAGCAAAGGATCGCGTGACAGTGCATATCGCCCTCTTCACGGACGGCGACGACACGTGCGGACTCATCAATCGGCTCGCGAACGACGCGCGTATCCAGCTCTTGCGCACTGCGCCTCGGATGTGGCTGCACTGTGTGGGGATCTGTGCTGATTTCGATAGTCGGTGCGGTCGTTTGTTGTGTGGTGTATTGATTATCATTGGTCATCTGTTGTTTCGCAGGCTTCTCGATGCATTGGCGCGCACCGCCCGTCGCTCGACGTTTCAGAGCGTCAAGGAAGAGGACATCGCTCGGCTCATGGGCACGCTCTGGGGTCTGATGATTGAGGCAGTCGATCCCAATTGCTCTGTGTGCGTGGAGAGTGGGGAGGGGGTTTGTCTTCTCAAGGAACAAGAGGTGATCCTGCGTGTATGCGACCCGTCGATTCCCACGCGGATTTTGGTGTCGAATGTGTCTGCTGGCGTCAGCGTCATCCGAGCCACGCTGCGTGTTGGGGATGCAGTTCAGGGCGGCGATTCGCAGGTGCTGGTATTATGTTTGTTGTATTCATTCATATTGCTGACAGACACGTCTACGCAGACCCACACTGTGGAATGCGCCCTGCTGCCCCAGACGGACGAAAACCGTCAGTCTGTCGTCAACGCTGTCTGTGCATCCGAGGCGATCGCCGAGCTGCAGGCTGTGGCGTTCGATGAGATGGCTGCAGCGCTGGCTGTGCGTGACTTTGACAGAGCGGCTGATGCGAATGCGGATGCTGTTACGGCCATCGAGCGCCTTTTCGATTTCGAGCTGGTTCCGGAGGAGGTCAAGCAGGCCATCGTGGCCGCGCTGAAGGAGCTCGAAGACCAGACCCAGTACATCGCGAGGAGCCGCGAGGACCACGATGTGGCAAGGGAGGCTGAGCTTCGCGCCCTCAGTCGCTCTTCGACCACGCGCAATGGTGGCGCTTCATTGGACCCCGCGGGTCGCACGCTCTCGGAGCTGCAGAGTCAGCTTAGTGTCGAGGCCTGATCGGTCGGTGGTGGAGTGTGTATATGTTGGCGGAATCCGTTCTTCTGTGGTGTTTTATTTTCAAAACATATATCCAGATCTTATGGAAACATACTGTCCCAAGCTTTGAAATCGAGATGAATAGTGTATGGGAATGCGTAAATAGTAAGGCGGGTTTCATTTCTTGCAATCCTTTCTGTCGTAGCATTGATCCCGCGCATTATGGCATCTGGTATCAATTGTTTGGAGGAGGCATCATACACTACCTTTTTAGGTTGATTTCTTCCATCTGTAATTTTGCTATCAAAGTGTTCTATATATGTGATCCGTTGGTTCAATGGACTGGTTAGTGTTTGTAATTGGCCGTAAAATGAAGATACTGTCTGAATAATCACAGATCCGTTATTGGATATTTCAACATTAGCAGTAAACTGTTTGAACTGTAAATCAAATTTTACTGCTAATTTCACCTTTTCTAGTAATTCAGAGGGACAAGAGAAGGATGGATTAGCTGTGAGAGCGTTTTCTTCTGGTTTCAATAGAGTTCTAAGTTGAGTCTCACATCTGTGAAGTTCGTTTTCTATGAATTTTTGCCTGTTTCTGATCATTGTAGACAAGGCGTTCTATGCTTAAATATCAGTCTTCTTCAGGTGCTATCACTCAGGGAAAATTCGTTTGTATTGAAATAAGAATCAGACTCAGAATCTGTATCAGACTCTGACAACGTCTCGTTGCCATGTGACTACATGGAGTGGAGGGCATCAGCCTCGGCCTTCCTGGCCTGAACCATGAGCGCCAGTTTGGCCTGCGATAAGGCCATGAACTCAACCTTGAAAGTTTTCGCATCAATCGGCCGGAGGTTGCGCACGTAGTGCCAAAGTTGCTTGGAATGCTGGGCCAGGTTCAGTTCGATGTGGCGGATGTGTTGCTCGGCTGCAGTGATGGCCTGTGTGTATTGGTTGATCTCGTGTGGATTGATGGGCTGCCCGAGGATAGCTGCTCTGTTTTCAAGAAGTTTGAGCTGCTCTTTGAGTGCATGTCGCTTGTCGTTGAGGTCCGATTGGGCCTTGCCGGCCAGTTTATGGGCCTCTGCAATCTGGGATTCCAGGAGGCAGATGCTTTCCTTGTACACTTTGGCGTCCATGCAGTTTTTGGGTACAGTGTCGCCACTGCTTATCAACTCCTCCACTGTGGTGTTGTATGGCCGCAGCAGGGTCTCGAGTTGGGCGTCAATGTCTGCTTCTGCATTGGGCTTGGTGTCCGCTGGTTTGACCAATTCCTCTCGGATTTTCTGTAGACTGGTGATGGTGTGGTCGAGTTCAGATAGCACAGAATTCTTGGATTCGGGGTCCACTGGTTGGTTGAATTTGCGCTTCAATTCGTTTAGCTGGTCTGTGAAGGTGGTCGCCTGTGCACTTGTTGGGCGATAACGAATGGACATTCCTGGACACGTTGGTTGATAAAAAAGAAATATAGGAAACTGTATTTGAACTGTTAATTTTTTTAGTTTTTTTTAGTTGTTCTGTTCCAGAAATAGATGTGTTTTCATAAAAAATATTTTGCTCTTTTTTGACTGTGTGTGCATTATGTTGTCCACCCCAGCCAATCACCAATGCTCGTTCTGCTACTTGATCTCAGACTCGGCGCTCAAGGTGTGCTCGCGGTGCAAGGCGCGGTACTTCTGTTCGGCTGAGTGCCAAGCGCAGGATTGGCGGATGGGACATAAGCAATTTTGTGGGGGTGCTGGCGAGTATGGCAGGGACTACTGCGTGCAGGATTCTCCTGGCAAGGGCGTGGGCGTGTTCGCGCTCCGAGACTTTGCGCGTGGCGAGAAGATCATGGCAGAGCGGTCTTTGTTCGGTGAGATCATTCTACTGGAGTCGTCGTTGTTCGGTGATGCTGTGGTGACGCAGCAATCGGGGTTTGGCGGCGTTGTGGTTCCTCCTGCCTCTCAGGCGGCGGTGAACCAGCTTCTGCCCGTTGATGGCAGTGTTAAGGACAAGATCCAATTGAACAGCATCGCGTATGATGACAAGGGGATCAAGGGCGGCCTTTTCGTTCGGATGTCCAGGGTGAATCACCACTGTCTTGGAAACACGGAGCATTACTTTGTGGCCAAGCGCGGTGTGATGGTGCTGAGCGCGTCGTTCGTGATCAAGCGCGGACAGGAGATCACGTTCGCGTACAAAGGGCTGGCGAGCGTGGCAGATTTCAAGCACCGTCGCCAGAACCTTGAGAAGGCATTCGATTTCGACTGCGCGTGTGAGGTCTGCACCACAGCGGAGCTGAGCAGCAGGATCTTGGCGTGCCTTGAGCGCGACGATCAGATTTTCAAATTGATATCCATGGCGCGCATGGAGCAGGCAATTCGGGTCGGGACGAGACAGCTTGCAGAGTATGACGCGATTGGCATGCCGTTGATTCATTACGCGCGGACCTATTACGACCTGTTTCAGGCTGCTATAGCGAAGAAGCAGTTTGTGAATCAAGGGCGCGTGTTTGTGCGCAAGTCAGTTGAGTATATGGTGATGCTGAGTGGAGAAGGCAACGATGATGAGAGTGAGCAGAGGTTGGCGTATGCTGAGCGGCCGGAGCTGCACCGCAACTATCTGTTGTGCAACTGAAATCACCATGATTCAGGAAGTTTGAATGAAGTCAGTGTGGAGCAAAACGCGTGTATATTCAATTATGTTGTTTTGTTTGTATTATCAGGCACTGTGAAATTAAACAACCCCTGTAGCACGTTTTCGAGAAATCCCACTCTCTGCTTCAGATTCTGCACTTCTGTCTCAAGCTCAGCAACACGTCTGTGCGCCGTATGCAGCTGTCGCATTTCTATCTGTAACTGCTCAGCCCATGCGTAGAAACGGTCCATGCGTTGCTCTGTATCCATGCTGTGGAGACATGATTGAACACACGCGTAAGGGGTGTTTTATTCTGGAATTCTCTCCCTAAGAGGGATAAGATCTTCCTCACTATGAACCCCAAACATCTACTTCCACGACACGCGTCCGAGCAAGCGCTCCCCGAGGGACGTGAGCGACGGCGGAGACCAGTCCTTCCGCACGGGAAGCAGATCGTCGATTACCTCCCCTGCGTGCTTGCCGGTCTTGATGGTGCGCTTGGCACGGCCTTCCCAATCCGGACGCGCCTTGTCGGTGTACGGCTTGAGGAAGTCGGGGAAGTTCAGGTAGCGCTTCGGGTAGTAGTAGATGCGATCCAGGCTGGGCCAGAGCTTGGGCGCGAGCCCCGTCTCGAAGCTCCGGATGCTGTCCTCGAGCTCACTGATCTTAGCGCGACGGGCGTACTGCGGACGGTCCTCAGCAGACATGTAGCCCAGGTAGGCGCCGAACTGGACGCTGCCGTTGCGTGGGTTTTTGGTCGTGCCGTGCCAGAGCATGGGGCTCCAGAGCACAATGCACCCAGCCGGGATCTGAATCGCAGCCCTGCGTCCGCGAAGGTTGAGGGGGTCGGGCTTCTTCGGATCGAGGAGAACAGATCTTCTTTTCCTATCGTGTATCTGTTCGAGACAGTAAATCAAGCGGATGTTTTAGACGTTCTTGATACCCTGAAAGAAGCCATGATGATTGCTATGCAAGCACTTGCATCTCCCCAGACGCCCGATCGAGTGCAGGCGTCTGTTGAATTTTCCGAGACGCTAAAGGCACTCGAAGGATACACGCCACAGGATCTACAGCCAATATACCTGGAAGCTCTACAGCAATTGCGCATGCAGCTTATCAACACATGTAAGGTTGAAGCACACGCAGATGGAGCTTCGTACAAGGTTACAATTTTTACATTCGGCTCACCACCGCATCCGTTAGATGGTTTGCTTATTGAAGATACCGAAAACTCTGGGGTTCGTATTGGATTCGATGGCAAAACGCACTTCTATCTCACTGAAGCAGCACGGTATGTGGGTGTATACCCTGGCTTTACAATTACAATCGGGAATCATGCGGAGATGACGGGTCTGTGGTTAGCTTTAACAGCCCAACTGAATCAATTCAGAATAGCTAACATTGATAAGTATACACCAGACTATAGCGACCCAGCAATGCAAGACAAATTTGCAGGCCCTATTGGCCCATGGCGACGACGGTGATGGAGTACTCATTTAATCAACTTCAAACATGTATTGAAATCAGAGCACGTTGCTGCAATGAGCGACAGCATCACCCCATCATCATGCGCTGGACTGGCGCTCCTTCTTCGCCCGCGCGCAACCACTCTCTCACCCAGTTGTGAAAAACAGCACGGCCTATCGCGCTTTCCATGTAATTGTGCTCCATGATGACTGCCATCGTATGTCCGTTGCGGTAGACGGTCCTGGGTGCGACGGGGTCGAGCATTGGGACTGTGTTTGTGGAGTGGTTGCTTTTATATTAAGAACTACGTTTGGTGCTGATAGGTGTAAAGAACGGCCACAATGTGGGTATATGGAACCGCGTAGATTCATATATCAGCGGATTTTATTATTGGTTCATACATGCAATCTCGTGCAAGTACAAGACGCGTTGTGCGTGTTAACAGCAAGCATTTCTTGGGCGTGGCGTTGACAATTGATGGCACAGTTGATTCTGTGGGATCAGGCGACGATGGGGAGATTATTAAATTTCGGGGCGACAGGGCTCTCAAGTTCTTTGCTGAGTGCACGGTAGACGATTACAGCAAAGAAGCGAAAAACTGGATACGTCGGGATCAGGTTGCTCGCGAGTTTACTGCATTGTCGATAATCAAGGCCCATGGACACCATCCAAATTTTCCTAAGCTGTATTCCACTGAAGTGGACGAAGTAACCTTGACAAAAAATAACACTGTCATACGAGGATGGGCTGTTCAGATGGAATTGATTAACAATCAGGCAACTTTGTTCAAGAGTCTTCGTATGTGGGGAATGGCTGTCAATCATGACACTACGCTTTACTTCGACATGGAACTCAGAGGGCGGATAATGAAGCACGTGATCAAGCAATTAAAATCTGTGGTGGATTTTTTGGGGGAATGTGGAATTCACCATCGGGATTTGGATGAGTGCAACGTTCTGGTCAGATTTCCAGATATTCATGTTTTCATTGTAGATTTTTCCAGAGCCAGCTTTCCAGACGTGGAGGTGGAATTTCAGATAAATCCCATGCCTGAGCACACTGCTTTTGTCGTAAGCCGCGCATATCCAGTTGAAACTAACGGATGTACTGCTGATATGATTAAAGAACGGAATTACAACATACGGCGGCTGTATAGTGAAAGCTATTGTAATGCTTACAGATCAGATGAGCGTGGAATTGATCCAACTGATAAAACGGGAGTGAAGGTGTTGATAGAGAATATGGTAAGTCATATGAATTCCATGTCCTTTGCAGTGTACAATGCCGGTGTCCCTTTGTACAATGACGACCCTGAAAAAGCTTCTCTTCTATGTCAGGATCAACGTTGTGCGCTATTTAGTGCAGAAGGTCAGCGACTAACGACTTCCATGAACTCAATGTTCAAGCAATGGGACGCTCCTCCTCCAAAGCAGAGGGGGGATAGTGATTATGAATCATCAGATGAGTCTGAGAAGGTTTTAGATCCGTTTGTGTGCAATTTTGGAGATGAAGAGATTGTTCGCATGCAAGGCTTGATGTCGTGTTGTGGATTTAGTAAGTTCGACGATAGTGAGATCGATAAGTATCTTAACATGGTCGTGAACATTGAACCCTCTGATTCTTACAGGAACTCTTACAACCGTATGCGCGCTTCTAGAAGGCGTACGTAGGCACGAGATGAAAGTTGATATCTTCATGGTTAGGTAAGGGTTCTTCATTGCTTGGTAATACATTCTGGCATAGGTAAAAAGACCAGCCCTGGGCCGTCTTGCAGTTGTAGGGTTACACTACAGTCGTTGGGTGATAGCCGGACGTTGTTCAGTGTAATAACGTTGTCAGTATTATGGTCTTTTAAATAATCTGATAGCTGAAATGCTCGATTTTCTTGACTTATTCTTGTCTTGTTCAATGCCACGCGATTGAGTGTGAAGCATAAGTTAGTATTATCATTGATCTCTAACGCTAAGGCTACGTCTTTAGTGCGACCGATTCCAAAATTCTCTTCAAGATTGATTGTTCTGATAGTTATTTGCTTGATATCATTTGCGCTGAATGGAACAATCGAATCATCAATCTTGACTTGGCAGTTCTCTTTTTGCATTTCTAGTTGGTCATTGGCATTCACATTCTCTAGGGTTGTCATGAATGTATCAGGGAATCCTTCCAGTAGTCTGAGTATCTCATGTGGTTGTATGCCCCTGAATATAAAGCTTGGTTGTGTGCTTGGACCTGGATCTATGCTGGAGGTTACTCTATCTGGTGTGTTGTTTAATTTTTCATCGTCGTATTCGTCATCTCCAAAGCTTCTGTACTCTGCAGACAGCAATATGCTATCTAGATTTTTTAGTAAAGCTTTTGAATTACACAGCATTGCCATTACATGTTCTGTTTTATATACAGTGAATTGGGATCCAGGGGTTTTAGACAACTGCATCTTTTTTTGTTTGATGATTTATTTTTTAGCATGCAGACCGTGGTAAATACCATTTCAGCCAACTTGGCCTACATTGCCTGCACATCCACTGTGAAGCATCACCGCCCCACAAACACGCTGCCGCTGTTCCACTCCAAGTGGTGAGCACTCGGATCGAGTTCGAAATAGGCGGTGTACTTCTCGACCACGTAGACATACAGCTCCTCGACCGCCTCCATGTTCACGAGCGGGTCGTTGCGATGGGAGTCGTTCTGTCGCTTTCTCTGCTTTTGCATGGCGAGCGCTTCCTGGACGCTTTTCGCGCACCGCTTCTGAGGGGGGGTGAACCTCAGCATGTCGTTGATTTGTTCGTGGAATTTGAGGTCAAACATGTGGTTTGGTGATTTATTTGGGGAGTATACGTTTATATACCGAAATTTTGCATGTACATGCAACAAGACATCAGTCCCAATTGGGCTTAATGTGTTAGTGGTTTACTTAAAGAAGCTCTTTGCCACCCTCTTGCACTTCTTGCACTTCTTGCACCTCAGCCGATGCTTCCCGTGCGGACAGGTAAACTCCTTTTTGCACACACCGCACAACGACCACTGCTTCTGGTGGGCACACAGCTGGGAGCCCTTGCACTGCTTGCAGATGGCCTTGATGTTCCCGCAGGGGCATATCTGCGACCCGCCACATTCAGCGCAGTAATCGCGTCGCGCCTTGTTGTGTGGACACATGATGCTCCTGAAAGTGGTTGGCGGACACTCCTCTTCGCTGAGCATCTTGTCCTTGGGAACCTTTACCCAGACGTCCGGGAAATAATCGGGCTGTTGCATACTCAGTGTGTGCTTAATGACAGGGGTCTTAAATACGAGATCAAATGCATCACGAACTTATCCTAAAACTACATCATGCGTATAAAAGAGCCACTCACATCAACTTACGACCCCCATGGTGTTTGCTTCTGCTTTCATGGCGTTCGACGTGCGCACACGGCTGTGGTCCGTCCCGCGCAAGCATGTGCGACTGTCGTCGTTTGGGACCGTGCGCTTGGGGCACCATGGACGCATCCTTGGTTTGCCGCGCGCTGCATGCAAGCGATTTCTGCTGCTCAAGTCCACAGTGAACCTGCCTCACCTCGGGCGGCGCATGGCGTTGCGAGACGAGTACAAGGCGCTGTATCGGGTCTTTCCCATGCCGTGTATGCGCCACGGCGACGTGCTGCTTTTCATGGACGGCGAAGGTGGCATGACGCGCGCGGTTGTGTTTTTTGCCAAGGACCAACCCATCGCGTCGCTGGACGACCTTGCGGCCAATTTTACGTGCCTCTCGCGGTCGTTTTACGAGGGGAGTCTGAGTCGCATGCTTTATCTCTCACAGCTCCGCGCTGCTGGTATCCTCACGAGCACCAGCATTCGCAACGCGACGGAGGACGAGCGTGCCGCGGCGGTGTCGTTGTTGTGTTTGTCGGATGAGTGAATGGTCTCTTGTTTGGTGTGTTATTTTGTTGCAGATAGTCTGTGTTTTTCAAGACGCAATGTGTTTAAAAGTGGTTTCAATCACACCCTCTCCTTGTACTCAGCAATGTGTCCAGCACATTGGGTCCAATTTCCACAATTGCTTTGTTTGCCTGAGAAGTGATCAGCCCACGCAATTTGGTGTGTTTTCATACATAAAGCCCTGACTTCACTCTTTTCAAGATGCTGTGTCTAATATCCCACACTGTCACCTTTCTTTTGCTCCTCGCAACCTTCGTACAGTGTCTGCCCTACAACCTATCCACTGGATACACCACCACCCCCAGCCCGTTTGCAGCAGGTGGCAAGATCCCGCCGCATGCGCGACCCTTCCCGCGACCGTATCCACCCATTCCTGGGTTGGTGATGCCGCCCACGGTCAGTTTGCCTCCTAGGCATGGCGACAGTGGCCCGGAACACCGTGGCCCCGAGTATCATCACGACAAGCACAGCCACCACCATACTTCATCTACAGACATCGAGAAGAAACTGGACGCATTCTTTAAACTGGCACACTCGCGCATGGAAAGCGGCGCTGACATCCGGGCCTTGGCCGCCGGTCTGCTTCCTCTGTACATACAGCTGTGCACCAGCGTGGGAGACGAATGCAACGCAATGGTGGCGGAGCTCTTTCGTGCGCGGTATAACGACGTGCAGCTGGAGGCTGATCGCATGGATCGCTTGCAGCTCGTGCTTCGGCGATTGGCTCGTGCACGCGGTCGGTGGGGTAAGCGGCCACCGGCGCCTAAGGCTGCGATCAGGCGCATGCGCAGGCCGCATATGGTGGAGGCTGATGATTGAGATATTGGTGTATGTAATATTTGGTGAACAAGACAGTCTTTCTTTATATCATCATTGAAGTAATGGTTAGGATTTGAACTGTATATAAGTATTGTTGGTCTTGTCTTGTGCAGATTCCATGGCTTCTGAACCCCCCAAAGAAAGCACACCCAGGCCAGTGTACACCAGATCGGTGAAGCGAGTGCGTGTGAAGAGCAACGGTGATCTGGTGACATATGAGGAAACGCGTGTTCTGTATGATAATAAGACAGTTGGCGTTTATGAGGACCTGACGGATGCTCATTTCAAGAAGCTTCGTCCTTCCAAGCTTGTGAGGGGCTATCCACCCGAGCAGTCTGGCAACACTTTGTCTTTCCCCACCAGGACCGTGCTTCCGCCGCGCGGGGCGCCTTCGCGCTACAGTGCGCGGGTCGCTGCTCAGCCGACGCTTCCCGAGGTCGAAGCTCCCCCGCCTGCCAAGGTTGTCTTGAACTTGGGTACCGTTATCCAGGTGCAGTCGCCAGAGGGTGTGTTGGTGACCAAGGCAATCAGGACTGTTCTCGAAATGGAAGGGGGGCGCGAGCAGATCAAGGAGATCTTGAAGAAGCCAGATGTGATCGCCGGCGTTCAGCTCCGTCGTGCGATGAGGATCCGTCGTGCGTAGACGTGGATGTGTTGGAGTAAATTGTTGTTTACTTTTTAGTTCCTTTGTTTCAGTTTGGCCAGAGTAGTGTCTGATGGTCTGTATAGACTTACATATGCACACGCTGCTATGAGCCCGACAAATTGAGCTACAATAGGCGCCCACCACTCAATTGCTTCGGGGTTGTTCTCTTGCATATACACCTGAATGATGGTGTTGAATGGGTTCATTGTGGCTTGGAATGTGCGTTCAAGGGAATAGTGGATGACTGCCAGTGAGAGGGCGGTGGTCAATAGGGTAGAATTAGATGGGGGGTCTGCTTCGGATTTGGCTTTGATTCTGTTGTTGGGAAATGCTCTGCTTGGCTCTTGGTTATCGTATGGCGAAAGTATGGGAATTATGGCGAAAGCTATTGCTATGCATTCAATCATTGTGGCGAGTCCTTCGTTGATTGCGTGTAGCCATATGGGACTGTAATGATGGGGGGTGTCCGAGTATTGTATGATATTGTCTTTGTTACGCGTTGCCATTCCAAAGACCAACCCCCAGCCTATTAGTTGTCCTATGACTCTGACAAACATGTCTTTCCATTGGGTTTGTCCTTTTTCATCCGTGTACAGCGTTGCTGCCCAGAGAATTGCTGTTACAAATGGAGTGCCATCGGGGAAAAAATAATGCGAATCTTTGAGGCTGACAACAATAGCAAAGATGCAAAAGGAGCCTACATATTGTTTTAGGTAGTCTTGTTCCGAGATAGGCATGTAGATAACAGAGTATGTGAGTAAAACGGACGCTGCTGTTTCCATGACCATGTGTGATACTAATTCCGGTGACGAGGCTGGTATCAGATTTTCAATGCCAAGAAACGGAAAGGGACCATTTATTGGCTTCGTGTGAAGACGCGGTGTCGTTTGGAGAATCCTGATTTCTGAACCCTTGTGCGTGAAGAACCCGACTCGGTCTGTTTCTTTGATCTTATCGTTTCTGATATTCAGCATTTGACAAGGATATTCTGGGTGCTTTTATGGTGATTCGCGTGCAAATGGTTTTTTTCTTGTCTTGTTTTTCCAATTTTTTTTAATTGGATTCCGTTTCACTTCCCTCGCGACAAAAATGCCGTGCTGTGATGTGCCCTACAGCAGCGAGCATCAGCGTAAATTGCTTGTTACTCATATTCGCGTTTATCGAGATATAGCACAACGTTGTCTGGAATTGAATGAAATCGACGAGTACAACACGATGTGTTCGGTCTACCCTTTTATAATTCGATGGTATGCAGCGGCCTATGTTCGTGCTCTGAGGGAGGAACATTTCCGCAGGGAGCAGACTTGATTGGTTGGACATTCTTTACCAATGCCATGCGCCTCGATCCTTTTCAATGAAGTCTATGAACGAGTGCGTGGTCTTGAAACACCTGTGCTCCAATGTGTCTTCTGGCTCACTGTGTGGCGTCAACCAAAAGTGTTCTGAATGTGTGAGTATGGCTGTTGACGAATCGCACACGGGTGCCAAAAAGCGAAATTTGTACTTTGGTTGTGTCCATGGTTGTTTTGGACTCAGTATGACATCCACTGCTATGCCCTTCCCATGGTCAAGGGAGGTGTTGCGAGCAATGGCTCTGCGCACGCCGTCCATGTGAGTGATGGATTCAAGTAATAACATGCATCTGACGGCTGGAGTTATGTGTCTGTGGAGAAGCTGTTGGTCTGTGAACACGCTCCGTTTGCTGTACTCGCCACACGTCAGTGTCATATGTGTGACGTGGTCTGTTATTGTGAAGCTCAGACGAGTGTTTTTCAGCCAGAAACGTCTGATCTTTCCGTTATGGGAAGTGGTTTGTCGAATGGCAAGGTCCAGGTGTCTGGGAAACATGGTGCTGGGTGCTAGTTCCAATTCGCTCCAGTGCGTTGTATCGACCGTGTTATTTGGCGTTGTGTGATCCATGGTGGAGGGGTTGTGCTTTAAGACGGATGTAAGTAACACGCACGAACGGACGAGCAATTCAATGTATCCGTGTATTAAAGGGCGCTGTGCATTTGCTTGATGATCCCCGTGGCTTTATGGTTGCTTCTTTTGTCTTTGTTTCACGCACCAGTTGCTTCAGACCTCTCGCTCTCCAAATTGAGAGCCAGTACCACCCCGCGCGCTGCTGTTTCCACAGATCGACCGCCACTGCCTCCCAAATTCCTTCCATTGTGTGGCAATGGGCGTTTGGATACCATGGCTGACTATCGAGCACTGGCTGACCAGTCGTCTGCTACATTTGCTTTTACTTCAGGCTCATTGACTGCACATGCCACCGAGGTCTGTGACGACGGAAATCGTATTGACAACGACGGCTGTAGCGCAGATTGCATGTTGCGAGACCTGTGGGTGAGCCCGTGTCCGCTGAAGGTCGATGGATCGCTGGGCAGAGTTGAAGCTATTTTGCCGTTTACTGACGACGCTATGTTGGTTAGCAATTTCTATGCATTTATGTTAGTGCAGAGCTTGCCTCGTCCGGGTGATAGGGTCTTGAACGCCACCACTGTGCTCTCCAAGGATTACAAAGTAACCAATCTGATCAGAACACGATCCAATGCTATTGTGGCTTACTCTTCGTCAACGCAAAAGCTGTATACGATCGATGTGGACAGGAAGACTTCGACCCTGATGTTGGACCTGTCTCTTACCTTAACGACCGGACGATCTGACTCGGCATATCAGTATGCCTCAGGCTCTGATCTGTTGGTGGTTCGGGACAGTCACTCCGTCGTGCTTGTCAATCTGGCCACTCTGACAATACGCGGCAAGTGTGCTGTTGTGCAGAGCTTGGACCAAGCCGTGTATATGGACGACCCCAATGGCGAGGACGTCTTGACCATCCGTACGCCAGTCGGCACAGTGCGGGTACAGCCCGTTGCAACGCCGCTCGGTGTTCAGTGCACTGAAGCCAGCAGCACGTGGGGGAGCGATGCCGTGGGCGATATGTGGCGCGATTCGTTTCGCTCGATGCTGGATACCATGGGTCAGTCTAGACATCCCGCCAATAACATAGCAACATTCAAAGCGGATGGGAGTAATACTGGCTCGACATTCAGAGGACAGAGCGTGTATTTGCCCATGGGTCTCTGGGCGGAATCAAGTTCGTCGTTTCTGCGTGACTTGGTCAACGCGCCCCTCAAGGTTTCGAGTGCTTGGGTGGGACATCCTGGGTTGATTGATGCCTACAGCTCTACTAGTCCTGTGTGTGCGTCTAGTGGATCGTGTGCGTTGGACGTGTCTTCCGACTATGATCTTGTCACACACTACGCCGGGCAGGTGTATGTGAATTGGCAGACACGGCTGCAGTCGGTTCTTAAGGATGTGGTTACTGGCATCGCTGATTTTCCAGCGCTGTATGCCAATGCTGGTGCATATGCGCGTCTTTGGGCTGCATGGACTGCTGATGTGTCGAAGAATGGGATGGGTCACAAGATCAGGGACTTTGCTGTTCACCCTGTGACAGGCAATATATGGGCGATCAGTAGCGAGGGATGGCTTTATGAGATTTCAAAATCGGGTGTCACGCTTTTTGTCAATGACCACTCTGGGAAATGCATGCCATCTGGAGTGGCTGTGTGTGATCCGTGTATGTGGGCCGAGGCAGGCGGGGTCTGCAAGCCATGTACGCCCACCAATCCGACGTCTTGGGCTTGGTCTGTGCAGTGTCAATCGTGTGGAGCAATTCCAACAGGGACAATGAATGTGTACATTGAGTTCAGTGCTACAAAACAGTTTGATCTTCCGTCATGTGCGCAAGGTGTGACCTGGATCCCGGGCGAGGGGTTTTCGACTTCATTTATCGCGCGTGTTTATACAAAGACCCCCATCCAGTGTATGCGGGCATTGGCGGAGGTGCTGCCTGGATCGCCTGTGGTGACTAAGCCATCCGTTTTAATTGGCCTCGACGCTCCGGGAGGTGGTATTGATGTTGTTGCAATTATTGGTGGTGTTATGGGCGGAGTTGTTTTTGTGTTGTGTTGTTATGCGTGCTGTATGCATACAACATATACTTCTCGGGTTCCCCACTTTGGGCCAACCGGGAATCGTGAAAACGCACCATTTCCTGCGCAGGATATGCCGCGCATTGTGTTTAGGAGTGTTTTGAGTGACAGATTCGGCGATCTCAAATGCCCATGATATGCCCACGTTTATTCTGTGGCTTTCGTTGAACATGTATAAAAACAACATTGTTGCCTAGGAACAATGGACCGTCTGCTGAGAAAATTGGATTCGGTACTGGATGCACAGATGTTGGGGACTGCTTGGTTCGAGGATGCAGAGGAGAAATTTGATGTTGATGAAATGGCAGATAAACTGTGCTCTATTCCATATTGTACAAAGCTCAATATTCAGGATCTCATTCAAGTCTGTAGAGTATTTTTTGGAGATGACTTTGATGAATTTGTAGAAATAGTAGAAAACAAACAAATCAAGCTTCGTAAGAGCCCTGGTGGCGTTGCTATATCTGACATATGTATTTGTCCGTATCGAGAACCAGAGGAAAGCAATAGACATGATACATACGATAGGGAGGCCATAATGGCATTCATTTCTTCACGCGCTCCAGGACGTACTGTAATAAACATGGGTTCATCCCGTGTAATGATTTTGGAATTATGCAAAAATTTACTGAGAAATTCCAACAAAAAGATAGACTTGATACGTGAAATACAAGACAGATTTAAGGAAGCAGATCGTGTAAAAGCAGAACAACAACAAAAGGAACTTGAAGACATGAAAAAGAACAGAACACGACTCATAAAAATACTTACTGATGATAACCAAGCATTAAACGCATGGATAAACGAAGTCAAAATTTGCCAAAAAAGCTATGCCAGGCAATTGGTGAGCACCAAACAGTACCATAGTCCTTCTGACTTAGTGAGTGAATTGCTGACAGCAGTCAAGAAAAAAATAAACCTAAAAGATTAATATTTACAGTTTTTAAATGTTTCCAATCTATTTCTGTCTTGAATTTTCCACTGAGAAAATTTGCTGCTCATTGTGTTTAGGAGTGTTTTGAGTGACAGATTCAGTGATCTCAACTGCCAGTGATATTAATACCAGAGCAAGGGATCTCAAGTACCCGTGATAAGTTCAAATTTAAAAGACCAAGATTTAATGCAGTTCGTGTGATTCTTTTGGAATCAATGCATTCTGCTACTTGAAACTGTGCTTTCGCCACGACTCCAGCTTACACACTCGCCCAGTACCTCACGGCAGCGCTGTTCTTGGGGGTGTTGTTGAGCAGCAGCGGCTTGATCTCGTCCACGTCCGCGTCCCAGCCCAGGTGGCGCAAGAAAGTAAGCATCCTGGTCATACGCAGCTGGTTGTGGTTGCTCCTGCATCCCAGTTTTGCACGGAAGACATCCATGTTCTCGATCGCAGCCCCGTCTTTGTCGTAGCGGATGCCCCAGAACCTCAGCATGCGACGCGTGATGCGTCTGATTCTTTTCTCGATCTCTGGGTCGCCAAGCAGCTCTGCGATCGCCTCGTCCGTGAGCACTTCGTCAATGGAGTGTGGCTGGCTTTTGGATACTTCTTTCAAAGGAAACACCCATTGGATGTAACCATGGTGGCGTTCCAACTCCACGTCAGTGGCTCCGTTGATAAGGTAATAAATGCCCACTGGGTCGATTATCGTGAAGCGCGTACCACGGTAGAACTCGACGTAACTGGACATCTGGGTTGGTAGGGCATGGGCAGTGTGCTTTATATACAATGGCTGTGTTTTGTGGGTGTTTTGGCATAGAGCATGGGTTTTTTTAATTTTTTTTAATGTGTGTTTTTTAAGGCGCCAGCTCATCAAAAAACTGACGCGCACAATGACGTTTGATACCATAGCTCCCTCAATGGAGTGTAAGTTCGCGAGCGATGGTGTCAGCGTTGTGTGCAGTGGATTCGGTCAGAAAAATGAGAAATGGAATGCCTGTGGTGAAATGGGCAAGTTGCATACGACATTTTTTGTTCAGGCAACCTGTGGTCTCGATGAGGACAATCGTGTTGCGTATGGAGAAGCTGATGCTTTTCTGGAAAGTGCTATTGATGTAGCAAAGCGTGCTGTTCGGAGATGCAAAGTACTCAAAGCACGCTTGGACCGTCCGCGTGATAAGATTGTTCAGGTTTTGGAGGTGATGCAACTGTTGCATGTGTCCTCTGCCTTGTCTGATCCGATGCGCGCAGAACAAGGTCTCTGGTTTTGGGAAGCGGTTGAAAGTGATTTTGAAGGCCCGTGAAAAGCAACATGCACGCGAAATCGCGAAGCTGCATCAGGCGCACACAGGAGTGACAGAACGCCTGGCGTTGGAGAATTCGCATCTGCATGCGCGTTTGCAGCGTGGAGTGGATGAGATTCGGATTCGAAATGGTTTTGATACCAAGGAACGCCTTCTTCTGAAACGGATTCGTGATCTGGAGGAAGAGGTGGGATTGGTGGTTGTTTGTTGTTGATGTACTGTGTTGATATTTTGAGTGACAGAAACAAGGACTGGATGTGCAACTCAAGGAGACATGGGCCTTGGTGGAGAACAACCGAACTGCCAGTGCAAAGCAGCAGAGGGAGTTGAAGCAGGCCCGAAAGGATCTTGTGTTGTTTGAAGACATTCAGGCCAAAGTATTGGAAATGGAGACCGCCATTCAGGAGAAGGCGGAGGTGGCGCATGTGCGGACCAAGCTAGAGGCGGAGATCCTCAGGCTCAGGCGTGCTGTGAAATTCGAGAGGGACACTGCCGCTCGGTGTCGTGTGATGATGGGGCACAGCAGTGTTGAGTTTGAGGCCTTTAAAATGGAGTCAGAATCCAAGCTTCAGAAAACCGTTGCTGCATATGAGGCACTGAAGGAGGAGTTTTACCAGCGTACCGGTGAGATGCCGCACATGGACGAGGACGAATGATTCTGTATGCAAGACCCAAAAAAGAGCGCATCCAGGATCGAACTGGAGACCTGTCGATCTGCAGTCGACCGCTCTACCACTGAGCTATACGCTCTTTGCTTCGGGTGATGAGTTTAATGCATTATCTAATCTGTGTTTGTTAGGCGGTCCAGCACGGTTTTCAATTTTTTGTGCTGTTTAACAGATGTAAGTAAATCTTCGAGTCTGAGCTCGAACAGTGCATGAAGGGCGAGTCCCAGTGTTCCGTCTGAATTGAGTAGGTTGAATTCCTCTCTGAGATCCTCTGCTAGATCCTGTGCTTCCTTCGTGTCCAAGACCGATATGATGTGCTTGAAGTAATGCACAGTGTCGTTGCTTTCCTGTATTGACACACTATTATCTGGGATAGGGGCAGAGGTGGTTTCCGGTACAATTGACGGATTTTCCTCAAATTCTGATTGGCCTTTCGCCAGGACAAGCATACAGAGTATAAGGATGGCCTTGTGCATGCTTGGACAACACAGACCATTGTTCTTTATATATCACATTGTCCGTTCTGAGTGACATTGCGTCTTTTGTACGCATCCTGTAGCTGGGTCTTAGCCTCAATGAGACGTTTGTCAGTGCTGGCTAACTCGGACATGATGCATTTGATCTCCTGCTTTATGTTGTTTACGCGCTCTTCAAGCAGGCGTATGTGTTTGTTCGTGTTGTAAAACCGCTGGTATTCGTAATGCACGCTCGCCATGTATGGGTCGCGGAACAGGGTGAACGCACACGACCTGTTTGTCTTGTATTGCTGTATTGCGTCTGTGTTTCCATTGACCGCCAAGTGAATAGGGAACGCGGTTTCCGGACTGAAAGTCAGGGCGCACTCCAGGCATATTGACACATTGCACTCGGCGCAGGTAAGGGTCTGATATGAAGGCATGAATTGATTGTCGCAGATTCTGCATGCCTGTGGCTGTAGGTCCATGGGCGACGGGATGAGTGTGTTCATGCAGTGGCATCGATTGTTCGACATGTTTCGGTGTGAATGTGGTTGGATTGTATGTAAAGGATTGTGTTTTGTTTTTTTAGTTTCACTTCTGTTGAAGCAATCGTCATCACAGTGGGTTGTTTTTAGAAGAAGGTTCACACAATGTCCGTATTAAAGAGCATTGCAGTGTGTATTCAAGTCCAAACAGCATGTCCGACGTGTTCTCGTTCGACTTCCTCACAGCCGAGCTCAACCAACTTAAGGAGGAGTACTTTTCACGCGCAGTGCTCCCGAAAGTAAGCACCGTACGAGTGTCGTATTTCAAGCAGTTTTTGCGGAATCTCGTTGAAAACCTCGCTCACAATTCTGATGGGTCGCTCTTCTCGGTGGTGCGAATCTCGTCGCTGTATCCAGCAGAAGTGACAGACATGGCCATGAGTGACTACTGGAAGGGTGTTGTAATGAGGCGTGCTTTCATCTCAGAGGAGGTGATGAAGAAGTGGTCTTTGCTCTTGACTGCTGTGCGTGCTCCTGCCAAAGAGCGCGACTACGACACCTACCCTGAGATCTTGGGATATTTCAGATTCTACGTGCAGAAGATGGTGGATGAGTTGCTGGATTCGCACCGGACTGACCCCTGTGATGTGGTGGCTGTCATGCGTGTGGCCGCCATGTACCCTGCTAACATCCAGGAGATGGCCTGCACTCGGTGGCGACAGTCTGTCATGCAAAGGGGGGCGGTGGACGAGAGTGTGATGCAGATCTGGGCCTGTATGGTGGAAAGCACTCGCACGGCAGAACTGAAGCCTGGAGCCGACGAACATACCACCAAAAGCATTAAGTGTGCTGGGCTTCTCATGGACGTGTTGGAGTCTGTTTTGTTGGTGGAGGAGTTCCCGTCCGTGATGCGCTACTTTCCCATTGACGTGGTCTATACCATGCTCATCACAATGCGCCCGCAGTTTCGGGTTCGCTTTCCTTTCATCGGCGACACTGAGGTCGTGTGGCATTCTGTCGTGAAAGAGTGGGCGAGCACTGTGCGGGGTCGCTACGAGGACATCCACATCCAGGCGAGTCTGCTCTGCGCACTGCGCATGAAGCTGGTCTCACGCAACAAGATGCTCGAGGGCGAGAGTGAGCTCAAGATTACCGACTTTCGAGCTCAGTCTGGTTGTTCCTCTGGTCGTGCTGTGAATCTTTCTAGGATTCTCTTTGATCCCGAGTACGCAAAGGCATACAATCTCGCCAAGAAGAAGCATGTGCGCTCGAACACCAGCATTCTGTCTGAGCTTTTCAAGAAGGTCACTGTATCGCGTGTGACAGCCTTGGTGTGCAAGCATAAGGCAGTGGCCGTGGCGCTGCTTGGCCTCAAGCTCGTGGAGCAGACTCGAAAGATCGTGTCGGCCATGGACCTGTCGACTGTTTCCGAGCGCAAGCGGCAGATCTATGCTCGGTTCCTCAGGCTCGTGGCTCGTCTGGATCAGGATCATGTGAACTGGGAGGAAAAACTGGCCACTGCGTCGGCGGCCCTCAGCTCTATTGTGGCCTCTGCTACCGCTTAAAGGGCTGCAGCAACTATCTTCATTCACATATGTGGTGGTTTTACGCAGACGCATTTTGTGTGTAATGAAGACACGCGTGCTCAATTTGTCAAGCGGCTTTATTTAAAGCAGGAAAGCGCTCAGATCTTCTGTTTCTTTGCGTTTGTCTCCAGGGTTTTAACTGTTCATTAAATTTGGAACATTTGGGAACAACTTGGAACAATTCGAAATAAAGTTCTAGATTTTTTGTTGTGTATCGGGTGTAACGGATAGAAATTAAGTCTATACAAAGAAACTAAAAAAACTCAATCCACGTAGCAGATGCCACGCCACGCATCTTGAAATGGCTGCTGGTCCTGGAGAAGGCAGGCGCTTCTACAACGCAGCTCTGCGTATCCCTGTCTACCATCGATGTTTTTTACCCGTCCTCCAGGCTCCTATGATCGCGCCTGTTGCTGTAATCAGCCGCGACCAGTACACTGCTTCTACAATCGTGGGATTTGGATGGCATCACCTTATCTACACTCCTCCTCGATCTCCGTCGCTGCAAGGTCTTGCTGTTCCCTTTGCTGCACAGGCTGCTGTTGTGGTTCCTCCCGCGCCAGCACCTCCTCCCACTGAAGAGGATGACCCCCACCCTATCAAAAAACGCAAGATCTTCCAGCGCGCAGCTCCTGTTAATGGTCATCTTCGAAACTATGCCATCAGGATGTTTCCGAACAAAGATCAAGTCGTGGAGCTCAAGCGGTGCTTTGCCATGGCTCGAAGAGCGTACAACTTTGCTTGTGGAGCTGTTCGTGATGGACGGGTGCCTCTGAATACGATAGAGCTTAGGAAGCTATGGTCGATGGAGCCACTTCCAGACTGGGCGTCTCAGAATCATCAGAAGGTTCCTACAAAGTTTACGAACCGTGCTATCCAAGACTTTGTGAATGGGGAGAAGACGAACATGGCCAAGCGACGGAAGAACCCCCAGCATACGTGGCAGACAAAGTTTCGATCGCTTCGTCGTACGCCCACTGAGATATTGCACATCGAAAAGGATTACAACGGGACAAAGTGCTCTACCTTGCTCCGCTTTGAGAAGAATACTCCAGTACAAGCAAACCGTGACGAGTGCTTGGCGTTCTTTGGCAACAACCTCAAGCCAACGGGTGGTATTCGACTGATGGACAAGCCCAACGTGATTGCTATGCTTGTTTCAGATGGCAAGGTCATGAAGGAGGAAGCCAAAATCCTCTGGGATAAACGTCTTGGCACTTTTCATCTCATCTATACGTACGTGCTGCCCCGACTTCCTGATCCAAACCCTGCCTTTCAAAACAAGAGCATCGTCGCCTGCGATCCTGGAGTCTACCCTTTCCAAGCTTGGTACTCACCAACCTCGGGCAAGCATGGCGAGATGCTTTTGGGTGGAACGGAGGAGCTTACGCGTCGATGCCATGCTATCGATCGAGGCTGCGGACGCATTGCCCGCTTTAACAACGGGGGGCGTTCTAAGCGGAAGAGACGCAAACGTCGCAGGCAACTACGGAAAGGATTAGCCCGCAAACGACAACAGCTGAGAGGGTGGGTCAAGGATTCCCATTACAACGTGGCAAACACTCTTCTTAAGGAACATGACGTGGTTCTACAGCCGGAGCTGCCCACTTCTAGGTTGGCGCTCACTTCCACGCGCAACATCTCCTCCAAAACTGCACGCGTCATGCTTACCTGGAGCCATTCACTCTTCGTTGATCGTCTGCGATCGGCAGTAGCACGCTACGCTGGGCGCCACGTGCTTAAGGCGTTCGAGCCAGGCACTTCCAAGACCTGCACCCACTGCGGTGCCTGGAAGGCCAATCTTCGAGTCCAAGACAAGATCTACGATTGCTCCCGTTGTGGACTTCGCGTTGATCGTCAGCTGGCAGGCGCTCGCAACAACTTCCTCGCGGCATATGGAGCTGCTATAGGGGTGGGGTGGGATGGGAACCATTAGGGTGTCATCCTAGTGGGTGCTACGCTGGCATCCATGGCAGTGTGCCAAAGGGTTGAGCGGGTCGGATGGTCCGATTTGTCCGTTCCCCGATTAGCGGGAGTTGATCTTGGTGAGTGAGTGGGGTGGGCACAGAGTGCAGGTGTTCAAAGGCGACAAAGTGTTCGCCATTTACCCCGGCATCCAGAACGCACACAGCCTCTGCGTGGCATCGGGTGTGGTCTACGTCTCTGAGTACGGCTCCGCTAATCTCAAATTGTTCTACCTCGACGGCGCGCGCATCCAGCTGCAGCACAGCGCTGTCAGCCTGAGCAACTTGGACGATGAGATGCTTGTCGTTGAACAGCACAAACTGATAGAGATGGGACGAGGTTTGACGGGTCGCAAGAGGCCACGGGAGAGCGATCAAACTGAGAGATAAATAATATTTAACCGACCATTTTTCTCCTCGACTGCCCAATGTTCTTACACTCTCTCCCACACGAAACACTCGCGCTCATCTTTGCGCGCACTCCCTAAAAAGAAGTTGTAAATTCTCCATGTTTAGATCTTTTTTAATAACAAAATTTAAAAACATGGCGTGGCACGTTCCAGACGAGATGACCTACAGCATATCAGCTGAATTGGACTGCACTACAGCTCCTCTGATTGGATGTGCTTGCTGTAAATTTGGGTTTCAAACAGTGCACGAGACGCGGTATACGCTCAAGAGCTGTGCTGTCAGTGTGTATGATATACTGATCAACTACGCCCCTGCAAAGCTAGTGTGTGCCAACATCAGACGAAACCATCCAGGCTCACACATCTGCTGCTTCTGTATGGCTGAGTGTGACAGTGACTGGCGCTGGCATGCCATTCAGTGCAGCGATCCGTTTGCTATTGACCATGAACCGTATATGTTCTTCGTCTGCAGCACTTGCAGTATGTTTGGATTGTATGAGATCAACGGAAGACATAAAAGTGAATGCCCTATGCTGATTAGGTGCGCGGACTCGTGCGTGCTTTATCGTTTTGATTGTATGTTTCGGATGGATGATTAAAACAAATATGGATTGAACATGAAGAATACGCTGCATTCCCAAGGATTCAGATTAAAGGGGGTGGATGAAGGTGTGTGATATGCACTTCCGCTTGGTCAGATACTTGGTGATCTTGATCTCTGTTGCTGAGCTAGCCTTCCTATCCACGTATTTTGCTCTAGCATTGTGCAAAGTCCCTTGGGGCCAGGTTGCCTCTACAGACAGCAAACAATATGATGACAATTTTGTTTCGGATTTGATCTTTACAAACTATACATACAAGGTCCTGGTCACCATGTTCGTGGTTTTACAGCTACTGGCGTGTGCTTTATTTGTATCAGTCTTGAATTTGGGAAAACCACTTGGCTGTTACTGTGGTCTCATGGTCTTTGAATTTGTATGTCTATTGATCGCGTTTGTAAGCTGGTTCGTGCTAACATCCATTTACATAGACGACAGGGGTGGGATCAGGATAGAGCATATCGCTGGCGCTGCAGTGTTCATGTGCGCATGTGGTCTGTATTTTGGAGCCATGGTTGTTAATTTATTCAGTTTGGGTAAGGTAGAGACGCGATGTGAAATCATCACCTTTACCCTTACAATTATGCTATTTGTCTGTTCAGCTGTTTCAGGTATAGTGTTCATGGTCAGTTTTTACGACAACACTGTCATTTATGGCTGGGTGTACGAGCACTCGTCGTTTGTTTTACTGGTGGCTGCGCATCTGTTCTTATTCGTGACAGACACATTGATTTCAATCGCACACGACCGCCACGCCGCCAGCGTAGACCTGCCTTTCAGAACGGTGCGCGTGGATTATGCCAATCTGGTTTTGCGTGGCAGTGGTGATTGAAGATTAAATTTTAATGTTTTAGACCGAATTGTGTATCAAATATATAAGTGTGTTGTTACACATACCCCAGACTTCACACTCTTATGTTGTTCAACGTCCTCATCAACTGCCATTCCAAGTGGTATCACCACCAGCTGGACGGCACACTGGTGCCCTTTGAGAGCGACCCCGACCTTCTCCTTGGCTGTGGTCTGGGACTCGTGTTTGGGGGCGACCAGAAGAAGGACGACAATCCTGATATCGACATGGCCATTACGGTGGTTGACCAGAGGGCCTTGTGTCGTGAGTATCGAAACGGCGAGAGTGGAAACGAGCTGGTGATCTCCTGCAATCGCCATAACATGATCATTGCCACCATGGAGAACAGGAGCAATGACATGGAGGTGACTGAGGCCGCGCACACCCCGCTTATTATGGCCAGGAAGTTGGCCGAGATTGGGGCTAAGGAAGGCCGTATCGTGGCCGTTCGCTTTCTTGGCCACTACAAGGATGGCTATGGCCGTTTCCATGGTCTTGTTTGGATCTGAACGGTTTGTTTTCCTGTCGGTTGCTGTGTGTACATGGACACATTGATTAAAGACGTTGGTGGGTTATGGTGTGTGTTTTGTGCATTTGTGATATCTTTGCCGTCAGTATCCAGTATTGCTGACGAAAAGAAACATGGCACTGATATCTTCAGTTCAATGACATTTGCATTTGCATACTGCACATTGATGCAGAACGAATAAGCATTGGTTGGTCTGGTCTTGCTAAATGTAATTGTTTCTGGCGTGTATACATTTTTACTAGATTGGATTAAGCTGTTGTGTTTTTTATACAGTATCCCAGACTCCTGTATAATTTCTTTGTGCTCCATTGGAAAGGCATGGTACATCCTTAGTCCCATGTATTCTGTTGGGTGCAATATAGCTACGTTGTGGTCCTGATATAAAAGTTTACTGGACACCTCTTGCATCATAGGCGTCAGTTCATCTCCAAAGCTACCCATTTCCCATTCACAGCGGCTGTAGGATGTGAAAGATGAGTATACTGGGTATGATGATACTTTTTCTAACCCACATGATGCATACATTTGAAGAAGCATGTCTGGTTTTGAATCATCTGGATTGGAAGGCTGTCTGTCGGGTCTTGTCTTGTGCCTCACATGTAATCCCAGTAGCAATTTATTACTCGGTATTGCATTATGCCAGATACCGTCCTGTGTGTTGTTTTGCTCAAGAAGCATTGTCCCAAGCGTGTAAACAGCGTGAACTAATTGACAGGCCAACCCCCTTCTTCTAAAATTCGGATTGGTGCAAAGGGTTGATATGTAGAGGCATGCTGCTTCCGTTGTATTGAGTGCGGGACGAAGCTCCACTACACAGCCAGCGGCTACTTCTTGATCGGGTGTTAATATTGTAACCAGAAAGTCAAAGGCCATGTGTGAGAGTGATTGTCTCATTATACGCAATCTCTCTTTTTGGTCATCCGAGTCGCTTTTGTCTTCGAATGATACAGATGCCACCTGTAAATATTTGGTATACACATCTTCGTTAAAATAACCGCGTTGAGAACACGTTACATTCTCCGACAGCCAAAAGACATCGTTGTTTTTCTTTACCCACGTGGGTGGATTCCATCGGGCAAGCACAGGACCAGGAAAATGGATGGGGGTTTCTGGTACTATCCACAAAAGTCTGTCTTTGTCGCTAGTAGGCATAGGCGGGGATAATATGGCGCTGAGGCTCCTGTCGACGTATATGAGTTTTTTCACAAGCATCCGTTGTGTATCTCGTTGTGTATTTATACTGCTCCAGTGTCATGTCATGGGCGTTGCTTCTCATTCGCATGGCTCGTCTTCAAGCCTCCTGTGCTTTTTCTTTGGTATCTTGATTGTCTTCCTGTGGGAGCACGCGGTCTCGTGTGTCTGTTTTGTGCCCTTGACCACCTGCTTGCAATGGGCGCACTGCGTGGTGTACATGTCAGATGCCGCAGCACGAGACGAAACAGTAAAGCTTACCTTATGGGTCGTCCTCATGTGTTCTGTAAACGCCTGCACTTGATTCTCGCCTTGAACCACATTTGTCTCATACCATTCCATGCATCGCTCGGGATCACATGGACACTTGGATGGGATTCGACCGTCGGATGTGATGTACGAGGAGATCGATGTCATGTCTTCGTCGTCTTCGATGAAGGTGCGTTCGGCTGTTACCAGCGCTCTGTGGTTGTTTCGTCTTAGGGCTGCATTTTCTTCCTCCAAAATATGCATCTTATGCTCTAGTTCGTCCAATTCGTCTGCCATCTGTTCGTTGATTTTCAGGGTCTCCTTGTGCTTCTCATCGGTGAAGGTATCGTACTTTCGCGATTTTTCAAACCAGTTCAAAGCCTTCTCCAGCCGACGGATCTCGTTGTACGATCGTTCGTTGGTCAGTTTTAGGTTCTTGTTCTCTTCGGCAAGCTGACGATTGAGCTTCTCGGACATCTGCAGACTCTCCATGCATTTTGCTGCTATTTCCATTTGTTTCTTGATCTTCTCGGGGGTCATAACCTCGCCGTTTGGCATCATCAGCCCAGTTTCCCTGGTGACTGCGTCGCGTACGGGGGTCACTGCGCGCTGTGCGACCGCTTGGTTGAACTGGTTTGACTGGGCGCGTCTCATTAGTTCCAGTTCTTTCTCTAGTTCCAGACGCTTGATGGTGACATTCTTGTGCTGAATGCGAAATTGGGCGCAGATGGGATTGGCGCATGCGGCGTTTGACATGGCTTGCGTTTGCTTCTTTTTTTTCTTTTTTTAAAACAGCTGATCAACTAAAATTGAAATTCCCCAAATACATAAGCTTACAAAAAGCTTAAGCTCAGTGGATGGAGTGTGCAGTCTGCAGTCTATTGACGTGTGTTTCTGGGTATTATTACAGAGGCTGTGACAATGGATCAGTCAATGACGCAGCGTGCTTGCCCTGTGACACTTTTGGAATGAATGCGTCCCTATTTTCATGGGAAGGAGATGGGTGTAATTTCACATGCAACGACGGAGCCTGGTTTGACGGACGTGTATGCGCGCGGTGCTCGGAGATTGAATGTGCTCCTGGTGCTTATTTGACCAATTGCACTCAGACTCAAGACACTGGATGTCTGCCGTGCGAAGATCAAGACTCCAGTAAAATATGGACACAGGGGTGTGATTTTTCCTGTGCCAGAGGTTTTTGGCTCAATGGAACCGACTGTGCACAATGCAGCAGCCAATCGTGTGTGCCTGGCATGTATGCAGATGGCTGTGGTGGGACAAATGACACGTCGTGTTTCGAGTGCCAGTCTGTTGGTCCTGTGACGTGGATCGACGCCTGTGCCTTCGAATGTGAAGCAGGTTCATACGCTATTTCCAATGGATGTGCTATTTGTTCGGACATTCAGTGCGACCTGGGACAGCATATTCTGTCGTGCAATACCACGCGTGATACCACGTGTGTCTCGTGTGACTCGGATGGAAGAAACCAATCGGTGTTTGTGTGGTCATCTGGTGGCGACGAGTGCAATTTCGAATGTGTGGACGGGTTCTGGCGGAACGGCACAGCGTGTGAGCAGTGTTCTGCTGTGGTATGTGGTCTGGGAGTTTATCCGGGTGGCTGTGGAGGCCTGGAGGATACACAGTGCATTCCGTGTGAATATCCGTCTGGAAAGTTTGAGTGGAGCAATCGCCATTGTGAATTTACGTGTTTGGCTGGGTATTTCAAGGAGAATCGTTCTGAATGTGTGGAGTGTTCAGATGTGGTTTGTTCCCTGGGGGAGTATAAGCTAGACTGCACTTCCGAGTACGACGGCCGCTGCATCCCATGCTGGAATGAGAACGACGCCTCGACGTTTGTATGGACGGAGGGGTGTGGAATTGAGTGCGTGAGCGGCTACTGGATGCGCAATGGGCTGTGCGAGGTTTGCTCCAATATTACTTGTACCCCTGGCTTCCATCCTGTCGGGTGCGCAGGTGGACGCGATTATGAATGTGGCGCGTGTCGGCCTCCTTCGGGTGAATACGAATGGGAAGGCGAGTGCAGCTTCAGATGCGCGTCTGGCTTCTTCAGGCAAAACGAAACGCAATGCGCCGAATGCTCTGTGCTGGAGTGTGGTCCTGGTACACACGCTTCGAATTGCACGCCGTGGGAGGATTCAGTGTGTGTGTCCTGTGGGACGTCGGACGGATCGTTTGTATGGACTCGGCTTTGCGAGTACGAGTGCGCAGCGGGCTTTTTCATGGATAATGGCGTGTGTGTGCCATGCACGGAGTTTCTGCAGTGTCTGCCTGGGTTTACTCAGGGGTCGTGTGGTGGGTCCACGGACACGCAGTGTGTGCCTTGTGCGGATGCGGGACTAGGTTCGCTGTGGACATTCGAGTGTCGTTTTGTTTGCGAGGCTGGGTACTTCAAGACTGACAGCGGCTGTGTGGAGTGTAACAATGCGCCGTGTGCTGCGGGCACGTATCGCGTCGAATGTGGCGCATTTTCGGATTCCATGTGTCTTTCATGCCTGGCGCCTATGGGTTCTTATCGCTGGACAGATGGCTGTGACTTCGTGTGTCTGGATGGGTATTTTCTCTCTGGGATCGGATGCGTAGAGTGTTCCGTTCCCGAATGCGACGCTGGCACTTACGCGTCCAACTGCACGCGAGAAATGGATGCGCAGTGTGTGGAGTGTATGCTTCCGGTGTTGAATTCAGATAAGGTGGCGTGGAAGCGCGAGTGTGAGTTCAAATGCAGCACCGGGTTCTTCAAAACAGACAATGGATGCGATCAATGCATGTATTCAGGAGTCGTTTGTTCGCCTGGTACATACAGCATGCCTTGCACTTCGGATCACAATGCATACTGTGAGAAATGCAGGGAGGTGGTTGGTGGGCCTTTTGTATGGGCCAATGGGTGTGATTTTGTATGTGCGGATGGATTCTTCCAATCAAATGCGTCGGGGTGCGCTCGCTGTTCAAGCATTTCGTGTCCACCCGGCTCGCTGCCAGTGGCGTGTTCAACGAAGGCGGATGCCTCTTGCGTAGCGTGTCCTAGGACTGAAGGGATGGTCTTTGTCGACGGATGTGTGTTTAGTTGCGAGGATGGGTTCTTCCGAGATCGTTCATCGCCTTCGTCGTGCAAGAGGTGTGCGCTGGACCTCGTTTGCGACGCGGGCTTTGTTCCGTCGGCTTGTACACTGGATTCGGATTCCACGTGCCAGCCCTGCCCTCCGCCTTCTGGTCCTTTCGTTTGGCTGTACGGGTGTGAATTTCAGTGTGCTACTGGATTCGTGGCCAACGGGACCACCAGCTGTGATCCAGCGCCACCGTTGGTGTATACGGTAGTGGAGACGGCCATGACAATGCAAAACACAGTGAGTGAGCTCTGTGTGGATATGTTCACCCTGCTTGACGCGCTCAGCGCCGCGCTTGGTGCTGCCACGAAGACTGCGTTCGTGACCAATGTGACGACATTGGACGGCGAAATGTGTATTGCGAACCAATGTCCTCAGTGTGGTTTGGCCAAGGCGTCGTCAGCAAGAAGGAGGGTCTTGGCAAATGGTGTAAGCCTGATAACCAGCAGCACATCAGTGGAGCCAGTGCAGACAACAGACACTTCCACGCCGCCAGTGGCGACTCCTGCGTCTGACGTGTTGCTGCAGGCGTTTGTGGCCGTTCTTTCTAATGCCAGTACCCTTGCAGTGGGTGGACTAACTGCAGAGGCGAAGGTGAGCGTGGTGTACATTGCTGTGAATGTAACAGTATCCCAGTCGCGACCTATAGTTCAGGACACATCTGGATTTCAAACAGCCGAGCATGCAGAGGTCGTATATGGCGCTGTTTTTGTAGGGGTGTTCGCTGTGATGGTGGTCGTGTATTTGGCGGGAATGCCATGTCAAGTGCGCCAGCCTGTTCCAGTCAAGACTGCCTCGTTTATGTGGGTCCGCATCGACGAAAAGGGAGTGCGAATGCGCGACTGAATGCGTATTTAACGCTAGCAGCAAATTCATAGCAAATGGACTACAGAGACGATTCTTTCTGGACCATTCGCGCTGATAGCTTGAAATTCACTTTCAGTGTGTGGAACTGTGCAGTGCAGCCCGTAACTCTCACGTGCGGTGGCGATGACGTTGATAATATGTTTGTGATTATGAATTATCAGAGCGCCGATGAAGAGACACGGGTTCTGAAGGGAGATGCGTGGGTTTCGGATTCTGTAAGTCACGAAGAGAACAGGAAGAAGGCGACCAGAGAAGAAGTGTTGGACTTTTTTACTCAAATGGAATTAGACCACAAACAACTGGAGGCCAATGTGGTTTTCGATGGGTCGCTGGCAGCAGAAGGGGATTTCGATCTGCATCTGCACATGTGTCACCCAATTCAAGGCAGAAGTTTATTGGTGAAGAAGGTGGCGGTGTGCACGAATCCGTTGATGGTTATGGATATTTTTAAGTAATGGTTTTATTTTATTGCGCTGTATATAGGCAGCCACTGTACATCAAAACCAATGTTGCAAGCATTGCGAGATATAGAGTCAAGATTGCATTTTGCGACTTTTTATAGGGGTGATCCAAACCAAACACCTGAACAGATAGCCGAAAGAAGAAAAAGATTAACAGAACGAAACCAGAAAATGGATTTGTCAAAACAGTGGATCAAGGAGTATCGGGAAAAAATGAATGCATATTATGCCAACGAAGCTGTTCCTTTTCCAGAGTTTATGAATTATGATGAATACAAATACGAGCCTGGTGATATCGTTTCAGTCTGGGTTGAGAGTACTTCTGATCGAATTGATCTCTTTTATCAAGACAGTAAAAACAGAGTCCCGTTCCCATCCTTGGCGCCTCCCGCATATGTCTCTAAAAGCAATGGTCCTATTGGGTATGGTAAAGAAGCCATTCGCGACCATTGTTGTGGGGACGGGATGCCTTGGCCTGGAGATTGGGCATTTAGCGATAGTCAACTTCGGGTCTTTGGAACTCCTAAACAAGCCGAGATGGCGTTCAGGGAAACAGTTTCTGGTGGGAAAAGACGGTATATTAATGAAGACTATTTGGAAAGGTTGGGGCTGGCGTTTTGGTCAGTGCAATCAGGTATTCGTTCTGGTGAGGAGCGTTACATCAGTAACCGTGTCATTGACCTGTGGTTTAACCGCAGTGATATTAGCGGCGCTTTATCAATAGGATATATCAATGTGAGGCCGTGCATGCAGAAAAGAGGCCTTTTTACTATTTTTCTTTATATTATTATTGAGGCGTGTTTGTCTAGCGAACAATATGTCTTGGGTGTCGGTCAGGCCATTGAATTTACACAAGAAATGTTTTCTCAATATGGCTTCACTAAAATTGAAGGGGGCAATAAAGAAAAAGTGGATATGGAGCTCAGAGGAGTAGATGCCATGCAAAGTGCTCTAGCTAAACTTAGCAAAAAGACAGCAGTAAAGCAGCTGGGCAACTTGCGCGATTTATGCGAACTTATAAGTAGAAAATGGCAGACTGGTTGTGATGAAGAAGATCAAACAGAAGAGGTCAAGGAACTTCTGAAAATGAAGGAGCAGTATTTTGGAAGAGTAGGACACAGTGTGGAAGAAATAGAAAGGAAATACAGCAATCCGAGATCAAATTATTATATTGATCCAAGACATTTCCCCACAGCAGCTCAGTTGCGGGACCCAGAGTATGTGCAATCTCAGTTTCCGAAACCAAACACTCTGCCCGAACGCTCCTGATCATATGCCCGCGCATGGACCCTGAAGAAGACCATGGCGATTGTGGATCCAGCATTGTGGTAATATGCGTATATAGCCATTCGAATGCCCCAGCCCGTGATGCTGTGTGCTTTGCAAGACCTGGAGTTCAGGCTGAATGGCATGTTGCTGTGTGTTGGTGCTAATACATCTGTGTCTCAAGAGGAGTCTTGGATTGTAAGAATGAACCGAGACAGGAAAGAGCGTGAACAATTGGTTCAGGGGTATTGCGACAGAATGAATGCATTTTATGCAGGAGACTGTGATGTGTTTCCAGATTTTGTCGTTTCAGACGAAAGCAGATTTACTGAGACACATTCTTACATCATTGATGCCTGGGTCAAGAGTACTTGTAAAAGGATGGATTTGTTTTATAGTGAAAGTCAAAATCAGATTCCATTCCCATCATTGAGGCCTCCTACGTGTGTTGCTAAAAGTGAAGACGATGTTAGGCTGGCCATTGAAAAGGTTTATAAGTATTACAAGGACGGAATGCCGTGGCCAGGGTATTGGGCATTTCATGAAAGCCAATTTCCAAAATTTGGAACCCCCATGGATTGTGAGATTGAGTTCAGAGAAAATGGTTTTGGCAACAAGCGATCATTCGTTCAATACGATTATTTGGACAAATTGGTAATTGAATTTCGATCAATTCAAGATGCCATTATAGGCGGCGAAGACTGGCATGTAAACACAGATGTTATTGATTTTTCTATGCATTTTGTTGGTGCCTCTAGGGGGTTTTCCATATCATACATCAATGTGAGACCATGCTTCCAGAGAAAAGGTCTCTTTACTGTATTTCTATTTATTGTCATTGAAGCCAGTCTTGCAAAAGAAAGATTTTTCTTGGGTGTGAGAAAGGCAATTGGACTTACACAGGAGCTTTTTTTGAAGTATGGGTTTGCAGAAATTGAGGGAACAGACCAGACTCTGGTAGATATGCAGCTTCAAGGCAAAGACGCCATGCAAAAGGCCTTGAACCTGCTGAGACGGACAAATGCTGTGAGACAAATGGGCAATCTTTGTGATTTAAACAACAGTATAAGACAGGGGTGGAAATGCGACGAGTGTGGTGGTAGCTGTATTGCAATACAGGAACCCGAGATTCAAAGACTTTATAATATCAAAGAACAGTTCTTTCGGCATTTGGATTCAAATACACTCTCTGCTCCTGAACGAGTGTATTACCTCGACCCCAAACACTACCCCACCGCCTCTGAGCTGAGGAATCCAGAGTACGTGCAGGCACAGTTCCCCAAGCCCTTGCAGACACTGCCCCCCAGGTACGCACCTGGTCAGTTGCCTGGGTATGTGGCGCCTGGACAGGATGATTCGAGTGGAATGGATATGTCGTAGTTTTGCATTCTATGGGAACAATTGTCAATAAATTGTAATTTTTTGAAATGTGAGTATATAGTGGACACACATCATAGGCAATGTTGCAAATTCTCCTAAAATTGAAGTCCAGACTTAACAGTATCCCATTGAACACAGAAGTAGGACAAGAGAAACCGCGAGACATTTATGAAATTCGAAGGAGTTATATTCAGATGCTTAGGGACGAGATGAATGCATACTACAAGAGAGAGAGTGACTCTTTTCCTTCGATGGACATTGAATCTCATCAGGGCTGTGGATTTCACATCAATATGTTTGACATTCTTGAGGCTTGGGTGAACAGTACCCATGATATGATGGATCTGTTTTACAGTGACGAAGAAAATAAGGTTCCATTCCCGTCCTTGAAGCCGCCAGCACAGATTCCTGGAAGTAGTATTGGAGAATGGGCTGAAAACAGGGTTTGTGAATATTACAAGGACAGAATGCCCTGGCCAGGATATTGGGCTGTTACAGCTGACCAAACCATGTTCTTCGGGGAACCAGAACAATGCGAAATGGAATTTGGGAATCTTGGTTCTAATGGAGCAATTGTTGGAGAAGATTATATAGAGGATTTGGTGAAATCGTTTCAAGATGTACAGGATGCTGTTCTCAATTGGCGTTCGGTTTTTGTATCAACACATGTCATTGATTTTTGGTTAAATCTAGGTATTTCTGATAACATTTTGTACATAACAGTAATCAAAGTGAGACCATGCATGCAAAATAAAGGGTTGTTCACCATCTTTCTGTTTATTACTATTGATGCATGCATTAGAAATGAAAAATACAAATTAGGGGTGCGTAATGCCATCCCTTATACTCAAAGATTGCTACTTGCATATGGATTCACGAAAGTAGAAGAAATCGAAATAGTTAAGGCTAACATGCTCCTTGATGGCAAAGAGGCAATGGAGAAAGCTCTTGCAATACTTAAAGCCAAGAAAGCTGTAAGCAAGCTGAGAAATCTCTACAACTTACGAAGTCGGGTGAATGCAACTGATTCTGACGAAGATGAAAATGCTGTGCTACTTCGTGCTACTTTAAACCGGTTTTTTAGGCAGCGCGACTACAGTGACCCAGAGCATGTGTATTATCTTGACTTTGCAGATTTTCCCACCGCTGCTGAGTTGAGAAATCCAGAGTACGTGCAAGCCCAATTTCCCAAAGAACACCAAACTTCCCCTCCTCGATATGCGCCTGGTCAGTTGGCAGGGTATGTAGCAGACACAATGGGCTCGTCATCATAAAAAGAAGCGATGTGATACTTTATAAAAAAAAGTAAAAAAACCCAAGCATATTCCACCCCTCCATGCTTTCCTTTTTCCAACGATGGGACCAGTTAGAATCAATGCACCCGTTCGGCGTGGCGTACTTTGCCGGTTTGTTTATAGAACACGGCGTTCCACATAGGTTGGCGTTTGATTTTGATCAGTTTTTGTTCCTGGACCTGTTGAATTTTCGCCAGGAAACTGTTCGGCGCATTAAGGTAGAGGCTCGCATCTCGCGTGAGGTGTTCTGGGTGCATGTTGATCTGGACGCAGGATTGGTCAGTTTTCAGACTGATCCCTCAACACCTTTTGTGTGTTCGATCATGATAGACATGGAACCCACTGCGCTGATGCGCTTGATATTCCAGTATTTCCTCTTTCTGAAGCGGGAGTCTGAGCTGGGCAAGTGCTTTGCAACCGCATACATTGCCGGCAAGGTGCAGCGATGCCAGTGATTACATGGACTGGCGTCCTATAATAATGTCAAACATTTCAAATGGTCTTGCTCCAGACACAGCGCGCGCAAATACGCGCATGAAATCGCCGACGCGTCGCTTGCCGTCTCTGCCCGGCTTGTATGATTTGGGCAGCGCCACGTTCTGTTTGCCGTTGTACGTGACGTTGCCGTCGGTGGATGAATTAGTAAACACGCCGTTTCCTCGCTCGTAAAAGGCCTTGCGCTTGGCCGAGTCGCGTGTCATGGCCTGTGCGTGGCCCGAAAGGAAGGCAGACACTCCCTGCGATCGCCTGTCTTCAATGGCATCGTGTCGTCTGCCTTGGATGTCAAAGCAATTCATCTCGATGTCCCAATACCACTGAATGTAATCCCCCGCATCCACCTCGAAGGCGCCATTCATCACGGTCCGCATTCCTGTGTGCATGAGTTAGTGATTGTGTGTAATTAGCGTGATAAAATCAACTCACCTCCAAGCATCGTAGTGCACACGTTGTCGCCGCTGAGCGGGTGAGGGTATGCGAAGCCCACGCTGACACCGACAAAATAGAATTCTGGCATCTCCGCAATCTGCTTCTTGGCGATTTCCGACATGGTGGGGTCCCATGCCTCTGGTCGTGTCTCCACGTGTCGCACGATCGCGTCGCGTTCCTGGAAGTCGGTGGGGTTGTGGTACAGCAATACTAGATAGTTTCTGGCGGTCTGGTCCATTCGCGCAAGGGTGGTCACCACAGACGGGTACGCCTTGTTGCGCTGGCTGCTCCTGCTGGTCTCGTTTCTGCGGATTGGTTTCGAAACGCCTATTGTAAGGTCGTCTTTGGCTATGGAAAACGCATGCTTCTCTTTCTGTAGCACCACCTGCTCGTACCCCACCCAAGACAAAAGATGCTCATAGCTCGCGCGGACGGCGATCTGATGCTTTGCCGCGGAATCGAGGCGCGTGCCCGTCGCGTTTGCCACATTGGGTCCGCTCATTTGCGCCTGTCGATGATAGCTTTATATACATAATGGGTATATAAGTCTGGCGCGGGGATGGGATAGATCACATCTCCTATATCATGATATCAGCAGCACGCATAGACGCGCAGTTTGGTTCTACCCGGACTGGCAAATGCTACATATCAAAAAACACCACCGTGGTCTTGAACAGCAAATGCGGACGCAGTTTCTTTGAGTCCAAAATGACATCCGAGGAGGCTCTAAGTGTGCCAAGAGACATCTGCAGCGTCAAGGCCATCAACCCCCACGCGCGTACCGTGCGGTTTATGCTTGGTATGCTCGGCTCTCAGTTTGGGTTGAAGAAGGGCAAGGATGCGCCATGGACATCGCACATATCAGGGGCCGTGGTCGAACTGGGCCTGGGGGATATTTTGCGACACGAAAAGGCATGGAGCGAGACCAAGGGGGATTATGTCATCGTCCCGCCCGAACGAAAGTTCCAAATTACACTGGTCTCCGTTGACCCCCCTCGCCAGTCTTCATCAACGCCACTTCTTGACCAGTTGCTGGGATCTGGTCAGCTTCAGATCGCTTCTGGCGCTGGTGGCGCTGCTGCCAGCGACGAACCCCCGAGTTATCATGAGCAGAAAAGGGAGTACGATGAACAGAGCGAGCTCGCCAAGAAGAGGGTGGCCGACTATAAGCACCAAAAGAGACTCGCCGAGAAGAGCAAGGCGAACCTGAAAACCGACAAAGCTCTTCAAGTGGCTTACGAGGACTTGGTCGGCACTTTCAGGGCGTTGCTTCGTATGCGTCCTTCGCTGCCATCGGAGATGGTTCCGCCCACTGACAGGCTCATGCGTCGTTTGCGTGCTATTAAGCTCGAGCAGCGCAATAAGTTGGAGAACGGAGCGGCGTTGGACGGGTGTGCGGCTGATAACGAACGGCCGTACACTTCTGAAGAGCTGCGCAAGATTGCACCTGATGTCAAACGGACGGC